>Ga0302326_10030631_pt1 | contig 10764 bp, 5 predicted proteins | sample Palsa_T0_3_FD_202264 | JGI IMG/M metagenome (GOLD analysis project Ga0302326, IMG submission 202264) | Peat permafrost microbial communities from Stordalen Mire near Abisko, Sweden - Palsa_T0_3 | ecosystem: Environmental > Terrestrial > Soil > Palsa > Peat permafrost | place: Sweden: Abisko...
GGCAAGAGAAATGTGTGGTTACCATGCAATCGATTGGTCACGTCCAATAGTCACTCGGGAAGCTGTTTGAGCGGATGATTGCGCGATTCAAAGAGGCCGAGGCCCGCGCTCCGCGCAGGTTTTCGCGGCGGACGATAGCATTCGGATCGGTCAACTTCCTGAATTGCGGATTGCTCAATTACCAAGAACTTGCTTAGTTGCAAAATTCGCATCTCCTATTTCCTCATAGGCCAGTGACATTCGTAACGTTGCCACCACGTTACCTTCCACCTACCATCTGGATAGATTAAGAGTTTCTTCACGCACTCGCGTGGCGAGCGAGATGCAAGTTCGCGATCGTCTTCCAAATGTTCGGACCAGTACGGTCGCAAGCTCTGAAGCTCTGGTGGAGGCAGTTCATGACGACGAGAGATCGAGCGCTACTCAGTTTGCTGGTGTTGCTGACAACGATGTTCCTAGTCAATTGCAAAGGTGGCTACACCTGCGACGTGACGTTCGGTTCGTCGACCTGCACGCCATCGGGATCGGGCTTAAGTGGTGGCAGCGGCGGTGGTGGTGGCGGAGGCGGGGGCGGTTCGACCGAAGCTTTCGCTTTTGCCGTGGACCAGGGCGGGCTCATCAATGGCTATACTTTGAACAATAGCACGGCAACGTTCGCCATAACGGCTGGCTATCTAGGGCCCGCGGTTCCCACGAACACCGGCGGCGTGGGGATGGTCATTGCGCAAGATCAATTTCTTTATGCCGGATTCGCAAGCACAGACCAGATTTATGGATGGACGATCAGCTCGACGGGAACTTTAACCGCCATCAGCGGCAGCCCATTCCCGGCTCCGTACCTCTCCAATTATGGATTGGGCGTGGGTCAGTCGAACATGACGACGAATCCCGCGGGATCGATGTTGTTCGTTTCGGATACAACTCAGGACGAGATCTACGTGTATACCATCGGCACCGGCGGAGTTTTGACCGAGGCCACGGGTTCTCCATTTTCGGTTCCGTTTCCACCCATGAACCTGGCCACCGACGGATTGGGCAAATACCTGTACGCGATCGACGGAAACTACACCACGCACACCGGTTCTCAGATCGCGGCTTTCGTGATCGGCACCAGCGGCGCGCTCACGCCGGTAGTGGGCAGTCCGTTTGCCTTCAACATGTGGCAGGTACAAGGAGATCCCAGCGGCCAATTCCTGATCGGCACCAGCGGAAATACAGTGAGCTTCAGCGGAGTCGACGACAATAATTTGTACGTCTTCAACATCACGCCATCGGGAACGAGCGCCGGAGCCCTCACTCAGATAGCGACTGAGGCGACAGTATACTCGCCATTCACCATCGCGGTGCAGCCCAACACTGGTGGGAATCTGGTGTACTCCTTCAGCTTCAACGATACGGATACGGCGTTCAACGCAATTGAGGGATACCAGGTGAATGAGACCACGGGCCTGCTCACGCCGGATACCGGGTCGCCATTCAGCGGCGTAGCGTATGGTTCCTGGGGCCAGTTCGATCAAAGCGGCACCCTTCTCTTCGTCTACAGCAGCTATCTTAACGAAACCACTGACTCGTTCCTTACGCAGTTAGCGCCGATCGAAGTTGGGGTCGGAGGCGCGCTGACCCAACCGGTTGCTACGCTGCCCCTGGTGACGGCGGGATTCTGGGCGGTGACGGATTCGCAATAAGCCGGCCAGCCACGCATCGCCATACCTACGCCTGTTGTTGATAGCCTTGAGACCCGCAAAAAGTGCGGGTCTCTTTTTCTTTTTGCCTGCGGCTGCGGCGGTACAATGTAGATACTGCCGGCAACGTTCCTGAGTTCACAAGGCCGGTTGGCCGAGAAGTAGCCGCGAAAGCGTGACGGGTCAAACCTTTTCCTGGCTACCATCGTCTGACTTCTGGGGAGTTTTTTCCGGCGGATGTTCGAGTCCAAACGTGGCCATTAAAGTAAAGATACCGAAGGACAGGAGCGAAGGCGGCAAGGGATGGTACGGCCTGCCCCGCGATCCGGTGATTCGCGCCGCACTGATCGTCTTTGTGGTGGTGGCGATCGGCCTGGGCGGTTTCTTCTGCTACTTCTACATAAAGTACGACCGCATCATCGCGGTGCGCTTCCGCTCGTCGGTGTTCAGCAATTCGGCGAAAATCTTTGCCCTCCCGCGGACGGTGCACGATGGGGAAAAGATCGACGCCAAAGAGATCGCCGGGTCGCTGCGGCGGGCCGGATATTCCGACCAGGAGGGGCAGTCCGAACTGGGCAGCTTTCGCCTGGTCAGCGACGGGATCGAGATCACGCCCGGGCCGGAGAGTTACCACAGCCCGGAAGAGGCGCACATCAGTATTAAGAACGGTCAGGTTGAGCAAATTACCAGCAAGGGCAACGAGCTTTCCGCTTATGAGTTGGAGCCTCAGCTGGTGACGGCGCTGTTTGACTCCGAACAGCGCTCCAAGCGCCAATTGGTGAAGTACAGCGACATTCCTAAAGTGATGGTTGATGCCGTGCTGGCGATCGAAGACCGCCGGTTTTTCGAGCACAGCGGAGTCAATTTTGTGCGCACCTTCGAGGCCGCTTTCGGCGATGTGATTCACCAGCGCCGCGAGCAAGGCGGCTCCACGCTGACCCAGCAGCTGGCTCGCGGTTTCTTCCTGACCCCGGAGAAAACTGTAAAGCGCAAACTGACGGAGATGCTGATTGCCGAGGAACTGGAGCAGAAGTTCAGCAAGCAGCAGATTTTCGAGTTCTATTCCAACTGGGTGAACCTGGGGCAGCGTGGATCTTTTGCCATCAGCGGCTTCGCCGAGGCATCGCGCGCGTATTTCAATAAGGATCTCAAAGACATCAACCTGCCGGAGGCGGCGTTGCTGGCGGGAATCATTCAGCGGCCGAGCTATCTTTCTCCTTACCGGCATCCGGAGCGCGCTTTGGAGCGGCGCAACCTGGTGCTGGACTCGATGGTGGAAACCCACGCTATAACGCGCGAGCAGGCGGATAAGGCCAAGGCCGCGCCGCTGAAGCTGGCTCCTCCGAACGTGGAGGCCAGCGACGCACCTTATTTCGTCGACATGGTGCGGGACACGCTGATCAACAAGTTCAGCGAACATGATCTGAACGACGAGTCCTATCGGATTTACACCACACTCGATCCCGATCTGCAGAAGGCGGCGGCACAGGCGGTCGAGATGGGAATGAAGCTGGTGGATGAGCAGGTCAAGAAGATGCGCACCAAGCGCGTGAAAGTGGGCAAGAAAGTTGAGACGACCGTCGCCCCGGGCCCGGAAGCGCAGGTTGCCCTGGTCGCGCTCGACCCGCACACCGGCGCGGTGCTGGCTCTCGTAGGCGGCCGGGATTACGGCTTGAGCCAGTTAAATCACGTTCTGGCGAAGCGGCCTACGGGTTCCATTTTCAAGCCCTTCGTTTATGCCGCCGCCTTGAATACGGCGCTCGATGGCTCGCAAAATGTGATTACGCCGGCCTCCACCGTGACCGACGCGCCCACCAGCTTTGCGTACGGCGATCAAATCTACGAGCCCCGCAACTACAAAGAGGAGTACCACGGCAATGTGACCCTCCGTTATGCGCTGGCCATGTCGCTGAACAACGCGACCGTAAAACTGGCCGAGGAAGTGGGCTACGACAAAGTAGCCGAGCTGGCGAAGTCAGCGGGGATTACCTCAGTGAAGGCGACTCCTGCCATGGCTCTGGGCTCCTATGAGGCGGAACCGCTCGACATGGCGGGAGCCTACACGTCATTCGCCAACAATGGCGAGCGACTCTCGCCCATCCTGGTGAATTCGGTGCGCAACGCCAAGGGCGACGTGATTGCCAACTTCAGGACCGACCAGCGGCAGGTGCTCGACCCGCGCATCGCCTACATCATGACCAACATGATGGAAGGCGTGATCAACAACGGCCTGGGATACACCGCGGTTCGCCTGCGCGGCTTTACTTTGCCGGCGGCGGGCAAGACCGGCAGTTCGCACGATGGCTGGTTCGCGGGCTACACCTCGAATCTGCTCTGCATTGTCTGGGTGGGATACGACGACTACAGCGATCTTCGAATCACGGGAGCGATGACGGCCGCGCCCATCTGGACCGAGTTCATGAAGAAGGCCGCGGGGTTGCCGCAATATGCCGACATGAAGCCCTTTGCCCAGCCCACCGGCGTGGTGGACGTGCAACTGGACAAGGCAACGAACCGCCTGGCCACGCCCACGTGTCCCGATGATTACACGGCGGCCTTCGTAGTGGGCACGGAGCCGCGCGATACTTGCGATCAGCAGACTGGAGTGGGCGGATTGTTCTCCCGCTTCTTCGGCGGCGGGCAAAAGGTATTGCCGCCTCCGACGAACTCGGCGAACGGACAAGATCCGCAAGCCCCCGACGCACAAAAGAAGAAGGGATTCTTCGGCAAGATTGCCGGAATATTCAAGGACGACAAGTCTTCCGCGCCCCCTCCGAAGCCGCAGGACAAGAGCCAGCCCCCGCCCCAGTGAAGTTTCACTGGCCTCCAACCGCAGGGAAATCGGGCTTGCGAAGCGTGGGCGTTCGCGGACCTCAAGGGCGGACACTTCTGAGAACTCTCCGTTCAAGCCCAGCTGCAACACCCTAGGGGAGGAGCGAGATTATTAAGACCGAGGGGAGTGCCGCACAACCCTTATTTTGGCGGAGTTCCATAGCCGGACTGGCAATGCCGCCCCCGGTATAAAAATTCTGCGCCGTGAGGTCAAAACTGTGGCAGAATAGCCGCGTTGGAAACGGTCGCTTTGGGGGTGTGTATGTCCTACCGAAAGGCCTGCCTGATTTTCCTGCTGATTTCTACCACAGCCGTTCTGGCGCAAGTTTCGCATCCCGAGCAGGTACAGATTGCACCACCGCTGGTGCGCGCCATCGATCCTCCGGCCCCGGAAGCTAGCTCCGCCGATCTTGAACTGCAAGCCGACAAGTTGCGCTCGGACAAGCTCTTTCTGGACGCACTTGATTATTACCACGCTGCGCTGGCCAAGAAACCCAATAACGCGTCCCTGCTGAATAAGATTGGCATCACCGAACTCATGATGCAGCGCTATAAGGAAGCGCGAAAATCCTTTGAGCGCTCCATCCACTATGATCGTGCATTCGCCGATGCCTACAACAATCTGGGCGTGGTTTTTTACGAGAGCAAAAAGTTCGGCGCGGCAGTGAAGGAGTACGAGAAAGCCATTGCCAAGGACAACACATCGGCCTCGTTCTTCAGCAATCTGGGCGCGGCCTATTTCTCCAAACGAGATTTCGATCCCGCAGTTACGGCTTACCAGCACGCGCTGGAACTCGATCCCGAAGTATTTGAGCGGACTTCGCGCGCCGGCGTGCAGGCGCAATTGCCCAGCCCCGCGGATCGCGCACGCTACGACTACACGGTGGCGAAGTTGTACGCCAAGATGGGCTACTCCGAGCAATCGCTCGAGTACCTGCGAAGAGCGATGGAGGCTGGCTATAAGGACATGAAGAACGTATACAAAGACGCGGAGTTCGCGCAGTTGCGCAAGAGCCCGCGCTTTACGGAACTAATGGCGTCGAAGACTCCGGTGATCGCAGATTAAAGCGTTGATTTTGTACAGGCCGGTGCCCGGGAATCTCACAGCACCTACGGTGTTCACCCGATTGAGTGCGAAGAATTCTGCGTTCGCCCGCAAGATATTACAAAGTTTTACAAAATTAGACGGAACTTCGTTGCGTTCTGGGGTTTAATCATTGCAAATACTCCTGAAAACAACAGGGTGAGTAAGGAGAAACGGTAGCCCACCGGATGCCGACCCGAGCACGCCCCAAGCAAGCGTCCGGTGGGTTTTTTCTTCTTGGCCATTCCCTTATTTCCTCGTTTGGAGCGCTCCCTCCAAATCGCTGGCAGCCTTGCTGATCCCGCCGGCAATGTTTTCGATTACCTGCGCGACCATCGGAACTTGCGCGTCGGCCTGCTGCCACTTCTTTTCGTCCATGTATTCGCGGACGGCGGCGATGGGCTTGGCGCCGTACCCGGTGTAGGCGCCGGGTGCATAGATCTGGTTCTTGAACCAGGGACGCTCGGGCAGCCCTTTCTCGTTCAGGAACAGACGTGAGATTCCCATCAGGTCTGCATTCACTGCGTCCAGAGACTGCGGCGAAAGCGTTGCGCCGCCACTCTTGAACTTGGCAAAGGCCTTGTCATAATCGTCCGCGCTCTTCTTCAGCTTTTCGATCGCATTCTTCATGGGCGCGAAGTTCATGAAAGGCGGCACGGTTTCGGCGGGAGGCGGTACGTAGGTTTTGTGCGGATCGGAGGTTGCCGTGAAGACGCCCTCCTGCAGTTCGAGGTTGCGTTCGGTAAATTCCTCCTGTTTGTCTTTCAGCAGTTTTTCCAGATCGGTCTCATATTTTGCGATGGCATCGGCTTGCGGCGTGTATTGGTAGGGCAGTAAATCCGCGCCTGCAATACGCATGATCGTCGTCCCCGCGGTCTGAGCCAAGGCCCGTCCATAGACGAAATCCGTGTCGGCGAAGTGCGTGTACCAGTAGAAATCGTCGTAAATCGAGTGGTACTGATCGCCCTCATCTTCGCCGCCGAAGCCAATGTCCAATGCGGAAATACCCGCGTGGTCCTGAAACGCGGTGTAGTCCGATCCATCGCCGAGTTCAAAGACTCGAAGATCAGTCCGTTTGCGGGCCTGGCCGCGTTCTTCGGCATCTTTCGCGTGCAGAATGCCGTGCAGATGCGCTCGCTCCCAGACGGAAATATTCTTCTCGGGATCGTTGATGTCGCGGGCGACGGCGCTGATGACGGCCTGCAAATCCTGGGTTCCGCCGGCGAAGAGAAAACCGCGCCCGTTGCCGTCGGTGTTGAGGTAGGACACGGTGTGTTTGCGCAGTTCATCCAGATGCGTTTCCACCCATTCGGTGGACCCGAGCAAGCCGGGCTCCTCGCCATCCCAGGCGCAATAAATGATGGTGCGCTTCGGCGACCATCCCTGCTTGTGCAGTTCGCCAAGCATGCGCGCTTCTTCGAGTTCCGGAGCCATCCCAGCGAGGGGATCGTCGGCGCCGTTCACCCAGGCGTCGTGATGGTTTCCACGAATCACCCACTCATCAGGAGTGGTCGAGCCGTGCAGTGTGGCGATCACATCGTTCACGGGCTTGATGTCCCAGTTCGATGTGATTTTGAGATGGACCTTCGCCGGGCCCGGACCGATGTGGTAAGTGATAGGCAGAGCGCCGCGCCAGTTCTCGGGAGCGACCTGGCCGCGCAGGGCCGAGAGAAACGGCAGCGCGTCGCCGTAGGAGATCGGCAGCACGGGAATTTTCGTGATGGTCCTCGCTTCTTTGATGGCGAGCCGCTTTGCGCCCGGAACCGCGCCCACGCCCGGGGTCAAGGGATCGCCGGGATAGTCGGTATCCATCACACTGCCACGCTGCACGCCCTCGCGTGGCCGCCAGCCGCCAGTGGGATAGTCTTCGCCTTCGAAGTAGCCGTCGCCTTTGGGATCGGAATAGATGATGCAGCCAATCGCGCCGTGCTCCGCGGCTACTTTCGGCTTGATGCCGCGCCAACCTTCACCGTAGCGGGCGATCACGATCGCGCCTTTCACGGAAACGCCGAGGCGGTCGAGCTGTTCGTAGTCGTCGCGGTTGCCATAGTTCACATACACGAGAGGAGCGGTGACGTCGCCGTCGATCGAGTAGGCGTTATAAGTGGGGAGCTGTTCGGAAGTCTGATTGGAGGTTGGATCAAGGGCGAGCGCCGGTTCCTGCAACTTGGCGCGGAATTGCGATGGCTCGAGCAGTTCGAGCGCGCGCTCCTTGGGAGTGGGGAACAATACTTCGAAGGTTTCGATGTGCGCATCGAAGCCCCATTCTTTAAAGCGGGCCAACATCCACTCGGCGTTGTCCTTGTCGTACGGCGATCCGACGTGGTGAGGGCGGGCGCTGAGCCGGCGATCGTTCTCGCGCACATTGGCGGCGACGATGCCTTCCTGGAATTTCTTCTCCCAGTCTCGTTCTGTAGTGGAGTTCGGCGCCGTATAGCCGAGAAGCGGCGCGGGAGCTGCGGATGGCGCGGCAGCTTGCTCCGGTGAATTTTGAGCGATGGAAAATTGCGTGAAGCTGAGAAGCAGCAGGTAGCAGGTCAGCGAGCGTAGCGCGGTCAAGATGTTTCTCCTCGGGTTGCGAAAGTGACCGAGAATTCTAACACCGCGGGCAGGATGGTGCTTCGAGGAGTTCGGACTTTCGCGTGAGCGGCGCTTTGCTGGACCTAATTTTGACGAGAACATTGTATGGCGAACATTTTACGAAACTCCGCATGATAGAATATCCCGGTTGTGACCTCTCTTCATTCCTCTCTCGCTTGGGCCCATCCTCTCGTAGCGGAATGGTTTGTGCAGCGTTTTGGCACGCCGACCGAGCCGCAGGAGCAAGGCTGGCCGCACATCCTCGCTGGCCGGACTACGCTGATTTCGGCGCCCACCGGATCGGGCAAAACGCTGGCGGCATTTCTTGCCTGCATCGACCGGCTGGTGCGAAAAGCATTGGCTGGCGATCTTGCCGATCGAACGGAAGTTCTTTATGTTTCGCCGCTCAAGGCGCTGGGCAACGACATCCAGAAGAATCTCGAATTGCCGCTGGGAGAAATCTTGGCGATGGCCGGCGAGCGCGGGCTGCTGATGCCAGAGATTCGTACTGCCGTCCGCACCGGCGACACACTGACGCACGAGCGGCGCGCCATGCTGAAACGGCCGCCGCATATTCTGGTGACCACGCCGGAGTCGCTCTACATTTTGCTCACTGCGGATAGGAGCCGGGCGATTCTGCGCGATATCGAGACCCTGATCGTCGACGAAATTCATGCTGTCGCGGATGACAAGCGTGGGGCGCATTTGACGTTGTCGCTGGAGCGCTTGGAGGCGCTGACGCACCGGCCGCCGGTGCGCATCGGACTTTCTGCTACGCAGAAGCCAATTGAAGAGGTTGCGCACTTTCTGACGGGCCATTCTCATTCCCGCAACTCACGGCCCGATCCGGTCATTGTGAATATTGGGCATAAACGGAAGCTCGACCTCGCGGTCGAAGTTCCGTCCATGCCGCTGGGGCCGGTGGCTTCGAACGAGATGTGGGATGAGGTTTACGACCGGCTGGTGGCGCTGGTGGCGCAGCATCGCTCGACGCTGGTGTTTGTGAACACGCGGCGCATGGCCGAGCGTGTGGCGCACAATCTCGGCGAGCGCATTGGGGAAGAGAATGTTGCGGCGCATCATGGCAGTCTCTCGCGCAAGCTGCGGCTGGCGGCGGAGAAGAAGCTGAAAGAAGGTCAGGTGCGGGTGCTCGTGGCAACGGCGTCGCTTGAGCTTGGCATCGACGTGGGCACCGTGGATCTGGTGGTGCAGATCAATTCGCCGCGTGCCATTGCAGTCACGCTGCAGCGCGTGGGCCGGTCTGGTCACTGGCGCGCCGCGGTGCCGAAAGGCCGACTGTTTGCAACTACGCGTGACGACTTGATTGAGTGCGCAGCTCTGGTGCGAGCCATCCGGCAAGGCGATCTGGACCGGCTGATGATTCCGGAAGCGCCGCTTGATGTACTGGCGCAGCAGATGGTGGCGTCGTGCGCCGCCGAAGAGTGGAGCGAGGATGAAATGTTCGCGCTGGTGCGGCGCGCTTATCCGTATCGCCATCTGAAGCGCGAAACCTTCGATGCGATTCTCGAAATGCTGGCCGAGGGCATTGCCGCGAAACGCGGACGGTACGGCGCGTATCTTCACCGCGATCGAGTGAACGGTAAGCTCCGGGCGCGGCGCGGGGCGCGGCTGGCGGCAATCACGAGCGGCGGAGCCATTCCTGACAACTCACTTTATGCGGTGGTAGCGGAGCCCGACGGCATCGTGGTCGGCACCGTGGATGAAGACTTCGCCGTGGAGAGCAACCGCGGCGACATCATGCTGTTGGGCAACACCTCGTGGATGATCCGGCGCATCGAAACCAATGCCGGCCGGGTGCTGGTGCAGGATGCTCACGGCGCACCGCCGAGCGTGCCCTTCTGGCGAGGTGAAGCGCCGGCGCGGACCGAAGAACTCTCGCAGCACATTGGAACGCTGCGGGAAGAAATCAGCGAAATGTTGCCGCGCACTTCGCCGGTGGGTTTTTCTGCGACCCAGCCGGAAGTGGCCGCGACGGTCGGCTGGCTGAAAGAGGAATGCGGCCTCGACGATTCCGGCGCAGAGCAGGCGATTGAATACATTGTGCAAGGGCGGGCGGTGCTGGGCGCGGTTCCATCGCAAACGACGGTGATCGCCGAGCGCTTCTTTGACGAAGGCGGCGGGATGCAACTCGTTATTCACGCGCCGTTCGGCGGGCGCATCAATAAAGCTTGGGGACTGGCTCTGCGCAAGCGTTTCTGCGTGGGGTTCAACTTTGAGCTGCAGGCTGCGGCTACTGATAACGGGCTGAACATTGCGCTGGCCGAGCAGCACAGCTTCCCGCTGGCGGATGTTTTTCATTTTCTGCAAGCCGCTACCGTGCAGCCGATTCTGGAGCAGGCGGCGCTCGATTCTCCAATCTTTGCCACGCGCTGGCGCTGGGATGCGAACCGGGCGCTGGCGCTGTTGCGCTTTCAGAATGGAAAGAAAGTTCCACCGCAGATTCAACGCATGCGCTCCGACGATCTGCTGGCTTCGGTTTTTCCGGATGCGGCCGCGTGCTTTGAGAATATTCAAGGCGAACGCCAGATTCCGGATCATCCGCTGGTGGGCGAAGTCATGAAAGAT
>Ga0302326_10030634_pt1 | contig 10764 bp, 7 predicted proteins | sample Palsa_T0_3_FD_202264 | JGI IMG/M metagenome (GOLD analysis project Ga0302326, IMG submission 202264) | Peat permafrost microbial communities from Stordalen Mire near Abisko, Sweden - Palsa_T0_3 | ecosystem: Environmental > Terrestrial > Soil > Palsa > Peat permafrost | place: Sweden: Abisko...
CTGGAGCTGGACCTGCGCAAGGCGCTGGCGAACGAGGAGTTCGAGCTGTTCTTTCAGCCGCTCGTCAATCTCAAGTCCGGCCGGATATCGACCTGCGAAGCGCTGCTGCGCTGGAACCATCCGGTGCGGGGCACGGTGTCGCCGGTCGATATCATTCCGGTCGCCGAAGACATGGGGCTTATTGTCGACCTCGGCCGCTGGATCCTGCGCAAGGCCTGCATGGAGTGCATGAAATGGCCCGCGGGCGTCAGCGTCGCGGTCAATTTTTCGCCGCAGCAGTTCCATCAGCGTGATGTGCTGAGCGAGGTTCGCTACGCGCTCGAAGTGTCCGGGCTGCCTGCCGATCGCCTCGAAATCGAGATCACCGAATCGTCGCTGCTGCGCAATACGCAGTTGACCCATGATGTGCTGTCTCAATTGCGCGAGATCGGGGTGCGCATTTCGCTCGACGACTTTGGCACCGGCTATTCGAGCCTCAGCTATCTGCATAATTTCCCGCTGCAGAAGGTGAAGATCGATCGCTCGTTCCTGGAAGGCATCGATACCGACCGTCCGCTGACGCTGTTGCGCGGGGTGGCGCGGCTCAGTGCCGACCTCGGGATGTCGGTCGTGGTCGAAGGCATCGAGACCAACGAGCAGCTGGAACTGATCAATGCCGACGGCACGGTGACCGAGGCGCAGGGTTATCTGTTCAGCCGGCCGGTGCCGGCGCTGCGCATTCGCCAGCTATTGAACGCATCTCATGGCCGCCGGCCGGAGGAAGCCTTGCTGCTGGTATCCTCCCGGTCGATCGCCTGAAAAATTATCTTCTGGCGAACTCCCGCTCTCTAGAAATTATTCCTCCAGGAAACTTCAGGAAACTTTATGCCCGGGGCCGGACACAAATCTTCTTTACCTCTTGCGGTTAACCCTAATCGAGCGACGGCTTTGCACTTGCGTTAGGAAAGATTTAACCTTTAGTTGTCGATGGCGGCAATGTCGCTGCGTAGGAAGCCCGATGAGTTCAACACAAGAAACGACAGACCGGCCTCTTAAGCGTAAAATCGGGTTACTTGATCAGGTCGACTATCGCCTGGCAGAGACGGAAGCCGAAAAAGACGCCATCTACAGCCTGCGGTACAGAGCCTATCTGCATGAGGGCGCGATCGAGCCGCGCGCCGATCAGCGATTGACCGACCGCTTCGACGAACTGCCGAACTCCTGGCTTTTCGGCGTTCATCTCGACGGCGAACTGACAAGCTCCATTCGCATCAGCGTGGCAACGCCCGACAATGACGACACGCCGGCGGTCAATGCCTTTCGCGATCTGCTCGCGCCCGAACTCGCCCAGGGCAAGGTTATCGTCGATCCCAATCGTTTCGTCGCCGATCCCTTAAGCCGGACCAAATATCCGGAACTTCCCTATCTGACGGTTCGTCTCGGTTACGTTGCCTGCGCTTACTTCAATGCCGACATTGGAACCGCGACCGTTCGCGCCGAACATCGGGCGTTTTATCGCCGGCTGTTCCTGCAAAAATCGCTGTGCGAGCCGCGTCCCTATCCAACCCTGACCAAGCCCTTGTGCCTGATGGCGGCGGACTATCTCAGCATCCGTGACCAGGTGTTCGAACGTTTCCCCTTGATGCGCTCCACCGCCACCGAGCGGCGGATGCTGTTCGAGCGCGCCGACGATCGGTCGCCGGTGATAAACTTGCCGGAGTTCCCCTTCGAGCGCGCACCGATCGCCCCGCATTCCTGACCGCGTGGCCCAAACCTGGTGGCCAACTCCGCTGACCGGGTCCGGTGACGAAGTCCAGTGACCGTCCGGTGAGCGGCCGGGCGGGAGCCGATTCTGCCATTTTGCTGGCCGGATCTCGCAAATACGATGCCGATCGCTCGGGAAACCGGCAATTTCGCCCCGCCTCCCGCTTGCCTTCACCCTCGCGCCACATTTACAACCCATTAACCATCGCGGTTGCTTTTCGCCCCTTGCTGGCATTTGATCGGGTTTGGCAACACCCCATCAAGGTTGACGGAACGTTCGCTTAACCATCGCCCTGTAGACCGGATGATAGTCGAAAAACGCGAGCGTGGAGGCTCCGGAATGAAACACCAGATGCGTATCGTCCAGGGATGGAAGCTGGCAGCGGTGCTCGCGGTGGCGCTGTCGATGGGCGCCTGCGCGAACAAGAATCCGCTGGGTGATGGCGCGATGGCGAGCGCGGCCACTCCGGGCAGCCAGCAGGACTTCGTGGTCAATGTTGGCGACCGTGTCTTCTTCGAGAGCGACCAGACCGAATTGTCGCCGCAGGCGATCGCGACCCTGGAGAAGCAGGCGCAGTGGCTGCAGAGCTACAGTCGCTACACCTTCACCATTGAAGGCCATGCGGATGAGCGCGGTACCCGTGAATACAACATTGCCCTGGGCGCGCGCCGTGCCCAGTCGGTACGAACGTTCCTGGCCTCGCGCGGTATCGACGCTTCGAGGATGCGGACGATCTCTTACGGCAAGGAGCGCCCGGTTGCGGTTTGCAACGACATCTCGTGCTGGTCGCAGAACCGTCGTGCGGTGACGGTATTGAACGCCAGTTCCTGAGAGCTTCGGCCTTGCACAAGGTTTGTTGCCGGCGCCCTCGGGCGCCGGTTTTGTTTTGGGCGGCTTCGCCCGGGGAATGCAGGCTTTCCGGCTTTCCGGGTCATTGGTTTTCGGATGCCTGGCTTTCGCTATTTGGCTTGAGCTAGTGGTTTGTCTCAGTCACATTTTTGGCGTACTCCGTCTCTCAATGTGATCCGCTTTCGATCTCACACCGATCTCGTCGGTCAGGCCAGAATGTCATCCAGATTTCATCAAACCATGCGCGCCGCGGCGGTCTTCGCGACGCTGGTGCTGTGTTCGCCGGTCCTGTGTTCGCCGGTCATGGCTCAATCCTTGGCTCAATCCGACGATGTCGATCCGGAAATCCGGATTCAGCAGCTTGAGAACCAGCTGCGGCAGCTCACCGGCCAGAACGAAGAGCTGCAGTATCGCAACCGGCAGCTTGAAGACCGCCTGAAACTGCTTCAGGGCAGCGCGCAGGGCGCTCCCGGCGCCCCGCCCAATGTCGCCGCCTTGCCGCAGCCGGCTCCGGTCTATCGGCAGCCGCCGGCCCAGCCCGGTTACGATCCGCAGATGGCCGCTCCGGCGCCGATCGTTCAGGAATCGCCAAGCGCGCCTCCGGCGCCCGGCCGGCGCCGTGGCGACGCCTTCGATCCCGGCCAAAATCCGAATGCCCCCGGCGCGCCGCGCGCGCTTGGCGGCGGCCAACTCCCGATCCCCGCCGAAGCGCCGATCGGCGCGTCCGGCGGGCGTGGGGCGGGGGAACCGCTCGATCTTGCCAACACCGGCGGGGCGGGCAATCCGTCGGGCGCCTTGCCGCCACCGCCGCCGCGCAACACCAACGCGACCGGCGCGCTGACCACCCTGCCGCCGTCGGCGACGCCGAAGGACGAGTTCGATCTCGGCATCGGCTACATGCAGCGCAAGGACTATGCGCTGGCGGAAGAAACCTTGCGCAATTTCGCGCAGAAATACCCGAGCGATCCCCTGATCTCGGAATCGCAATACTGGCTGGGTGAGAGTTTCTTCCAGCGCCAGCTCTATCGCGACGCCGCGGAATCCTTTCTCGCGGTGACGACCAAATTCGACAAATCGGCAAAGGCCCCGGACGCCTTGCTGCGGCTGGGCCAATCGCTGGCGGCCCTGAAAGAGCGCGAGGCCGCTTGCGCGGCGTTCGGCGAGGTGGCGCGGAAATATCCCCACGCCTCGGGCGGCGTCAAAGCGGCTGTGGACCGTGAGCAAAAACGGGTAAAGTGCTAGCGCATTCAGCCAAAGCATGCGCGGGGTCAAAGCCCGTCGTCGCGCTGGATGACCCGATGGGGGACGCGACGTGGCGGCGGGATCAGACGATGACAATTCCCCGATCTCGGCCCAGCACGCGAAACGTCTGTTCGCGGACTGGAAGGGGGCGCCTGCCATCATTCTCGCCGTTTCCGGCGGCCCCGATTCGATCGCGTTGATGTGGCTGGCGGCGCGCTGGCGCCGCTCGCTGGCGCGCGGCCCGCACCTGATCGCCGTCACAGTCGATCATGGCTTGCGCGCCGAGGCCGCGCGCGAGGCGCGTGACGTCAAGCGCCTGGCGCGCATGCTCGATCTGCCGCATCGGACGATGCGCTGGACCGGCGCCAAGCCGGCAACCGGTTTGCCCGCCGCGGCGCGCGGCGCGCGCTATCGCTTGCTGGCACAGGCGGCGCGGGCCAGCGGCGCCACGCATATTCTCACCGCGCATACCCGTGACGACCAGGCCGAAACGCTGCTGATGCGTTTGGTCCGCGGCAGCGGCATCGCCGGGCTCGCGGCGATGGCGCGGATCACCGAGCGCGAGGGCGTGCTGCTGGCGCGTCCGTTTCTCAATGTCTCGAAATCGCAGCTGGTGGCGACGCTCACCAGGGCAAAGGTCGGTTTCGCCGACGATCCGACCAACCGCGACCCTCATTTCACCCGGCCGCGCATTCGGGCGGTGATGCCGGTTCTCGCTGCCGAGGGGGGCGATGCGCGCAATCTGGCGCGGCTGGCGGCGCGGCTGGCCCGGGCCAATGCCGCCGTGGAAGTCCTGGTCGACGGCGCCGAGCGTTATCTCGCGCTCAGAGACCGCGGCCCGCCTGCTTCGGGGATCGACGCCAAAACCGTTGGTGCCAAAACTTTTGACGCCAACAGCTTTGCAGCGATGCCGGAGGAAATCCGCCTTCGGCTGCTGCTGCGGGCGATCGATCGGTTCGGTCATGAGGGGCCGGCCGAACTTGGCAAGGTCGAAGCCCTGCTGTCAGCCCTGGACCAGGCCGTGGCGGAAAACACCGGAGGCCGTCGGCCCAGTTCCAAATCAAGGCCCAGATCGAGGCTCGCACCACGTCTGAAACAGACCCTGGCGGGCGCGCTGGTCAGCCTGGCGGACGGCCGCATCCGCATTGCGCCGGCGCCACCCCGCCGCCGGCGGCCGGATTGAGGTGCGGGCAGCCAGTCCTGATTCGCTCTGGGGTCTGATCGCGAATCAGCGCCGGGACTCCGGAATCTTTCATTTTGAGGCGTTTTCCTTACGCGAACCGGTATCTACATCGCTCGAAAATGCTCTAATCCATCTTGCGGGCTTAACCACCCCGGAAAACACCCGTCCCGTCGCCATTATTTAAGCGGGAATCGCGCTAAGATGGGGTAAATTGTCCTCTACGGTTCCCTTGGCAGCGACCGGGGTGACACCTAGATTGTAACGTAGTCGACCGAGGGCTTCTTCATGCCTGCCCACGGACGCGACCTAAGGACATAAGGCCGCGATCCGCGCGACCACGAAGGAAGATCAATGAACGCCAATCTGCGCAATTTCGCCCTCTGGGTTATTATTGTCTTGCTGTTATTGGCCCTGTTCACGCTCTTCCAGAATCCTGGTCAGCGCGCCTCCTCGCAGGATATCTCGTTCTCGCAGCTGTTGACCGAGGTCGATGCGAACCACGTTCGCGACGTCGTGATTCAGGGGCCGGAGATTCACGGCACGTTCAACAACGGATCGAGCTTCCAGACCTACGCGCCGAACGATCCGTCGCTGGTCTCGCGTCTGTATAACGGCAAGGTCTCGATTACGGCGAAGCCGCCCGGCGACAACGTGCCGTGGTTCGTGTCGCTGTTGGTCTCATGGCTGCCGTTCATCGCGCTGATCGGGGTGTGGATTTTCCTGTCGCGGCAAATGCAGGGCGGCGCCGGCAAGGCGATGGGCTTCGGCAAATCGCGCGCCAAGATGCTGACCGAGGCGCACGGCCGCGTCACCTTCGAGGATGTCGCCGGCGTCGATGAGGCCAAGCAGGACCTGCAGGAGATCGTCGAGTTCCTGCGCGACCCCGGCAAATATCAACGGCTCGGCGGACGGATTCCGCGCGGCGTGCTGCTGGTCGGCCCTCCCGGCACCGGCAAGACGCTGATCGCGCGCGCGGTGGCCGGCGAAGCCAATGTGCCGTTCTTCACCATTTCGGGCTCGGACTTCGTCGAAATGTTCGTCGGCGTCGGCGCCTCCCGCGTCCGCGACATGTTCGAGCAGGCCAAGAAGAATGCGCCCTGCATCATCTTCATCGACGAAATCGATGCGGTCGGCCGCCATCGCGGCGCCGGTCTGGGCGGCGGCAATGACGAGCGCGAGCAGACGCTGAACCAGTTGCTGGTCGAGATGGACGGCTTCGAGGCCAATGAAGGCGTGATCCTGATCGCGGCGACCAACCGGCCTGATGTGCTCGATCCGGCGCTGCTGCGTCCCGGCCGTTTCGACCGCCAGGTGGTGGTGCCGAATCCGGACGTCGTCGGCCGCGAACAGATCCTCAAGGTGCATGTCCGCAAGGTGCCGCTGGCGCCGGATATCAACCTCAAGACCATCGCCCGCGGCACGCCCGGTTTCTCCGGCGCCGACCTGATGAACCTTGTCAACGAAGCGGCGCTGACCGCGGCACGGCGCAACAAGCGCATGGTGACGCAGGCGGAGTTCGAAGAGGCCAAGGACAAGGTGATGATGGGCGCCGAGCGCAAGTCGCTGGTCATGACCGAAGAAGAGAAGATGCTGACCGCCTATCACGAAGGCGGCCATGCCATCGTCGGCCTCAACGTGATCGCGACCGATCCGATCCACAAGGCGACCATCATTCCGCGCGGCCGTGCGCTGGGCATGGTGATGCAGCTGCCTGAGCGCGACAAGCTGTCGATGTCGCTCGAGCAGATGACCTCGCGGCTGGCCATCATGATGGGCGGACGCGTCGCGGAAGAACTGATTTTCGGCCGCGAGAAGGTAACCTCCGGAGCGTCGTCCGACATCGAGCAGGCGACGCGGCTGGCCCGGATGATGGTGACGCGCTGGGGCCTTTCCGAAGCGCTCGGCACCGTGTCCTATGGCGAAAACCAGGATGAGGTTTTCCTCGGGATGTCGGTGTCGCGTACCCAGAACGCGTCTGAGGCGACGGTTCAGAAGATCGACACCGAGATCCGGCGGTTCGTGGAAGAAGGCTACAACGAAGCGACGCGCATTCTCACCGAGAAGCGCGCCGACCTTGAAGCCCTCGCCAAGGGCCTCTTGGAATTCGAGACCCTGAGCGGCGACGAGATTATCGACCTGCTCAAGGGCAAGAAACCGAACCGCGAGTCGGTGCTGGAACCATCCACGCCGCGCACCTCGGCGGTGCCGCCGGCCGGAAAGCCACGCCCGCGTCCCGATCCGGACGCCGGGCTGGAGCCGCAACCGCAGGCCTGACGTCTTAACGCCGGTGGCCGGTTACTCCGGCAAACCCGTTGTCCAAAAGCTCGGCATCCAGCCGGGCTTTTGCATTTTTGTCGAAGGCGCGCCGGCGGCCTATGGCGACATCGTCGGCCCACTGCCGGCCGGTGCGAGCATGGTGCCGCGGCTGAAGGCGCCACTCGACATGGTGCATCTGTTCGCAACCGAAGCGGCCGGGCTTGCAGCAAAGCTGCGCAGCTGCCGCGCCGCGATCGGGCCGGACGGCATGATCTGGGTCTCATGGCCGAAGAAATCCTCCGGCGTCGCAAGCGACCTGACGGATGTCGTGGTGCGCGATACGGCAGTTGCGCTTGGCCTCGTCGATATCAAGGTCTGTGCCATCGACGAGGTCTGGTCCGGATTGAAGTTTGTCATCCCCAGGGATCAACGCAAAAGCGATCAGCGGGTCAAACGCCCGAAATGATCTTCGGATCGATTGGCGCCTGATCCGGCATCATAGGGTTGGCGCGCCTCGCGGCGTCATGGCATGGTTCGCTCATGGCGAGAGCGCGGACCAACCGCGCCTGCAATGGCCGCCGTGTTAGCGGCCCGAAAATAAACCCGGGAGGGCAGGCCGATGCGTCGTGTCGGAGGATTGGGCGTCGTGGGCGCGCTCGCCGTGCTGGCCTGGCCCGCGTTCGCGGCCGACATGCGCGGCGTCACGTCCACCGAAATCAGGATTGGCCAGACCATGCCGTATAGCGGCCCGGTTTCGGCGTTCGGCGCGCTCGGCAAGGGCGAGGTCGGCTATTTCAAGATGGTCAATGAGCGCGGCGGCATCAACGGCCGCAAGGTCAATTTGATCTCGCTGGACGACAGTTACGCGCCGCCGAAAACCGTGGAGCAGACGAGGCGGCTGGTGGAAAGCGACGAAGTCGCGCTGATATTCTCCTCGATCGGTACCGCCCATAACACCGCGATCGCCAAATACCTGCAGGGCAAGAATATCCCGCAATTGTTCGTCGGTTCCGGCGCTTCGAAATTTGCCGACATCGCGCAATATCCGCAGGCGACCCTGGGCGTGCAGGGGCCGTTCCGTTACGAGGCGCGGCTGTATGCGCGCTATGCGCTGGCCAAAAATCCGGACGCCACCTTCGCCGTGATTTCGCAGAACGATGATTTCGGACGTGACTATCTCGCGGGGCTGAAGGACGTGCTCGGCGAGACATACGATGCCCGCGTCACCGGTGCGACCTATGAAATATCGGATCCGACCGTCGACCAGCAGATCGTCAAACTGAAGTCCTCCGGCGCCGATGTGCTGGTGATCGCGGCGACGCCGAAATTCGCCGCGCAATCGATCCGCAAGGTCCATGAGATCGGCTGGCGGCCGCTGACATTTCTGTCCAACGTCGCGGTCTGGGTGTCCACCGTCATGGAGCCCGCCGGGCTTGCGGCCGGTGTCGGCATTCTCTCGACCGCCTATGTCAAGGATCCCGACGACCCCGCCTGGAAGGACGATGCGGGCGTCAGGGGATGGCGGGAATTCATGACCCGGTACGTCCCCGACGGCGACCTGCACGACACCAACTACGTCAATGCCTACAACAGCGCGATGGTGCTCGAAGCCGTATTGCAAGCCTGCGGCGACGATCTGTCGACCCAGAACATTCTCAAGCAGGCCTACGCCATCAGGGATCTGGAACTGCCGATGCTGCTGCCCGGCATCAAGGTCAATACCAGCCCGACCGATCACGTCCCGGTCGACCAGATGCAGTTCATGCGGTTCAACGGCAAGAGCTGGGAGCGCTTCGGGGAGCTGCAGACCGGGAATTGATGCGTCGTCATTCCGGGGCGACGCGGAGCGTCGAACCTCAGATGTGCAATGACGCATCTGAGGTCTGGTCCTTCGGACCATCCCGGAATGACAAGGAGCATATAGCCGAGCCTTCGATCCAGCCTTCTACGGCATCACCATCTGGCGCGGGACTTGCTTAAAAAACCCGGCCAGTTCCCGTTATCTCGTACAGGAGCCGCCGATGTCCGGTCACTCGAATGCCCCGCCCGCCCTTGCCATCCCCGGCGCGGACCCGCGGCTCTACAACCACGATCTGGCACCGGTTGCCCCGGCAGGTCGCACCTGGGGCGTGTTCAGCATCTTCGCGATGTGGATGTCGGACGTGCACTCGGTCGGCGGCTATACCTTCGCGGCCAGCCTGTTCTTCCTCGGATTGACCGGATGGGAAGTGCTGCTGGCGATGGTGGCTGGCATCACCATCGTCTACTTCCTGATGAACCTGATCGGGCGCCCCTCGCTGAAATATGGCACGCCGTTTCCGGTTGTGGCGCGGATGTCGTTTGGCGTCATGGGCGCCAACATCGCGGCCGGCCTGCGCGGCATCGTCGGGATCGTGTGGTACGGCGTGCAAACCTATTTCGCGTCCAAGGCGGTGCAGGCGCTGGTGCTGGCGTTTTATCCCGGCGCGGAAGCGCTGACGCATTCCAGCTTTGTCGGCCTGTCCGCGCTCGGCTGGTTCTCGTTCCTGTTCATGTGGCTGTTCCAGCTTCTGATCTTCCTCAACGGCATGGAGACGATCCGCAAATTCATCGATTTCTGCGGGCCCGTGGTCTACATCGTGATGTTTGCGCTGGCGATCTGGATAGTGATGCAGACCGGCACATCGAGCCTGTCGCTGCAGCTCAGCCCGCGGGTCGAAGGTTCGGCGGTGGGTCACATGGCCAATGCGGCGATGCTGATCGTTGCTTACTTTGCCGCGCTGCTGCTCAATTTCGGCGATTTCTCCCGCTTCGCGCGCGATGAGAAGGCGATGAAGGTCGGGAATTTCCTCGGGCTGCCGGTCAATTTCATCGTGTTCGCGATCATCACCGTGATCGTCACCGCCGGCACCGTCAAAGTGTTCGGCGAGGCGATCATGGACCCGGTGGCCATCGTCGAGCGCATCGGCAATCCCTGGGTGGTGGCACTCGGCTCCATCACCTTCATCGTCGCCACCATGGGCATCAACATCGTCGCCAACTTTGTTTCGCCGGCCTACGATATTTCCAACCTCTATCCGGAGAAGATCGACTTCCGCCTCGGCGGGCTGATCACCTCGATTCTGTCGGTGCTGGTGTGCCCGTGGATTTTCGTCTCCAGTCCGCAGGCCATCACCATTTTTGTCAGCATCTTCGGCGCCGCGCTCGGCCCGATGTTCGGCATCATGGTGGCCGATTATTATCTGGTGAAGCGCCAGCAGGTCGTGCTCGCCGATCTCTATACGATGTCGCCGGACGGCTCGCTGTATTTCGAGAGCGGCTGGAACCGGATGGCGCTGATCGCGCTCGGGCTTTCGGGCTTCGTGTCGATCGGGCTATCGCTGCTCGGCGCCTATGCGGTGATTCCGAACGTCGGGGACTGGGGCTGGCTGATCGGCTCGGCGCTGGGAGCGGTGCTGTACACGGCGCTGATGCGCCGCGAAGCGCCGTCCCTGTCGCGGCCCGGCGTCAC
>Ga0302326_10030635_pt1 | contig 10764 bp, 9 predicted proteins | sample Palsa_T0_3_FD_202264 | JGI IMG/M metagenome (GOLD analysis project Ga0302326, IMG submission 202264) | Peat permafrost microbial communities from Stordalen Mire near Abisko, Sweden - Palsa_T0_3 | ecosystem: Environmental > Terrestrial > Soil > Palsa > Peat permafrost | place: Sweden: Abisko...
GGCAACTACACGGTGCTGGTGTGGAACAAGAACCTGCTGGCGGATCTCAGCCCGGCGCCGGATCCGCTCGCGGGTCCTGACAGTGCCCAGACACCGCCCGGCAGCTAGCCGATAGGCTTGCTGGGCTCCCATCGGCGACATAAAGGATTCTCATGCGACGTTTTGCCCCTGCGCTACTTGTCTCGCTCATCGCCGCCGGTGTTCTGGCCGGCTGCGGCAGCGCGTCGCCGTCGCAGCCGGCCAGCCCGAACGCCGCAGTGGCGGCGGCTGTGTCAGGGGCGTTCGGAACGACGCCGAGCGTGACCATCCCGGCAAAGAAGGCGGGCAGCGACCTGGCGATCAAGACGACGATCCACGGCACCGGACCGTCGCTGCCGTCCGGAGATCCGTTCCTCGGCAACTTCGCCATCTACGTGTGGAGCGGCACCAAGCACAAGCTCCTGGAGAGCACATTCGCGACGGACCCGCAGATGCTGCCGGCCCAGCTGGGCCTGCCGGGCCTGGTGACGGCGCTGCGGGGGCAGAAAATGGGCAGCCGCGTCGTCGCCGTCCTGCCGCCGAAATACGGCTACGGGACGCACGGGAACACCCAGGTCGGCATCACCGGCACCGACACCACGGTCTGGGTCATCGACCTGATCAGGGCATTCAGCCCGACCGCCTCGGCCACGGGCAAGCACGTCTCCAGCGGAGGCGGCAGCCTTCCGACTGTCTCCAATGCCACCGCCACGGCCCCGACTATCACCATCCCCAAGGCGAAGCCGCCGGCCAAGCTGGTGGTGAAGACGCTGATCAAGGGCACCGGCGCCCCGCTGACCACGGGCAAGACCGTGATCGCGCAGGTCATCGGCGTCAACTGGCGGACCAAGAAGGCCTTCTACTCCACCTGGCCCACCGCCGCCTCATCATCCAGCGCGCCATTCAGCTTCCAGCTCGGCGGCTCGGTCATTCCCGGCTGGAACAAGGGCCTGCCCGGTGTCCGGATCGGGAGCAGGGTGATGCTGGTGATCCCGCCGTCCGACGGTTACGGCAAATCGGGAAACTCGCAAGCGGGTATCAAGGGCACCGACACCCTGGTGTTCGTCGTCGACATCCTGGCCGCGGTCTCCGGCAAATAGCCCCCGCCCGGTCGGCGTAGCGCCCGGTCGGCGTAGCGCCCGGTCGGCGTAGAGGCCGGCACCGCCTGGGCGGGGGGCAACCCCCCGCGGTCAGGGTCTCGCGGTGACAACTGCGGCGCCGGTCCTGGCCGCTTGCGGGCTCACCTGCTGGCGAACGCGTCGGCCGTCAGGCTGAGCCCGATGCCGAGCATCCACACGTCCTTAGCCAGCGGGATGCCCTGCTGGGTGGGCCGCAGGCTGCCCTCCTGCCGCATGCCGGGCGTGTGCAGGTAGAGGCCGAGCAGCCCGCCGGAGAACGCCGTCAGGGCCGTTCCGGCCAGCCAGGCGGGGACAACCGGCGCCAGCAGCGCCGCGCCGAGCCCGATCTCGGCGACCGACAGCATGCGGGCGAAGTCCTTCGGCTTGACCCCGGCCAGGAACGGATAGGTTCCTACGGCCAGCCCGTGCAGCCGCGCGGCCGTTTCCTCGTCCGCGGACCATTTGGCCAGCCCGGAATTGAGAATGAACGTACCCGCCGCCAGTCGCTCCGGCAGCTGCCTCGCCAGTACTGTCAACCTGCCCATCGCATGCTGCTCCTCACTGTGTTCGTGCTGTGGTATTCACCGAGCCCGCCGGGAGCTGTGCCGTCATGCGACGCGATCCTGCGCATCCGGATCCGGACTGACTCCCATTCTTGCGCGGCGGGTTCCCGGGCTCTTCCCCGGCACTGCGCCTGCGGCAGAAACGGCTGCCAGCAGGCCGGGAACCGACACGGCCGCGGGCCGGGAACGGACGCTGCCGCGGGCCGGGCGATCAGTTCCAGCGCTCGAACGGCTCGTCGATGGTTTCCCCGGCCAGGAAGGCAGGCAGCAACTCGGGCAGCCGGCCGGGGTAGAAGCGCTCCCGGCTGGCTGCGATGTCCGCTACCTCCCACCAGCGCGCGCCGACGTAGTCTTCCAGTTCCTCGGGCGTCTGGCCCGCGTCGGTGATCTCGGGCCGGTCGGCAGCCAGCCTGGCCAGGACCACGACCTCGTGCTGCAGCCGGCGCACCCCGCGGGCGTGCCAGGTGGCATCGCGGCGCCAGGCGGGCGGTCCCACCTGCTGCGGGCTGATGCGCAGCCCCGTCTCCTCGCCGATCTCCCGCACTGCCGCGTCCAGGTAAGACTCGCCGGGATCGATCCCGCCGCCGGGCAACTCCCACCATCCGGTCGCTGACCGCTCCGGCAGCAGGGCGTGGAAGAGCAGAACCCGCCCGCCGGAATCGAGCAGCACCACCCGTACCGCCCACCGCTCCAGGTCGTAGCTCTCTAGGTCCACCAGGCTTGTCCTTGCGGGGAGAAGGCGCCTGCGCACGGGTCAGAAGGCGCCGATCCCGTCCGGAGTTCCCAGGCCAGTCGGAGCGTCGTATCCCTTCCTCGCGACGCACAGGTAGTCGTCCCCGCACGCGTGCTTGGCCGACACGAACAGCGAGTTGCTGCCCACCGTGACGTCGTAGAGCGAACTGGCATGCGAGTACAGGTACCCGGGCGGCACGCTCGCGCCGTTGCCTGCCAGCCCGTAGACGCCCGCGATCAGCGGCGCGGCGACGCTGGTGCCCGCGACAGTCACCCAGCCGCCCCAGACCTTGTTGTAGATGGGGACGTTGAGCGCCAGCGCCGAGACATCGGCGACCGTCCGCCCCGGGCAGTGCTGGTCATGCTGCCAGGCTGGCTTACGCACGTACGCCGAGCAGCCGCTGCCGCCCGCGCCGAAGAAGCTGGTATCCCAGGTCCGCTCGGACCAGCCGCGCTTGTCGTGCGACCGGTGCAGCTGGGTGCCGCCGACTGCGGTCACGGTCGCCAGGTCAGCGGGGAAGTTAGCGGCGGTGAATCCCAGGTCGCCCGCCGACACCACGGTGGTGTGACCGGGGCGGTGGTAGGCCTTGGCGTACGCCAGCGCGTAGCCATTCTCCCGCTGCCCGTAGCTGTTGCTGATTACCTGGGCACCCAGCCGGGCCGCGGTGTACTCGGTCCTGGCCAGATCGGGGATGCTGGCACTGTTCGCCTCGACCACCAGGATCCGGCAGTAGGGGCAGGCCACCGAGATCATCGACACATCGAGCGTGGCCTCCAGGTCCCAGCCGCTTCCCGCTCCTGACAACGGCAGCGGCGATGCCTTGCCGTGCTGATTGACCAGGCGCAGGCACCCGCTCGCGAGCGTGCACGGCGGCAGCCCGAAATGCCGGCGGTACACGGCAAGATAACGAGCCAGGTGCGGGGTCCGGTAGGCAATCGACACCGCCACTGTCTGATGAGAATGGCGGCTTACCGGAAGCCGGTAGGCCGATTCGATCGCCTTGGCGCCCCAGCCGACCGGCCTGGACGCCCGGCCGCTGAACCCTTCGCCGATGGCCCGGCTGTCCGCCACCAGAGGCCGGTACATCGCGAAGCAGCGCTCGTAGCCCAGCGGCACCGCCGGGCAGGCCGGCCGCAGCGCCGGCGCCGCAGCGCTGGCCGCGCTCCCCGGCGCGGCACCCGCTCCCGCCGTGGCAGCTGCCCCGGCCGCGGCAGCTGCGCTGGCCGGGACGGCGGCGCTCAGGACCGGGCCGGCCAGCAGCGCACCGGCCAGCGCGAGCACGCCGGCCAGAGCGGATGGGCCGCGGTTACCCGTGAGTCCGGGGAAGGTCATCTGCTTGCTCCCTTGTCCGCTCTGTCAGAGCCCGACGCCGTAGGCGCGCAGGATGGTCTCGGTGATCGAGCTGCCTGCGGCGTCCGTGGCACTGACCCGCAGCGTCACGTCGACCCCAGCCGGCGCGTTGAAGGCGATCCGGAAACTCCCGGCGCCCGTGGAGACAACGAAGGCCCGCTGCCAGATCAGGCCGCCGTCGTAGGACACCTGCGCGTGCGCGCCAGTGATCGGCACGTCCTTGGCGAGCTGGATGTGGCCCACGCTCAGGCCGATGACCTGCTGCCCGGCAGGCGTGAGGCCGCTGAGCGAGAGCCCGTGCACCTGATAGCTCAGGGTCAGCATCGGCTGCACGGCGCACCTGCGCAGCACCTTGAGCTGCTGGCCGACGAGGAGGTACCCGCAGAACCAGGACGGCGGGAGCTTGACGCTCGGCTCGCGCGCGGACCGCCAGGTCCACACCGTCGTGCTGCTCGGGGACAGCGGGTACAGCCTGCTCCACCTCGCCGCGCTCAGGGCGAAGCGGATCACCGACGGCGCGGCGCCCAGGCGGACGGGATTGATGCCGTTGACCGGGTTCCCGTGGCCGATCCTGACGCCGTTCTGGTAGATCGCATAGCTGCCGGTCACCCTTGTCGAGGAGCCTGCGAAGAATCCGGCGCCGCTGTGCCCTTGCTGGTTGTCGCTGAACGGCGTGGTGGAGACCTGCAGCGTGTTGCCGAGGCGGAATGCCGACGGCACCTCTTCGAACAGGCTCGCGGTCCTGCCCTGCAGCACGTTGACGGCGGGCTGCGGGTGCAGCGGGTACCGGTTCCAGTTCTCCGTCCACTGCCGGCCGGCCACCAGCGTGCGGAAGGTGTCGGTCTGCCCGCCGGCCATCGAACTATAGAACTCGGAATAGAAACCGGACCAGATGATGGACGGGCCGGCGGACATGTACTGCGTCTGCAGGCCGGGCAGTTGCAGCGGCAGGATGGCGGTGAAGATGCCGCCCTGCCACTGAACCGGGAACCCGCCGAACACACCCCAGCCGCCGGTGGAGGTGATGTCCTGGTAGTAGCGCTCGTGGATGGTGGCCAGGCTGGCCGGGGTCACCACGAAGCGCTGCGGCGGGATGGTCCCGTCCGGGCCGGCGTAATCCAGGTTGTAGACGTACGGCGGGCCGACTGCCTTCGGCGCGGAGATCAGCTGCGCGGAGGTGAAGGTCCGCAGGGTGCCGACGGTGGGCTTTGCCGTGGTCGGGCTGACCCACAGCGAGATGCCCGAGTCAAACCAGCCGACGGACGCGGACGTGCCGTGCAGGCCGCCGCGGATCATGGTCAGGCCCACCTGCTCGACCTGCGCTGGCCGGGGCGTCACCATCGTGATCTTGCTGGAAGCGGTCCGCTCCGCCAGATGCACCGTGGTGCTCTTCCCCTTGACGGTGAACTGGGGCAGCACGACCAGCCGCTCCGAGGCGCTGGTCCTGGTGAAGTTGACGAAGTCCCCGATTGCCCAGTAGTGACCGGCCGGAACGCTGTACCTGGCCGCCCCGTGGTAGAAGAAGTTGTAGTTCTCGTTACCGTCGCCGAAGGTCTGCCAGTCGTCGGCATTGATGACGACCACGTCGTCACCGTTGTCCGGCTTGCCCCTCAGATTGCTCGCGGTGACCGTCAGCGTGTGCATCGGGAAAGCCGGGCGCTGCGGTGCCGACAATGGCGCTCCGGCCAGCGCGATGTCCACCCCGCGAGCGAACAGCCCGTCAGCGCCGTAGCTGGCGCGGGCATGGTCAGCGCGGAACTGGCGCTCAAGCGCGGCGCCGAAGACCCGGGCGGAGGAGGCAGTCAGGTAGCCCTCGGCGCTGCCCGGGCCGGACCGGGTGATCGTCACGCCGGGCAGCGCCGGCCGGCGGCCGGCGAAGCGCACGCGCACCGGGAGCCTGCCGCCGACCTCGGCGCGCTGCAGCGCACCGAGGTCGAACAGGCTCGGATCCAGGCCCCGGCCCAGGTAGGGCAGCGCGGCGGCGGGGATTTCCTCGGTCAGCCTGCCCAGGTGCAGGCTGAGCAGGCTGGTGGCGCCGGGCCCGGACAGCACGCCGACTGCGCGGCCGCCGCCAGGGGCCGACCGGAGCACCAGCCGGTCGCCGTTGATCAGCAGGACCGGCCGGATCGCGGCAGCCGCGCCGGGCCGGGCGGCGGCATCGTGGCTGGCTGCCCGGCCTGGCTGCTGGCCGGCCGCCAGGGCCGGCAGTGCGACCGCTGAGACCACGATCGCGGAGGCGGTAGCTGTGGCCAGCCGGGCGAGTAGCGCCCGCCGGTGCCGATGATGAAGCACGCGATCTCCTGAAGGTCAGCAGGAGTCCCGCGCGGGCCGCCCGGCTTGCTCGAACCGGCCGCACGGGGCCTGGAGTTGAAGAAACGGCCGCCTTACGTTCTCCCATATGAGATGCACTTTGGGAAGAACCCGTTGCGTGACGGAATATATTTTCTTTCAAAACGAGTAACGATTTGGAATAGTCCTGGCCAGGGCTGCTGACCAGGCTGCTGACCAGGGCTAGCCGACCAGGACTAGCCGACCAGGGCCGCCGCATGCCGGCCGGCCGCCGCGGCGGCGAGGAAATAGGCCAGGTCTTCGGCCAGGGAGCGGCCCATGGTCGACAGCGGCACCGGGCAGGCCCGCAGTACCTCCGTCAGGCCCTCGACACTGACCCGGACCAGGCAGTGCCGCGCGGCCAGCGGCGCGGCGGCGGCCAGCACGCGCGCTCCGAATTCACCCGGCAGCTCGGGCACCACGACATCCGCCCTGGCCAGCGCCACCCGCCCGTAGGACGTCAGGCTGTGATGCGAGATTCCGCGATGCCGCTCCCGCGGATCAGCCTCGCTGATCCGCAGGGATGCCACCGGCTTGCCGCCCAGCACGGCAGCGGCGTTGACCGCCTCGCCCGAGGCGACGCCGGAGAAGCCCCACCGGGTACCGGTGCCCAGGTTGCCCGGCCCCTGCGAGACCACGGCGACCTGCGCGCCCAGCACGTGGCGCGCGGCGAGCAGCCCGCTGTGCAGGGTGACCGCCTCCAGGTCACCGCCGAACGCCTGGCCGACGGTGACGACCCCGGCCAGCCAGCCGGCCTCGCGCAGCGCGGCCGCGGTCCGGGAAAACCACGCAGGTAGCGCGCCGCCGTCGAGCATGACGTACCCGACCCGCCGAAGCGGCGCGGCATCGCCCGGGGCCGCGCCGCCCGGGGCGGCAACGGGCGGGGGGAGGTGACTGGCGGGCGAATCCCGTTTCGCATGAAAGGCAGCAAGGACAGCGGGCAGGGCCGAATGCAGGTCAGCCACCACCACGGGCATCCCGGCCAGGTCATCGGCGTCCCGGAGGAGCTCATGGTAGGGCGAGCCAGGCTCGTCCGCGCCCTGCACCGTGGCCTGCAGCGGGGTGTAACGCGCCTTGACCAGGTGGCCAGGACCCGCCGGATCAGCGGGAAGCCGACCGGGAATGGCCACTACCAGGGCATATCCGCCGGTCCCCAGGCCCAGTTCGAGGGCGGTCACGTTGAGCAGCACCTCATCACCAGGCTCCGGCCTGCCGGTCAGCGCCGGGTAGGCCAGCGCCGGGACCTGCGAGTCGCCGACCCGCACGTCGAGCTCCACCGCCCCGGTCCACTCCCGCTGCAGTGCCGAAACCACGCCACTTCGCCACCTGATCACTCCGGCAGGGTAGCGTCGGTGCCGGAAGGGCGGGCCGTCGGCGGGAAAGGAGCCGCGATGTCACGGCGGAAGACCGAGCGGCTGCTCAGCCTGGTGGTCTGCCTGCTGTCCACCCGCCGGTACCTGACCGCCATGCAGATCCGCGAGGCGGTGCCCGGCTACCCGGATTCTTTCGATGCCTTCAAGCGCATGTTCGAGCGGGACAAGGACGAGCTGCGCGAGCTGGGAATCCCGCTGGAGACCGGGATGAACTCGGCCCTGGACGACGAGTCCGGCTACCGGATCTCCCGGCAGGCCTACATGCTGCCCGACATCCGGCTGGAGCCCGACGAGGCCGCCGTCCTCGGCCTGGCTGCCCGGGTCTGGCGGCGCGCTGAGCTGGCCGGGGCCGCGGCCGGCGCGCTGCTGAAGCTGCGCGCGGCCGGGATCGAGACCGAGGACACCACCCAGCCAGGTATCGAGCCGCGGCTGCAGACTCCCGAGCCGTCGTTCAGCCCGCTGTGGGAGTCGGTCCGGGACCGCCGGCCGGTCAGTTTCGCCTATCAGGCGGCCGGCCGCAGCTCCCCGCAGCAGCGGCACCTGGAGCCCTGGGGAGTTGTCAACCGGCACGGCCGGTGGTACGTGGTCGGGCAGGACACCGACCGGGGCGAGGAGCGGGTATTCCGGCTCAGCCGGATCGCCGGGCCGGTGTCCTTCACCGCGGCGCCGGGCACGGTGACGGTGCCGGCCGGCGCCGACGTGCGGCAGGCGGTCCGTACCTGGGACTCCCATCCGCCGGCCCAGCGGACCGCGCTGCTGCAGGTGCGCTCCGGTGCCGGGCACGGGCTGCGGCAGCACGCGCTCGCGCAGCGGCCCGACAGCCAGCCGGGCTGGGATCTGGTCGAGGTGACCTTCTCCGACGAGGCCTGGTTCACCGAGCACCTGGCCTCGTTCGGTGCCGATGTCGTCGTCCGCGAGCCCGCCGACCTCGTCGAGGCCGTCATCCGGCGGCTGAAGGGAGTCCTGGCGTGAGAGAGGCCGAACCCGGGCCGGCGCCGGCCCGCAATCTGGCGCGGCCGGTCACCGCGACCGACCGGCTGCAGCGGCTGCTCGCCCTGGTGCCCTACGTCGTCAGCCGGAAAGTCGTCGGGCTCGCTGACACCGCCGCGGCTTTCGGCGTGACCGAGCTGCAGCTCGTCGATGACCTCAACATGCTCTGGTGCGTCGAGCTGCGCTCACCGGATCCGTACTGCCCGATCGACCTGTCTTATGAGGGCGGCGAGATCGTCGTCAGCCAGGCCGAGTCCATCGACCGCCCGCTGCGGCTGGGTGCCGACGAGGCAAGCGCGCTGCTCATCGCGCTGCGGATGCTGGCCGACGTGCCGGGCCTGCCGGACCGGTCGGCGCTCAGCCGGACGATCGCCAAGCTGGAGGAGGCCGCCGGCGGTGCCGCGGCGGCCAGCGCGCAGGTAGCCGTGCAGATGGACGGCGACGCCGCCGACAGCGTGCTCGCCGAGGTGACCGGTGCCCTCCGGGCAGGGCGGCGGCTGCATCTGTCCTACTACGTCCCCGGCCGGGACGAGGCCACCGAGCGGGACGTCGACCCGATGCGGGTGCTGGTCGTCGACGGCAGGACCTATCTGGAAGGGTGGTGCCGCAGCGCTGAGGACGTACGGCTGTTCCGGCTCGACCGGGTGCTGGCGCTGTCGGTGCTCGACGCCGCCGTCTCGGTGCCGGACGAGGCGCAGCCAGTCGATGTGGACAAGGGGCTGTTCCGGCCCTCGCCCGCTGATGTGCAGGTGGTACTGGAGCTCTCGGCCGCTGGCCGGTGGGTCGCTGAGTACTACCCGTGCGAGCAGATCACCGATCTGGGCGAGGGCAGGCTGCGGGTGAGCCTGCGGACCCCCGACACCCAGTGGGTCCGGCGGCTGGCGCTGCGGCTCGGCGAGGACGGCAGGGTGCTCGCGCCGCCTGAGCTGGCCGCCAGGATCAGGGCCGACGCGGCGGCCGCGCTGGCGCAGTACGCCTGAGGCCGCTCGCCCTGCCAGATTGGCAGGTCGCGCGTGTAGACTGCCTGACGGGCAACCTGAACGCGCGCGGACGCTCCCGACGAATTGGGGACTTGACATGTTTGATCCCAGCGCACCACACATCATCATCCTGCTCGTGGTGGTCCTGCTGCTGTTCGGCTCGACGAGGCTGCCCGGCGCCGCTGAGGCGCTCGGGAAGTCCATGCGCATCTTCCGGTCTGAGGCCAAGAAGCTGCACGACGACGACAAGCCGACTGAGACTGCGACAGTCACGCAGGTCAGCGCGTTGCAGCCGCCGATGGCAGCACAGCCACTGCAGGCCCCGGTGGCTGCGCAGGACGCCACGCAGCAGCAGCTGCAGGATCTGCAGCGGCAGATCCTGGACCTGCAGCGGCAGACGGCGGCCGGCGCGACACCGAACGGCGTGCCCGTGCCGGAGGCGCAGCCCAACCAGCAGCCCTTCTAAGACCCGCCGGACATGGCCACGCGGGACGGCACGAGCGGGTCCGCGGGCGCACGCGGAAGCCGCCTGCCCCGCACCCGCAGAATGAGCAATCCCGACGGGCAGATGCCTCTCTTTGATCACCTGCGCGAGCTGCGCAACCGCGTGTTCAAGGCACTGCTGGCCGCGCTCATCGGGTCTGCCGTCGGCTGGTTCCTCTACCCGCATGTCTGGCACTTCATCGAGGCGCCGTACTGCAGGCTGCAGGTAGCCCACCTCACCCAGGTGGCCGGGCAGCACAAGGGCTGTCACCTGTACGTCACTGGCATTTTCGACGCGTTCTTCCTGCGGATCAAGCTCTCGATCATCACCGGGGTTGTGCTCTCCTCGCCCATCTGGTTCTACCAGTTCTGGGCATTCATCGCCCCCGGCCTTTACTCCAGGGAACGGCGCTGGGCCTACTTCTTCGCCGGCTCGGCGGTGCCGCTGTTCGCGATCGGCGGCACTGTCGCGTACTTCGCGATGACCAAGGGCCTGCGTTTCCTGCTCGGCGAGGTGCCGCTCGGCGCCACCCCGATCATCACGATCGACACCTACCTCGGCTACGCGCTGGCCATGCTGGCCATCTTTGCGATCGCCTTCGAGCTGCCGCTGGTCTTCGTGCTGCTGAACGTGGCCCACGTGCTCACCCACGAGCGGTTCCGCAAGTGGCGGCGGATGATCATCTTCCTGGTCTTCGCCTTCGCAGCGATCTTCACCCCCAGCCCGGACCCGATCAGCATGCTGCTGCTCGCGGTGCCGTGCGTGGCGCTCGTCGAGCTCGCGGAGGTTTTCGCGTACTTCAACGACCGGCGCCGGGCGCGCCAGGC
>Ga0302326_10030636_pt1 | contig 10764 bp, 4 predicted proteins | sample Palsa_T0_3_FD_202264 | JGI IMG/M metagenome (GOLD analysis project Ga0302326, IMG submission 202264) | Peat permafrost microbial communities from Stordalen Mire near Abisko, Sweden - Palsa_T0_3 | ecosystem: Environmental > Terrestrial > Soil > Palsa > Peat permafrost | place: Sweden: Abisko...
CAGCGCGCGCGAGAAGTCCTCGAGCGCGCGCTCGTAGTCGGCATCGGGATTGACCCAGCTCGTGTGCAGCTTCGCCTCGCGGCTCGCTTTGATCGTATATGCCACGATGCGGTCGGCGAACGCGGTCAGCGCGGAATCGTCGACCTCGTCGCCGAGCAGCTCGATCGGCCACGCGCCGAGCATCGTCTGGTAGATCGCGTACTCGGCCAGCGGCGTGACCGGCCCACGGTGCTTGCGGTTGAGGCGCGACCAGCGCGCCAGCGCGAGGCGCCAGCGGTCGGGGGCCTCCGAGATCGCCGCCAAGCGCGCGCGGACGTCCTCGCCGCGCTTCATGTCGTGGGTCGCGGTCGCCAGCAGGGCGTGCGGATGGTGCGCGGCGCGGCGCACGTTCTGACGGTGGAAATCCTCGACCGACGTCCCGAACCGCGCCGGATCGCCGCCGACCTCGTCGAGCGCCGCCAACCGCACCGAGCGGTAGAACGCGGTGTCCTCGACGCCCTTGGCCGTCACCGGCGCGGTGAGCTGCTGGAAGCGCATCGCGAACTCGACGTACCGCTCGCGCACCGCGTCGTCGTCGTGCTCGGCGAGCAGCGCGCGCCGCAGGAACGCGTAGTCCGAGCCTTCGTTCGATGGATCGTGCGAGCGAGCCGCCTCGATGGCGCGCTCGATGTACCGCCGGTCGGCGGGATCGACCGCCGCTCCGGTGACGTAGGTGCGATAGATCGGAAACGAGGCGATCGCTTCGAGCAAGGCACGGCGCAGCGCGCCCAGCGTGAAGTCGCGCGTGTGCGGGTCGCGCTGCGCCAGCCGGTCGAGCCGTAACGCGAGCACGTTGAGCTCGCCCGACAGCGCGGTCTCGAGGACGCGCCGCTTCGAGCGGTAGGCGATCTCGTCGAACGGCAGCGCGTCGCGGGTGAAGCGCTGGTAGGCGCGGGTGAGCGCGCGCTCGTTGCGTTCGTCGACGGCCAGCCCGGTGACCGCGTTCATGAACTCGTAGCCGGTCGTTCCGTCGACGCGCCAGCGCGCGAGCAGCTCCTGGTTGGGCGCCAGGATCTTCTCGATCACCAGGTACATCGGTTGGCCGAGCAGCTGCGCGCGCGAGCGCAGCAGATCGCAGTACCCGATCGGATCGAACAAGCCGTCGACGTGGTCGATCCGCAGGCCGTCGACGTCGCCGCGCGCGATCAGCTCGAAGACGAAGCGGTGCACGTCGCCGAAGCAGTTCGCGTTCTCCATCCGCAGCGCGGCGAGACCGTTGATGTCGAAGAAGCGGCGATAATTGATCTCCTCGGCGGCGACCCGCCACGAAGCCGGCCGCCAGTGCTGCACCTCGATCACCCGCTCGATGAGCGCCTTGCCTTCGCCGGTCGTGCGCGCCGCGTCGAGCGTCCTCAGGTGCGCGCGCGCGTTGTCCGCTTCGGTCTCGTCGAACAGCCGGCGCAGCGAGGCGGCGGCGTCGCGCCGGCCGGCGCGCTCAGGCATCGTCTCGAGCGCCGCGAAGAGCGGTGCGAACGACGCCAGCGACGGCGGTTGCGCGCCGTCGAGCAGCAGCGCGTACGTCGGCGGCGCGAGCGGGAAGCGATGCTCGAAATAGCGCAGCGCGAACCCGCCCTCGGTGTACTCCCAGCGCAGCTCGCCCGCGTCGAGCACCTCGCCGTACTGCTGGCCGAGGAACGGCAGCAGCACCTTGCCGCGCAGCTCGGCGCGCAGCGGCCGCCAGTCGACGTCGAAATAGTCGGCGTAGTGCGAGTCCTCGCCCCAGGTGAGGAGATCGAGCCACCACGCGTTGTCGTCGCCGCCGACGCCCATGTGGTTGGGCACGAAGTCGAGGATGTGTCCCATCCCGTGCGCGCGCAGCGCCGCGACGAAGGCACGATACTCCTCGAGCGTGCCGATCTCCGGATTGATGCTGCCGTGATCGACGATGTCGTAACCATGCGTCGAGCCGGCCCGCGCGCGCAGGTACGGCGAAGCGTAGACGTGCGAGATCCCCAGCGACGCGAGATACGGCACCAGCGCCGTCGCGTCGCTGAAGCGAAAGCCGGCGTGGAACTGCAACCGGTACGTCGCGAACGGCGTCATGTTGCCAAGAACCAGCCGACGCTCCACGCGCCGAGCGTCGTTTCGCCCGCCTGCCGCGCTACGTCGCCCACCGTGAACAGCGGTTCGCCGGCGATCGCGATCTGCGTTCGGGCCGGCTCGGGACCGAGGTTCGCCGCCAGCTGCAGACGCGAGCCGTCACCGAGCCGCCAGCTCACCTGCAGCGCGGTCGGCGCCGTCACGTCAAATCCCAAGCCTTGCGCGCCGCCGGCGAGTCGCGGAACGAGCGCGACGTTGCGCAGCGCCAGCAGCTCGCGGTGCAGCGCGAGCATCGCCGCATGCGACGGCATCGCGCGTTCGTTCCAGCGCAGCACCGAGGCGCGCATCGTCGCCGGGTCCTGCGGATCGGGGACGCGCCGCGTCGCCGCGTCGTCTGCGAAACCGGGCCAGCCGGCGAACTCGCGGCGGCGGCCCTCGGTCACCGCCGCCCCGAGCTCGCCGCTGAAGTCGGAGAAGAACAAGAACGGCGTCGACGCCGACCACTCCTCGCCCATGAACAACAGCGGGATCGCCGGCGCCAGCAGCAGCACGGCCGTCGCTGCGCGCACGCCCTGCTCCGGCGCGAGCTCACCGATCCGCTCGCCGAAGGCGCGGTTCCCGATCTGGTCGTGGTTCTGCAGGAAGTCGACGAACGCCGTGGCCGGCAGCGCCGCGCTGGGCTCACCGCGCGGCGCGCCGTTGCGGTGCGGCGAGGGCTCGCCTTGATACGCGAAGCCCTCGGCCAGCGCGCGGCCGAGCAGCCGCACCGGCTCGCGCGCGTAATCGCGATAGTAGCCGAAGGTCTCGCCGGTGAGCAGCACGTGCAATGCGTGGTGCACGTCGTCGTTCCACTGCGCGTCGAAGCGGTCGAGCAGGCGCGCCGCGTTGGCGTCGTTCTCGAGCACGAGATGCACGTGCCGCCCGGGTTCGACGCCGGCGCGGACCCGGGCGGCCAGCTCGTCGAGAAACGGGCGCGGCGACTCGTCGCGGATCTCGTGCACCGCGTCGAGGCGCAAGCCGTCGAACCGGTATTCGCGCAGCCAGTACAGCGCGTTGTGCACGAACAGCTCGCGCACGGTGCGGGAGTCCTCGCCTTCGACGTTGATCGCCGCGCCCCACGGCGTGTGATGCCGGTCGGTGAAGACCTCCTTCGCGAACGCGTGCAGGTAGTTGCCTTCGGGGCCGAAGTGGTTGAACACGACGTCGAGAAACACGCACAGGCCTCGTGCGTGCGCGGCGTCGACGAACGCCTTGAGCTCGTCGGGCGTGCCGTACGCGCGCTGCGGCGCGAACGGCAACACGCCGTCGTAGCCCCAGTTGCGCGTGCCGGCAGGTTGCGCCAGCGGCATCAGCTCGACCGCCGTCACCCCCAGCTCCACCAAATCGTCGAGCCGGTCTCGAGCGGCGGCGTAGGTTCCGCCGGAGGTAAACGTTCCGACGTGCAGCTCGTAGAAGACCAGCTCGTGCCACGGCCGGCCGTGCCAGCCATGCTCGCGCCAGCCGTATGCGCGCGGATCGACGACCAGGCTCGGCTCGTGCACGCCGCCGGGTTGGAAGCGCGACGCGAGGTCGGGGACGCGCAGGCTCTCGCCGGGAAACCCGAACGCATAGCGCGAGCCGGCGCGCGCTTCGCGGACCGTGCGCTCGAACCAGCCGCCGGCGCGCGCTTCGAGCGCGTGCTCGACGCCGTCGACGAAGACCGTCGCGCGTTCGCGCGACGGCGCCCAGAGGCGGAACGCAACCCCGTCGTCGCGCAGCTCCGCGCCGAACGGCATCCGATGCTCGTATCGCATTGCGGCGTCAGCGTCCCGTCACGAGGTGAGCTCGGCGTGCAGCGCGTCGACGGCGGCGGCCAGCGTCGCGGGGCGCCGCGCAAGCGCCTCGCGAATGTCGCGCAGCGCCGCGCGGACGCGGAAGAAGGCGATCAGCGCGGCGCGCTCTGACGGATCGCGCGGCAACGTCGGCAGATCGCTTGCGCTCTCGGCGTAGCGCGTCAAGAATGCATCGAGCGCGCGCGCGGCGACGTCGCGCATTGCCACGCTCGCCTCGCCGTGGTCGGTCGTCGGATCGTGCGCGCTGGCGAAGATCGTCTCGCGCGTCACGAGGTCGAACGAGCGCGCCAGCGACGCGACGTCCTTGAGCGGCGACGAGCGGTCGTCGAGGGTTTCGCCGAAACCGACGAACGTCGGCACGCCGTCGACCAGCAGCACGCGGCGCAGCGTGAGCCGTCCGTGCGCGCGCGACGACGCCGCGTCGGTGCGTTCGGGCAGGGCATCGAGCACGCGCTCGACGCGCTCGCGCACGGTGACCACGCCCTCGACGCCGGCGTTCACCAATGCATCCAGCTCCGCGCGCGCTGTCTCGCGCCAGGCGGCCAGGTCAGCCGGGGTGATCGGGCGCGTGTCGAACGCCGGGTCGCTGCCGGGCGTCGCCAGCGCGCGGTGCAGCGAGGCGAGTGCATCGGCGACGTTGTGCGCGCTGCGGATCAGACGCTCGTCGGCGGTGCCGCCGTGCAATATCTCGCGCAGCGACGCCTCCGCGTCGGTCGAGTGCGGGATGTAACGCTGCGACGTCGCGGCGACCCAGCTGGTGCCGTCGGTGTCGGCGATGAGCGCGGTGCCGAACAGCTCGGGCGCCTGCGCGAATCCGCCTTCGCGCAGGTGGCGCATGATCGCGACGGCGCTGTTCTGCACCTGCGGCATCTGGCGGTACAGCGTGAGCAGCCGCGCATCGTCGAGGATCCAGCGCTGCGCGCCCGATGCCGACCCCAAGCGCTGCGAGGTGACCACGTCGGGAACCGGGCCGGACTCCCAGCCGAACGCGAGGGTGCCTTCATCACGCAGTTGCATGCCGCTGCGCATCGCGCGCTCGATCGACGGCGCGGTCGTTGCATCCGCACCGGCATCGACGATCCAACCTTCGCGCGGGCCGCTGCGCGCGCGTCCGACGGCGTCCTCGCGGACCGGCTCGCCCCAGACGAAGCGCAGCGGCAACGAGATGCGCCGCAGCCCGTCGGCGACCACCACGAGCATGAGCGCCGGGTCGAGCTCGGGCGCGGTGAAGACGTCGCTCACGCGGCCGTGCTCGGACGCGCCGAGCGCGCGCGGCACGAGATCGGTGTCGATTGCCGCCCGGGCCCAGCGGTCGAGCGCGAGGCCGCCGCGCGGGACGACGATCGTCGGCAGCTCGGGCAGCGCCGTCGAGCGGATCGGCGCCGCCGTTCCGCTCGGATCGCGCACCAGCGCGAACCAGAAGAAGCCGTACGCTCCCAGCGTGATCGTGTACGGCGCGGTCGCGATCGGCGGAAACGCGCTCGAGCCGAGCATCTCGAACGGCGTGCGGCCGGCGAACTGGGCCAGATCGAGCTGGACGGCCTGCGCCGTGCCGGCGAGGTTGGCCACCACGAGCACCGTCTCGTCGTCGTATTCGCGCAAGTACGTCAAGACGCGGCGGTTGGCCGGATAGAGCAGCGTCAGCGTGCCGCGGCCGAACACCTTGGTCGCTTTGCGCACCGCGACGATGCGCTGCATCCAATCCAGCAGCGAGGTCGGATTGCGCAGCTGCGTCTCGACGTTGACGGCCGCGTACCCGTAGGTCGGGTCGGTGACGACCGGCGCGTACAAGCGCACCGGTTCGGTGGTCGAGAACCCGCCGTTGCGGTCGGGCGACCACTGCATCGGCGTGCGCACGCCGTCGCGGTCCCGCAGGAACAGGTTGTCGCCCATCCCGATCTCGTCGCCGTAGTAGATCACCGGCGTTCCCGGCATCGACATGAGCAGACCGTTGAGCAGCTCGATGCGCCGGCGGTCGTTCTCGAGCAGCGGCGCGAGCCGGCGGCGGATCCCGACGTTGATCCGCATCCGCGGCTCGACCGCGTACACCGCATTCATCCGCTCGCGCTCGCGGTCGCTGACCATCTCGAGGGTCAGCTCGTCGTGGTTGCGCAGGAAGATCGCCCACTGGCAGCCCTCGGGAGTCGGCGGCGTTTGGCGCAGGATGTCGTGCACCGGATAACGGTCCTCGTCGGCAACCGCCATGAACAGCCGCGGCATCAGCGGGAAGTGGAAGCACATGTGGCACTCGTCGCCGTCGCCGAAGTAGGACGACAGGTCCTCGGGCCACTGATTCGCCTCGCCCAAGAAGATGCGGTCGGGGAACTCCTCCTCGAGCACCGCGCGCAGGATCTTGATCACCGCGTGCGTTTCGGGCAAGTTTTCGTTGTTGGTGCCTTCGCGCTCGCACAGGTACGGCACCGCGTCGAGCCGGAAGCCGTCGATGCCCGCCTTCGACCAGAAGCGCATCACGTCGGTGATCGCGCCGATCACTTCGGGGTTGTTGAAGTTGAGGTCGGGCTGGTGCGAGAAGAACCTGTGCCAGTAGTACTGTTCCGCGAGGGGATCCCAGGACCAGTTCGAGATCTCGGTGTCGGTGAAGATGATGCGCGTTCCGCTGTACGCGCGGTCGTCGTCGGACCAGACGTACCAGGCGCGCTCCGGCGAGCCGCGCGGCGCGTTGCGGGCGCGCACGAACCAGGGGTGCTGGTCGGACGTATGATTGATCACCAGCTCGGCGATGACCCGAATGCCGCGCGCGTGGGCTTGGGCGACCAACTCTTGCAGATCCCCGAACGTTCCGTACGACGGGTGGACGCCGGTGTAGTCGGCGATGTCGTAGCCGTCGTCGCGCAGCGGCGACGGGAAGAACGGCAGCAGCCAGAGCGCCGTGATGCCGAGCTCGGCCAGGTAGTCGAGCCGGGACGTGAGCCCCCGCACGTCGCCGATGCCGTCGCCGTTGGAATCCTGGAATGCTTTGACGTGCGTCTGATACACGATCGCGTCGCGGTACCAGAGCGGGTCGTCGGGGCTCACCGAGCCCTCGTACCCGCCGAGGCGACCTCGGCATGGGTTCGGGCGCCCCAGACCGCCGGAAAGGACCGACCTCCAAGCGGGGATGCTGGTCCCATGGGAGCCAAACGCGCGAGCCGCTCGACCGTCGCGGCCTTGATCCCGATCTACGGCGTGACGCTGGTCGATGTGCTCGGCACGATGATCATGGTCCCGCTGCTGCCGTACGTCGCGCAGCACTACGGCGCGGGCGGCTTCACCGTCGGCCTGATCCTGACCACCTCGGCGGTCGCGACGACCGTCGCCGCGCCGATCTGGGGCAGCGTGAGCGATCGCCTCGGCCGCAAGCGGATCGTGCTGATCTCGCAGCTCGTTTCACTGGCAGGTTATCTCGCGCTCGCCACCGCTTCGTCGCTGGCGATGCTGTTCGTCGCGCGCGCGATCGCCGGCTTCGGCGGCGGCAACCTCGGCGTTACGCAGTCGTACATCGCCGACGTGACCGCCGAACGCGACCGCGACCGCGCGTACGCGTTGTTCGGCGTGCTGTTCGGGGTCGGCATCGTGCTCGGGCCGGTGCTGGGCGGCTTCTTGATCCGGTTCGGGTTCGGCGTACCGTTCGCCGTCGCCGCCGGGATCGAGCTGCTCACCATCGCGCTCACGCTGCGGTTTCTGCCGTCGCGTCATGCGGCCCACGCCGCGCCCAACGCCAACCTGCGCCGCGCCGCCCTGACCGTGCTGCGAGACGCGCGCATCCGCAGCCTCGTCGTGCGCCACCTGCTGTTCATCTTCGCCGTGACGTACTTCTTCACGATCTTCGGGCTGTACCTCAAGCGCGTGCTGAACTACGGACCCGAGATGACCAGCTCGCTGCTGGCCGGCGCCGGCGCGGTCGGGGGCGTGGCGCTGGTGATCGTGGTCGGACCGCTCACCCGGCGGTTCGGCGACGCCGCGGTAGCGCAGGTCGGGCTCGCGCTGAGCGTGCCGGCCTATCTGCTCATGACGTCCGGCGGCGGGATCGGCGTCTTCGCAGCGGCGCTGGCCGCATGGGCCGTCGGCGCCGCGTGCGTCGAGCCGACGCTGACCGCGCTCTTGTCGAAGGCCGCGCCGCTGCGCACCCGCGGCGGCATCATGGGCTTCAACGACGCGGCGAACAGCATCGCGCTGATCCTCGGCCCGGCGCTGGGTGGGGAGGTGATCGACCTCAGCCCGCGGCTGGCCGGCATCGTGCCGGCGCTGGCGGTGCTGATCGCGTGCGGGCTCGGATTCGTCGGGCATCCAGGCGGCCGCGCGCGCCGTTCCCATCCGTAAGCGTGCGGCTCGGTAAGCAGCCTTACCGGCCCGGCGACGACGCCACCGCTATGATGAGCGGCAGCCAGTCCTCACTCTATGAAGGAACGATCCGCATGAAAAGAACTTTGCTCGCCACGGCCGCCGCCGTCCTCATGCTCGGTGCGCCGGCATTCGCGGCAGACTCGATGATGAAAGCCAGCCCGACAGACGCCACCATGCTGTGCCGTCCTGCGATGAAAGGCGAGAAGCCCGAAGCCATGATCGGCACCCAGGGCATCGTCTGCAAGCCGATGGACAAGATGATGATGGCCCCCGGCCACATGGGTCCGAACACCAAGGCGATGGACAAGGCGGCCACCGACAAGGCGTGGCAGGATTGGCTCGACCACGCGCTGGTGATACCGTCGGCCGCCGCCGGCTAGACTCTCGAGGCGGAGGGTTCCTCGCGCCGGCACAATACTGACACCGGCTCATGCCGTCGAGATCCTTGTTGCGCCGTCTCGCCATTGCTGCCCTCACTGCGAGCTGCATGCTCGCTGGGGCCGCGACGTCCGCCTCCGCTGACGAGGGGATGTGGACGTTCGACAACTTCCCCGCCGCCAAGGTGAAGCAGGCGTACGGCGTCGCGCCGGCGCCGGCGTTTCTCGATCACCTGCGACGCTCCGCCTTGCGCATCGCCGGCGGCTGCTCGGCGTCGTTCATCTCGCCCGACGGGCTGGTGATGACGAACCATCACTGCGTGCTCGGCTGCGTCGCGGCGCTGTCGACCCACGACAAGAACTACGTCGAGGCGGGCTTTCTCGCGGCGCGTCGTGAGGACGAGCTGCGCTGTCCGAACTTCGAGCTCGACCAACTGGTGTCGATCGCCGACATCACCAAGTCGATGTTGGCGGCCACCGCCGGCAAGACCGGCGCGGCGGCGAACGCCGCGCTGCGGGCGGCCGAAGCCACGGCCGAGCAGTCGTGCGGAACGGCGGCGACGGTACGCTGCGACGTCGTGTCGCTGTACCACGGCGGCGTCTACGATCTGTATCACTACCGCCGTTACGACGACGTACGCCTCGCCTTCGCGCCCGAGTTCGCGGTCGCGCAGTTCGGCGGCGATCCGGACAACTTCAACTTCCCGCGCTTCGACTTCGACATCGGCATCGTGCGCGCGTACGACGGCGACAAGCCCGCGTCAACGCCCGACTACCTGCGCTGGAGTCCCAACGGTTCCAAGGCCGGCGAGCTCGTCTACGTTGCCGGCAACCCGGGCGGCACGTCGCGCCAGCTGACGGTAGCGCAGCTCGCCTACGAGCGCGACTACGCGTTGCCGGACACCCAGGTGCTGCTAGCCGAGCAGCGCGGCATTCTCGAGCAGTTCGAGAAGCGCGGCCCCGAGCAGTTCCGTGAAGCCAACGAGCGCCTCTTCGGAATCGAGAACGGCTTCAAAGTGTACACCGGCCGGCGTTTGGCGCTGGTCGATCCGGCGTTCTTCGGCACCACGATCGCCGCCGAGAACAAACTGCGCGCCGCGGTTGCGGCACGCCCCGCCTTACAGGCCGCCGACGGCTCAGCCTGGGCGGAGCTCGCCGGACTGCAAGCCGTCCGCGAGACGATGGATGCTCGCGACTCGGCCTCGATCATCAACCGCGGGCTGCTCGGCAGCGCGATCACCTTGGTTCGCGCGGCGGCGGAACGCACCAAGCCCAACGCCCAGCGCCTGCCCGAGTATACCGACGCGGCGCTGCTGCGCGTCGCTCAGCGCGTCGAAGCGCCCGAACCGATCTATTCGGATCTGCAAGAGGTCGATCTCGCCTTCGCGTTGACCAAAGTTCGCGAACGGCTCGGCACCGACGATCCGCTGGTGAAGAAGTTCTTGGGCACTGAGTCGCCCGACGAGCTGGCGCACCGATTGATCGCCGGAACCAAGCTCGCCGATCCGGCGGTGCGCAAGGCGCTCTTCGACGGCGGCGCCGCGGCGATCGCGGCGTCGGCCGATCCGATGATCGTGTACGCGCGCACCGTCGATCCCGACTTGCGCGCGATCCGCAAGGCCGACGAAGACCGCGTGGGCGCGCCGTCACGGGCGGCTGCCGAGCGAATCGCCAAAGCGCGCTTCGCCGTGTACGGCACCAGCATCGATCCGGATGCCACCTTCACGCTGCGACTGAGCTACGGCGCGGTGAAGGGGTTCGTCGACGCGGCCGGCGCGCAGGTTCCGCCGTACACGACGATCGGCGGGCTGTTCGATCGCGCCACCGGAGCGCCGCCATACGTGCTGCCGCAGAGCTGGCTGGCCGCCAAGCCGTCACTCGACCTGTCGACCCCGATGAACCTGTCGACGACCAACGACATCATCGGCGGTAACTCGGGCAGCCCGCTGATCAACGCGCGCGGCGAGATCGTCGGGCTCATCTTCGACGGCAACATCTTCTCGCTCGGCGGCGACTACGGTTACGACGCGCAGCACAACCGCGCAATCGCGGTCGACAGCCGCGCGCTGATGGCGGGACTCTCCAAGGTGTACCACGCGGACCGCCTGGTGTCGGAGATCCAGACCGCCGGC
>Ga0302326_10030638_pt1 | contig 10764 bp, 9 predicted proteins | sample Palsa_T0_3_FD_202264 | JGI IMG/M metagenome (GOLD analysis project Ga0302326, IMG submission 202264) | Peat permafrost microbial communities from Stordalen Mire near Abisko, Sweden - Palsa_T0_3 | ecosystem: Environmental > Terrestrial > Soil > Palsa > Peat permafrost | place: Sweden: Abisko...
GCCGCGTCTACGCTCCCTTCGACGCGCGTGTAACGAACCTCATCATTTCCGAGGGTGCTTATGCTCACATAGGACAGGAGATTTTCACGCTGATCGACACTCGCGTCTGGTGGGTGCTTGCGAATTTCCGCGAGACGCAACTGAAGCATGTCCGGCCGGGTATGACTGCGGACATTTACGTTATGTCTGACCCGGGATTGCGATTTACGGGTGTCGTCGAGAGCACGGGGTACGGTGTTACTCCCGATCCTTCGCTCGTGGGCCGAATCACATCCGGCCTGCCCGACGTACAACGCACTCTGAGCTGGGTACACCTGGCCAGCCGCTACCCGGTCCGCATCCGGATTCAGTCGCCCTCTGATGTCATTCGTCTGGGGGAATCGGCAGTAGTGGTTATCCGGGGATACCCACGGAAGCCTTGATATGGCGACCCGAGCCATTCCAATCCCCCGCCAGCCAGCCGGCCGAACTGCCTCCTGGGTTTGGTTTCTGGAATTTGTCCGGTGGGAAGTTGCTCCGTATCCAGGACGCGTGAACACGGTCGTCCGCATGACGATCGCAACCACGCTGGTCATGGTCATCGTCGTGACGTTCCGCATTCCCAACGCATTTCTGGCGGCTCTCTTTTCGATTCTCCTGGCTCGCGAAAATCTCGCCGCCACCTGGCGAGGGGGGCGAACGATCGTCCTTGCATTCGTCGTCGCGAGCCTTTACACCCTGCTCGGTATGATGCTGTTCCGCGGTTACCCCATGACTCATTTCTTCTGGGTAATCGGAAGCCTGTATCTGATCTTTTTCGTTATGCGCACGACGACTAACTATGCAGCCGCATTGGCTTTCGCCATTCCGTTTGGGGTTGCCCTGCCGATATGGGACCGCTCCTTGCCGAGCGAAGTCCAAGTGGAGGGTACTCTCTGGCCTGTCTTGATAATCGCGGTAGGCGCTGGAGCCACTGTGGCAACCGAAGCGCTATACCGCATCTTCGATCGCTCCGATCCGCTCATCACATCCGTCGACAATCTGTTGCTCGCAGTGCAGCAGGTAGTGGAAAGCACAGCCGGTCTCCATGCCCCCGCGAAGTCGATCCGCAACGGAATTTTTCAATACGATATGATTGGCACTGGCCGGCTCAGAACGGCGTTGCAGCGCCAAGGCATGGACCCCACCCGGCGGGCGCAGCGCGGCGCCCTGATTTCGCTGGCCGGTCGGCTTATTGGTCTTGCCGCGAATCTGGAGCGCACGCCCCCCCCGCCCGGCGACCACGACGTGATCCGCCTACGCGCACTTTCTGAGAGGCTCGGAGCGATCCGAACGGAGCTGCGAGAGTCAGGGGTTATTTCCGCATCTCCTCCCGTGCTCGAGGGGCGGGCGTCCTCTGGCTTCCCCATGCTTCAAGAGATGGAACGAACCGTCGCACTCATCCCCGAAGTCTTCCAACGCGATGAGATGGTCGATGATTCCCAGAACGCGCCCGGGCGCGACTGGTGGCGCGCTCTGTTTCTGCCTGATGCGTTCCAGAACCCGGAATATGTACGCTTCGCCTTTGCCGGATGCCTGGCTGCTAGCGTCTGTTACGTACTCTACAACGCGCTTGACTGGCCCGGCATCGGTCAGACCTGCGTGCTTACTTGTATCGTTACTGCGCTCGGCACCATTGGCACTTCACTCCAGGCGCAGTTTCTCCGCCTTGCCGGATTTGTTGTCGGAGGGCTGGTCCTGGGGATTTCGGCGCAGATTCTGATCCTACCTGCTATCGACAGCGTCTTCGGGTTTGCTCTCTTCTTTGCGGCTGGGACCGCGATCGCGGCGTGGTTCGCCACCTCCAGTCCGCGGCTTTCCTTTTTTGGCGTGCAGATGGCGCTCTCCTTTTACTTCGTCAACCTGCAGGATTCCCACATCCAGACCGACCTCACGATCGCGCGCGACAGGGTACTTGGCGTGTTGTTGGGTATTCTCGCCATGGGCTTCATCTTCGACCGCTTCGGGACGAAGAGCGATGCGGAGCAGCTGCAGAAACTGCTGGTGCGGAACGTGCGGATGCTGGCACAGCTCGGAGCTTGTCCGGTGGTACGCGACAGGGCCATTGCCGTTTCCCAGATCAGCCGTCTCCGCACTCAGATCAATGACAACTTCGCCGGTCTGGAATCGCAGGTAGATGCCGTGCGGTTTGAGTTTGAGTTTCGCCATCAGCGCGAGGAAGACATCGCCGAGTGTGAGCGGATTCAGAGGGCTCAGCCCGCGTTGCGCTCGATCTACCTGCTGGAACTCAGTCTTCTTTCACATCGTGGGCGACGAGAGATCGACTCCGAATTGACCCAGCACCAAAATCAGGCGCTGGACCATTTTCTGAACGAATATAGCGAAGAACTCATGCACATTGCCGCAGGGATCACACACGAAGAGGACGCACCTGCGCGCATCACCGATGATTCCGTCCGGCGATTACGGCAAACCTTCGAGGACCACAGCTCCCCGAACTCGCAGGCTATCACTGATATCTGTCAGGAGATGGTCTCCTCTCTCCTCATGCTGCGGAACGAGTGTTAAAGCCTTGAGGCCATAACGTCAAGAATGAGACAGCGTGGAACTGTGGCAAGCGCTCATTCAGCAGGGCAGCCGATACCAAGGTGTCGCCAATACCATCGTCCAATTGTTTCTCCTTCAAGCTTCTGGTGTGATGCCCTCATCGCGGCCGATGCAATCGGAAATGGGCGGCGAACGAAAGGGTCCACCATGATTCTCGAAAAACTACCGCACCATTGGCGCATGTTCGGCGCCGCCAGGCCCGCCACGATTGCATTTGTCCTGCTCCCTGTGGCTGCGTCGACTTATGCCCTACAAGTCCGTCCCTTCCAGGCGTAGCGGACTCGGAAGCGGCAGGACCCGTGAATTGGGATTCGAGAGGAGACGAGGTCTTTTATGGGAGTTTGCATCGGAACTTACGCGGGAGGGTACGACAAATTCGGAACCGGTGATCAAGTTTCTTGTGATCATGGATTCGAGTCTATTATCGGCAACAGCGCTGCCCTGGAATCGGCGCTGAAACAAGTCAAACGCGTCGCGTCTACAGATTCCACGGTTCTAATCCAGGGAGAAACCGGTACCGGCAAAGACCTGATCGCGCATGCGATTCACAAGCTCAGTTCGCGGAACGGCCGTCCGTTCGTAAAGCTGAATTGCGCTGCCATTCCGGTGGATCTTTTGGAGAATGAGCTTTTCGGCCACGATAAAGGCGCGTTCACGGGGGCCATTGCGCAAAAGATCGGCCGCTTCGAACTGGCCGACAAAGGCACGCTCTTCCTGGACGAGGTGGGCGACATTCCGCCAGTTCTGCAGCCCAAACTGCTGCGCGTGCTGCAGGAACAGGAGTTCGAGCGCCTGGGAAGCACCTACACCAGGAAAACCAACGTTCGGTTGGTGGCCGCAACGAATCGTGATCTGACCGAGATGGTAAGGCAGGGCGAATTTCGCATGGACCTCTACTACCGTCTCAATGTGTTTCCGATCCAGTTGCCGCCCTTGCGGGCGCGTCGCGAAGACATTCCGGCGCTCGTGCGCCATTACGTGGACAAGTACGCTAGGCAAATGAACCGGCGCATCGAAACCATCCCCTCTCGCGCGATGGAAGCGTTCGCAAACTATTTGTGGCCAGGCAATGTGCGCGAGTTGCAGAACTTTATTGAGCGGGCAGTGATTCTGTCGCCCGGCAGTGTTCTCGAGCCTCCCTTCGCCGAACTGGAACAAGAAACCGTGGAGCCCGCCAGTTCGAAGCTAAGTACGCTCGAAGAGATCGAACGCGAACACATCCTCCGGGCAATCCGAGAATCCAACTGGGTCATCGGAGGACCCAAAGGCGCGGCGGCACGACTGGGCATAAAACGGACTACGTTGGCGTATCGGATACAAAAGCTGGGAATCCGTGTCGTCCGCAGTGCAGTTACGACCAGCTCATCAGCAGGGCCGTGCTGGAATTAGAAGGGGTGCCGGGATTGTTCGGCTTCTTCGATGACCTTCGGCGACGATAGGAACCGCGTCCGAATGATCAAGGCGCGGAGGCGAGGCTGAACACCGCGCCACAATTCGTCACCAAAGTCCGGGGCCGGTGACGAAGTTGTGTATTCGGTTCGCACCTTTAAACTAAAGGCTAAGCATGTCGGGCAAACCAACAGCAATCATAACTGGAGCAGCGGGAGGTATTGGCACGGGTTTGGTCGAAGGGTTTCTGGAAGAAGGTTACCACGTCGTCGCAACCTCTCGTGACGCCAATCGAACGCTGACTGCCTCAGGCAACCTGGTTCTTGTCGATGGCGATATCGGCAAGCAGCAAACTGCTGCCTATGCTGTCGAGGCAGCAATCAACAACTTCGGAACCATCGATGTTTTGGTGAACAACGCTGGCATCTTCCTAACCAAGCCTTTCACTGCCTTCGCTGCTGAGGACTTCGACGCCCTCGTCTCCACTAACCTGCTCGGATTCTTCTACATCACCCAGCGTACTGTGAAAGAGATGCTGAAACAGAAATCGGGGTGCGTTGTAAGCATCACTGCGGCGCTTGCCGATCGGCCCATCGCCGGCGTAAATGGATCGATTTCGATGATTACGAAAGGTGGGTTGAATGCGGCGACCCAGAATCTCGCAATCGAGTATGCAAACGATGGGATTCGCTTTAATGCCGTAGCCCCCGGCGTTGTGGATACGGCGATGCACCGGAATGCTCCGAACGGCTCGGCGTTGCAGCCGACTGTGAAAAAGGCGACGGTAAAGGATATTGTCGATGCCGTTCTTTACCTGGCGCAGGCAGGTCATGTGAGCGGAGAAATACTCCACGTGGATGGTGCCGCTCCGGCTCGTCGTTGGTAGCCGCAAATTGACGAGGTAGGAATGCCCCGATTGCTTTCACTAAATGTCGGCCTTCCACGCGACGTGACATGGAACGGCAAAACTGTCCATACCGCGATCTGGAAATCTCCGGTGGAGGACCGGAGAATGGTGCGCAAGCTCAATGTTGTGGGCGATGCGCAAGGCGATCTCGCCGGGCATGGTGGGGAGCATCGCGCCGTTTTTGTTTATCAGATGGAGTCCTATCACTACTGGGAAAGCTTTCTCGGACGTAAAGACTTTATCTTCGGCCAATTCGGAGAAAACTTCACTGTTGATGGACTTCCTGATAAAGAGGTCTGCATTGGCGATCGATACCGCATTGGTGACGCGATATTTGAAGTGACACAGCCGCGCGTAACTTGCTATCGCGTCGGCATTCGTATGAATGAACCTCGGATGGCGGCCCTTCTGGTCGCCCATCACAGACCAGGATTCTACTTTCGCGTGTTGCAGGAGGGAGAAGTTGGGGCGGGCGACGACATCGTGAAAATCGCCGATGGTACGGAAAGAATCACGGTGGCCGACATTGATGGTCTCTTGTATTTGCCAGGACATTCTAAGGAACAACTGGAACGAGCGCTACGGATTCCTGCACTCAGCAAGGGTTGGCAGTCTTCTTTTGAAGCGATACTCGCGCAGGAGTCGAGCCCGAAACCCGCCGAGGGAAATCGAGGACTCGCCAATGAGGAACAAGCACCGGCATGGATCGGATTTCGACAGATGCGAGTCGCGCGTATCCATAAGGAAAGCGATAACGTAACTTCCTTCGTTCTGACGCCGATCGATGGGCAACCTCTTCCTGTCTTTCAGGCAGGTCAATTTGTCGTCTTGCGGTTGCTCGTCGATCCGGGCAAACCGCCGGTTCTTCGCAGCTATTCGCTGTCTGATCTGCCGGTAGCCGACCATTTCCGCATCAGCGTCAAGAGCGAATTGAATGGGATTGCAAGTTCATTTCTGTGCAACCGTTCGCGAGAAGGCGATCTCTTGGATGTTAGTGCGCCGCGCGGAAGCTTTACTCTGCGGCCCAGCCAGAGTCCTGTAGTTCTCCTGAGCGCCGGAGTGGGCGCAACGCCGGTGATGTCGATGCTGCACACACTCGCTGGTGAAAGATCGCAACGCGAGATCTGGTGGATCTATGGAGCGCGCAATCGCGTCGACCATCCATTTGCAGAAGAATCGCGTTCATTACTGAAACAGCTCTCTCGCGGACGAGGATACATCGTGTATAGCAAGCCCGCTGCCATCGACCAAGTCGGGGCGGACTTCGATGCTCCCGGGCACATTGACACAGCATTGCTGGAGAGAATTGGCGTGTCACAGGGTAGTGACTTCTATCTGTGTGGCCCCTCTTCATTCTTGCAGAATATGCGCGATGGGCTGCGAAACTGGGGCGTGCTCGCCGGGAATGTGCACACAGAAATCTTCGGTTCTCTCGAGGCTATTACCCCGGGTATGGCGCGGGTTGATCACACTCCTCACGTGCCACCAGGGCCGGCCGGTTCTGGCCCCCCAGTTTCATTCGCGCGGAGCGGGATTACGGCGGCTTGGGATCCGAAATTCGAAAGCCTGCTTGAACTGGCGGAAGCGTGCGATATTCCGGTCAGGTGGTCGTGCCGGACCGGAGTCTGCCATACCTGCATGACGGGTCTGATTGGCGGATCGATTATTTATAACCCTGAACCGCTCGAGAGGCCCGCTGCCGGGAACGTGCTCGTATGCTGTTCCCAGCCCAACGCGGGTGTCGCTCTGGATCTTTGAGGAAAACAGGATCGAGACGCCCGGAGCTACGAGCGGTTCCGCGCTGCGCTAATTCATGCGAAGGTATCGACCCATACCATCGTCCAATAGATTCCTCTCGTTGCTTCTGGCTTAATCGCATCTGCATTCGCAAATAACCGCGAACCGCCTTGCAATTTGGGCAAGTCAAGAAAACGAAAGGTAACACAATGTCAGCCGCGACAAACTACGAACTGAACGACCGAGCGACCGTCGGACCTTCATTCATCACAAGTGAAGAGGCAACCCTCCTGGCGTCCGCCAGAGCCGGTGACTCGGCAGCCTTTGAGTGTCTTGTCATGCCGCACTGGGACGCTCTCCTTGGTGTTACCCAACGCATTCTTCGCAATAGAGAAGATGCGGAGGACGCTGTTCAAAGCGCATTTCTCGGTGCTTTCCGCAATCTGAATGGCTTCCGTGGGGGTTCGCGATTCTCCTCGTGGCTCACTCGCATCGCCATGAACGCGGCCTTGATGCACTTGCGCGTGAGCCGGCGAAAAAGGGAAACATCGCTTGATGAGCTAACTGAAATCAGTGAGGCTCGGACGAGATTTCATCCCGTCGAAACGAGGTTGAACCCCGAGCAGGAGTACTTGTCGAAGGAGGGCCGAGTTCTGCTTGAAAAAGGACTCAAGAAATTGGGGCCACTTTATGTTGAGATCCTGCATCTGCGCAACTTGCAAGAGTTGTCGACCAAAGAAACAGCAAGAATGCTGGAGCTGCCGGTGGGAACAGTGAAGGCGAGGCTGCATCGAGCACACACCAAATTAGCGCGACATTTGCAATCGATCGTGACCAGCAAGCGGCCCGGCGGAAGTGTCATGAACCAACGTGTCGGAGCGCTTGTGTCGCGAGACGCACTTGATGCGTAGCGCCGATGTTTGCATGCCTCTTCAGGCAATGTCCAGGTTGGTCCCGTCATTGGCTGATGTACCGAACTTGAAGGCATTCTTCGCTTCAAGCTTCCTCTGCCATGTTCTTCGTGGCGTTGTTCTTGAAGAAAAATGACCCCCGAGCGGACGGCCACATTGCGGCCGGTTAGGGATTCTCGTGATGATTCGAGCCGTGAAAGAAATTATCGACGAACCTTGTGGAGGCTTGACTCCCACCTTCCCGGAATGCCAGTCACATCGAGGAGCGAGTAGCCCCTCAGTGCCGCTCCGCGGCACGCAGGAGCCATTCCTCAAAGCTTCAATGCAGAATATCGTGTAATTGAGCAGACTTCTTGGGGAGGGCTGTTCGACGGGCGTCTTTGGCTCTAGTTGGGGTTGGAGGCGTTTTCGGATTGCCCGAATAGCAACACAACACAAGTTCGGCACAAGAGGGTCTTTCCCTTAAGTATTAACTTGCCCATGAACCATCGAACTTCAATCGCCGACATACCTGAACTTCTGCTTCCACTGACCTCGATTCTCAAGACGGATTGTTCTCCGGAAGCGGTCTGCATAGCACTGGCTAGGAGTTTCGAAGTGCAATCGACAGAAGTGGCACTCTTGCGCCTAAACGATGGCTTGTTGCGCTTTCTTTATCCCGAACACTTACGGAGCACTGGAGGCATTCCTATCACGAGTTCGGCGATAGCGGCACATACTGCTTTAAGCAAAACCGCAGAAATCTTCAATAATTTTGCCGAGGTCAAACACGCCAGTATTTTTGAGTTCATCCGGCCAACCGACGCAGATGTGAACTGGCAAGTACCACTACGCATTCAGAAATTGATGTCAGTACCAATTATCGAAAGTACAAAATCGAAGGCCATCGGGGTGATCCAAATATCCCATAAAGGCCTGGAAGCCCGCTTTGTTCCAGACTTCACTCGCGAGGAAATGCACAATCTAGAGTTAGCTGCCGATTTGCTGTCCACCGCTCCGTTCCTGGTCTCGTAACCCCGCCAGTACTCCTCGTCCCTCCTCAACCGCTTGATCTATCGGTTGGTCTTTGGTCCTTGGGAATGCCGCTTCGATGGTAGGCATCTCGTGTACCGCTAAATACCTAGTCGCACGGCTGCTTCTCCTCACGGCGCTCGTGATCGGTTTGCTACCCTGTCGGATGAGAGCAGGACGGGTGTATGATCAGTGCCGTTTTTGAACCCAAAAGCGCATTCCCGTTAAGACGATGGCAACGCCAGACCAAGAACGCCAACGAATCGCAGCGGTATACTCGGCGATGAGCGACGAAGAGCTTTGTCAAATCGCCGGGAGTGGCGATGAATTGAGTGCTCCCGCGCAGGAAGCGCTCCGAGCCGAGGCTGCGAAGCGCGGCCTTACGATGGAGACTGCCGCAAACCACGGCGAAGATGTTTTCGAGTTCAACCCCACCGTCACTCTGCGCCAATTCCGCGATCTGCCGGAAGCGCTCCTGGCGAAGGGCAGTCTGGAATCGGCTGGGATCGACGCCTATCTGGTCGATGACAACATGATTCGCATGGATTGGTTCATTTCCAATCTGTTGGGCGGGATCAAATTGAAAGTTCACCCCGAAGATGTGGAAGCAGCCAGTGAAATCCTGAATCAGCCGACGCCTGAAATGCTCGATGTCGAAGGTGTCGGAAATGTCGAGCAGCCCAAGTGTCCCCGCTGCCAATCGCTCGATGTCACTTTCGAAGAACTCAATAAATTTCTTTCCTATGGATCGGCATACGTTGGCGTACCCGTCCCGGTGAAAAAGCACGGGTGGACCTGCCACGGCTGTGGCAACGAGTGGGACGACGAGAGTAGCATGCTGACCCAGACATAATCGTTCGCACGCCACAATTTTTTCGCATGTTGCTCCTGGCTTTGCTGCTGCTGATGGTGGCGCTCGCTTCCTGAAACATGCCCTGAGCTAGCGACTCCCCCGATTCCGGGCCGCCCTTCGCAATTGCGGTCGTTCTCGGATGCCGCCTTCCGCTGCTGAGACGGCGCCGGCATCGCAACGTTGTAAGATTTCGGAGCTGAACCTTCACGGCCTGCTTCCTTAGCTGTGTATGCTTCGCACCCACGTGAATGGCAACACTCGCCACCGGCCCGCTCGCTAGCTTTGGCCGGACAGGACTCGCACCCGTTGGATTTCATGGAGCGGTTTCCCCCTACTGGTTTCTCCACTCCCACACTTTTCCCAGCGCGACTCAGCGTTCACTCGCGCTACAAGCTGGAGACTCACCAAGTCGCCTTATGCGACCCTCTACACCGGAGGCTCCGAGGGCTTTGTTGTCTCCACCGCCGCTCCGATTGTTACCAGTTGGTCAGATAATGTCTGTGGCAGTTTGGATATGCGACGTAGAGCCGGGTTGTGGTCATGGCGCTGAAGCAGCCCGAATATCAACTCGATGACGTTAAAAGAGAAGGCCCCAGCGATCACCGAGGCCCCTTCAGACGACCGACTTCCCTACGCTGCTTTGCGATCGCGGAACGCCTTCACTTGATCGTGAGATTGCTGCACATGACTTTGCTGTGTAATGAGAATCTGACGCACGGGCTCAGAGATTGCATTCTCCTTGAGCGCTTTTTGATACGCCTCCTTCGCGGTGTCCTCTCCCTGCTCGGCAGTCTCCAGAAGCGTGTGATCTCCACCGCCCAGCTTGCCTTTCAGGCCGCCCCAGAATCGGTGCATCGCGCCGGCTGCTGTGCCACCTTCCTCCTTCTTGAGCGCTGCTGCGAACTCTAATTCGTTTGCATATTGGCCCCGGGTTTGCGACTCTTTCACAAAAAAAGCCTTCACTTGTGGGTCCTTGATATGTTCCGCCAGCTCCGCGAAGCCCTTATGTCCGTCATGAAGTACCTCAACAACTTCTTTTACAATGTCTTTTTCGTCAGCCATTTTATGAGTGACCTCCGAAACGTTAGAGTCCGATTACAGAGGGGCGGTTGGTTCAGATCTCTGGAATTGTTGATCGCAGGTGACGCTCGACCGAATGGAGGAGTAGTTTCGAATGATATTGCGTCGCTCTTCGCTTTCGGCCGAGCATCACCAGTCATTGATCTGAACGGTATATTAAGGAGCCCGAGACTGGCCGTGCCCAGCAAACTCACGGCAGCCGACCGAATACCGAAGCTCGGGCTACGATCTGCTCCACCAAAAGTACGCTTGAATGAATGGTTCGAGCGCGGCGGCTATCCCGGCTTCAA
>Ga0302326_10030641_pt1 | contig 10763 bp, 9 predicted proteins | sample Palsa_T0_3_FD_202264 | JGI IMG/M metagenome (GOLD analysis project Ga0302326, IMG submission 202264) | Peat permafrost microbial communities from Stordalen Mire near Abisko, Sweden - Palsa_T0_3 | ecosystem: Environmental > Terrestrial > Soil > Palsa > Peat permafrost | place: Sweden: Abisko...
TTGCGCCGCTTCCCGTCCCGCGATCCGTCCGAATACGCTGCCGATGGTCATGCCGATCCCGGCGGCATAGCCCTTGCCGAGCACGTTGCCGGCCATGATTTCGCCCGCCGCGAACATGTTGGCGGAAGGCTTGCCGTCCTTCATCACCATGCGCGACTGCCGGTTCACGCGGGTGCCCAGATAGGTGAAGGTGATGCCGGGCCGCACCGGATAGGCATAATAAAGCGGCGTTTCGATCCGCCGCGCCCAATGCGTCTTCGGCGGCGTCAGGCCTTCGGTTCGGCAATCATCGAGGATGGTGTGATCGAAAGTGCCTGGCCTGACCGCCGCGTTGAAATCGGCGACGGTTTTCTCCAGCGCGGCCGGATCGAGTTCGAGCTTGCCGGCGAGTTCAGTGATGCTGCCGGCCTCGATCGGCGGGAACAGTGTCGGCATGAAGCTGTTGCGCGAACTGGCGTCGAAGATGATGTAGGCGATCTGGTCCGGCTGTGCCGCGACCAGCCGGCCCCAGATCGCGTAGCGCTTCGGCCAGATATCCTCGCCCTCGTCGTAAAAACGTGCGGCGTTCTTGTTGACGACAATGCCGAACACCACCGAATCGTGCCGCGTGATGATGCCGCCGTCGAATTTCGGCGCGCGGGCGTCGATCGCGACCGCATGACATTGGGTGGGATCGCCGATCTCCTGCACGCCGCTGGCCAGCAGCATCTTGAGAATCGAGCCGCGGTTGTAGGGCGTGCCGCGGATCAGGAAATTGTCGGCGGCGTCGCCCCAATATTGCTTGAGCCATTCGATGTTGGCCTCGAAACCGCCGGCGGCGGCGACCAGCGCCGCGGCGCGGACGTTGACGCGGCCATCGCCCTGCTTCAGCGCAGCGGAGAGAAACATGCCGCCGGCGATCTCCAGGTCGAGCACTTCGGCGTCATACAGAATCTCGACGCCGAGCTGTTCGGCGGTGAGATAGAGCGCATTCAGCATCGCCCGGCCACCGCCGAGGAAGAACGAATTGGTCCGGCCGAGGCTGAGCGTGCCGCCCAGCGACGGCTGCCAGCGCACCCCCTGTTCGACGATCCAGTTCAGGATGTCCTTTGACTCCCGGATCATCAGGCGCGCCAGGTCCTCGTCGGTCTGGCCCTCGGTCACCCGCTTGAGGTCTTCCCAGAATTCCTCTTCGCCATAGGGCCCGGTCAGGATGTCGGTCGCGGCATCATGGGCGCAGCGCATATTGCGGGTGTGGCGGGTGTTGCCGCCGCGGTAGAATTTGGGCGCCCCTTCCAGCACCAGTACCGACGCGCCGCCCCGCCGCGCGCTGATCGCGGCACACAGCGCGGCATTGCCGCCACCGATCACCAGCACATCGTATTTACAGGCTAAATCGACCATGCCGCGTTGTTATCTTGTTTGCATGGAAATCAAAACTGTCATCCGGGCAAGGCGATCCCTTGCTCCGGCATGACTTCAGCCAGAGGCGGCGACCGCCTCCTGGGAGCCGACGGCCTTGCCGACGCCGCGATAGACCATGAGCGTGGCGATGATGCCAAGGATGGCGGCGCACATCAGCCAGAATCCCGGCGAGGCTTTATCGCCGGTGTGTTCGATCAGCAAAGTCGATGCAAAGGGCGTGAACGTCCCGAACAGGCCGGCGGCCAGCGCGAAGGCGAGCGAGAAGCAGGTGGTACGGACATGCGTGGGCACCACTTCGACCAGCGCGCCCAGCATCGTTCCGCTGTAAACACCAAAATAAAACGAGAACAGCATTTCGACCGCCAGCATCTTGCCGAAGGTCGGGTCGGCGACCAGCCAGTGCAGCGCGGGATAGGAGGTTACCAGCGACAGGCACGCGATCGTCAGCAATACCGGCTTGCGGCCGATCCTATCTGACAGCGCGCCGCCCACGGGGTTCCAGATGAAGTTGGTCACCGCCACCAGAACGGTGACGATCAGCGCATCCTGGTTGGAGAGTTTCAGCACGCTCTTGCCGAAGGTCGGCGTATAGACGGTGACGAAGTAGAAGGTCGTGGTGGTCAACACCGCAATCATCATGCCGAGTACGATGATCTTCCAGTTCACTGCCGCCGAGCTGAAGACTTCCGAGGTGGTCGGATGTTTCTTCATCGCCAGGAATTCCGGCGTTTCTTCCAGCGTTCGGCGCAGCAGGAAGATAAAGGGAATGATAAGGCAGCCGATGAAGAACGGAATTCGCCAGCCCCATGACGCGATCACGTCTGCCGGCATCATCTCACTCAGCACATATCCGAGGATCGCGGCGACAAAAATCGCGACCTGCTGGCTGGCGGACTGGAACGACGTGTAGAAGCCCTTGTTGCCGGGGGTGGCGATCTCGGAAAGATAGACCGAGACGCCGCCGAGTTCGACACCGGCGGAAAAGCCCTGCAACAGACGGCCGATTAACACGATGGCCGGCGCGGCAACGCCGATCGTGGCATAGGTCGGGCAGATCGCAATCGTTACCGTGCCTGCCGCCATGATCGCCAGCGTCACGATCAGGCCCTTGCGGCGGCCGATGCGGTCGATATAGGCGCCGAGCACGATCGCGCCGACCGGGCGCATCAGGGCACCCAGCCAGAAAACGCCGAATGTGTTGAGCAACGCGGCGGTCTCGTCCTGGGCTGGAAAGAACGCTTTCGCGATGGTGGAGGCATAAAACCCGAACAGGAAGAAATCGAATTGCTCGAGAAAATTACCGCTGGTCGCGCGCAGAATGGCGCCGATGCGCGACTTGATCTGCGGCGGTTGCGAACTGGCCGATTGCGATACCACTGACGTTTCCCCGTTGTCCCACAACCGGCGCGAACACCTGCGCACCGGCCGAGACAGTTGCCCTGTCTTCTGGCGGCAATCTGCCACGTCGGGGCGGCATGACCAACCGGAAAACGCAAGGAGGCCCCAGGGAGACGTCGAGTAGGCGCCGAGGGGGTCGCATGCCGGAACAGGCGCGCGGCGGTATGAAATTTCAGCGCGCCACGCTTAATTAATTCCCGCATTGCCCTGGACGGAGGCCGTCAGCCATTGCCGGAACGCCGATAGCTTGGGCGAATCGGCTCTGGCCTCGGGCGAGACCAGATAGAAGCCGGCGTTGGCCGGCAGGGTAATCTTGAACGGAACCACCAGCCGGCCTTTGGCGATATCGGCCTCGACATAGGAGGTTCGGCCGATGGCAACGCCGATCCCGTCGATCGCGGCCTGCACGGTCATCAAGGTGAGGTCGAAGGTCAATCCGGGCTGGGTCGAGAGGTTGGCCGGCAGGCCGGCGGCGGTCAGCCACAGCCGCCAATCGTCGCTGGCTGCGGCGCTGGTGTGAAGCAGCACATGATGGGCCAGATCCTCAGGACGTCGTAGCGGCCGAGGGCCCGTGAGCAGCGCCGGACTGCAGACCGGAAATAACTGGTCGGCGGTCAGCCAGTCGGCGCGCACCTCCGGCCATTTCCCGCGGCCGTAGCGGATGGCGGCATCGACATCGTCGCGCTGGAAGTCGACCAGGCTGGTCGACGTGGTGATGCGGACATCGATGCCGGGATGGGCTTCCTGGAACGCGGAAAGCCTTGGCAACAGCCATTTTGCGGCCAGCGAGGCCAGCGTACTGATCGTCAGCACGCGATCGTTGTCCTTGCGCAACAGCCGCTCGGTGGCGAGCCGCAGGTCGTTGAACGCGGCGCGGATACCGGGAAGATAATCCCGGGCTTCCGGCGTCAGCGCCAAAGCACGGTTCTTCCGGACGAACAGCCGAATCCCCAGTTCCTGCTCCAGCCGCCGGATCTGATGGCTGATCGCGGTCTGGGTGACGTTCAGTTCGGACGCGGCGACGGTAAAGCTCAGATGCCGGGCGGCAGCCTCGAACGCGCGCAATCCGTTCAGCGACGGCAGTCGGGCGGTCATCTTCCGGATCTCCTCTCCCCATTACATGAGTTTATATCATCCGAAGCGGTACAAAGTGTCGTTTGCCGGAATCCCGGATAACACCGATATTGCTGGTCAAAAGGTAGCTTTAGGAGATTGATATGTCCACTTGTTCGCAGCAAACGATGATAAATCATCATGAATCGGGGCTTTTCGCCCAGCTCGGCGAGACCTTGCATGTCTGGGGCGAACGCCGGCGCCAGCGGTTTGAACTGGCGCGGTGGAGCGATCGGGACCTGCATGACGTCGGACTGTCGTGGAGCGACATCGCTCGCGAGGCCGAAAAGCCGTTTTGGCGGGCGTAAGCGCAGCCAGGGCTGGCGCCGCCTCCTGAGGGGGACGCCAGCCCAAAACGTCTTTTCGAATTTGTCGTTTCGAAACCAAAGGAAGCTTGCGATGACCGCGCTTCACCTCGACGAACTCCGGCAACATCAGGACATTCTGCGGCTGCGTAGCGGCGAGGTCCTGGCGGTGCGCTTCGTTGAGCCACGTGATGCGGACGCGTTGCAGCATTATTTCCGCTCGCTCACGGTCCGCTCCCGTTACAATCGCTTCCTCGGCGCCATGAGCGAACTGCCGCCAACCGAGCTCGACCATTTCATCCATGCCGGCGAGCGCGACCGGTTCAGCGTGATCGCCGTCATGATGATCGACGGCGTCGAGACCATCGTCGGCGAAGCCCGCTACGGGTTCGAGACCGGCACGGCAAGTTTCGAATTCGGCGTGTCGATCGACGATCGCTGGCAGGGCCACGGCGTCGGTAAGGCGCTGCTGCGGAATCTGGAATGCCGCGCGGCCGCGTTCGGCGCGAGAAGGCTGTTCGGCGATACGCTGCGCTCCAACGACGTCATGATTGGTCTGGCGCGCAAGTTGGACTTCAGCTTTGCGCCGAGCCCCGGCGACTGGAAGCTGGTGCGCTTCGAAAAACACATTGGCCTCGCCCCGCAGGAGATTCCCTGCGCGAGCTGGCGGATTGCCGCCGAAAGCATTGCTCTGAGCGCGGCGGCGGCAAATCAGGCAAGCGCAGTCACGCAGCTTTAATTCCCCTTGAACGTCGCCTTGCGCTTCTCGATGAACGCCTGCACCGCCTCGCGGTGGTCCGCGGTCATCGTGGTGCGGATCAGCCGCTCGGCTTCGTGGTCGCGCGCGGTGGCGAAATCAAACAGCAAGGCTTCGTCGAGATTGTCTTTCATGTAGCGCAACGCAATCGTCGGGCCCTCGGCCATCGATCTCGCCAGCGCAAAAGCCTCGTCCTGCAGTTTGGTGTCCGGCACCACGCGGTTGACGAGACCGATCGCGGCGCATCTGATGGCGTCGACCTTGTCGGAGGTAAACATCAATTCGCGCGCCCGCGCCGTGCCGACCAGCCGTGTCAGCAGCCACGCAATGCCATAGTCGCCGCTGAGGCCGACCTTCAGATAGCCGGTGGAAACGAACGCTGATTCGGCGGCGATCCGGATGTCGCATGCCATTGCGATCGCCAATCCGGCGCCGGCCGCGGGGCCGGGCAATGCCGCGATCGTCGGCTTGCGGACCGAGACCAGCGCGCCCGTCAGCAGCCGTTGCCGCTCCTGCAGGTCGGCGACCTTCTCGTCAAAGGACATGCCCAGCTTCTTCTGGTCGCGGTGGGCGCCCATGCCCTTGACGTTGCCGCCCGCGCAGAAGGCGGTGCCGGCGCCGGTGATCAGGAGCGCGCCGACATCGGGATTCTCGCCGCAGGTCCGGATCATGGTCCGCAACGCCGGCGTCAGCGTATCGGACAGCGCATTGCGTACTTCCGGCCGATTCAGCGTGATAATGGCGACCCTGTCGCGGATCACGCAGAGCAGCTCGCTGGTGCCGGTGTCGATGATGGTTTCGGTGCTGGTCATGTTGGAATTCCTCCAATTTTTATCATCCCGTCATTCCGGGGCGATGCGAAGCGTCGAACTCCGATGTGCAATTGCACGTCGGAGAATCTCGAGATTCCGGACTCGCACTTCGTGCGCTCCGGAATGACGCCGTTGCCTGCGTCTCAGAACTTCTCCACCCAGGGCCGCAATTCCAGTTCCCAGGTCCAGGCGCTGCGCGGCTGCTGCAGCACGTTCCAGTAGCCCAGCGCAATGGCGTCGGGGTCGAGCATCGAATCCGGCCGGTCGGCGGGCTCGACGCGCGCCGAGCTGCGAATCCCGCCATCGATCACGAAATGCGCGACATGAATCCCCTGCGGCGACAATTCGCGCGCCATGCTCTGGGCCAGGCCGCGCAGCGCGAATTTGCCCATCGCGAACGGGGCAGATTGCGGATAGCCCTTGACGCTGGCGGATGCGCCGGTGAACAGGATCGCGCCATGTCTGTTGGGCAGCATCCGCTTCACCGCCTGCTGGGCCACCAGAAAGCCGCCAAACGCACTCACCGCGATCGCCTGCGCCACATCGGCGGGCACCAGATCGACGAAATTGCCGCGCGCCCGTGCGCTGGCATTGTAGACCACCACGTCGGGTACCCCGATCTCGCGCTCGACCAGGCCAAACAGGCGCTCGACCTCGCCGGGATCGGTGGCATCGCAGGCATAGACGCGCGCGCCGGTCTCGGCGCAGAGCGCGCCGAGCTTTTCGGTTCGGCGTGCCGCCAGCGCGACGCCGATGCCTTCGCGGGCCAACAGCCGCGCCAGCGAGGCGCTGAGGCCCTCGCCGGCGCCGACAATCAGGGCTTTGTTGTATTTTGGCGTTTCCATGAGATGTTTCCTTTGGGAGGTTTCCTTGGTCTGCCCGGAACTGACCTTAGCGTTGAGGTGTCCCTGGGAGGTGGTTGCTGGGAGGCGGGTTTGCAATGAAAATGATGTCAGGGCTTAACCGGGCGGGGGCGACAGTCCGGCATCTGATGTGCGATAGTTGCCAACAAAGAGATGAGGAAACGAACAAGAGAATTCAATGCAGCCGCTCAAGCATGATCGCCTTGCAAATTTGGCTGACCAGCCGGGATTGCTGGCGCCCGACACGTCGGGGATGAATTTCTACCGCGCCGATCCGGCGCTGACCGATCTGCTGCGCATCCATCTGCCCGACGCGCTGTTTCGTCATATCGAGCCGCATCTCGACCGGCTCGGCGCGCTCGCCGGCGGTCATCTCGACGAATGCGCCCGGCTGGCCGACCGGCATGTGCCGGTGCTGCATCAGCGCGACCGCTTCGGCCGTGACGCCCAGTGGATCGAATACCATCCGGCCTATCGCGAGCTGGAGCGCCATGCCTTCGGCGAGTTCGGCATTCATGCGATGTCGCTGCGCAAGGGCATTTTGGGCTGGCCGGAAAAATATCCCGTGGTGGCCAAACATGCCTTTACGTTCCTGTTCAACCAGGCCGAGTTCGGGCTGGGTTGCCCGATCAACGTCACCGATGGCTGCGCCAAGCTGCTGGCGAATTTCGGCGACGAGGCGCTGAAAGCCAGATATCTCGACGGCCTCACCCAAACCGACATGGCCAGACTGACCCAGGGCGGCCAGTTCATGACCGAGAAGGAAGGCGGCTCCGACGTCGGCAAGCTCACCACCACAGCGGTGCCGGAAGGCGATCACTGGCGGCTCTCGGGCGAGAAATGGTTTTGCTCCAATGCGGACGCCGAGGTGGTGATGCTGCTGGCGCGGCCGCAGGGTGCGGTCGGCGGCACGCGCGGCGTCGGACTGTTTCTGATGCCGCGCAAGCTCGACGACGGCTCGCCCAACCACTACCGGATCGTCAGGCTGAAGGACAAGCTCGGCACCCGCTCGATGGCGTCGGGCGAGATCAAGCTGGAGGGCGCGATTGCCTATGCCGTCGGCAGGCTCGATCGCGGCTTCGTGCAGATGGCCGAGATGGTCAATTCATCGCGGCTGTCCAACGGCGTCAAATCCACCGCGCTGATGCGGCGCGCGCATCATGACGCGATGACGGTGGCGCGAAATCGCGTGGTGTTCGGAAGCCGCATCCTCGACCTGCCGCTGGCGCGCCGGCAGTTGATGAAGATCATGCTCGCCACCGAGCAGGCGCTGTCGATGAGTTTTCTCACCGCGGACGCGCTCGACCGCGCCGAGGCCGGCAGCCAGGACGCCGCGGCGCTGCTGCGTATTCTGACCCCGACCTTGAAATATCGCGCCACGCGCGACGCCCGCAAGGTCTGCGGCGATGCGCTGGAGATGCGCGGCGGCATTGGCTACATCGAGGAATTCGCCACCGCGCGGCTGCTGCGCGACGCCCATCTCGGCTCGATCTGGGAAGGTACCGGCAACATCGTCGCGCTCGACGCCTTGAAGCGCGCGGTCGGTCGCCATGGCGCCGATGCCGCCTTGGCCGCGGACCTGCATGCGAGGCTCGACGACAGCGCTGGCGTGCCGCAGGCCTGGCGCGATCGCCTGCGCGAGCTCACCGATCGCGCCGTCGGCTTCGCCCGCGAGGTGGCCGGACGCGCCGATCACGAAGCCGAGGCCCGGCGCGCCGCCAGTCTGCTGTATCATGTCGCCAGCGCAGTGGCGCTGGCGTGGGAAGCCGGGCGCATCCACGAGATGCGCGGCGATGCCCGCCGGCTGTTGCTGTCGCGGATGGTGATGGATCACCGGGTGCAACTGAGCGATCCATTCCGGCTCACGGAAAATGCGCCCCAGCGCGCGATGACGGAACACCTGCTCGGCGAGCGTGCGGTCGGCATGGCCGAGGTTGGCGAATTGCTGGTCGCGTCGTAGGCTCATTGCCGCAAGCTCGGCCTTAACCTCTCCCATCGGGAGAGGTCGGATCGCTCTTGCGATCCGGGTGAGGGGTTACGGACTAACGATAGACCGTACCCCCTCACCCCACGGGAGAGGGTACACTTCCCCTGTTCTAAGAAAAGCAAGAGAGGAAACATCGATGAAGGCCGCCGTCCTGCATGAAGTCAATCAACCGCTCGTAATCGAGGACGTCAGCCTGCAGAAGCCCGGACCGCGCGAGGTTCTGATCCGCACCCGTGTCGCCGGGCTCTGCCATTCTGATTTACATTTCATGGAAGGGCTCTATCCGCATCCGCTGCCGGCGGTGCTTGGTCACGAATCCGCTGGAGTCGTCGAGCAGGTCGGCTCCGACGTGACCTATGTGAAGCCGGGCGATCATGTCGTGACATGTCTGTCGGTATTTTGTGGGACCTGCGACAATTGCTCGACCGGGCGGCCGGTGCTGTGCACCGATACGACCGTGAAGATGTTGCCGGGCGTATCCAACCGGCTGTCCTGGGCGCGATCGGAGAAACTGAACCAGTTCCTCAATCTGTCGTCATTCGCCGAGCAGATGCTGGTGCATGAGAATGCCATCGTGAAAATCCGCAAGGATATGCCGCTCGATCTGGCGGCGCTGATCGGGTGCGGCGTCGTCACCGGCTACGGCGCGGTGGTGAACACCGCCAAGGTCGCGCCCGGCGAGACCGTCGTGGTGATCGGCTGCGGCGGGGTCGGCATGGCCGCGATCAATGGCGCGCAGATCGCGGGCGCCGGCCGCGTGATTGCGGTCGATACCAACCCGGCCAAGCTTCAACTGGCCACCAAGCTCGGGGCGACCGACATCGTCGATCCCGCGAATGGCGATGTGGTCAAGCAGGTGCGCGATCTCACCAATGGCGGGGTGCACCATTCGTTCGAAGTGCTCGGACGCAAGGAGACCGCCGAGCAGGCGTTTGCGATGCTGGCGGCCGGCGGCACCGCGACCATCGTCGGGATGATCCCGTTCGGCCAGAAGATCGAACTGCATGGCTTCGATTTCCTGCGCGAACGAAAAATTCAGGGCTCATCCATGGGCTCGAACCATTTCCGTGTCGACATGCCGCGGCTGGTCGAATTTTACATGCGCGGCAAACTGCATCTCGAGGACTGGATCTCCGCCAGGCTGAAGCTGTCGGAGATCAACGAGGGTTTTGCCGCGATGAAGGCCGGCAAGACGGTGCGCAGCGTGATCATGTTTGACGCGTGATCGAACCCTACCGTCATGCGCGGGCTTGACCCGCGCATCCATCTTTCTTCGCAAATAGCCTTCTCTCAGGTGAATGGATTGCCGGGTCAAGCCTGGCAATGACAGCGAGGTCTTATTCGGGCGACCGAGTTCAATCGTCAAATTCAGGCGGCGGCACGAAGCCGCCGAATTCACGCTCGATCAGTTCGGCGAGTTTTAACGGCGTGCGGTCTTCCAGCATCTGGCCGACGATCTGGACGCCGATCGGCAGGCTATCCGGCGACAGGCCGATCGGGATCGCGGTTGCCGGCAGCCCGGGCAGGCTGGCGATGCCGGGCCAGGCCATTTGATCGGAATAGGCATAGTCCTTGCCATCGATGTTGATGCGGCGCGTTTCCTGTTCCGCCGAGTGATCATGCGGGTAGGCCGGCGTCGGCATCACCGGGCAAATCACCGCGTCGAAACTTCCAAACAATTCACGCCACTGCGCCTTCAACTGCGCACGGCCGCGATCAGCGATCACCCAGTCGCGATGGCTGAGCGCAATGCCGCGCAGGCGCTCCGCCGCCAGGCTGATGTCTTCGGCCGGAGCTGTGCTGCCGCGGTCGTTGCGCCGGCATAGATTTCCGGTGCGAACGATACGGCGAGCAGGGACAGCAGAATCCGCATGTAAAGCCGTGAGGAGAGGCCGAAGTTCGGCAATAGCGGGCTCTCGCGCTCCAATTTGACGCCGGCCTTGCCGAGATTGGCGGCCAGCGTCTCGATCGCCGTGCGCACCGCCGCATTGGTCGGTATCACCGGGTGGCTATCGATCAGCAGCACGCGGAAATCCTTCAACGCGCCGTGGCGCGGCGGTGGCAGCGCCAGCGAGTAGGCCGTGCCGCTCTCCAGCGGGTCTGGCCCTGCGATCACATCGAGCA
>Ga0302326_10030642_pt1 | contig 10763 bp, 11 predicted proteins | sample Palsa_T0_3_FD_202264 | JGI IMG/M metagenome (GOLD analysis project Ga0302326, IMG submission 202264) | Peat permafrost microbial communities from Stordalen Mire near Abisko, Sweden - Palsa_T0_3 | ecosystem: Environmental > Terrestrial > Soil > Palsa > Peat permafrost | place: Sweden: Abisko...
TGCGAGTCGTTCCACGCCAGTGGCGTTGATGCCCTCCCGGTAGAACAACTCGGCGGCGGTGTCCAGGATGCGCTGACGTGCGCCACGGCCACCCTTCTGTACCGCGGTCTGCTTGTTCATATCCGCAGTATACCGAACGGTTTACATCGTGCGCCAAGTGTTGTACCGTTGGCCTCGTAGAAGTACACCAATCGGTTTACTAGGAGTAAGCATGACAGAGCGAACGCCCGTAGTTCTCATAACCGGGGCCTCGTCGGGAATTGGTCGGGCCGTCGCGAGCCTTTTCGCGGCGAACGGCTTCCAGGTCTTCGGCACCAGCCGCAATCCCCATCGCACCGAGCCCATCGCCGGGGTGGAGTTGATTGCGCTCGACGTCACCGACGCCGCATCGGTCACGGCTGCCGTGGCGACGGTCGTTGAGCGGGCCGGTCGCATCGACATTGTGGTCAACAACGCCGGGTTCGGGGTCATCGGGGCGGCCGAGGAGAGTTCGAACGCCCAGGCGCAGCATCTCTTCGACACCAACTTCTTCGGTCTGGTGCGGGTGACTCGCGAGGTATTGCCGTATCTGCGGGCGCAAGGCAGCGGCCGGATCGTCAATGTCGGCTCCGTGCTGGGATTCCTGCCGGCGCCCTACGGCGCGCTGTACGCCGCCTCGAAGCACGCGGTCGAGGGTTATTCGGAATCCGTGGACCACGAGACTCGCGACTTCGGCGTCCGGGTCACGGTTGTCGAACCCGGTTACACCAGCACCTCATTCGAAGCCAACGCGACCGATGTCGATTCGCCGATCGGCAGCTACGCGCCGGTGCGCGAACACGTCAAGAAAGTTCTCGGGCAATCGGTTCGAGCCGGAGATGACCCCGCTGTGGTGGCGCAGGTGGTGCTGAAGGCGGCGACGGCTCGCGCGCCCAAGGTGCGTTATCCGGCCGGCCCCACGGCACGCCGGTTGGCACTGCTGAAGAAATTTGCGCCGACGAGTTTGCTGGACAAGGGAATTCGCAAAGCGAATAAATTAACCACGAATCTTAAGCCGACGCGGTCGGCAAGTCCGAAGCCGGATTTGGTTCACGCCACCGACAGGAAGGGCGGGTGATCGCCCGAGCCGGTCAAGATGCTTTGGCGTAACGGCGAACTGTGTCGTTTTCTCCGAACGCGTTCGCGTGCTCCGAGCCTCTGTCGTCGCGGCCGAAGAACGTCCACCGCCGCGGAGCCGAGTTGGGGGTACTGATCAGCTTGACCTGATAGCGCAAGCCGGTTTCGCGCAGCGTTCCGATGACGTCGCCGACGCGCACTTGCGACGGATGGATCTCGGGTGCGTCGCACCAATTCTCTATAGCCACTGTTTCCTTACGATGTTTCCTCCACTGTACCCGGGAATAGGGCGCTAGCTGCTGCGTTCGGTCCCTGGGTTCACCAAACCGCCGCCAGTGGCGTACCGTCGGAGGTGAGCCGTTTCGTTGTCAGCGGTGTTCCACCCCGATGCATGCGGATGGCACTCACGGGCAATGGGATTCCTCCGCTTCCTCGCGTTGGCGGGTGAGCGAACCCAGTTGTGAAGGAATTCCGTGAATCGCAACGCTTTAACCGTCAATCGATACGTCGTCGGATGAACGATCGACGCTCAGCCAATCCGATTCGGCTTTCGGTCGCTCACGAATTAGGCAGCGACATCGACGGAGCATGGTGGCCGCGCGTAGACCGCATGACCGTTGAATTGCCCAACCTGGTCGGCGCGCTGACTCCCTTGGTGGGAGACATCGAATCGATCAACGTCAACTGGCCGCCGCTGCAGCGGCCACCTGACTTCAACTGGCCCGGCTGGGAACACAAACCTCAGCACGTGATGACCATCAACGGCGGGGACGCCCGCGTCAACCTGCTGATCATCCCCTACGCGACGTACAGCGGCCTCGCCTTGATGGTGTTGCGCCGGGCCGCCGGCCTGCCGATCACGCCCGCCGACCGCGACAAGCCCGCTTTCTTGACCGCCGGCTCGATCCTGCAGGCCGCCGCGAAACAGTGCCTCGCAGATCAGGTCCCGCAGAACGTCCGGTAATCGCCGAACTCTTCCGGCGCCGGTGCGGCGTATCGATCTAGTCCCGGTCGCTGGTCGTAGGGAGCGGTTACCGCGACGAGCAACTGCTGGACCGGATCGAGGTCGCCGGCTGTCGCCGCGGTGAGCGCCTCCTCGACGAGATGGTTTCGCGGGATGTACACGGGGTTGATCCGGTCCATCGGCGCGGCAGCAGGGCTCAAGGCTCGCCAGCGTGTGATCCAGTCATCGATACCGGCGAGATTGATGAACAGCCCTCGGGTGGCTTCGGGATTGCCGCGCGCGGCATCACTGAGGCCGCGGAAAAACGAGCTGAAGTCGACGTGGCTCTCTTTGAGCAGTCCCAGCACGTCCTCGACCAGCGAGGTAACGGTCTGAGCGTCGACGTCGGCGGACAGGCCAAGCTTGGCCCGCATCCCAGAGGTCCACGTCTGGTCGTATTGCGCGCGAAAGACACCGAACGCCTTTTCTGCGAGGGCGACGCCCTCGTCGATGTTGTCGGCAAGGAGCGGCAGAAGTGCCTCGGCGAAGCGGGCGAGGTTCCACGCCGCGACGACGGGCTGATTGTCGTAGGCGTAGCGGCCCCACTCGTCAATCGAGCTGAACACCGTGTCGGGGTCGTAGGCCTCCATGAACGCGCACGGTCCGTAGTCGATGGTCTCGCCGGAGATCGTCATGTTGTCGGTGTTCATCACGCCGTGGATGAAGCCGATCAGCATCCACCGGGCCACCAGTGATGCCTGGACGGCAGCGACCGACTCGAACAGTGCCAAGTAGGGGTGATCGGTCATTGCGGCTCCGGGATAGTGCCGGGCGATCGCGTGGTCGGCCAGCCGCCGTAAGAGATCGAGATCGCCTGTGGCTGAGGCATATTGGAAACTGCCGACCCGAAGGTGACTGGCGGCGACGCGGGTCAGTACAGCGCCCGGCAGCAGTGTCTCGCGCTGCACGGGACGTCCGGTCGCCACCACGGCCAGCGATCGCGTCGTCGGGACACCCAGAGCATGCATCGCCTCGCTGATCACGTACTCGCGCAGCATCGGGCCTACCGCCGCCAGGCCGTCGCCACCGCGGGCGAACGGGGTGCGACCTGAACCTTTGAGGGCGACGTCGCGAAGACGGCCGTCGGCGTCGGCGAGCTCACCGAGCAGCAGCGCCCGACCGTCACCGAGCCGTGGGACGTAGCCGCCGAACTGATGTCCCGCGTAGGCCTGGGCGACCGGCGCGGCGCCGTCGGGAACCAGAGCGCCCACCAGGAACCGCAAGCCGTCCGCACCGCGCAACCAATCGGCATCGAGGTCCAGCTCGCCGGCCAGCGGCTCGTTGAGTGCCAGCAGCTTCGGGTCGGGAAACGTCTCAGCTTGCCAGCGGACACCCAACTCCGGCAGGTCGCGGAAGAAGCGGTCCTGCAGAGCGACGGTGATATGGGGTGCAACGCTCACGTCGTCCAGCCTACGGAGGTGACTAGCATCGAGTAGCCATCGCGATAGGAGCCCTCACCGGAATGCTCGAGCCTCACGAGGTCGATCACCTCTTTCCCACCGACCTGCCCGAACCGGGCGAGTGGGAACAACGCTATCCACCGCGCGATTTGCCCGCCGGTGCTGAGGTGACTCGACTAGCGCCCTCGCCGACCGGTTTCATCCACCTTGGTGGCATCTACGCTGCGATGATCGACCGTTCCGTGGCGCACGAGAGCGCCGGCATCTACTTCGTGCGTGTCGAGGACACCGATCAATCGCGCGAGGTGCAGGGCGCCTACGAACAATTCGAGCGGGCGTTCGCCTACTTCCGGGTCCCTCCCGACGAAGGGGAGGGCGCCGGTGACTACGGGCCTTACCGCCAGTCGCAGCGGGCGACGATCTACCTGACCTATGCGCGCGAGATGCTGCGATCCGGCAAGGCGTACCTGTGCTTCGCCACCTCAGAAGAGCTGGCCGGCATCCGCAGCCGACAGCAGCAGCTCAAGCTTCCGACCGGCTATTACGGCGAGTGGGCGCTGTGGCGCGACGCTGACGTCGCCGCCGTGCGGGAGCAACTGGAGAAAGGGACGCCGTACGTGGTGCGGTTCCGCTCACCGGGTCGCACCGGAGGGCGGACGTCGTTCATCGACGCGATCCGCGGCGAAATCTCGATGGAGGCCAACTACAACGACGTGGTCATCCTCAAATCGTCGGCGGCGGTCCAGCTGCCGACCTACCACTTCGCTCACGCCGTCGACGATCATCTGATGCGGGCCAACCTGGTGATCCGCGGCGAGGAGTGGCTCTCCTCGACTGCGCTGCATCTTCAGCTGTTCGAGGCGCTGCAATTCGAGCCGCCGACCTACGCACACATCGCTCTGCTGATGAAGCAGATCCCGGGTGGCAAGCGAAAACTGTCCAAACGTAAAGATCCCGAAGCCGACGTCGACTTCTACATCAAGTCGGGTTACCCGGCCGACGCGGTGCTGTACTACCTGCGCGGCCTGGCCAACGGACGGCTGGCAGAGATACCGCTGCCGGACGCTCTCGCCGCACCGATCTCGCTGGCCGAGTGCGGCGGCGCCGGCCCATTGGTCGATCTGGTGAAACTAGAAGACATCAGTGCCGATTACATCGCGACGCTCAGCGGCCCGCAGATCTACGCGGCAGTGACGGCGTGGGCCGCCGAATACGATCCCGACCTGCATCGCGTGATCGAAGCTCAGCCGGAGTTGACACTGGCCGCGCTGGCCGTCGAACGCGACGGTGTCAGCAATCCGCGCAAAGACCTCCGCAAATGGTCGGATTTCCGCCCTGCGTACGGCTTCTTCTTCGCCGACCTGTTCACTCTCGTCGGCGCGGACGATGCGCAGTTGGGGTTGCCCGCCGACCTGGTCCGGTCGTTCGCCGGTGACTTCGTCGCGAGCTATCGCGATGTGGATGACCCGACGGAGTGGTTCCAGCAAGTACGGGACTTGGCTGAGAAGTTCGGCTTCGCCCGCAACGCCAAGGAGTACAAGCAGAATCCCGATAGCTATCCCGGCTCGATCCGCGAAGCCTCTCAGCTGATCAGGATCGCGCTGACCGGATCGACCAAGAGTCCCGACATGTTCCAGATCGCGCGCACCCTCGGCCGCGACGAAGTCGTTCGGCGGCTCACCACGTTGATGGCGTAGCGCCGGCGTACCGACCGGCCTCGACTGCGCTCCGCCCGGTCAGCCGAGACCGTGTGAGATCAGATCGCGGGCACGGTCGAGCATCGACGCGAACGGCCCGACGGCGAAGTTCAACGCCGCCGATTCCACGCCGGGATGCGGGCGGGTCGGTGCGATGGCCTCCGCGGCCCGTACTGCCGCTCCCAGCCGCTTGAGCTCGTCTGCGTCGAGTTCTTTTTGCAGCTTCGGGAATTCGTAGGTCTCCTCATGCTGCGCGTGGTCCAGCACCGCGTCCCGCAACTTTGTGAGCTCATCGATGAACTCTTGTGAGGTGATATCGATCTTCTCGATGCTCGACAGCAACTCCTTTGCGTCGTGCTCCTCTTCGAGCCGAGCATCGACGATGGAGTCGATCCCGTCCACCTCGCGGCGCACTCGAGGATGAACAATCATTTCCTCGGCGGTTTCGTGCACGGCCAGCAATTGGCGTAATTGCACGAACGGTTTCTCGCGGGCTTGCGGGTCTGAGGCCAGCAGCACCTGGTCGAACATGTCCTCGATGAGGTTGTGCTGCGCTTTAAGGAACCCAATGACCTCATCGGGCGATTGAATGATCATTTCGGGCACGGTGTACCTCCACAGTGGGTGCCGGCTGCCTGCCAACGTCTGCTCTACGTACCCCGGCAAAATACGGCCAAACGCTGCGCCGACGGGCGCTACTCTGCATGCGGCACTTACTCAAGGAGGAGCGGCGCGTGAGACCTATGGGCCGCGACGTCGCTGACATCGACTTCGACGATCTGACGTCACCCGAGCTCACCGACATCCAGCGGCAGATCCTGCAGTACACCGAGGCCAGGCCGGTGATCTTCAACGTCGACCAGATGATCGCCGAGGCGATCGAGCAGGCCAGTGTCAGCGACCTCGACGATGCCGACGGGTTCGCCGACCGGTTGGCCGCGCACGTCGCGGCGATCGAGGCCGACCAGGGACTGACCCAGCTCGCCCGCTCGTCGCTGCGACAACGTGTGGTCCGCCTGTTGCGCAATCGGCTCTCGCTGACCGAACTCCTCAAGCGATACCCAGAGATCGAGTCCATCGAGATCGAGAAGCCGTTCATCGTCGTCGGGATGCCACGCTCGGGGACCACCCATCTGGTGAACCTGATCGCCGTGGATCCGCGACGGCGTGCGCTCCCGTACTGGGAGAGTCAGGAGCCCATCCCAGCGGCCGGTGACGGACCCGGCGTCTTCGGCGTCGATCCCCGCTACGCGCGGGCGAAGGCCGAGCACGATGCGTTGATGGCCAGCGCCCCGGTGGTGGCCGCGATGCACGACCGGTTCCCGGAGGCGATCGAGGAGGAGGTCGAACTGCTCGATCTCGATCTGGCCGGCTACGTCCTGGAATGGCATGCGCGGGTGCCGGATTGGCGCGATTTCTACTTGAACCTCGACCAGCGTAGGCATTACGCGTACATGAAGAAGGTTCTGCAGGCGTTGACATTCTTGCGCGGCCCGCGAACCTGGATCCTGAAGAGCCCGCAGCATTGCGAGCAACTCGGTCCGCTGATCGAGACGTTCCCGGATGCAACAGTGGCTTTCACGCACCGCGATCCGGTCGCGGTGATCCAGTCGGCGATCACGATGATGGCCTACTCCGATCGATTGCGTCGGACCAGCATCGACCCGGACTGGCTGCTGGACTATTGGAGCGACCGCGTGCGTCGATTGCTCGGTGCCTGCGTGCGCGACCGCGACCTGGTGCCCGACGAACGCAGCATCGACGTCAGCTTCCACCACCTCAACGGCCACGAGATGCCGTTGCTCGACGAGCTTTATCGGCGGGGCGGAGTGGAGCTGACGCCGAAGGTGCGTGAGGATTTCCAGGAATACCTGGATGGCAATCCGCGGGGCAAGCACGGACACATCCGCTACGACTTGCACCGCCACTTCGGTATGTCGGCTGAGGAGTTGCGCGGGCGATTCGGCTTTTACTTCGACCGGTTCGACGTCCGGCCCGAGGCGTAGGAGAGAACAGCGATGGGCACCCACGACTTCGAGCCGATCTATCGCAGCCGGCCCGGCGCGGATGCGCTGCGGCCCGCGTCCGCGGACCAAGCCGAGCAGATCGCTCCGGGCCTGTGGTGCTCGCCGGGTCTGTCGAATTCGTATCTGCTGACCACCGATGCCGGCCGGGTGATCGTCAACACCGGGATGGGCTTCGAGGGGCCGGTGCACCGCGCGAACTTCGATGCGGTGGACGCATCGCCGGTGCGCTACATCATCTTCACGCAGGGCCACGTCGACCATGTCGGCGGCCTGGACAGCGTGCGCGACCTGGACACAACGGTTGTCGCACAAGCCAACTGGACGTTGTGGCGCGACGACAACGAGCGGCTCATCCCATACCGGGCCAATCGCAGCGCATTCGCCTTCAAAGACACCCTGGCGACCGGCGTCCAGGCGATTCAACGCCGGCTCGGCACCAAGCGCCTGGCGGGTCAAAGCGTTCCGTCCGTCGACCTCGACTTCGTCGACACGCTCGCACTCGAGGTCGGCGGCCGCCGGATGGAGCTGATCGCGGTGCCCGGCGGAGAAACCAACGACTCACTGGTCGTGTGGTTGCCCGACGAACGGGTCTGTCTCTGCGGCAACACCTTCGGGCCGATCTTCGGACACATTCCCAACTTGGTCACCATGCGCGGCGACCGCTACCGGGACGCGCTGACCACGATCGCATCGATCGAATGCGTTCGGCAGTTGCAACCCGAACTCCTGGTGACAGGTCACTTCGCGCCGATCGCCGGAGTGCAGCGCATCGACACCGAGCTGACCCGGCTGCGCGATGCCGTGCAGTACATCCACGATCAGACGGTGGCAGGCATGAACGCCGGCAGCGATGTGCGGACCCTGATGCGCGACATCGCGCTGCCCGCCGAATACGACGTGGGCCAAGGCTACGGAAAGGTCTCCTGGGATGTGCGGGCCGTCTGGGAGAACTACTCGGGTTGGTTCCACCACCGGTCCACCACCGAGCTGTACCCGGTCGGCTTCGACGCCGTGAGCGCGGACATCGTCGAGCTAGCCGGTGCCGATGCGATCGTGGACCGGGCGCGCGAACACCTGGACGCCGGCCGTGCGCTGCACGCCATCCATTTGGCGGAACTCGTCGCCGCCGACGATGCCGGGGTGCGTGAAGTGCTGAGGCACGCTCACGAGAAGCTGTTGGCCGGCACCACCAATTTCTGGGAACGGGCCTGGCTCACCGAACAGATATCGAGGAATTCATGACGGCACGTGTCTTCTTCGACTTCACCGGCACCACGGCGCTCATCACCGGCGGCACCAGCGGTATCGGCCATGCGACCGCGTCGTTGTTTCGCGACGCGGGGGCGCAGGTCACCGTCACCGGCACCAAGCCCGACGCGGGCGACTACGACACCGATCTGGCCGGGATGGACTATCGCCAGCTGCGGTTGACCGACCATGACTCGGTGGACGCGCTGGCCCGCAGCTTCACTGAGCTCGACGTCCTGGTCAACAACGCAGGCGCGAATTTCCCCGGCAGGCTCGACGAGTCGAAGCCGGATGGGTTCGAGGCATCGGTGGCACTCAACCTGACCGGACCGTACCGGTTGACCATGGGTCTGTATCGCGCGTTGCGGGCGTCGACCGCGGCCGGCGGCGCCAGTGTGGTCAATCTGGCTTCGATGTCCGCGCTGCGGTCCGTCGCGATGGTGCCCGGCTACGGCGCGGCGAAGGCCGGAGTCGTCAACGTCACCCGTAATCTCGCAGTCAAGTGGGCGGGCAAGGGGATTCGGGTGAATGCGGTGGCACCCGGCGCGATCGACACCCCGATGACCGTGCCGATGCAGGGCGTGCCAGCGATCGTCGACTCCGAGCTGGCGCACATCCCGCTGCGACGGTTTGGATCCGTGGCAGACATCGCGCCCACCGTGGCGTTTCTGTGCACCGAACAATGCTGCTACACCAACGGCGCCGTTGTGGTCGTCGACGGTGCATCGGACTGCGTCTGAGATCGGAAGGAAGAACATGACATTCGCGCTACGACCCGAGGATTACTACCACACCGGCATCGTCGTCCCCGACCTCGACGTCGCCATGGACCGGCTGACTGCGACGGCTGGCTATGAGTGGATCACGCCGCTGACGTACACGCTGCCGTTCCGCACCGTCAACGGAACTCGGGAACTCACTTCGACATTCGTCTACTCGCTGCAGAGCCCGCACGTCGAACTCATCCAGCAGGTGCCCGAAAGCCCATGGACCGCTGCGGCGGGCAACTCGGTGCATCACCTCGGGTACTTCACCGATGATCTCGCCGAGACCGCGCGACTACTCGAAGCCAACGGGTTCGCGTTCGAGGCGACCGCTGACGTCTCCCCGCCGGACCTCGCGTTGTTCGCCTACTACATCGACGCGTTCGGCACCCGCATCGAGATCGTGGACCGCGCGCTGTTCCCCGACTTTCCAGCGTTCCTGAAGTCGGCGGCGCAGTCGGCCGACGCCTGAGCGGAGTCGAGTCATGCTGCTGCCGGTGCTGCGTTTCAACTTCGCCTCGCCGCGCGGTGAGTCACGCACACAGAGCGAATTGATCCGCGCTGCACTTGAATTGGCACAGTGGGGAGAATCGCGGGGCATCACCACGGTCAGCGTCGACGAGCATCACGCGACGGGGCAGGGCTGGAGCTCCAACCCGATTCTGGTGGCGGCGATGTTCCTGGCGCGGACCTCGACGCTGATCGCCAGTGTGGACTGCGCGCTGGGGCCGCTGTGGAATCCGGTGCGACTCGCCGAAGACATCGCTTTGGTCGACAACATGAGCCGGGGTCGACTGCACACCACCGTCGGATTGGGCTATCGCACCGTCGAATACGACTCGCTGGGAACCGAATTCAGCCGACGTGGCGCACTGATGGACACCCTGATCGAACGAATGCTGTCGGTGTGGTCCGGAGCCGAGGCCGAACACGGCGTCTGCACGGGCACCTGGACGCGGCCGCACCCACCGCTCTACGTCGGTGGAGGGTCACTCGCCACGGCGCGGCGCGCGGCGCGATACCGCCTACCGCTGAGCCTGGCCGACCACCTGCCTGACGTCGCCGCCCTCTATCGCGAACTGTGCGCCGAGGCCGACATCGCGCCGCTGATCATCATGCCGGGGCCGATAAACCGCGGGATGATCTATCTGCATGACGATCCCGACCGGGCGTGGGCCGAGCTCGGCGAGCACATCCTCTGGGAGGCCGTCACGTACGGCGGATGGTCGGCCGATCAACGCTCGTTGATGCACCTGCCCGGGGTTAGGACGCTCGACGAAGTGCGGGCATCCGGGCGATACCGATTTCTGACGTCCGAGCAGCTGATCGCCGAAGTTCGCGAAGCGTCCGACTACGGCCCGATCGTGTTGCATCCGCTGGTCGGCGGCATGCCGGTCGACCAGGCGTGGAAGTCGGTCGAGATGTTCGTCGACAAGGTCATCCCCGCGCTCGGTTGACCGCACGTGTTCGAGACGCGCCCGGCGGGTATTCATGCTCGAAGTCGAAGCGAGCATTGAGGAAATCACGAT
>Ga0302326_10030643_pt1 | contig 10763 bp, 9 predicted proteins | sample Palsa_T0_3_FD_202264 | JGI IMG/M metagenome (GOLD analysis project Ga0302326, IMG submission 202264) | Peat permafrost microbial communities from Stordalen Mire near Abisko, Sweden - Palsa_T0_3 | ecosystem: Environmental > Terrestrial > Soil > Palsa > Peat permafrost | place: Sweden: Abisko...
CGGATCGACATACAAAGGAGCCGTCCCACCGATCTCCGGCAGAGACCACGTGTTAGAACAGACTGCCGGCGTACCGGACGCCATCGCCTCAAGTAGCGGGATCCCGAAGCCTTCCATACGAGATGGTACGAAGACGCACAATGCCCTTCGGTAAAGCTCCTGAAGGTCTGCCTCGCTCAGAAACGGTTCAACAATAACGTCGTCGCTGATTCCCAGTTTTTCCGCAATTTTCAACACCAACGCGATCGAGCGCGACATTCCGACTACTCTCAACTTCACAAGATTCCGATCATCGCGGGCCCGGAAGCGGAAGGCAGCGTACGCCTCTAGCGCTAGCGGCACATTCTTGTGCGGCATGTTCGCCGTCACGATTAAGATGTAAGGATCGCGCTGTGAAAGCCGGAGCGCAGCGCGCCTCACGTACCAGGATCGTCTGATCGTGGCGGGTATCACGTGAAGACATTTGCCTGGGAACCGTTCGTTGATCGCAGCCTCGGTAAACCGCGATACCGTGATGATGAGCGTCGAGCGCCGTATCGTTTGGACCAAGAGCCAAGCTCGGTATTTGCCTCTTAAGCGGTCTGCGACGTTCTTCGGAGCAAAGGGCTCCAACATTATTAGATCGTACACGACGGCGATCAAACTGGTTTTTCTAGGAATGAACAGGGGAGCTGTATTGTTTGAGGCGACGAATATGTCGGGCCTCAGCCGCCTGAGCGCCGCGGGGAGCCATGTCTGCTGCCAAAGGAGATATCTTGGTAACCCTCGTTGCAGCAGAGGGAGATCGACGTCCACCGCGCCGTGTGGCGCGATTCCTGTGAACACATGCCCAAAATCTCCAAGCAGGGCAAAAAGATACGAACCCTTGCCAACCTCTCGCGTCGACTCAACGAAGGTTTTCGCATCATACGCTACACGGAGGGGGTAAGATTTCCGCGTCGCGCCAATATCGTTACCTTGCGAATTAATCATCCGAGCGAGAGGCACCCTATGAGGTCGCGCTGCTTTTGTCGCGAGGTTCTTGAGGTGAGTCTGTTTGACCGTTCCGGAGCGTACGTACGATGAACGCTGTGCGGCAGCTTCGGACAACGGTTAAGAACGCCGAGATTATCACCACTGTTGCGTACGTGAATTGTTTCTGGCGAACGCATCAGCGTCGAGCGCGGCCACATGGTATTCCAGGCACCCTCGCTGTAACACTTACGTCTTATCCACCGCGCTATCCTACGCTCGCGCTGACGCTGAAAAGCATCATGGCGCAAAGCGTAAGGCCCGATCGAATTTACCTTTGGATCGCAAAAGACGACCTCCATTTATTGCCAGCCAATGTTCTTGAGTTGCAACATAATGGGTTGTTGATACGGAGTTGCGAAGACATCCGATCGTATAAGAAAATTATCCCCGCGCTCACGCTTCGAGGGGAGGACTTCCTCGTAACAGCCGATGATGACGTGTACTATCCACGTCATTGGCTGCGCGCGTTCGCCCAGGCCTATCGCCCCGGCTGCGCTGAAGTTCTCTGCGGGCGTGCACGCCGGATCTCCGTCGACGAACGCGGTAGGCCCGTACCCTACGCGAATTGGCCGATCGAAGATGCGCCGGGGGGCGCATCACGTTATCTTTTTCCAACCGGGGTTGGTGGTGTAATGTACGCGCGTGACATCTTCCATGTTGACGTGTTGCGAAGCGATCTTTTCTCGAGTCTTTGTCCGACCGCCGACGACGTTTGGCTGTACTGGATGGCGGCATTAAAGGGAGCGACATTCCGAAAAGTCGGACGATTGTCGCGCATGGTCTCGTGGTTGGATTCACAGCGCGTCGCGCTGTACGCTGTCAATTACGAATCGAACGATCATCAGATTGAGAAGATGATTTGCCGCTACGGCTTTCCGAGTGACGTTGCCTCATCGCCAGAGCGCGTCTGCTGATCGAGACGAAGAAGACGTAGAGCGTTTTGTGTGGACCAGGCCCGCCGCAACTCAAGGCTCGCCGAGCCAAAACTTCTTCCGTGCTCGCAGCGGGCTTTCGCGTCTTACGAAAGCGATATCGGTCTGAAAAAGCGCGTGATCGGTTTCTCGGCGCGCTTGGCCGCAAAAATCGAAGACGACAAATCCTCGCTCCGCCATGAACGCGATTATTTCATCAATGAGTGGGCTACCCTCATTGTATTGAATGAGGGATGCTTCGAAAATTGCGACCTCGGTGATCTGTAACAAACGCTCGGCTCCGCGAAGAACCTCAAGCTCGTAGCCTTGAACGTCCAGCTTCAGCAGCAGCGGGCCGGAAACTTTGTCTACGGTTGCAATCGAGTCGAGAGTGCGCATGGGCAAAGTGAGCTCATCCTGCGGAAACGTCGTTAGTTCGCGGAGCACAGAGGATCCATGCATGAGTGCGCTTTTCGGTCGATAGAACGCAGCGGATTTGCGTTCCTCGGGACCGAGTAGCGCGATTGCGTACAAAGCGCGCTCGCCCACAGCGGCCACGGTCTGCCGAAGACGATTTTCGCAACCGGGATTACCCTCGACCATTAGTATGGCTGTGCTAGGAAAGATCTGGGCGACCATTCGGCACCAATCCCCAACGTTTGCACCGACGTCGACGATGGACCGGGGATCCCATCCGGATGCCCGAACGTTCTGCAACAAGCCACGCATCGACGGAATTCCGGCTCGGAACTTCTCTTCGTCCGTTATCGTCTGAATGAATGCACTAATCGCAGCGTGCCGCGAGCGTTTAGGCAGCGCTTGCCAGCTGCCCCGCGCCAGCTTCTTCAGTTGTTTCTTAGCGAAGAACATGAGAGGCGTCGCGCTTACCCAAAGAGCTCCTCGCGTGCCGGAGAGAAACCAGTGGTCGAAAAACGCAGAATATTCGCGGCTTGTAAGGCAACAAGAATAAGATATGTAGGGTTAAGATAAATATACCGTCGCCACAATCTCCTAGGCTCTCTCGAAAGCCGAAATAGCCACTCGAGCCCTCGAGCCTGCATCCACGCCGGTGCTTGGGGAATCAAGCCGGCGATAAACGGAAACGCTGCTCCAACCGCAATTATCGGCATCGGAAGGACATCACGAAATTCGAAAGCAAAAATTTCTTGTCGCGGACAGCCTAAGCCGAGCAGGACGATTGAGGCGCCCGACGATTCGACTCTTTTTGCGACCTCGTCTTTTTCATCGGAGGTGAGGCGTCCAAACTTCGACGGTTCGACACCGGCAATTGTGAGCTTTGGAAACCTACGAACGAGGGAGGCCTCCAGACTCGTGAGCGTCGCGAGCGTACTCCCATAGAGGTAGATGGATGCGCCTTCGTTGGCGGCACGCTCACATACTTTCAACGTCAAAGTGGGACCATACACCCGATCGGCTAAATCGGCCTGATAAAGGTAATTCAGTACCCAGCGCACCGGCTGACCATCTGGGACGATGAGATCGAAATGGTTAAGCCGATATCGGTGCTCCGGATTGAATGCTCCCGTCATAACACCGTGGACAGCGAGCGCCGAGATCGCGGCACCTTGCCTTCGTCGCGCCGCATCGAAAACGAACTCTAGCGTCGCTTCGTAGTCGATCGAATCGACTAAGATGCCGAGGACGTTCTTCTTCCCGCCATTTCGCAATCGCCGGCCCACCTTTCCACGTTATGTTCGTAGATTTCCCTGAGAATACCAGGCACGTCATACCGCAATTTCCACGTGGGGTAGTCGTTTTGAAAGCGAGAAATATCGCTTATCCACCAAATGTGGTCGCCGCGGCGATTTTCTTCAACATATTCAGATCGAAATTGTTTGCCTGTAATCGTTTCGCAGAGATCGATCGCTTCAAGCATCGAGCAATTGCTCGCTCGTCCACCCCCAATGTTATACACAGCGCCGCAGCTCGGCGAGCGAAAGAACTCATCGAATGCTCGAATGAGGTCAGCACTATGAATGTTATCGCGAACCTGTTTCTTCTTGTAACCGAAGATCGTGTAGGGGACGCCGGTGACTGCGCATTTCATAAGGTATGCCAAGAAGCCGTGTAACTGCGTCCCGGAGTGATCTGGTCCCGTTAGGCACCCGCCTCGAAAGCAAGCCGTCCTCATCCCGAAGTATCGGCCGTACTCTTGAACGAGGACGTCCGCGGCCACCTTCGATGCACCGAACAGGCTGTGCTGCGTCCTATCGATCGACATTGCTTCTGGAATGCCGTTTGCCGAATAGGGGTGCGATTGCTCTATCTCCCAGCGAGACTCGCGCTCGATCAAGGGAAGGTAGTTCGGCGTATCTCCGTAGACCTTATTTGTCGATGTGAAAATGAAGACTGCATCAGAGGCGAATTTCCTTGTCGCCTCGAGCATCACGGAAGTACCGTTCGCGTTGACACTGAAATCCGTGAACGGATCGCTCGCTGCCCAATCGTGGGAAGGTTGCGCTGCCGCGTGAATGACGAGAGCGATTGCGTTGCCATATCGCGCGAAAATGTCAGAAACCGCATTGTAATCTCGGATATCGACGTCGCAGTGCGCGTACCGCGGAACTTTCCGCTCGAGACGCTTTCTCACCCATAGAGTGGATGCCGACGCGCCGAAGAACTCTGCGCGCATGCCATTGTCTATTCCAACGACGTCCATTCCCTGGGAAGCGAAATAGGCCACGGCCTCCGAGCCGACTAGCCCCGCGGCCCCTGTGATGATAGCGATGCTTATTGTGTCTCTCCTCAGCGGACATTCTTTGGGTAGTACCTTTAGGTTTTATTGCGAGGCTTTCGTCCGAAAGCGTCTCTTAGAACGCCGGCGACTGAGCGATCTCACGGCGTTGGTCGTCGTCTTCAAGCACAGTACGATTGCGGAGCGGCAGGCGATCATTGTTAGAGGCGGTCGCGGAGTCGCTTAAAGTTGCGACCGAACCCTGTTTGATTATCGCTGGCTCCAGCGCCACTACGCCCAAGAAGCGAATTCCTATATCATTAAGGAATGTGGATACACGCGCATCGCTCGATTTTCGCCGACGTCCCATCCTAACCGTAACGAGCACGCCGTCGGACGCGGCCACCATGGACATCGCGAACGATGTTGAAATCTCGCAGTCGGCGACAACGATAGTATAGTCGTAACTGCTGCGAAGCAAGGACAAGGCCGCTTGGATATCGCGTTGGCTGGTCGTCTCTTGCATCACTACGTCGCAGAAGTTAAGGGCGTTTGAGGTTCCGGCCAGCCGATCCGCGGCGACCTTGCGAACTTCGGCTTCAAGTGTGCCGCTCTTGGATCGCCTGGCGCCGCTTGTAGTCGGCACCGAGGTGTCCAGCAGTAAGGTCGAGTAGCCAGCTGCGGCAAGCGATGCTGCAAGCTCCCGCGCGGCGACCTCTTTACCGTCGTTGGGCGTCGAAGACGTTATGGAAATGACCGCCGGCCGAGTCAATCCGGCCTCAAGGCGCGCGCGGAGCATATCGAATTTTACGCTCCGGGCGGCTGCAAGCTTGCCGCCGAAATTCTTCATCTAACGACTCCCAACTCTGAGGAGGACGGGACGCCCGTAAACGCTTTCGATGTCTGGAGTGCCCCAAAAACGACGGTCGATTGCGTCGACCGCATAGGCAGCTATAATTGCAAGAAATAGCACGACAAGGCCCAGCGCCGTCAGCCAAAGCCCCATACTTGATGGTCCAGGGAGCGCTCGACTAACGACGACGAGCGTTCCGAGCGACGCTGCCTGCGCGGCGTCTCCTTGCGCCGCGCTCAAGCGCTGGGAAAGTGCCTCATACTGCTGCAACGCTGTGTCGCGTTCGGCGCGGAGCGTGGCAACGATCGCGCCCGCCTGCGCTACCTGCTGCAAATGAAGTTGATCGGCATCGAGCTGAGCGTCGGTAGCTTGGAGGCGTGCCGCGTCTGCCTCAACCAAACCTGACGCTCGTTCGCTGTCGAGAACGGTTTGCGTGTAGGATGGACTAAGGCCGACTCCCTTTGTCACCGCCGTTGTCTCGATCGGCGCGAGTTGACTACCCTCATTGGCAACTCTGCTTTTCAAGGCCGCAAGGCCGGGAAACGACTCTCGAAAAGACGCCCGCTCTGAATTCAGGACTGCAACATCCTTCGCTAACCCGCTTTGGATCTGCTGCACGACAGGATCTTTTTGAAGAATTTCGCCGCGGACGATGGGGGCGATGTCACGAAGTTGCTGACCTAGGGCTGCGGAGCTAGCTCGATCCGCCGCGAGCGACGCGTTAATTTCGCCGCGTTGTTCGCGAAGCTCGTTAATCTGTGTCGTTAGATCGTCGAGAGCATTGTCGGAACTGGCAAAAGCATTCTGCGCCGACGCCTCCTGAAGTCGCTTGTTCGCATCCGCGATTTCACTCTTACTATTCTTGATTTGAACGTTAAGCGCAGCAATTACGTCATTGTAGCCTCGCGTCGCGATTTCGTGAAAGTACGAGGATGCCTCATCCGCGATCGCATTTGTTACCGCTGCCGCCCTGACACTATCGGTGTCCTGGTAGCTGATCTCAAGAATACTGGACTTCGCGGGGAGCTTCGTCTTGACTTTTTTTGAAAGCGCGATTGGATCCGTGTCTAAATTCAAGCGCCTAATAACACGTGCCATGACTTCGGTGCTGGTGATAATCGACGGAAGATCTGGGTCAGACAGCGTCGTGTCTTTGACCGCCTCGCTGACGACAAGAAGCCCCGCCGTACCCTTGTACGAAGCAATGTGCGTAGCGGCGACGGGGAGGAGTCCAAAGCCCACAATACAGACGATCGCGACGACGACCCAGCGCCTGCCCAATAGGCGGAAAATGCGACTGATTTCGGATTCTTTCAAGATGCCCCCCGCAGCGCGGCAATCGCAAAAGGTTTAGAGCTAATGTGATGCATCATAAATGGCTACCGTCGTAGATGCCTCCGAGCGCCGCTCCGAGTGCTTGGAAGAAAAGGCTGGCATCGATACGGTGACCCTCGGGGACGAACACGACGTCGCCGTCAACAAGAGGGACGTTGCTTGACAGGTCGCCGTGGGTCAGATCCCTTAGGTCGTAGGTCTGCCGTGCGCCCGCGTGGACGACCTGAATGTCGCGAACGTTTGCCCACTTCGTCGGACCGCCCGCTACGTATAAGGCGCTGAGGAGCGTCGACCCATTTTTCAGTGCGTATTCGCCCGGGTTAGGAACTTGGCCCAAAACAGTGACGTGCGGTGCAGCACGAACGACGATCACGTCGCCGTTCAGGGCGGGCTGGCGAAGCGCCGCGCTGCCTAGCGGTAAGGGCGTCTCCGAGCCGTCTCGTATCAGCCCGGAGTCTACAGTGGAAGCGCCGCCTAACGGCCCCCCTGCCAACAAGAGCGCTTGCTCCAGCGAATCCCCCGGATACAGAAAAATCGAGCCTGGCGCCGTCACCTCTCCGCGGACGTCGACTCGGACGGGTTTGCTAGCGAATAGCAACGTGTCGCCGGGGGCAAGCGTTGGTCCAGGAAGTCCTGACTGCAGCAAAGTTTCGCCGTCGACTGGTGCTTCTCTATTCTTATCACGCTCAATTACGATTGCTCTCATGTCGATCGCCGAACGTGACAACGTGCCGCCGTTCTTATCGATGGGTGTGAGGGTACCGAGATCTTTCTCGAATTGTTCGCGCAGTTGACCTAAAGCTGAAGAAAGCGTCTCCCCGGGTAGATAAGGCAAGGTCCCGATTGTTGCACCGGTTAGAAAGATCAGCTGGCTTTGTTGGAGGAGACGGACTGTGACTGCCGGCTGGCGGACGTAAGCCGAGAGGCGTTGTTCGATGAGCTTGGCGATTTCATCCGTGCTCTTGCCGGCGACCGCAACCGTCCTGGCCACAGGGATGGATATCGTGCCGTCGGCCGCAACGGTGACGCTATCAGTGTTCAAAGACTTCAACCGGTCGTCGGAATCGTCAACGACCGCGGCATAGTTCAGCACGTCGACGCTGAGAGTGTCACCCGGATGAACGATTGGTGTCGCGCTCGCTCGTGCGAGCAACAAGATGGAACCGATCGCAAATGAAATCAGAAAGCGGATAGATTTCATATCTCTGCTCCGGGATGCGTCATGGAGAACACTGGGGCATCCGCCGCGCCGGTTATCCATTTCTCGAGGATGTTGCACGACGCAACCGGCGTGCCGAGCGTGAGCCTAGCGACCCGAAGGGAGCCCGCATCCGCATGTTGCCCGATGACGCGGGCGTCGGATGGGCCAACCCCCACGTCAAGGGACGGCTCGTCGTCGATCTTGCCGTCAACGAGGACGACGTGCGTTAGTGGCGTGCTCGGAAGCCAACTCGAATGGACAACGAGAGGTTCGACCGTGTAGAACGCGAGGTCAAACCCAGTATCGTACCAGAGCGAGACCTCAATAGCCGGCCGATACCGAGTGGGCATCTGGTCGATAGATGAGGAGCTGACTACGGCCAGGGAGTGCAAGCCGATCGTCGACAACGATGCGCGGCTCAGGAAAGCGTATCTGAAGGCGATCGCGCTCCAACGTCTCGCATGAAGGTGGAAGCCGATGACTCTCGCCGAGTCAAGGTCGCCACCAATAAGCGCGAGCGTCTTACCATCTTTCGTTAAAACTGCGCCGGCGATTAAGATGCTGTTGGTCTTGCCGGCAACTGCGACGCACGCAGTCGCGATCAGCTCCTCCGCGACGCGAGCAGCCGGAGTGCGCTGTGCAAGGCGCTGCACGACCGCGCCGTCGACCTCGAGGAGCCAACCGTCGCCGTTGCTCCTCGCACTTACCGTCGTATGCGGCTCGTGCGCCACGACCTGCCCTTCAGGCCCCCGGAGAATTTTGCCAACGGCCGACATTACCGCTCGATCGGGAACGGCGAACGTGACGACAGCATCACCGAGAACGTATGTCTCCCCGGCTTCGCTCGTTGCGGTCGAGAGCGTGCGCACAGTGTTCATACGGAGGCAAACCGCTCCGATTGGAACCAAGCAAACGTATTTGACAGCCCGACCTCGAGGTCCGTGGCGGGTGACCAGCCGAGCGATCGCGCTAGCATCATATGAGGTCTACGCCGCTGCGGATCGGCCGGTCGAGCCTCAAGATATTTGGCCTGAAACGGGATGCCCGCGATTCGTGCGATCAACCGGGCGACGTCCTCGACTGTTCGCTCGTCGTCGCTACCGATGTTGATCGGTTGCAAATGCTCGAACCCGGTTTCTGCGACAACGAGCAGCAGGTCAAGAGCGTCGTGAACGAACGTGAGCGAACGTGTTTGTTGTCCAGTTCCCTGGATGGGGAGCGGCAAGCCCGCGAGGGCAGCATCGATCAGCGCGGGAACGAGTCGGCCGTCTCCGCGCTGCATCCTCGGGCCGTAGCAATTGAAGAATCGAACGATGCGACCGTCGAGCCCGCTCGCTCTGACAGCAGCCGCGACCGCAGCCTCACCGAATCGTTTCCCTTCGTCGTAACATGATCGTGGCCCGATCGGATCGACGTTTCCAAAGTACGTCTCGGGCTGAGGATGCACGAGCGGGTCGCCGTAGACTTCCGAGGTTGAGGCGTACACGAAGGTCGCCGAGTGCTCGAGCGCGAGCTCGATCAGCGACATAGTGCCGATCGAGTTTGCTAGTAATGTCTCCCACGGATGCGCGCCGTACGCTTCCGGGCTCGCCGGTGACGCGAGATGGAAGATGCAGTCGAGCTGCGTCGTCTGCGCTGCGCGAATGATGTCGGCGAGCTTCTCCGCACTTTGCGCGCAGTCAGCGTGAACGAACCGGGCATTCCCTGAGGAGATCGCATCGCGGATGTTGCCGACACTCCCGGTTGAGAGGTTGTCGAGGATCAGAACCTCTTGACCCTCTGCAATGAGCCGGTCTGCCAAATGACTTCCGAGGAACCCCGCCCCTCCGGTGATGAGGGATCTTTTCACGGGTACGCTGCCACGTTTTGCGATGGAACCGTGGCCTTAACAACGTTGGGGCGCCCCACGCCGTAGTACTCAACGCCTTCCTCGCGGTAGCGCTCAGCATCGAGCACATTCCGACCGTCAATAACGAGCTTCTGGCGAAGTCTCGCCTTAACGGCACTCGGGTCGATCTCGGCAAACTGGGGCCAGTCGGTCACCACGACAAGCGCGTCAGCCTCGGTGGCGTCGAGCGCCGACTTCACAAGCCGGCTACCGGGTGGCAGTTCAGCGATGTGCACCGCGGGGTCGAATACATTTGTCTTAGCACCCCGACGGGACAGCTCATCAAGGACGATCAGTGCCAGGGAATCTCGGAGGTCGTCGGTCCCACCCTTAAATGAGAGACCCCAGACGCCGATTTCAGCGCCACCAAGCGAGGGTAGCAAGGCCTCAAGAACGTCAACGATGCGTTTTGGCTGAGCATCGTTCGTCCGCAGCGTTGCGTCGAAAAGATTGCTTCCGGTATTCAGCTGCGTCGCGATATGCCGAATGCTTTTGAGATCCTTGGTGAAGCAGGGACCACCGAACCCTATTCCTGGGACAAGGAAATGGCGGCCAATCCGATGGTCGTAACCGATGCCGCGGAGCACGTCATCGGCGACCGCTCCCGTCGCGTCACACAAATTTGCAACTTCGTTTGCGAACGTAACCTTGAGCGCCAAGAAGGCGTTCGAGCACCCCTTTATCAGCTCAGCATTGCAGCGGGACGTGAAGACGACGGGTTTCTGAAGCTGCTCGAAAAGCCGTACGTAGGGAAACGCGGCCGCCGTCGACTCAGTCCCGATGACAATGCGATCGGGGTTCATGAAGTCCGTCACCGCCGAACCTTCGCGAAGAAATTCTGGAGTGTAAACTACGGCTGCCCAGTC
>Ga0302326_10030650_pt1 | contig 10761 bp, 8 predicted proteins | sample Palsa_T0_3_FD_202264 | JGI IMG/M metagenome (GOLD analysis project Ga0302326, IMG submission 202264) | Peat permafrost microbial communities from Stordalen Mire near Abisko, Sweden - Palsa_T0_3 | ecosystem: Environmental > Terrestrial > Soil > Palsa > Peat permafrost | place: Sweden: Abisko...
TTGGGACAGGTCCTCTTTCTCGTCCGGGTCGGCCGCGAGGTCGAAGAGCTCGTAGCTCGTGCCACCCGCGTAGACGAGCTTCATATCGCCGACGATGATGGCCTTGCGCATCGGCGTGTAGGGCCCCGCCGGCATGTCCATGTAGACGTCGCGCTCCTCGTAGGGACCTTTCGTGACGATGTCGGCGAGCATGCTGCGGCCGGCGAGCTCGGACGCGTCGTGCGCAACGCCGAAGACGTCGAGGAGCGTCGGCACGAGATCGATGTGGCTGCGCTTCGGCGCGACCCGATGTGGCTCGACGCCGGGCACGTACACCAAGAGCGGCACGCGGACGAGCACCTCCCAGAGATCTCCGCCGTGCCAGCTCATGTTGTGCTCGCCGAACGCCTCGCCGTGATCACTCGTGACGACGATGACCGTCCGCTGCCCCCACGGTTGCGCGGCGATGTAATCAAGCACGCGGCCTAGGTGCTTGTCGGTGAACCACACCTCGCCGTCGTAGAGCGCTCGCGTCGCGGCCGCCCCGCCGCGACCCTCCCCGAGGAAGTCGGGTGCGCCCGGGTGGGGCATGTATTGCGCGTGAGGATCGAAGTAGTGGAGCCACATGAAGAAGCGGCCGCCCGTGTTCTCGGGCTTGGCGAGGAGACGGAGCGCGGCGTCCGAGAGCTTGTCGCTCGTGATCGACGTGTCGTTCTCGCCTTGACCCTCATCGGGTTTGGCCGACATGTCCCACGCGTCCATCCCCTGCGAGAGGCCGCTCCACGCCGCGAAGTACCAGTGGGACGCGGCCCCGAACGTGCGAATGCCGGCGTCGTGGAGGCGCTCGGCGAGGAAGACGTTCTTCGATGAGTACTTGTTGAAGTGGCCGCCGTCGCGGTCGGTCTCGCTCGGGTATTTGCCGATGAGCAGGGGGCCGACGCTCTTGCCGGTGTACGACGCGAGGGAGTACGCGCGGTCGAAGATTACGCTCTTCTTCGCGAGCGCATCGAGGTTCGGCGTCGTCGGCTTCTCGTAGCCCGCAAAGCCCGTCTCGAGACGCAACGTGTCGATGGTGACGAGGATCACGTTGAGGTCGGGCGGGAGCGTGACCTTCGGAGGTGGAGGCGGGGGCGGTGGCGGTGGCGGGAGCGGCGTGTCGCTACCCGAGCAGTCTTCGTCGATGCCGTTGCCTGGGATGTCGAACGCGAGCGGATTCCTCTTGGGATCGCGGTCGTCGCAGTCGCCACCGCCGAACCAAGGCGAGGCGCCGTCCTTGTCGCGGTCCGTCGCGTGGCGCAGCACCCCGAGCGCGATGCGTCCGAAAGGGGCGTGCTCGAGTGCCCGGACGACGAGCGGTGCGCGGTTCAGCGCGTCGGCTTGGTGCACCGTCCACCCGAGGGACGCCACGACGAGCACGGCGGCCACGAGCATCGTGAGCACCTTCGGCCTGCCGCGCGCGAGCGCCATCGGGAAGAGGTAGCTGCACGTCGCGATGGCGCCGACGTCGAGTAGCGGACGGAGATCTAGCTCGGCGCGTCCGAGGACGCCGAAGATGGCGAGCGTCGTCGCTCCCTCGCCGCCAGCGTCGCCCGTTCGCAACCCATACACGAACAGCACGAGAACGAGCGCGAGCGCGACACCCGCAGTGGACACGGGATCGATGAGACGCGGCATCCGATCCGCGCCATGCGCGAGCGCACGCCTCACCGGCGACACGAGCGCGAGCACGAGCACGGAGCCCCCGAAGAGCACGAACGCCGCGAGGGCCGCGAGCTCGAGCCCGACACCTTGCGCACGTCCGAGCGCGAGCAAGTCGTGCGCGGCGTGGGCGATCACGAGCACGCCGAGAAACGACGCCACCACCGCTAGCGGCGCGATCGCAGCCGTCCGCGACCTTGCGAGAACGGGCTCCGCGCGAATCGCGGCGAGGATCTCGGAAGGCGACCGCGGCGCTTCGGGCTCGAGGTAGACGTGCAAGAGCGCGAGGCCGAAAGAGATGGCGAGGGCGACGGGCGCGAGTACCGCGAAGTCCGCGACGGCGACGGACCAGGCCGATGCCGTCCCGGCGCTCTCGTGCGCTTCGACAGCGGCGACGAGCGCCGCGCCCACGAGACCTCCCTCACACGCGAGAAGCAACCTCCTGAGAGTCATCGCCATCGCTCAGAGCCCCTTCGGGGTGTCGGCTCGCAAGCGAGCCTCATCAACGTCGCTTTGTGCGCGCGCGCGCGAGCGGGTGAGCCTGATCGTAGACACGCATGAGGTGCTCGACCGAGACGTGCGTGTAGCGCTGCGTCGTCGAGAGCGATGCGTGTCCGAGGATCTCCTGGATCGACCGAAGGTCAGCGCCACCGTCGAGCATGTGCGTCGCGCACGAGTGACGGAGGGCGTGCGGGTGGAGATCGGCTCGGCCGGCCCCGAGGGCGCCGCTATCTTTCGTCATGTGTTGGACCGCACGGACCGCGAGGCGTTTACCGCGGGCCGTGATGAGGAGCGCGCCTGCGTCGGTGATGGCGTAACCCGGTCGCACGACCCGGGCTCGCACGCGCAGATACGCTTCCACCGCGTGCGCTGCCTTCTCTCCCAGCGGAACGATGCGCTCCTTGTTGCCTTTGCCGGTGACGCGCACCGTGCGCTGGCGCAAATCCACGGCGCCGATGTCGAGACCGCAGAGCTCGCTCACGCGAAGGCCCGAGCCGTACATGAGCTCGAGGGCTGCGCGGTCGCGGAGGCCTTCCGGTTCCCCATCCGGGGACTCGACGATCTCAGCTGCGGCCGCGGCCGACACGAGCGTCGGGAGCGGACGGCTCACCTTCGGGCTCGCGAGGAGCGCGGAGGGATCTTTGTCGGTCAGACCGGCGCGACGCGCGTACCGAAAGAACGTCCGAACCGCCGCGATGTGCCTCGCGATGCTGCTCGCCGCATGCGTCCGGGAGAGAGACCCGAGCCAGCCACGTAGCGCGTAGATGTCGATGTCGGCGAGCTTGGCCGGCTTCTGCCGCTTCTCCTCGAGAAAGGTGCAGAGACTCCGGAGATCACGCGCGTAGTTCGAGACGGTGTGAGGCGAAGCCCGCCGCTCGGAGCTGAGATGCTCGACGAAGGCCTCCATCGCGCTGCGCACGCCTCTCGTTCTACTGCCGCGGCGCGCTCGAGGCCAACTCCGCTTCTACTTCGCAGACACTCGACCTGTTGGTCTCGCGCTGCGCTCTCGATTGACACGCGGCAGCGAGACGACCAGCGGGACCGGCGATTGCCCGCGTCCGTGCGCGTGTGACGCCACCCACGTGTCTGCGTCTTTCGCGTGAACTTACCAACTGCGGCGGCCCCGCCGCGATGTCTCGCTGCCGCGTGCCGACAGCAAGGCGATCTCACGACTCGATCGCTTCAATTGACATTGGCTTAGGCGCAGGCTTCTTCGAGGTCTTCAATCGTCTTCGGGATGTCGGCGGTCAAGTTGTGGGGCCCGTCCTTCGTGACGAGGATGTCGTCCTCGATGCGAACGCCGATGCCGCGCCACTTGGGGTCGACCTTGTCGGTGTTCTCAGGGATGTAGATGCCCGGCTCCACTGTTAGGACCATCCCCTCCGCGAGGACGCGGGGCTTGCCGCCGATGTAGTACGAGCCGACGTCGTGGACATCCATGCCGAGCCAGTGGCTCGTGCGGTGCATGAAGTACGGCTTGTACGCCTCCTTGGCGACGAGCTCCGAGGTCTCCCCCTCGAGGATGCCGAGCTCGCGAAGGCCGCTCGTCACGACCTCGACGCTCTTCTTGTGGACCTCTTCGAGCGTCGCTCCGGCGCGCGTGGCCTCGATGCTCGCGACCTGCGCGTCGAGCACGATCTGATAGATGGCACGCTGCTCGCTCGTGAACTTGCCGCTCACCGGGAAGGTGCGCGTGACGTCGCTCGCGTAGTACCCGTACTCGCAGCCTGCATCGATGAGGAGCAAGTCGTTCTCCTGCATCTTGCGGTTGTTGGCCCGATAGTGGAGCACCGTCGCGTTCTTCCCCGAGCCGACGATGCTGCCGTAAGCGGGGCGCTCGGAGCCGTTCTTGCGGAAGGTCTCGAGCAAGAGGGCTTCGACCTCGTACTCGTGCATGCCCGGGCGCGTGTGGGACATCGCGCGGAGGTGGGCGTCGCGGGTGATGCGCGAGGCTGTCCGCATGGCGTCGAGATCCTCGGTGCCCTTCAAGAGGCGCATCTCGTGGAGGATGGTGCCGGGATCCGAGATGTCGGTGGGCCAGAAGATGCCCGTGCGCGCGCGGCGCCGTGTCGCCTCGAGCGCCTCGAGCACGCGATCGTCGAAGCTGCGGTCGCGACCGAGCCGGAAGTAGAGACGCCGGCGATTGGTGAGGAGCTTCGGGAGCTCGTTCTCGAGCTTGTCGATCGTGAACGCCTCACCCGCACCGAACTCGCCTTTGGCGCCATCGACGCCCGCGCGGGGGCCGTCCCACACCTCGCGCTCGGGATCGCGCGGACGCACGAAGAGGACGGACGTGGGCGTCTCTTTGCCTTCCTCCGAGGTCGCGAGCACGAGCACCGACTGCGGCTCATCGAAGCCCGTGAGATAGAAGAGGTCGGAGTCCTGCCGGTAGTCGTGATCGACGTCGTTGTTGCGGACGTAGGTCGGCGCAGCAGGGAGCACCGCGAGCGCGGGCTCGCCAGATGCGGCCATCGCCGCGATGACGTGGGCGCGCCGGCGCGCGTAGAGGTCCCGGAAGCAGGCGTGCATGCTTCAATCTGTGTTGTTCTCTCGCCCTCTCGTCAAGCCAAAAGCCTCTAAAGTTGGCCCAGCGGACAGGCGGTTCGGACAATACGCCCATGCTATCTGACGAACGTCGCACGCGCCGCAGCCCCGATCCGCTCGTTGCGCTTCATTATCAGCTGAGCTCCACGCGGCGCGAGGGCGCCCTCGACACACTCGTTCTCGCGGATGGGTCGGGCGTCGTCGTGGCGGGTGCAGGGTCGTGGGCCGCCTGTGAAGAGCTCGCAGCGTTTGCGCCGCTCATGTCTCGGGGTGACTCGCTCGGTTTCGAGCACGTCACGATTCGCCACGTCGACATCGATGGGCATCGCGTGCTTCTCTGCGCTCGCGGTGCTTCGAGCGACGCGCCGAACGTCGACAGTCGAAACGCTGCCCTCGAGCGTGCGGCCGTCGGCGTCTCGCGCATCCTCAGCAGCTCGTAGAGCTTATCCCACCTCTACCTACGAAAAGCGCAGTGGGGCGCGAGCATTGCTGCGCGGCTGCACGATCGTAGCTGAAATCCCTTCCGTGCGCGTGTTTCGGCCTTGCGCCACGCGGTCGGCACCAGCTACGGAGCTTCATGCGTTTAGTCGTTCTTGCTTCGCTGGCGGTGATGGTGGGTGTGGCGTGCGGCGGCTCGACCTCGAGCCCCGACGCTGGCAACAGCGGCAATGACGGCGGGATGACCGCGGATGTCGCCACCGCTGACGTCTCGGACGCCGGCGAGCAGTACCCGGCCCCGCACACGGCGATGCCTCAGGTCGACTACAATGGAGGGCGCATTCTCGCGAACCCCGAGGTCGTGACGATCACCTTCGCAGGCGACGACCCGACGCTGGTCGGCCGATTCCAGCAGTTCGACGACACCATCACGCAGACTCCATGGTGGACGGCGGTGAGCTCGGAGTACTGCGACTCGACCAAGGCGTGCATCGGGATGGGCACGAGCGGTGGTCACGTCGTCGTGCAAGACCCGCCCGCGTCGAGCTACACGGACTCGTCGACGGGCGCCCCGAGCACACTTCAAGACTTCATCAAGCTCCACGTCGGGAGTGGAACCGAGGGCGATGCAGGCTCTCCTGATGGTGGCTTCGTGCCAGACTTCCCGCCCGCCAATGACAACATTCTCTATGTCATCTACTTCCCGACCGGAGTGACGATCACGCTCGACGGCGACGCGAGCTGCAGCTCGTTTGGCGCGTATCACAACACGACGATCCTTCCGAACTCGAACGGCACGCCCCAAACCGCCGCGTACGCGATCATCCCACGCTGCGACAACACCGAAGCGACGAGCACCGTCTCCGCGAGCCACGAGATCGCCGAGGCGAGCAGCGATCCCGACATCGGCGAGGGCGTTCTCAGCTGGTACATGACGTCAAACACCCTCTGGACGCGCGAGGGCGGCGAGATAGGCGATCTCTGCGAGGGCATCGGGTCGAGCAACACCGACACGACGCAGAGCACGTTCACCGTGCAACGCATTTGGTCCAACAAGAGCGCAGCGGCAGGCAATGATCCTTGCGTGCCCATCCCAACGGGTGAGGTGTACTTCAACGCCGCGCCGCGCATGTCGACGGTGGTGCTGCCGAAGGTCGGCTCTGTGGCTACGGTCACCCTCGACGCGTACTCGACGGCACCCTACCCGCCGTGGACGCTGAACGCGGTCGATTTCGCCGCGTTCCAGCACGGCTCGGCCGTCTTGAGCTTCTCCTTCGACAACACGATGGTGCAAAACGGTGACAGCCCCGTCCTTACAGTCACGTGCACGGGCACAATGCCGGGCAATCAAGACGAGTTTGCGGTCGAGTCGAAAGACGCGAACGGCAATCGGTCGAGCTGGTTCCTCCTCGCGTCGACCCAATAGGTCGGTGCCAAAAAGCGAGATAGGCTGGAGGGGTCCATGGAGGATCCCGTCACGTGTGAGCACGCGGATCGCTGTGGGGGTTGCCCTGCGATTCATCTGGCTTATGGCGAGCAGCTCGCGCTGAAGCGCGGGCGCGTGGTCCAAGCGCTCGCGCGTTACCCCTCGCTGGAGCTCGTTTACGCGGACCCCGTGCTGGCGGCCGAGTCGACGACGCAGTATCGAACGCGCGCCAAGCTCATCGTGGGCCCGCACGGCGCCGTCGGCCTCTTCGCGAAGGGCGGCGGGCATGACGTCGTCGACGTTCCGCGGTGTCGCGTGCTGTCGCCAGTCGTGGGACGTGTCGTCGCTAGCGTGCGCACCTACGAGACCACGGCGCAGTCGGCAGGTACGCACCCGCCGATTGCTGGCCTTCGCGCGATCGACGTGCGGGAGCTCACAGGCGGCGTCGCGCCCCGCGCGCTCCTCACGCTCGTCGTGAGCCGGAGCAGCGCAGGCGACCTCGCCCTTCTGCGTACAGTTGGTGCACGTCTTCTCGCGGAGATCCCCGAGCTCGTCGGCGTTGCCGCGAGCCTTCACGACGGCGACTCACCTCAAGTGCTCGGCAGCGAGACGGTCCTGCTCGCCGGTGCTGCCTCGGCTGCGGATCGCGTCGGCGAATGCGCGCACGTCGCGACGTTTGGCTCGTTCGTTCAGGCGCATCGGGCGCAGGCCGTACGCATCCACGAGCTCATCGCGGCGAGCCTCGGTATCGGAAAGGCGCCTCCTCCTGCTCAGCCTCCACGCGTACTCGACCTCTACGCGGGCTCCGGAGCCATCGCGCTCGCCCTCGCACGCCGCGGCGCGGACGTCACGTGCGTCGAGGCGTTCGGCCCAGCGGCTGCGCGCATCGAGGAAGCGGCAGCGCACAATGAGTTGCGCATTCGCTCGATTCATTCGGACGTGGCGTCGGCACTCCGCACCGCCCCGGATCAGGCGGGGCTGTGGGATGCCATCGTCGTGAATCCACCGCGACGCGGCGTTGGCCCCGTCGCTCGCATGGGCCTCGCCCGTATGCGAGCGCCGGTGATTGCGTATGTGTCTTGCGACCCAGACACGCTCACGCGGGATCTCGATCACCTCGCGCGCCTGGGCTACCGGTGTGCGTCTGCCCAACCGCTCGACATGATCCCACTCAGCGACGAGGTGGAGACGGTCGCCATCTTGCGACGCGCGCCTCCGTCGGCCGCGCGCGTGCTCTACGAGGATGCTCAGCTGCTCTTCGTCGAGAAAGCGCCCCACGAGCCCATGACGCCGTCGAAGGAGCATGCAGGCTCGCTCATCGAACGCGTCCAACGCCTGCCGAACGCGCAGGCGGCCGTGCCGGTCACGAAGCTCGACGTCGGCACGAGCGGGGTCGTGCTCTTCACGAAGACGCCCGCTGGCATCGCGGCCTTGGATCACGCCGTGAACGCGTCCGCCACGCGGCACGTGTACCTCGTGGGCACGCGTGGGGTCACTCCGACCAAGGGAAGCATCGCGCGAGGGGCGGCAGGACCGCCATCGAGCGTCGGCGACCGACCCGCGCAAGACGATCCTGCGATGCAGCGAGCGCGCACGAAGTACCGGCGCCTCGCGATCTTCGCCGGTCACGGCGTGGCTCGGGTCATGCCCGACGGAGGGCGAGGCCATCAGATTCGGCGCCACTTCGCATCGATCGGACATCCGGTGCTCGGCGACGATCGCCACGGCCACGCGTCCACGAATCGCCACTTCGAGGAGAAATACGGGCTCGACCGGACGTTCCTGCACTGCGTGCGCGTGGAGCTCGACCACCCGCAGACGGGCGTGCGGCTCGTCGTCGAGTCCGCGCTGCCAGGCGATCTCGCGAGCGTCCTCGATCGCGCTGGAGGCCCAGGCACGCTGCGGCTGCTCGAGCAGAAGAACGCGCTCGGCCGCGCCACGTCGAGCGTCCCCCCTCCTCCCAGCGGCCCCATGCCGGCGCGCGAGTCGCAGAGCACTTCGGATGGGCGCCTCCTTCGCGCCGACATCGTGTCCGAAGAAGACGATCCCCACGACTGAGGCTTACCTCGAGACTATCGCGCCGAGCTCCGTGCCAAGATCGCGAACGAGCTCGTCGAGCTGCCGCTCGAGGCTCTTCGGAGCGGACAGCACGATGGCCCCGCCACTCTCGCCGGTGACCAAGGCCACGCCGTCGTGCGCTTCGACGATCCCCTTGAGGAACACCACGTCGCACGCGCGCACGATGATGGCACGCGTCACCATGTCGTCGGACCCGTCCTTCATGCGAGTGGATCGTGTTGCTCGGCGTCGCGCCTTTCCCCGCGGGCGTCGAGCCACTTCTGAACGTGGGACACGAGGTGATCGACATAGGACGACAGCGGCGGGCACGTGATGCCCGTGCCCTCCAAGAGCTCATCGGCGCCGGCGTGGTCGTACGTCACGGGGAGGATCATCGCCTCGAAGAACGCACGCGGGCTCTTGACGATGCGCTCGAGGCCTGGCGCACGAAGGAGCGCCCGCGTGAGGTTCGTGGGCAAGAACGCGCTCGGCACGCGCCGCCCACCTGCGTGCGCGACGAGCTCGATGACTTTGCGGGACGCCAGCGGATGCGGATCGACCAGGTGGAACGTTCGCCCGGGCGCGCGCACGTCGCGTCCGATGTGGAGCGCGGCCTTCGTGACGAAATCGATCGGCACGAGGTTGAGCGGCACGTCCGTGCGTCCCGGAATCGGCAGCACGAAATCCGGAGGCGCCGCGAGCATGAGCAAGATGAGAAGGTACGGACCCTCGAGCCGGTCGACTTCGCCCGTCTGCGAGTCGCCGACGAGGATGGTGGGCCGGAGCACCGCGATGGGCACAGCGCCTTTGCCCGTCATCGCGCGGCGATAGACCCTCTCCGCCCGTGCGAGCGTCTCTTCGACCGGGTTGCGATAGCGCTGCCCACGATCGAGATCCGCTTCACGCACGACCCCGGCCCGATCGCCCGATACCGATGCCGACGAGTGAACGACGAGACACTTCAAGTGCTCGCATGCGCGCGCGATCTCGAGCACCTCGTACGCCGACCCGACGTTGACTTGCTCGGCCACCGCGCGCTCGGCGCCGACGTAGCTCACCTGGACGCAGTGGTGGATGCGGTCGACCTCGCGCGCGAGCGCGCGAACCTCTTTGCCCGAGAGCCCGAGGTCCATCGCCGCGGCATCGCCTTCGATGAGCTGAACGCGACGGCGGGCGTCGAGCGGCAGACCATCGAGCGCGCTCTCGGCGTCCTTGCGAAGCTTCGGGTGGACAACTGCGTGCACGAGCGCGCGCGGCGCTTCACGAGAGACGATCTCTTCGGCCATGCGCCTGGCACGAAACGACGGGAAACCCGTCAAGAGAACGACTTCGTCATAGCCCGCGCGCGTCACGGTCACTCACAGTAGTGGGCGCCGACGGCGGCGAGCCAGTCGCCGTAGTTGCCGAAGTAGGTCGTTGGGCTGCAGAAGGCGGCCGTGCCGAACAAGGCAGTGCCGATGCACGACGCGCCGGAGATGTACGACGAGCACTGGCCCATCTCCACCTGGGTGATGCACGTCGGCTCGGTCGACGGCGAGCACTGCTCGCAGCTCTGGGTCTCGCAGTCGGAGATGCAGCCCGTGTCGTGGTTGCACGTGGAAGAGACGTAGGGGCTCACGCAGTTGAAGATGCCTGTGCCGTCGGTGAGCGCGTATTGGAAGGGCGCGAGACAAGCCGAGCACTTGGCGTTGATGAGCGGCTCGCCCGAGAAGAACGACTGGCAGGAGGTCGACGCAAATCCGGTCGTGCAGGCAGCTTTGGCGTCGGCGAGATCGGAGGCCGCGCAATCACCGCTCGTGACCGAGAGCACGGGCGTCGTCACGGTGCTGGCGCAGCTCGTGTACGTCGCCGGGCAGGTCGTCATCGTCGACTCGCACACACGCGGTGTCGTCGAGATGTCACACGTCGACGAGGTCGCCGTGCAATCGACGCACGCCGCGCCGCCCGATCCGCACCGTGTGTCGACGAACCCGGCGAAGCACGTACCCGTCATGCAGCACCCCGGACACGACATCATCGTGCACGCCGTGGCGCAGACTCCGCTGGTGCACACGCCGCTCGCCTGGGTGCAGTCGGTGCATGCCGCGCCGCCCGTCCCGCACTGGGTGTTCGACTCA
>Ga0302326_10030652_pt1 | contig 10761 bp, 11 predicted proteins | sample Palsa_T0_3_FD_202264 | JGI IMG/M metagenome (GOLD analysis project Ga0302326, IMG submission 202264) | Peat permafrost microbial communities from Stordalen Mire near Abisko, Sweden - Palsa_T0_3 | ecosystem: Environmental > Terrestrial > Soil > Palsa > Peat permafrost | place: Sweden: Abisko...
TCCTCTGAGGAAGTTCACCCCCATTCAGGCCGATTCTATTTGTAATTTTCCCGCGCGTTTCTAATCTCTCTCCATGAGAAGCATGACCGGCTACGGCCGGGGCCAGAGCGCTTGCAACGGCGCCAAATTCAGCGTCGAACTCAACTCGGTCAATCGCAAGCAGAGCGATGTCACGGTGAATTTGCCGCGCGAGCTGGCCCAATTGGAGCCGCGCGTCCGCGATGCCATCAACTCGCAAGTCTCCCGGGGCCGCTTGAGCGTCGTCGTCGCCTGGCAGCATTCCGCCGCCGGCTCGAAGCCGTCGCTCGATGCCGCGCTTGCCCGCAGTTATTTTCGCGCGATGCTCGATCTGCAAAAGGAACTCGATGCGGGCGGCGAGATCACCATCGAGACGATTTTGCGCGCCCCTGGAGTCCTGCGCGTTCCGGAAGAGGAGCTCACCCTGGAGACGGCATGGGAACACCTCGAAGCCGCCCTCCACGACGCGCTCAAGGATCTCATCAAGATGCGGGAAAAGGAAGGCAAGCATCTCGCCAAGGACCTCATCACGCGGCTCAAGGTGGTGCGCCAGGCGTTGAGAAGAACCCGCCAGCTTCATCCCGGTGTCGCCCGCAAGTTCCGGCAATCCCTCCACGAACGCATCCAGCGCGCCGGCATTGAGATCTCGCTCGACGACGAGCGGCTCGCCAAGGAAGTCATCTTCTTCGCCGACAAAGCCGACATCTCCGAGGAATTGACCCGGCTGGAGAGCCACCTCGCCCAGTTCGCCCACCATCTGCGCAAGAATGAGCCGGTCGGGCGAACCCTCGATTTCATCACGCAGGAAATTTCCCGCGAGTTGAATACCCTCGGCGCCAAGGCGAATGACGCGGAGATATCGCAACTCATCGTGACATGCAAGGCCGAGATGGAAAAAATCCGCGAACAGATCCAAAACATTGAATAACGAATTCTTCCGCCACGGCATCCTCTTCGTCGTTTCCGCTCCCTCCGGCGCGGGCAAAACGACGCTGTGCGATGCGCTCAGACAAACACCCGACTTCGTCTATTCGGTTTCCTGCACCACGCGCGAGCCCCGGCCCGGTGAGATTCGCGGCGAGGACTACTACTTCCTGACACAGGAAGAATTCGAGCGCCGCGTGCAGGCGGGGGATTTCCTCGAGCACGCCAGCGTCCACGGCGCGCGCTACGGGACGCTGCGCGAGACGGTCTTGAGCAATCTCGCGGTGGGGGTCGATGTCCTCATCGACATCGACACCCAGGGCGCCACGATGATCCGCGGCGGCGCGGACGATCTCCTAAAGGATCTCCTTGCCGATGTCTTCATCATGCCGCCCCATCTCGACGAGTTGAGGCGCAGGCTCGTCAAGCGCGGAACCGAGACGCCGGAACAGATCGAGCAGCGCCTCGTGCGCGCTTCCGAAGAAATGGAAAGATGGCGCGACTACCGTTATACGATCATCAGCGGATCGGTGGAGGAAGACCTCATGAAATTCCGCGCCATCATGCGCGCCGAGCGCTACCTGAGCAAACGCCTCATCCCGAAATCATGACCGGGGAAAACCTTGAGCGCGATGCGATCGTCGTCGGGGTGACGGGTTCCATCGCCGCGTACAAGGCCGCCGACCTCGTCAGCAAGCTCGTCAAGCGCGGCCACAACGTATTCGTGGTGATGACTCGCGAAGCGCGGCAATTCATCGGCCCGCTCACTTTCCAAACGCTTTCCAGGAACCCGGTGCTGACGAGCGTCTTCGATGAAAAGGAAAGCTGGCGTCCCGGTCACATCGCGCTCGCGGATCGGGCGAAGCTGCTCCTCATCGCGCCCGCCACAGCCAACATCATCGCCGAACTCGCGCACGGCCTGGCCGGAAATCCGGTCTCCGAAATCGCATTGGCCGCCGAGGCGCCCGTCCTGCTCGCCCCGGCGATGAACGGAAAGATGTGGCTGCATCCCGCCACCAGGGAAAACGTCGAGAAGCTCAAGGCGCGCGGGGCGCAATTCATCGGCCCGGAAGAGGGGATGCTCGCGTGCGGATACGAAGGCATCGGCCGCCTGTGGGACGTGGAAGAGATCGCGAGAAAGGCCGAAGAAATACTGGGCCGGGGCAACCTATGAGCATGTGGAACTCCTTCCCCCTCGTTCCCAAGTTGCGCTTGGGAACGCAATTGTTCCGGCAGTTGCACTGCCCAGAGGGAAGCAAAGCTTCCAAGACAAGCGCGTTCCCAAGTGCAACTTGGGAACGAGGAGGCCGAATACTGGGCCGGCTTTCGTCACCTTGAAATTTCTCATCACCGCCGGACCGACGCGCGAACCGATCGACCCGGTCCGTTTCATCAGCAGCCGATCATCGGGAAAAATGGGTTACGCCATCGCGCGCGCCGCGCTGGCCGCGGGCCACGAGGTCCTTCTCGTCTCGGGCCCCGTCTGCCTGCCAGCGCCGGAGAACGCCGAGATGATCCACGCGACGACCGGCGATGAAATGTTCGACGCCGTGCAATCGCGCATCGCGGAAGTGGACGCGCTCGTCATGGCCGCGGCGGTCGCCGATTTCAAACCGGCGAAATTCTCGGCCGCCAAGATCAAAAAAACGTCCGGCCCTGCGAGCATCGAGCTCGCGCCCACTCGCGATATTTTGTCGTCGCTCATTTTTCCAAAAAAAAAACCGCTCGTGATCGGATTCGCCGCGGAGACGGAATCCCTGGCCGCGAACGCGGCGAAAAAACTGAGGGAAAAAAAGTGCGACCTGATCATCGGAAACGATGTAAGCCGCATGGATACAGGGCTGGAGAGCGATGACAATGAAGTGTTACTTTGTTTTCAAGGAGGAGAGACCAGGCTGCTCGGGCGCGAAAAAAAGGAATTGCTCGCGAAAAAACTGGTGAAGATTTTCGAACAGTTGAAAGAAAAGCGTTGACGCAACAAATTTTTGTCACTACACAAAAAATGTTCGATGTTGAATTTCTTAAACTTTCCAGCCTCCGCAACTTGCGGATTGAAAGGGGGGATTACGCATGGCAACCAAGAAAGCCCCTGCCAAGAAGCTTGCCGCTAAAAAACCGGCCGCCAAACCAGCAGCCAAGAAACCGGCGCCTAAAAAGAAGAAGTAGTACCTTCGCCTTTAGGTCAAAACGTATGGGAGGAGAATTTGTGTTCTCCTCCCATTTTTTTTTGTAGGTTGAATCCCATGACTGACTATCTCGACGCGGCGACCGGGGCCGCACAAAAGGCGGGCGGACTGCTGCGGAAAAATTTCGGCTGCGAACTGGATGTCTCGGCCTTCGAAGCCCACGACATCAAGCTCGAACTCGACGTCCGTTCGCAAACCCTCATCACCGATCACCTCTTAAGCCTGTTTCCCGATCACGCGATCTACGGAGAGGAAGGGCTCGCCGGAAACCAGGGAAGCCCGTACCATTGGATCGTGGATCCGATAGACGGAACCGTGAACTATTTCTACGGGATCCCGCACTTCTGCGTCTCGATCGCCCTGCGGCATGAAAGGGAGATCATCGCCGGCGTCGTATACGACCCGATGCGCGATGAAATATGGCGGGTGGAAAAAGGGGAAGCGCCCACGCTCAACGGCAGCCCCATTTCGGTGAGCAAGCGCAACCGGCTCTCGGAGGGGATCGTCTCGGTCGGTTTCTCGAAGACGAAAACGACGATCGACACCGGGCTGCCGCTTCTTGAAAGAATGGTTTACCGCGCGCGCAAATGCCGGCTGATGGGCAGCGCCGCGCTCGACATGGCCTATGTGGCGTGCGGGCGCCTGGATGCCTACATCGAACAATCGGTGAGCTTGTGGGACGTGGCGGCCGGCAAAATACTCATCGAGGCGGCGGGCGGTCTTGTCGAGATGTTGGAACGCACCGACGTAAAGGATAAATTTTCGATTGTCGCCTCGAATGGGAAAATCGATCTCAAGGTTTAGGCGGGTTTAATGAACAGGGTGGGAATAGGTTACGATGTCCATCGGCTGGTTGAGGGCCGGAAGCTTGTGCTCGGCGGCGTGCATATTCCGCATTCGCTCGGCCTCGACGGGCACTCGGACGCCGACGTGCTCAGCCACGCCATCGCGGACGCGCTGCTCGGCTCGGCCGGGGAAAGGGACATCGGCCACTACTTTCCAAACACGGATGAATCCCTCCGGGGGATGAGCAGCCTTGATATCTTGAGCAAGGCGGCCGGAGTCGTGCGGGAAAAGGGAGGGCGAATCGTCAATATCGACGCGACGCTCGTTGCCGAAGCGCCGAAGATCTCTCCGCACATCGCGCGGATGCGGACGAACGTGGCGGCGGCCCTGGGCATCCCGCCCGAATGCATCGGTCTCAAGGCGACGACGAATGAGGGACTCGGCTTCATCGGACGCGGCGAAGGCATCGCTGCTTTCGCCGTGGCGAGCGTCGAGAGGCCGGAGTAAATAAGGAAGTTCCGCATGTCCTTCCGGATCCATAACACTTACACGCGCGCGCTCGACGTCTTCGAGCCGCTCGATACCGTCACCCGGACCGTCAAGATGTACACGTGCGGCCCGACAGTTTATGCTCATGCGCACATCGGAAATTTTCGCGCATACGTTTTCGAGGATGTCCTGCAGCGGCATCTCGAATACCGCGGCTACAAGGTCGAACGGGTGATGAACCTCACCGATGTCGACGATAAGACGATCCGCGCCAGCCGCGCGGCCAATATGCCGCTGGGCGAATTTACGCGTCCATTCAAGGAGGCGTTCTTCCAGGACTTGACCGCGCTCCGCATCAAACCGGCAACGCATTATCCCGCGGCCACGGAGCCGCGGTTCATCGCGAAGATGGTCGCAATGATCACTCTGCTCATCGAGCGCGGGTTCGCCTACCAGGCGGAGGACCGCTCGGTTTATTACAGGATAAGCGCCTTTCCGAAATATGGCTGCCTGGCGCATCTCAACCTGGATGAACTTCGCCCGAGCGGACGCATCCGGAACGACGAGTATGAAAAGGAGAGCGTCGGCGATTTCGCATTGTGGAAAGCATGGGACGCGGCGGACGGCGGCGTCGCATGGGAGAGCCCTTGGGGCCGCGGCCGGCCCGGCTGGCACATCGAATGCAGCGCGATGGCGACGGAAATCCTCGGGCCGCGGCTCGACATCCATTGCGGGGCGGAGGACAACATCTTCCCGCACCACGAGGCGGAGATCGCGCAATCGGAGGCGTGCACGAAGGAGCAGTTTGTCCGCTACTGGGTGCATTGCGGGTACCTAGTCGTCGATGGACAAAAGATGTCCAAATCGCTGGGAAACTTCTTTACCGTGCGGGACCTTCTTGAAAAGGGTTTCACTGGCCGCGAGGTGCGCTTCGCCCTCTTGAGCAACTACCGGCTTCCTCTCAACTTCACCTCCGAAAGCCTTCCGGCCGCGCGCAGTTCCCTGGCTCGCATCGACGAATGGCTCTTGCGTTTGCGCGGCGCGGCGGCAGCCGCGAAAACGGCTTCGAAGTATTCGCTGCCCTCGCAGGGCCGCTACGATGAAGCGATGGATAACAACCTCAATATCTCCGAGGCTCTCGGACATCTCTTCGATGCGATTCGTGAAACCAACCGCGCGCTCGACCAGGGCCAGCTTCTTCCAGAGGATGCTCGCGCGCTGCTGGAATGGTGGGAGCGGATCAACTCTGTTTTGGCGATCGAACCGGAGAAGGATGAAATTCCAAAGGATGTCGAAGACTTCCTGGCGCAGCGTGAAGCGGCGCGCGCTTCCCGGGACTGGGTATCCAGCGACCGGCTTCGCGCCGAACTGGAAAGACTCGGCTGGCTGGTCAAGGACACGAAGGATGGGCAAAAGTTAAGCCGGCGCCTATGACCCCGCTTGAAAAACGGATCAAATACAAATTCCGCAATTCGCTGCTTTTGGCGGAAGCGCTGACGCATCCCAGCCTGGGACACGAAACCCAGCGTCACCATTTCGATAACCAGCGTCTTGAGTTCCTTGGCGACGCGGTGCTTCAATTGATTTTCACCCAGCATCTTTTCGATCTGTTTCCCTCTTTTAGCGAGGGACAACTCACTAAACTGCGCTCACGCCTCGTTTCCCGCGAAGGTCTCAATGTCCACGCCGTCGCCATCGGCATCGGCAACCATATCATGATGGGGAAGGGCGAGGAATCCAGCGGCGGACGAACGCGTTCATCCACTTTGGCCGACGCGTTTGAAGCGCTCATCGGAGCGATGTATCTCGACAGCAATCTGGAGACCGTCCGCCATTTCGTCCTAAAGGAGGCAAAGGCGGGAATCGAAGCTCTCCAATCGGAGCCGATGGATGTAAACCCAAAAGGCAAGCTCCAGGAAATCCTTCAGTCTATCTCTCCACGGAGTCCGCATTACTCGATCACCTCTCAAACCGGCCCCGAACACCGGAAGCTTTTCATCTCACAGGTATCGTGGGAAGGAAAGAAGCTCGGCTCCGGCGAAGGGAAGAGCAAGAAAGAAGCGGAAATCGCCGCGGCCGCGGATGCTCTTCGTCAAAGTCTCTGGACCGTTCGTTAATTACTTTCTTGATAACACGCCGATAACTGCCGATATCAGCCGGCAATTTTCCCCTGAGAATAACTTCTGGGAGAACCTCGCTTGGTCACGCTCCTTTATTCGCAGGTTCTCGAATCCGTGGAACTCAGGCGGTTCCGAAGTGGAACTCCTTTTCCGAGAGTTATTGGCACGCTTATTATGAATAAATACGCCAAAATTTCCACCCATCATAATCTGTACGTTGTGAATAAAACACCGGACACATTAACCGTGCCGGTGGCGTTTGACGTGCAACTGGGCCAGCGACTTCTGCATGCTGGCAGTGACGGCGGCGCATTCTTCGTCGCTGAGATCCTTGCTCTGCATCGCGGCCAGGGCTCGATCCACGGCGGCTTGCGCCGCGCCTTCGTCGATCGCTTGTTCCTCTATCGCCATATCGGTGAGGACGGAAACTCTTTCCTGCGTGACCTCGACGAAACCTTCCCCCACGGCAAGGTAAATGGATTCCCCGTTCCGCGTTACCTTTAGCTCGCCAGGCTTCAATTGCGTCATGAGGGGGACGTGGTGCGGCAGGATGCCCATCTCGCCCTCGATGCCGGGCACGACGACCATATCGACGTCTTCTGAGTAGGTCTTGGACTCGGGTGTGACGATTTCCAAACGCAGGGTAGCCATATCAAAAAATCCGGCCTCTTACTGGCGGATCATGTCGATGCCGCCCTTCATATAGAAGTTCTGTTCGGAAACATCGTCGTGTTTTCCGTCGAGAATCTCCTTGAAGCCCCGGATGGTTTCGGAAGTCTTGACATATTCGCCTTTCGTCCCGGTGAAAATTTCGGCGACATGGAACGGCTGGCTGAGGAAACGCTGGATCTTTCGCGCGCGGAAGACGGTGAGTTTGTCGTCGGGGTTCAGTTCATCCATACCGAGAATAGAGATGATGTCCTGCAAATCCTTGTAACGCTGCAAGACGCGCTGGACGCCGCGGGCCACGGCATAATGCTCCTCGCCGACAATGTCGGGCGCGAGCGCCTTCGAGGTCGAGGCGAGCGGATCGACGGCGGGATAGATTCCCAACTCGGCGATGGAGCGCTCGAGGACGATGGTGGAATCGAGATGGGCGAAGGTGTTCGCGGGCGCTGGATCCGTCAGATCGTCCGCCGGAACATAGACAGCCTGGAAAGAGGTGATCGAACCCTTGGTCGTCGAGGTGATGCGCTCCTGCAAATCGCCCATTTCGGCGGCCAGGGTCGGTTGATAACCGACCGCCGAGGGGGTCCGGCCAAGGAGGGCGGAGACTTCCGAACCTGCCTGGGAGAAGCGGAAGATGTTGTCGATAAAGAGAAGAACGTCCTGATTTTTCTCATCGCGAAAATACTCGGCCATCGAGAGGGCCGACAGCGCGACGCGCAGACGCGCCCCAGGAGGTTCGTTCATCTGCCCGTAAACGAGGGCGACCTTGGACTCGGAGAGATTCTTTTGATTGATGACCCCGGCTTCGCTCATTTCAGCGTACAGGTCGTTGCCTTCGCGCGTGCGCTCGCCGACGCCGGCAAACAGGGAAAAACCGCCGTGCCCCTTGGCGATATTGTTGATCAATTCCATGATGACGACCGTTTTGCCGACGCCGGCGCCGCCGAAAGCGCCGACCTTGCCGCCCTTTGTAAACGGACAAATGAGGTCGATGACCTTGATGCCTGTCTCCAAGATCGACGCCTTGGTGTCCTGCTCGATCAAGCTCGGGGCCTTGCGGTGGATCGGGTAACGCTTCGTGTAAGTCACGGGGCCGCGTTCGTCCACCGGCTCGCCGGTGACGTTGAAGACACGCCCGAGAACACCGTCGCCGACTGGAACGCTGATGGCGTCGCCCGTATTGAGAACGGACATTCCGCGCTTCAAACCTTCGGTGGAAGACATCGCGATGCTGCGCACCCAGCTCTCGCCAAGGTGCTGCTGGACTTCCAGCGTCAGCCTGGTGGGCTTGCCGTTGACTTCGAATTCGATCTCAAGCGCATCGTAGATTTTTGGAAGATCGCCCGGATTTGCAAATTCCACGTCCACCACCGGTCCGATGACCTGGACGATATTTCCCCGGCTTGTCTTCTTCTCTGCGGTTTCCGTTGACATAGATTTTTGGTTTCCTTAACCAGGCTTGGTTTCCTTAGCCGAGCGCCATCTGCGCGGTGCTGATCTCCAGCAACTCGGTGGTAATGCTTGCCTGGCGCAGCTTGTTGTATTCGAGCGTCAGATCCTTGATCAATTGCTTGGCGTTGTCCGTCGCGCTCTTCATCGCGACCATGCGGGCGCTGTGTTCGGAGGCGCGGGCGTCGAGCACCATCTGGTAAATCTCGTAATGGACGTAATAGGGAAGGATGGCGCTGAGCACCGCTTCCGCGCTCGGCTCGTAAAGGTAATCGGTGAGCGCTCCTCCCCCGGCGGGCGGCTCTTCCTTGAGCGTCTCGAAGGGGCTGAGCGGGAGGATCACCCGCACGAGCGGCTTCTGGACGAGCGTGTTTATAAAGTGGGTGTAGAGGACGCTCACCTTGTCGACTTCGTAGGACTCGAACTTATCGATGCAAAATTTTGAAATCACCTTCGTTTCTATGAATGACGGTGAATCTTTCAAGGGAAAATCCGCGAGGAGCTGGCGTTTGGTCCGAACCACATATTGCACCGCTTTGCGTCCGGCGGCGACAAAGAGAGTCCGGGTTGCGTCGAACGTGTTTGTCTCCCGAAGCAGGTTGGTGTTGAGCGCGCCGCAGAGGCCCTTGTCCGTGCTGACGATGAGCACGAGTTCCTTTTTGACCGGCCGGACCTGGAGCAAGGGGTGATACGCCACGTCCGCCCGGTCGCGCACGGAGACGAGCACCTTGTTCATCAACTCCGCGAAAGGCCGGCCGGCCAGGGCGAGCTGCTGGGCCTTGCGCATTTTCGACGCGGCGACCATCTGCATCGCCTTCGTGATCTGCGCCGTGTTCTTGATCGACTTGATCCGGCGCCGGATATCTCTGGTGTTGGCCGCCATTTTTTCTCAACGGAACGTCGTCTTGAAGTCGTTCAACGCGGCTTTCAGGTCATCCTCGACTTCCTTGTCCACCTGCCTCTTTTCCCGGATCTTCGCGAGAAGGGCTTCCTTGCGCGTGCCGAGAAAGTCCTGGAGCTTGTTTTGGTATTCCTTCACGCGATCCACGGGAACCTCGTCGAGGTAACCGTTCTGCATCGACCAGAGGACGGCCACCTGCTGCTCGACGGGGATCGGGTGGTACTGGGGCTGCTTGAAGAGTTCGACGATGCGCGCGCCGCGGTCGAGTTGCGCCTTGGTTTTCGCGTCGAGGTCGGAGCCGAACTGGGCGAATGCGGCAAGTTCCCGGAACTGCGCGAGATCAAGCTTGATCTTGCCGGCCACCTGCTTGATTGCCTTGATCTGCGCCGCGGAACCGACACGGCTGACGGAAAGGCCGACCGAGATGGCGGGACGAATGCCTTGATAGAACAGATCCGTCTCGAGATAAATCTGGCCGTCGGTGATGGAAATGACGTTGGTCGGAATGTAAGCGGAGACGTCGCCCGCCTGCGTTTCGACGATTGGCAGGGCGGTCAACGAACCGCCGCCGTTCGCTTCGTTGACGCGGGCGCTTCTTTCGAGGAGGCGCGAGTGCAGATAGAAGACGTCGCCGGGGTAAGCTTCGCGGCCGGAAGGGCGTTTGAGCACGAGCGAGACCTGGCGGTACGCCACGGCGTGCTTGGAGAGATCGTCGAAAACGATCAAGGCATCCATCCCGTTGGCCATGAACCATTCGCCCATCGCCGCGCCGGCGAAGGGGGCGAGGTATTGGCTGGTCGCCGAATCCGAGGCGGGGGCGGAGACGATGATCGTGTATTTCATCGCGCCCGCCGCTTCGAGGGTCGCGACCGAACGGGCGATGTTCGAATTCTTCTGCCCGATCCCGACGTAGATGCAATAGAGAGGACGGAAATCCTTGGCCCCGCTTTCCTCGCCGGCCTTGTTCAGGCGCGCCTGGCTGATCATGGTATCGATGGCGATGGTGGTCTTCCCGGTGGCGCGGTCGCCGATGATCAGTTCGCGCTGGCCGCGCCCGATGGGAATCATGGCGTCGATGGCCATGATCCCGGTCTGGACGGGCTGGCTCACTCCCCGGCGCTTGATGATGCCCGGGGCAAGATTCTCAACCGGGTAGAAGACGTCCGTCGTGATCGGCCCCTTGCCGTCGATGGGCTCGCCGAGGGTGTTGACCACGCGT
>Ga0302326_10030653_pt1 | contig 10760 bp, 14 predicted proteins | sample Palsa_T0_3_FD_202264 | JGI IMG/M metagenome (GOLD analysis project Ga0302326, IMG submission 202264) | Peat permafrost microbial communities from Stordalen Mire near Abisko, Sweden - Palsa_T0_3 | ecosystem: Environmental > Terrestrial > Soil > Palsa > Peat permafrost | place: Sweden: Abisko...
GGCTACGACGGAGCCAGCGGGGAACGCCGGCCGGCAGAGCCCGAATGGAACATCGACCGCGATCCCAAAGACGCCGCAAAACTTTTCGCGGCCGGCGTGCCGATCTTCATGATGCCTCTGGATTCGACCCAGATCCACCTCCAAACCCCGGCGAGAGACACGATCTTCGCCGCCGGCAACCCAATCACCGACCAGCTGACCCTCCTCTACCATCAGTGGGTCGCCAATACCGGGAGCCATTCGCCCACACCGACGCTCTTTGATCCGGTCGCCGCCGCCTACACCTTCCGCCCCGATCTCTGCCCCATGACCCCGATGCGCATCGAGGTCGATGAGAAAGGTCTCACCCGCAAAGTCGACGGCCAGCCCAACGCCCAGGTTTGCCTCAAGTCCGATGAAGCGGGCTTCCTCAAGCTTCTGGAGGATCGGCTGGTTCGGTGAAGCGCCTGGATGAGGCGAAGCAAAAGTGGGTCCCAACGGATCAGAAGGGTACCCAAAAAACCCGGCCGGGACATGCTGATTCGGCCGTATTGCACAGATTCCAAACGGGTTAGACCGATTCTTGTGTCGATATTCAATTTTCTATCTATAATGGAATGAGTAATTTACGGGGGCAACAACATACTTCCCACACCACGGTCTCACAATGCAGGGGAATGTCAAGAGGGCGAAGCCTTCGAGACGTTTTCATTGGATATAGCTCTTAGAAGTGGATTGTTTGGTCTGGTTCTGGATCGTCTTCACCGAGATCAACAAGTTGCTGGCGCAATCTTGCCTTCTCCGTTTGAATGCCCACATACTCGGCTAGGTGCGCTCTCAGAAGCTCCGGACTAAGGCGGCTTGCCTCTTCGGCGCTGTAGACATAGAGAGCGTTAGCAACTGCCAACATTCCCTCTGCGCCCTTAGAAACGTAGATACGATCTGGGTGCTGCTCTAATGCCGACGCGAGTTTCTTTGCCGATACCGCAATTTCCCCATTGCGAATACTCAGTGCCGTCAGTTTCTTCTTGGCCTCTTTGTAGGCCCGGATCGTCCGGCCAAGTATTGCGTCCTGTTCCTCTTGCGTCATCTCACATGCCTCTAGTCAATTGTCAGACGGGCTTCGTGGCCGCGCAACAACATTCGTGCAGCAAATCAGAGCCAAGCGGCCCGCGCAACCTTCGGGACTTTCATCTGGTTTCGTTGCTTTGGCTGGCTTTTCTTTCTTCGGCTGTGGATTGTTGTGGCGGCTTCAGCTAAACCGTGATTCCATAACTTCAGGCCTTTTCGGCCTCAGGTGGTTTTATGGCGGCGGCTTATCGAGTAGTAGTTGCGGAGCGAAAGGAAATAGCGACAATCACCATCATTTGTCCCGACTGCACTGCTGAAGTGTCGGTCGATGCTCAAACGGCGAGAATTCCTTTTGCGTGTCCATCTTGCAGCAAGGACTTTAGCGACCAACTCAGAGAAGCCTTGAACTCGCTTGGTCGGTTTCACCGATTAGCGGCGACGGAGGAAGGACACGCAGGCAAGCCTCTATTTAGATTCAGCATCAAGCAAGCAGACTGATCGAAGAAATCGCACGCAACCTGCCGCTGCCAGTACTCATCCAGCTAGAACCGCGCCCGTATTCGCTCCCAGATGTACCCGCCGCCTGAAATACTGGCCCACAACACCAGCACAAAACCGATCTCCCACACCACAGACATACTTTTTAATAGGGCGGTGGGTAGACTGTGGAGCAACCAAAAGTACAAACCCAATAGAATCACCCCGACGATAAAACTGGTAATCAGTCTGGGAATATCTGATACGTTGATGAATCCGATCACGGCCCGTCCTCCGTCGATAAGCGTGTTATCCTCAAACTCAAATAGAAAAGGCACCCTGCCAGGGGTGCCGATCTAAACTCTTGCCATCCACAATCCAAGAGTATAACTGGAGTGTGCGCGATGCAAAACGAAAACTACTGCATAGATGGCGAGTGGCCACCGTTTCAGAGCAGATTTGACATGCACGTTTGGGTGTCTCGGCAACTCGACATCAAAGCAGGCCGATTCTCTCCCCATGATCCGACAGAAACCTGCCCTTCAGAAGAAATGACACTGCGTGAATCTCTTCAAGCCGTTTTGACGTGATTCCTGCCCCCTCTTTGATTGCTTCTCTCAGTGTAGTGACTTCGACGTCAATGTCGGCGAGCGCCTCTAATACTGTGAGTCTGAATCGTTGTAGGTTGTCTCTGAATTCTATGAATGCCTTCCGGTCGTTCTCGTCCATGCTCAACTTGCCCCTTCCTAGATTCGCTACCACTATACCCGGTCGCGGCGGTATGATAGCGGCATGAAACCGCCGCCGGATAATCCCGAGTTCGCCAAATTCACCAGAGCCATGCGAAAGATCATGAGCGTGTCGAAGGTCGAACTCCAGAGGCGCATCGAGGAAGACAAAAAGGGGAAACGGCCTAAACGCCCCGCTTCCCCCGGTTCTGCCTCTTCATCCACTTCGGTAAATTAGAACGTTTCTCGCCTCGCACCGTCCTTGCCAGTCAATTCCTTGTAGGTCAGACGCTTGTTGGCGATCTGCGAAACCGCGTATGCGAAGCGATCCAGATCGGTCAGCGGATTGTCTTTGGTAGCGCGGTTGTTGTACCGAAACACCTGCTCGTCAACGTAACGCTCAAGGTGGAACGGTTCGACGGCAATGTAGGTGCCGGTTAAACCGCGTTTCAAGAGGCTCCAGAAATTCTCCATGCCCTGAGTGTGGACCTGACCGCGCACGTACTCTTTAACGTGGTTAACGGTTTCATGGACGTAATCCTGCGCTTTCAAATCGTCGTATCCACTCCAGCCGTCCGTGTAGACGGTCGAGCCTTTCTCGATTTCGCTGATAATCTCCCGTTGTAAAACCTCACGCTTGGCGTTGGGAATGACCTTGGCGCGTACTTGGCGGCTGTCCCGGTCAAACATGCCCATCACTACGGCCTTGGTTCGCCCGTTGGCTGCGGTCTGCATTGCCAGCCGCTTGTCTCGGTGCATCTTCTGAGGCTTGGGGCCGATGAACGTCTCATCAACCTCAACAGGAATGCCCTCACCGCCCAATTTAGTCCATGAACCGCTTCTCATCGCCAACCGAATCCGGTGAAGCATGAACCACGCGGTCTTTTGGGTCACGCCCAGGGCGCGGTGAATCTCCCAAGAACTCACTCCATTCTTGCAGTTCACTACCTGCCAGACAGCCGTAAGCCACTTGTCCAGCGGAATAGGCGAGTCCTCAAAGACGGAAAACGTCTTGACGCTGAATTGCTGGTGGCACTCTCTTGCCATGCACTTCCAGATACGGCGCGTCTTGAGGTAGGAAACTTTCTTTCCCTCACAGTGCGGGCAGGTGACGCCATCGGGCCAGCGCATTGCCGCTACAAAGGCCACGCAAACGTCGGGATCGGCGAAGTAGCGAGCGGCGGCAAGTAGGTTCTTGGGTAATTTTCTCTCGTCCATGAATCCAGCCTACCGCCGATTCATGGTGCGTCAAGTGGGCGAACCTTGCTTATTCCTAGTAGGGAGAAACCGAATTACAGGGGGCGCTCGGGAGATTGCAGTTGATCGTGCGCAACGTCCCATTTATGACCAAGAGTTCGACTGCGACCACAAGCAGGAACACCACGCCAACCAACATCAGCCATTGCGTAACCGACAATCGCTTCAGGAATTCCCGCAGTTTCCCCACACTGACACTCTACCGCAATTGCGCTTCAGTCCAGACCGTGGGCGTCCGCTCGGTCTCCGATATGCGGCCGGAAAGCGTGACCATCAGGCGTTTTACATGCACCATTATTTGGGATGCATCTTCGGAGATGTATTCTCGCCGAGTATGCATTATGTCGTTCCTCCACCCCTTCATTGCCCGAATTTCCTCAACCGCAGAAGTGTAGAAACCTAACGCTTGAACTTTGATTGTTCCTAAAGACCTATCCCAGCTATCGATTACTTCCAGCGCGTGTGACAGTCCCGAGAGAACCTGCTCCCATGTGGCCATGTCAAACGGGTAGGGATTTCCGCCTTTGGTGGTCAGAACTACGCTCCTGTCGGTCGCTAATGCCCGCATCCCCAGCTCCGTAACTCTCATCAAGTGGAAGGCGCACGCCGTATACATCTCAACCGCTAGAGCGTTACCGGCCTCCCTGATATCGTAGCGAGCGGATGGAAACGCCTCATAAACCGCGTCACCGAATAGACGTTCTTGATTGACGTATTTTGCCCCAGATTCAGGACAATATAGGAATTTGTGATTCTTCAACTCTCGGAAGATTCCCTCGCGGATACGGGCGAAGTCGCGGGCCAGCATGTCAGCTCGCACGTCGAATAGACCAGCCCAAACCCCACCCCGAAGAGACCTCACCTCGTCCAAAATCTGCTTCACATCATACGAAAAACCGCCCCTATCCTGAATTCCGAGATACGCAAGCAGCTTCCATGCTCCCTCGATAGCGAGATGGAAAAACGCTGCATCCTCCGCGTCTAGGAGTTTGTCTGGAGGGCTGACTTTAGAAAGCCACGTAGCACCGTCCGCTAGATCGGCGCAAACTCGGTAGAATTCGTCGCACTGGTGGATAATCACGTCAAGGCTCAAAAGGTGGGGTGCGCCAAGTCTACTCCATCCGACTGGGTACAGCTCCGATTGAGCCTGTATTGGGAAATCTAGGGCGCTATTCATTCAGCACCCCCGCGTGGTGCGGTAGGTTAGATATGATTCCCCCACCCGGAGAATCACATGGAATTCCTGCCCGTCCTTGACTGCAAGGGTTGTTCTCGCACCATTTGGCTCCCGCCTCCCACCCAAAGCGATACATTTCCCAATCAAAGCCCGTGGCGTTGGGGAAATCGCTCTCTGAACGTTGCATGTCTCTCATGCAACCAAGCGTTTGAGTATCTGGCCGAAGATTGCCGATGGGATCAACCTCCGACCGACCAAACGGAGACGACCAGAAATTTGGTAACGCATCAATTCTCCGCCCGATGCGATGAAAAGCTGTGCCAAAGTCGGCTGCACATCCTCGCAATAAAGACAGAACAGTCGCGTCACCGAACTGATATTGATCTCTTGGCGACCATTTCTGCGCAGGGAATACTTTGTGATACAGGACACGCAAACTTCGGTAGGCTAAACGGAGGAGTTGGCGGGTTCGCTGACTTCGGCAATTTGCCTGATTTTTAGTCACTTAGCACCACCCTTCTTGGCATGGTGCGGTAGGTATATTGTTGCCTTTACGGGATCGTTTGGTGCGTATTTGCGCACTTTTTGTGCATGGGAATTTCGATTCCTTGCGGGGTCGCATTCCCCGGAACGCCTGCATTTCTCGATTATGCGCCAGGGGAGGGTAATTCTCTGCAATTTGCGGCTTTGCCTGGGGCGCTTGCTGGGTTCGGGCGGCGGCTTGCGAGTGGCTTGGTCAGGCTTTGAGGATCCCAGGTCCCAATGGCGGGACCTGGGGCACGCTCATTCTCTCTTACTCAGACTCGGGCCACCCGCCAGAATGCTAGCCGAATTACAAGCCGTCGCCCCGTGACTTCAGCCAACTTTTCGAGCGTACTCACGGTCGGTATGCTTGAGCCGGTTTCCCATCGCGAAACGATAGACCGATGCGTGTACATCAGCTTGGCTAGTTCGGCTTTGGTGAGTCCAGCTCTGCGGCGTGCTGACGTAATTGTGTGATTGAGGCCGTACCGTTGCTTCATCTGGTCATGCCTTTTTGGGTTGGGGTTTCTTGCCGTTGGTCTTCTGCCATTCGGCTTCTCGGCGCTGCATTTCTTCTTTGGAGACTGTGAAGACCTTGCGGACGGCATTGTCGAAGCGTTCGGCTTCGGTCCTGCCCGGGACTGCTGGCGCTGGTCTGATATTCACGGCAACAGTGTAACGCTAAGACTGGATGATTGCCCTTATGGCACTGAAATCCATTCTGTTACCTTGCGCGAGATCCGCCTGAGAGACATATACACAGGTGTTTACCATTTCGATACGTAGTAACAAAAACGACACCAATTTTGCACAAAGAGCAGTGCATTATGCACAGGATATTGTATAAAGCATCTTGACACCCTACAATAAAAGGAGTAGACAGGCGCGTTTTTATGCGCTAACGTTGGTGCTCGCTTCGCGTCTTAATATTTCGCGCGTGGGCGCCGATAAGGACAACGATGGAATCGATGTGCGGCAGTCTCCGATCAGGCCAGGACGTTGTACACCTGAGTTCCGGTAGGCGGCGCAAATTCTCCGATTTCGTCAGCGATGCCGAACTGAACAGCCTCGTCCCCGGAAACGTAGACATCGTGGTGCGTTAGTGCATCCCATAACTCGGAAGGGAAATTGACATGGCTTCGGACAATAGCTTCAGTTCTTTGGTCGTCCAATACAAGGCTCTTAGCAGCGTGGCTCAATTTGGCGGCGGTGGCAAACTGGGGGCTGTTGGTGCTTCTGTGAACCATGAAGGTAGCACTCTTGGCGGTCTTCCTATGAGTAGCGCCGAGGTAGGCGATGACAGCAGCAGAGGAGAGTTGTCCGACGTTATACAACGTGAGTTCAATGGGTACGGAGCGGAAGAGGTTGTAAAGGAACACTCCATCGGCGACGTATCCCCCGGCGGACTGGAAGAGAAGATGAACATGCTTTACCTGCCCAGCCATCGCGCCCGCTAGGGTTGCGACCATCTTTTGGGAGCTTTTCTGCTCTATTCCGCCGCAAAACATCGCGTATATCTAGTCGGGCAACTTTACCGTTGTCGTGGACATTCAACCGCCTCCGTTCAAACAGCCCCATATTCGATGCAGGATGGAGCCTAATTATAAGTCAGGAAGTTAGTTGCCAGAAACCACGTTCGGTCGAAATTTCAATTTATAGCGGATCTGAGAGGCCGACGCCCACCTGTGACAATTCAAACTGACGCACGATTGAAGATAGGGGTAGGATTTCCGTCATGCGAGACTGCGTGAGACGCTCTTTTGAGAGCGTCGCTCGATGCTTGGATAAGATACGCGCGTCGCCCTGGCAGGTGAAAGGCGCACCCAGAGATGCAATCGCTCTATGCGAATTCTCGCACGGAGTCGTTGCGCCATGCAACAAACTACCCTCCTAGAAGAGACTTAAGATCGTTTTATTTCCCATCGCCATGCCCAGAGTGCGATGATTGGATACTCCCAAATCCAACCGTCATGGGGTCGTATGGATTACCGAAATACGGAACTGAAACTCGAAACGCTGGTCCAATATTTCAACGAAGAACGAATCAATCTGAATCCAGTGTTTCAGCGCGGAAGCGTGTGGAATCTCAAGGCTCGGCAGGAGCTGATGAAGAACGTTGTATTGAAGAGGCCAATTCCTGCAATTTTCGTTTACAAAGACGAAGACGGCTCGCGATACAGCTTCAACATTATGGATGGGAAGCAGCGTCTGGAGTCGATACTTTTGTTCATCGGCCACGCTCGCCCTGACTTCTGCATTTCGACTTGGGCGAAGTATATAGTCATCGGCGAACTTCGCGATGAAGTGAATTTCTCTGTCCCGATAGGCACCGGAAAGAGCACCTTAGTTGCGCATAAGGATTTGGGCGCGGAGGTAGTTCGGGATCTTCGCGAATATCCAATTCCGATGATCGAGATTACCCTGAATGAAAACACTTCAATAGACGAAATCATTAGCCTTTTTGTGGATATCAACCAGCAAGGCGTGAAGGTGACTCGACTTCAAATTGTTCGCGCGCTCAAGAGAAACGACCCATTCTTGAAGGATATATATACGCTTGTGGCTCAACGTCAGACGAGAACACAAGCAGTATTTGTCAGGCGCAAGAGAACTGATTTTACTTATGTGCTGAAAAGGCTACAGAGCGTTGCAAGTGTTACAAATGCAGATCAACAAGCCGACCGTATGTGGGAAAGGCTATTTGAGTTGGCTCTCTTTGTCCGGTCTGGAAAGCATCGGAAGCCTACCGAGATTCTGAAGTCATTCATAAGCTCACCAGCCGTTGCGCAGGAGAGGTTGAGTGCTACAGAACGAGCGAAGTTGAGAAATGTCTTCGACTTTCTATCGGACGCTTATCGAGGGTCGAAGTTGGATAAAACCAGATTTGCGACGGATCAAACCCATTTCTACACAATGGTAACGAGCCTGTTAGAAACAGATTTGCTCCAGCGGTTGAACCATAAGGATATTGTCGCGGCCATCGTCAAATTCGATGAAGTGCTTGGCTCGAAGAGTGCCGGGATTCCGGGTTTGACCAAACTGTCGCGGAGCTATCGCGAAGTTTCAGCCAAGCAAACGAGCGATACTACTCGACGCGGTGATCGGGGGCAACTCTTCATTAAGGCGCTCGAAACCATTGTTGCGCACGAGACTGACGGATTGGACGAGACGGAATCCTGACTATGGATTCCCTTTCCCCGTCCCTGCCATTTCCTAGAAGGTGAATTTTTCCATCGCCTTGCCGGTGACCTCGGCATAGGTCAGCCGATTGCCGACCATACCTTTGACTGCCAGATCGAAGCGATCCGCGTCTGTCATCTTCCGGTTCTTGTACCGGAAAACCTGCTCGGTGACGTAACGGTCCAAGTGGAACGGCTCAACTGCAACGTAGGTGCCTTTCAGCCCCCGCTTGAGCAACGCCGAGAAATTCTCGATTCCGTTGGTGTGGACTTCGCCGCCGACGTGCTCTTCCAGATGATTCACAGTCTCGTGAACGTAATCGAGCGCCTTGAGGTTGCTGTACCCATTGTGTCCGTCCGCGTAGACAGTGCTCTTGCCCTCGATGTGCGCAAGGATGGCATCTTGCAGTGTCTCCCGGTTCACGTTGGGAACCACGCTGGCGCGTACCTAACGTGCGTTGCGGTCCAGCGGTCCAACCACGGCAAGCTTCCCCGTGCGAGGCTTGTCTTCGCTGAATCGCGCTCGCTTTGCCCGCTTGCTGAGGTGCCAGTTCTTCGGCTCGCCCCCGGCAAAGGCTTCATCGACTTCGCACGCCCCTCCGCTCCCGGCTAGCTTCTCGGTCTGCTCATGCTGGTTTGTTTTGGTCGGCGTTCAGCCCTCGTCTTCGTCGTCATCTCCGTCTTCCTCGCAACAGGCGTCCGGACACGGCTTACAGCAACATGGATCCTTGTCGCACTGATTGCAGCACTTCTTCTGACCGCACTCATCCCAGATCGTGTAGGCGAGCATGTCCATAATTCCATAATCTTGACGGGCATGTTCGGATCGTCACTCTTGATTTCCAGTTCGCACGATCGCGGACATTTTTCGGCGGCAATGTATCGAACCACCAGGTTCATGCACGAGCCGGGTTGGAGTGTTGCGGGGAACGGATTGTTGATGAGCTTCCAATGACGCCGCTTGCGCCTGAAAGCGACACTGGTTACGTGCAAACCGCATTCGGGGGTATTGGGGCGAAGTGGTGGCGTTGAGTGGAAAACAGTAGCGTCCGGAGACTGCTCGTAGATCGCCTTTTCCACTCAAGAACAAACACTTCTGATTGAAGTTAGAAAAGCTGGGCTTGTAGAAAAGCTCGAGAGCCGAAAAGCGAAACGCGCCAGCTTATGACCGCCGGCGCGTTTTCGTTCGGCTCTCGTGGCGGCTACTCCTTTTTCAGCGGCGCTCCCGTCGTTTTGCCGGTCACACCCTGGAGGAACGGGAGGCCGTTCGGTTCCCCCCAGCCTGTCACGTTATCCCAGCCTTCTGTTACCGTCAGCGAGGAATCGGTGCCGAAGCTGACTGCGTAATCGAGGCTGTCCGGGCCGAGGATATTCGGCCAGATCGTGCTGAGGAACCCAGTCTGCGAATACAACGACAGGTTCCCTGAGGAAGCGTCGAGATTTTCGGCGTCGGTGTAGAGCGTCTTGGCTGTGAAGGTTGTGGTGCCATGAGAATCCTTGAGCGACCCGGTGAGGTTAGACTTGCTCACGCTCGCCGGCGGCGGGACGACGTCGGTGATTTCACCCGACTTCAGCCTGGATACCGCTGGAGCCGCATCTCCCAAGGGCTTGCCGTTGAACTGGTCGGCGATAGCCCAGGTTGCCGTGAAGATCGGACTCGCCAGGCTAGTGCCTCCGATCACGTTGCCATATTGCTTTCCGCTCTCGGTCACGACGACCGCGAAACCGGTGTACGGGTCGGCCAGCGCCGAAACGTCCGGCACCTGACGCCATGAGCCGGGAAGAGCTTTCTGCCACGAAGGCTTCGCGTAGTACTGGCTCTGGCCGCCGCCTGCGCCGGCAAAGAAATAACCTTCCAGCGGGTCTTCCACTTCGAAGTCATAGAGGTACACGTTGTTGTTGCCCCATCCGGTTACGATCTGTCCGGTTCCGTAGGGGTTGTTCAGGACTGTGGTGCCTCCCACTGCCGTCGCGTAAGGAGAGTTGGAGGGAATGCTGACAGCGCCGACCGGCGTTCCGAGTCCCTGGTCGCCACCGTCGCCGCTGGAGAACTGGAAGGAGATTCCCGCGGCCGCGCCAAGTTTGAGCACGGAGTTGAATGCTTCTTCTTCCAGTGGGCCAGCCAGGATCTCTGCGTCGTTCTCCCAGCTGCTCGAAACGGTGTGGGCTACCTTGTTGGTGATGACGTATTGCAGCGACGCGATCTGGTCCTCGTTATCCTGTCCGGCCGACGCCACGACTACGATATTGGCTCCGGGAGCGATTGCGTGGGCCGACTGGATATCCAAAGCAATCTCGCCATCCCAGCCAGACAGAATGCCTGCGTTCGGGTTCACGGGTTTGCCCTCCGGATAAATGACGGAGAAGTTC
>Ga0302326_10030655_pt1 | contig 10760 bp, 9 predicted proteins | sample Palsa_T0_3_FD_202264 | JGI IMG/M metagenome (GOLD analysis project Ga0302326, IMG submission 202264) | Peat permafrost microbial communities from Stordalen Mire near Abisko, Sweden - Palsa_T0_3 | ecosystem: Environmental > Terrestrial > Soil > Palsa > Peat permafrost | place: Sweden: Abisko...
CTGAAAACTGAAAACTGAAAACCGAACACGTAAACGATCCCCTCTTTCTGAAAACCGAAAACCCGCTTTCTATTTCGTCTGCACCTGCGAAATAAACTTATCCGCTTCGTTGATGCTGTCCTGCATCTCTTTGATGAGGTTGTCGATATCGCTGCCGAGTTCGACGTCGGTTCCCTGGAGCGAGGCGATCGCTTCCGCGTTGAGGTTGGCCTTAATGAACAGCACGCGGTCCTTGAACTTTCGCAACACCGGATCCATGGTAGCGGCGGCCGCGTCCATGTGCCCGACCAGATCGTCGTAGTGCTCGTGCGTCTTATCGTACAACGCTTTGCTCTGGCTCTGCAGCGACGGATCATCGCTCATCTGGGCGATCTCACCCTGCCACTCGGTAAAGAGTGCTTCGCCGACGTTCTTCACCGACTGAATCTTGCTCTTCACTTCCGAGGCGCGCGAGTCGCTTCTGTTGTACGCAGCATTCAACTTGTCGTACATCGCCTCGAGATCGCCCCCCTTGAAGTTCACCACGCTCTTGAACTGATCCAGAGCACTGGCAAACTGCTGCTTGGCATCCTGCTGCGCATCTCGGGCGGATTTCACGTCATCGACGAGCCGATCGCGCTTGGCATAGCCGATCTTTTCCCAGGCGTCGTAATACACCTCCCGCGTCTCGGCACATCCGGCCACAGCGGTAGCCAAAAGCAGCGACAGGAGCAGCATTGCCCGGCTACCAATCACCCAGTCGCATTTCATAGGCTTCCTTGTAAATGTAATTCAAATAATCAGTTCGGTGCGATGCGCGACTTTATCGTGGGCCGGCGGAGGTTGTCAAAGCAGAGAAGGAGGATCAGCGCGAGGCGAGAAGACTTCTATTACATGGTAGCCGACGCACCCGTCGTCATCTGGATAAGCCGGAGCGTCCTCGCCCGGATTCTTCGGGCTGAGGACGGCCCGGCTCGCCCTCCAGCCCACGCCCCGCTCCATCCGATCACTTATGAATAGCCCGTCCACCGCGCATCTCCACCGGCCACGGCTTGGAAACGGCGTTGCTGTTCGCATCGACAAATCGCAGCGGAGGATGCACCCATTCGCCGGCATAGTCGATGCCCACCCGCGGCCCCGTCACGATCCGCGGCTTCGCCGCCCGATCATCCCGCACCAGAAACAACTCATCCCCCGTCAGATCCATGCCATTGAGAGCCCGCGTAATCCGCATCCCCCGCGCCAGCTTCCCCGGCCCCGAAAGATCCGCCTCCCACCCATCCATCGGCTCCGCCGCCCGAACGAGCACCGCCTGCGCGTCATCCGCCACGCTGGCAACGATATTAAACATGTCATGCACGCCGTAGATGAAATAGACGTATGCATGACCGCCCGGGCCGAACATCACCTCCGTTCGCCGCGTGCGGCCCTTGGCCGCGTGACACGCCAGATCGTGCGTGCCGACATATGCCTCGGTTTCCACGATACGAGCGCGGAAAGTCTTTCCGGACAGCTGCCGCACGAGCAGTTTCCCAATCAGATCGCGCGCTAAGTCGATGGCCGGCCGCCGGTAAAATGACCGGGGAAGTTTCCGCATGCTGAAGAGCCCTCGGCTTGAGCTGGCCGCTGTCCCGGACACGTTCGAAGAACCCCAAGCACTCATCCCCAGCGCGCGATCCCGAGTTTTCTCGCCACCACCACTCCCAGTCCACTGGCCAAGCCAGAATGCCGATAGTACAATCTGGCGACCTCGATGGCACCGGATTCCGTCGCGGACATTTTGGGGTATGGTGTAACGGTAGCACAAGCGCCTCTGGAGCGCTTTGTCTAGGTTCGAATCCTAGTACCCCAGCTTGCTGCCAAGTCTCGCACTCCGTTTGGGGTGATGCTGATGCTCCGCCGGATCCTTGCCCTTCAACTAGTCTTGGCGGTCACCTCCTGCGGGGAGACTAAACCGGCAAGTGGGAGCGGTGCGCGGGCGAGCAGGCCCGCCTCCACGGTGGTTACATCGGAGTCAGTGGCTGATTTCGATCGCTCTGACGCGTACACGCTGGCTGGCTTACGCGCCTCACATTCCCGGATGGCTCACGGCAGCGACGGGTTCGTTGTTCTTGTGTCATTTTTCGGCAACGGCCGTTTGAATGTCGTGCAACATTGCTACATTTTTGCCGATGGCGGTAACGGAATGATCCGTTACGTCCAAAATTGGGCGATCCAGGGCGGTGGCGAGGATGCGTCGTTTTCCCGTGCTTCGATGCCTGTGGCTCAGCGGTCGGAGCTGGATGCGGCCATAAAGAACCTTCCACCCAGTGGAGTGTTTTCTCGTGATGAAGACGCTTTTTTTGTCAGTTGGAAAGTGGATGGGACTTGGGCCACGAGAGTTTATGACCGTACGAGCTTGTCACCTGAAATATTGAGGTTTTGCGATCTTGTGAACATTCCCCGTACCTGGTTCTAGACGGGGTATGCCTCAGGCCGAACCGGGCCACGAGGGAGTTGAGTGAATAGATTGTGCCGAAGCCATCTGAGCCGCCGCCGGCGCATGTTCCGTAGAAAGTTTCCCCGGACTGCGCGATTCCGCCGATCGGGTTTGCCAGAGGAAATGTCCCGAAGCCCGTCCCAAAATCGCCGATGGAATAGAAGGGGATGCCGTCTGGTCCCGGAGCCGCATCGGTGAGGACACGTTTCTCGCTCTTGAGTTGCGAGGAGGTACACGCTCGAGCTGGAGCAGATCACTCCAGTCTAAGCGAGTCCCCTCGCTGCTCACCTTCCCTTGTAGACCAAAACTGGACGAACAGTCCGGACGATTTTGACCAACTCGGCTTGGGCGCGCATCACCGCTCGCACATCTTTATATGACTTGGGTGACTCTTCGCGCAGCGAGTCGCTCAGGCGTGGATCGAACCACACCCCGTCCATTTGGCGGCGCAGGTCCGAGCGGTTGAATCGGTCGCGGGCTGCGCGGCGGGAGAAGAGCCGGCCGGCGCCGTGGCCGCTGGAGCGGAGCGATTCGGGGCAGCCGCGCCCTTCGACGTGCAGGCTCAGCGTGCCCATTGAGCCGGGGATGACGCCCGGAAGGCCGGCGTCGGCGGGCATCGCGCCTTTGCGGTGGATCAGCAGCGACTGGCCGAAGTGCTCCTCCCGGCGAACGTGATTGTGGTCGCAGCCGATGGTCAGTTCATCGAGTTGCCGGATTTTGAACTCGTCGCGGAGAATCCCGGCAACTTCCGTCGCCATGGCGATTCGGTTGGCTTCTGCGAACGCGCGAGCCCACTCCTGATCTCGAAGGTATGCCTGGCCCTCGGACGTGTCGGCATCGAGAGCCATCATCGAGGCGGACCGGATCGTGGCACGGGCAAGGTGGTGGGACTTTACTTCCTGCCCCAACACCCGCGAGCCGCTGTGAATCATGAGCCAGAGGCGATCGTTTTCATCGGACTGCAATTCGATGAAATGATTTCCTCCGCCGAGTGTTCCGAGTTGCGGGCCAGCTTCACCATCGGCGACCGCACGCAGTGCCGGATGGGAAAGATCAGATGACCTGAGCATTGGGGGATGCGGAAGCGCCCGCGAGCGATGCCGGCGGTGGGTGGGGATGCGCTCGCCGAGGAGGCGCAGGATCCGGCCGGCGTTGTTTGCGTCTCGCAATAGGTCAGCCGAGGCGTCGAACGCGCAGGCGAGCATGCCGCAGCCGATGTCACCGCCGACGGCTGAGGGATAGATCAGCCGTCGCGTTGCCATCGCGGTGCCGACACAGACATCTCTCGCCAGATGCACGTCGGGCATGACCGCCACGTGCAGGACGTCGTCCGCCCGGCGCACGCGTTCGATGGCGTTGCGCGCGGAGTCTTCCATCGGCATCGCCAGCCAACTATTCAGCGTCGCGACTTTTGTTTCGTCCGTCTCACTCATGGCGGACCTCCTTCATCCGAGTTGGAGGCATATGGAACCGCCACGAAGAACAGGCTCGGGGCGCGTTTTCGGCTGATCGACTGTGCCACCCGGGCGCGCAGCGCCCCCGATCGCTCCTGGAGCCGGGACATTGCTTCGGCCAGCGCCGATGGCGATGCATCGAGCAACACGAGTCGCACGAGAAGCTGGGATGGGCCGCCCATCGGCTCCACCGATTGAACGGACAGATCGCCGAGCGTCTCCTCGGCCAGCAGCATCATCAACGTGCGCTGCACCTGACGGCATAGTTGCAGCGTTTTGCGATCCGTTCGTGGATCAAACGATCCGCCGGGTTGCGCGCTCTCGCCTTGCGCGCTCTCGCCTTGCGCGCTCTCGCCGAGCAGCGCGCGTTCGAACAAATCCTCGGCCGACGCCTCGCGCGCGCGGCCTTTCCACCTGCGATTGCGGTGTCTCACAAGAATCTCCGTCGAGCCGCGCGCAGAACCGCACAAAGGGGTGCGCCGCGGCATTAAACCTTCAGGAATTCAAAGCAGAACGACGCTGATTGATCAGCGACTGACAAGAGGGAGGATGAATTGGACGAGTCGCATGGGAACCTCAATTGCAAAACTGCGCATGATTGCGCTGCCGGGATGATAACCGATTGTTGAGGAAAAGGCCAGGGCTTTCCTTAGTGAGTTATTGAGCTATTGACCGAGGGTGCGGCCGGATTTTTTGGCACCCCGTTGCTCTCGTGTAGCGGCTGTCCCGAAGGGACGCGGTTGGGCATTCGAGTCGCGTCCCTTCCGCTAAACGAGGCGTCAAATCGCATCGCCAGAAATTTTGGCCACGCCCTCGAAGTCACTTCCTGAAGCGTTCCAACACCGCGCCCAAGGCCGTGAACATCTGATCGAGCACCTCGGGTTTGGGCATCGGCAATTTGAGATAACTCTCGCCGGTTCGCTCATCACGGTGAACCAGCGAGACGCCCGGGGAGGCTGCGGCGGAGGCGCGGGGATCCGAAGGGCGCGACGTTGCCGCAAGCTGCTGGAGGAGCGACAGGCCCGTCTCCAAAAATCCCGACCAGGGATTCGCCACGGCGGGTACAGCAACCTCATTCTCCGGCGGTGTCGCGGATGCGTCCTCGCTGTCCGCGGCGACTCCGTCCGTATCCGGCGGGTCCTGGGCGGCGGGCTGTGGAATCGAATCGGTGGCCTTCTCAACGGTCTCCATGAAGCGCTTGAGCCGGCCTCCTTCAAGAAGCACCTGCTTGTCTCCCCCATCGAGGGCGCCCGCGAAAAGGGAACTCTTGAACTTGAGGACCGAGAGCATCCCTTCTTCGATCGTCCCCTGAGAGACGAAATTGATGACGCGAACCGGCTGGCGCTGCCCCAGTCGATGCACGCGCCCGATGCGCTGCTCCAGAACGGCGGGATTCCAGGGAATGTCCACGTTGACCACCACCGATGCGTGCTGCAGATTCAGACCCACGCCGCCGGAATCTGTGGAGAGAAACGCACGGCAACTCTCATCTTCACGGAATCGATCGATCAAATTCTTGCGGCGCGGACCCGGAACCTCACCGTGAAACATGACGTGGCCCCAGCGCCGTGGCGCGAGCCGGCGCACCAGCAACTCGTGCATGCGAACCCATTGGCTGAAAATAACGACTTTCGTCTCGGGTTGCTCGAACAGCTCTTCCAGCAGCGTGGTCAGCTCGTCGGCCTTTACGCCAAAGTCGGTCTCGTGATCGATGAGATAGGTGCTGTCGCAGCTCATGCGCATGTTCTGCAGGGCGATCATGAGGCGGCGTCGGTCGGCTTCGGAGAGAAAGTGAGACCTGCGCCACTTGGCGACGATGCGCGCGACGATCTCCCGGTTTTCGTCGTGATGCCGCATTTGCTGGGCGGTCATCGGGACAAACAGGTGCTTGTCGAGGCGGCCGGGAAGCTGATCGAGAACCTCCTTCTTTCGCCGGCGGAGGAGGATCGGCGCGAGCGTGCGCCCGATCGAATCCAGGTCCTTGTAGCCAATGACCCTTCCCGTCTCCTTTTCGTGGATCTGATGCTCGGCCAGGAATCGGAATGTGGGACCGAGCCGATGTTGATCCACGAACTGAATGATCGAGACAAGCTCTTCGAGGCGATTTTCCAGCGGTGTTCCCGTCAGGACGATGGCATACGGCGAAGCGATCCGCTTGACCGATCGAGCGGCCCGCGTGTTCCAGTTCTTGATGCGCTGCGCCTCGTCGAGAATGACCAGATCGGGTGCCCACGTGGCGATCAGATCCAGATCGCGATGGATGGTGTCGTAGTTGACGATTTTGTAGAAGGCGTCGGCTGCATATCCCTGCTCTCGAACCGCCCGCATGCCTCCGATAATCTGCGCGGAGCGTTCCGCGAAGCGGGTGATCTCCCGCTCCCATTGATGCTTGAGCGATGTCGGGCAGATGACCAGGACGCGTTCGACACCGAAGTGCCGAGCCATGATTTCGACGGCGGCGATCGCCTGGACCGTTTTCCCCAGGCCCATCTCGTCGCCGATGAGACATCTTCCCGCGCGGGCGGCGAAGAGCGCGCCCTCCCGCTGATAATCGTAGAGCGGAACTTTCACCAGCTTGTCGAAAGCCGGGCTGCCGATGCCGTGCGGAAATGCTTTATTCAACGCCTGCTCACGGTGGCTGCGATCGCGAACCTCGGCAACAAAGCCCAGCACATCGTCAAAACAGCGCAGCTCGTGGTCGAATCTGGATGCATCGGAGAGAAATTGATCGAAGCCAGCAACGGCTTGTGGCCTCAGGATATGTTGGGAATCGAAGTATTCCTCCGCGATGCGCGCCAAAGCGGGCGGGAAATCCGTGCCGGGTCTGAGACAGACCTCGCGCCTGGCGCCGTAACGGAGATAGATTTCGCTGTGCGCCGGTCGAAACCCCGCGCGCAACATTGCAGCGACTCCTTTCTGACGGCGGATTCTCGCGAGTGTGAACTCAATGTGCTTGCAGGTGCCGAGGGAATTGGTTGCAAAGTCGGGGCAGGAGCAGAAATTGTCCCCCGGGCCGGGACCGCGGATGGCCACACGATAGGCGCTTTTGGTCTTGGGATTGATGACCTCGAAATCGGTAAACACCGGTTCGGGTCCGAGATTGCGAGATTTGAATTTCTGTTTTCGTCCGAACTGTCGCCGCAGCGCAATTTGCCACGACTCGAGAGACATCTCCTCCGGCTTCACGAACGGAGAGACCTTATTGCGGCGTCTCTTGCGGCGGGGGCGGACGGTTTTGGATTTTATGCGGGTCGGCATGTTTGTCGGATTCACTTGTCTGCCGTCCCTCCAGTCGTCACCGCAATGGGACGAATCTTGACGTTGCGGAAGGCGATCTTGCCATGATCTCCCTGAAGGGCGACGTAGCCGATGTCGGATTTGGCGAAGTCCGGCATCGACCGGAACTTGCTCTTGGCGACGCGTGCTTTGAAGTCGTCGCTGTTGTAAACGTATTCGAAATATTTCACCCCGTTGATTTCATGTACGCATTTCTCGGGGGTCATCAGCAGGCGGACGTGATTCCATTCCCCGACAGGCTTGGTGGCATCGAGCGTCTTGCCGGTGGCGGGATCGATCGGAGGCTCGTAGAGGGCGTACAGCCAGCCGCATCGGATCTTGTCGGCGGCGGCTACGTTGTCTTCAAGCTGGAATTCGGGGCCGGTGGCCCAGACGGCCCGGCCCTTATCGGTGACGTGGTACATGATGCCGCTGTTGCCGGCATGCGAGATGTTGTAATCGAGCTGCAGCTCGAACCAGTCGAATTTGTCATTGGTGCAGATATCGCCGGCATTGTGCGGGTCGATGCAGGCGAGCGTGCCGTCTTGCACCACCCAGCCGGGGCGGACCTTGTCCATTCGGAAGGTGTGCCAGCCATCGAGCGAGGTGCCGTTGAAGAGCAGTTTCCAGCCGGCTTTGACTTCGTCGTCGGTAAGTGTGTTCGGCTTCGTATCATCCTTCGCCGGCGCGGTCGTGGGAGCGTCGTCGGCCTGCTGGTTTGCAGCCGCGGGAATGACGCAGAGCACCGCCAGGCCCGCGAGAGCGAGCGTTGATTTGAGCCAGGTCATGGGGGGTGGTTCCTCCGTAGGGAGGCATGGTAGCAGGGGATCGATGCAGCGGGAAGACAGGGAGCGCGAAGGGGTGCACGACCGTCTCTTCGCGCCGCCCCCTCTCCCGGTACTCCGGGAGAGGGCTGGGGTGAGGGTGATTTGGAGCGTAGGAAGTTGCTGGTTACTCCGAAGGGAGTTCATCGAGGAACGAGAGTCATTCTACGTCCGAAATCACCCTTACCCCAACCCTCTCCCGGAATACCGGGAGAGGGGGTAGCGCGCAGAGACGGTCGTGTAAATTTCCCGGGGGTCCCTCCGATGCTATACTGTGCCGGTATGGGGTTGCCCGCAGAAAAACATCGATTCACGGTCGAAGAGTATTTGCGGATGGAGGAAGCTTCCCCATTGCGCCACGAGTATCACGACGGCGAAATTCTTGCGATGTCCGGTGGGAGTCTGGAGCACAGTATCATTACCACGAACGTCGCTGCTGCACTTCATGCGGCACTCGTCGATAAACCTTGTCTCGTGCTCGACAGTAACCTGAAGGTGGGAATCATTTCGGCCCGGCGATTTGTTTACCCCGACGTCCATGTCATTTGCGGGCAGCCGCAGTTCGATCCCAGGGATGCAACTCACCAAACCGTGACGAATCCGCGTGTGGTGGTGGAGGTGTTTTCGCCCTCGACCGAAGGCTACGATCGCGGCGGAAAATTTAATCTGTACCGCGAGTTGGAGTCATTCGAAGAATACGTGTTGGTGTCCCAAGACACAGCGTCGGTTGAAACGTTCTTCCGTCAGCAGCATGGCACTTGGTTGTTTACGCCGTATTCCGGGCTCGATGCCGTCTTAAAACTCAGATCACTGAACCTCGAACTGCGACTCTCGGACGTGTATGCACGTGTGGATTTCCGCAAAGAGCCAGACGCGGCGGTCGATGGCCTGCCAAAGTCGGGAGAGAGGGGGTAGATAACACCGCATCTTGGCCGCTACGGGCAGCGGAGCGAGTCAATCACCAAGCCCCATGACCGATACAACAATCCAAGAGGCGCTGGAAACCGCCGCCCGGCATCATCGGGCGGGGGAGTTGCCGGCGGCGGAGACAATTTATCGGCAGGTGTTGGCGCTGCAGCCAAATGATCCGGACGCGCTGCATCTGCTGGGAGTGCTCGCGGCTCAGGTGGGGAACGCCGAGGCGATTGCGCTGATGCGCAAGGCGATTGCGCAGCGGCCGGAGTTTCCCGAAGCATATGCACATCTGGGCAACGCGCTGCACATGCGCGGGGAGATTGGGGAAGCGATTACCTGTTATCGCTGCGCGGTAGCGCAGCTGCCGGAGTTTCCCGAGGCGTGGAGCAATCTTGGGACCGCTCTGACGACGGCGGGGGAGCTGGAAGAGGCGGTGCGCTGCTGCCGGCGGGCTTTGGCGCAGCAGCCGGATTCGCTGGAGGCGCATAACAACCTGGGGAACGCGCTGCGGTCGCAGGGGAAGGTCGACGAATCGATTGCCGAGTTCCGCACGGCCATCGCCATCGATCCGAACTTTGCCGAAGCGCATGGGAACCTTGCTCAGGCGCTGCTCCAGCGAGGAGAGTTGGAAGAGGGGTATCGCCAATACGAGTGGCGGTGGAGGTGCGATTCGTTTCAAAGTATGAGGAGGAGGTTCGCGCAGCCGCAGTGGGACGGGACGGATCTGGTCGGCCGGACGATTCTGATTCACGCGGAGCAGGGGTTCGGCGACTCGATCCAACATGTGCGTTTCGTGCCGCAGGTGATTCAGAAGGGCGGGCGGGTCATCGTGGAGTGCGCTGCGCCGCTGGTGCGTTTGCTGGGGGAAGCCGCGTTTCTGCGGGGGTCCAAGGTTGTGAGCAGCGCGGCGCAGGCGGGCGAGACGTTTGACGTGCATCTGCCGATGATGAGCCTGCCGTTTGCGCTGGGAGTACGGTCAGTGGCGGACATCCCGCACGATGTACCCTACATCTCGGCCGAACCGCGGGCATTAGAGGGAGCAGGCCTGAAGGTAGGGCTGGTGTGGGCGGGCTCGACGACGCACACGGACGATCGGAACCGGTCGATCCCGCTTCAGCTTCTCTCACCCCTGGTGCGCCGTGGCGTGATCTTCCATAGCCTGCAAATAGATGAGGCGGCTAGAGAAGCACGGCTCGCGCCGGCAGGAATGAACCTGATCGACATGAGCGAGCATATTCGCGACTTTGCCGACACTGCGGAGATTGTTGCGGCGCTGGACCTGGTGATCTCCGTGGACACGGCCGTGGCCCACCTCGCGGGAGCGATGGGGAAGCGAGTGTGGGTATTGCTGCCGTTCGTGGCGGATTTCCGCTGGATGTTGGATCGGGAAGATTCGCCGTGGTATCCAACCATGCGCCTGTTTCGGCAGCAGCGGGCGGGCGATTGGGGAGAGGTCGTCCGTCGAGTGGGAGCGGCGCTGGAGCAAAAGGTGGCTGAGCGCGAATCCGCGCCACGCCGAGTCTGAGGTACTCCGAAGGCTCGGATCGACGCGTTGAGCACGGTGGGAGTTGGGGATTGGAAAATGTAGGGAACTGGGGATTGCAAATTGAAAATTGCAAATTTCAAATTGAAGATCGGAAGAGCTCCCTCTTCCCGATTTGCATTTTGCAATTTTCAATTTGCAATCCCCAACTCCCGCGTCTTTAGTTGGGCTGGCTGTCGAGGGTCTCGTTCAACCGGCTTTGTTCGCCGCGATGATGGCGCAGGAGATGCTGGATGAGTTCGAGCTTCCTGGTGACGAAGCTCATGGAATCGGGTCGTTTGTGGGGGGCA
>Ga0302326_10030658_pt1 | contig 10759 bp, 8 predicted proteins | sample Palsa_T0_3_FD_202264 | JGI IMG/M metagenome (GOLD analysis project Ga0302326, IMG submission 202264) | Peat permafrost microbial communities from Stordalen Mire near Abisko, Sweden - Palsa_T0_3 | ecosystem: Environmental > Terrestrial > Soil > Palsa > Peat permafrost | place: Sweden: Abisko...
CGATGCGCTGGCGGTTGACGATGCCCACCAGCTGCGACCCGCGAACGACGGGGAAGTCTTCCTGCAGGGAATGAACGCAGCGCACGAGCGCGTCGGCGAGCGTGTCCGAGGGCGACAGCGTCGCGAAGTCGGTCAGCATGACTTCGCGCATCTGCACGGTATCGACGACGGACTGGAAGAAGATGCCCTGATCTTCAAGCTGCGCTCCGATGAAGATGAAGAAGCCTGCAGCCGGAAGGATGGGGTCGTGCAGGAAGAATCCGACGAAGATGGCGCCAAGCGCAAGCAGTTGCCCCAGGCCCACAAGGGCGCGGCTGGCCGGAGTTTGCCCGTGGGTGCGGGCGAGTCCACTACGCAGCAGCCGTCCTGCGTCGAGCGGATACGCCGGAAGGAAATGAAGCGCGCCGAGAAATGCCTGCAGCCAGACCATGCTGCGGATCAACGCCGTGGGAGTGACGAAGGGCGTCCCAAAGAGCGAGAAGCCGCCGCTGGCTCCGGTGACGGTCGCGGCCAGTACCAGCGCTGTCGCCAGATTGGCGATGGGGCCGGCGAGCGCGAGCGTGTACTGGGCGCTGCCGGAGTTGGCTAACTCCTGGCTTTCGGGGTTCGCGTAGGCGAAAAGGCCGCCGATGGGCAGCAGCAGTATGGTCCGCAGCCGCAGGCCGAGCCATGCTGCGGTGATCAGCCGCGCGGCTTCCCGCACCCCGACCGCGCCAGCAATCAGAAACCAGAGGCCGAGGCCCGCAGTCGCGCTGACTCCGACGGCGTTGGCGAAGAGCAGGCACACGACGGCCAGCAGCACAAAAAAGGTGTGGACGCGAATTTCGACGCCCATCCAGCGGCCCAACGGGATTGACCAGCCACGCATACACATTGATTGTAGACACTGCTTTCCGGGTGGGTGCATTTGGCGAAGTTTTTCCAACCCCGGTACGGGCAGGTAAGTTAAGACAAGGCGGTATAAGGGCGTACGAATGCGGGTAATTGCGGGGAGTCTTCGTTCTCGACCATTGTTGGCTCCGGCGGGGCTGGGCACGCGTCCTACGGCGGACCGGCTGCGCGAGACATTGTTTAATGTCCTCACCAACGGCGCGGTGGATCGCATCACGGGAGCGGCGTTTCTGGATCTATATGCCGGGTCGGGAGCTGTGGGAATTGAAGCATTGAGCCGGGGAGCGGCTTCGGTGACGTTTGTAGAACAAGGCGCTCCAGCGTTAGCCGTTCTAAATAAGAATCTGGATAGTCTTGGATTGAGAGGCGCGAAGGTCCAGATTGAGAAGCGGAGCTCGGTGCGATTCCTGCGCGGCTCCGTCGAGACGTCAGCGAAGGGAAGGTTTGGCGCTGTTTTTCTGGATCCGCCTTATGATCTGGCGGAGGAATACGCGGCGATACTTGGCATGCTGGGCGGCGAATGCGCTGGGCTGCTCGCGGCCGGGGCGATGGTGGTCGCCGAGCATCGGCGCAAGCAACCGCTTGCGGAGAGCTACGGGAGTCTGAAACGCACGCGGCTGCTGGAGCAGGGGGATGCGGGGCTGAGTTTTTACTCTCTGGACGAGCTCTAATTCATCTGACTGGACTTGGTTTTCAGGTATTTATCGAAGGGGATTTCGAAGTAGAAGAGCTCTTTCCCGTCCGCATCCTTGATGGTGTGCAGGTTGAGCAGTGCGCCTTTCAGTGGGCTGGTGAGTCCGCTGACATCGTAAAAGAGAAATCCGGCGCGGGTGGTGTGGGGCTCAACGACCAGCGCCTGAAATTCGAAGGTGTCGAAGTCCTGCTCGATCTCCTTGTCGCTGGCTTTGGGCTTGAGTTTGATGGCTGGGATTGGGCCGGGCATGGGGATCTTTGAGCCCTCCCGCTCCTTGCGTGTCATGAGGCGTTCGACATCTTCGGGCTCCGCGGCCTGAATGCGGTCGCCTGTAGAAGTGACGAAGAGGATGCGCGCGTCACGCAGGGAGATAGGCCGGTCGCTGTTGTTGGTGACGATGAGACGGATGGGCATGACTCCGTGGGAGATGTAGTCGACGCGGAAGAGGGCCATCTTGTCCTTGGTGTCGTAGGGTTCGGCGGCGATGGCGAGTTTTTCATCGGTATGCACCTCGACCGCAGCGAAGTCGGTCGCTGGCTGGACGGCTGGCGGGGTGTGATCGGCGGCGCTGGAAACCCACGGAAGCAGGGCGAGGATGGCAACCGCCAGGGCGAAAAGGCGGACCGACGTGCGTCTCATGTTTCGGTGCGAAGACCTCATCGAAAATGACTTTATCAGGATTGGTGGCATGGAATGTAAAGCGCTGGATGGGAGCACAAGGGGGTACAACGGCGAGAAGAAGGTCGAGTACGGGCGCAACTGTATCATTTGAGGGTTGCCGGTTCCTGAACTGCTTCCGGTTTGACGGTTTTCCCGGTCCTTCGGCGCGCTGAATGCATGATTCTAGTTCTCTACAACGTGGGTCTGCTGCTGGCGTTGGTGGTCGGTGCGCCGTGGTGGCTGTGGCAGATGGGAACGACGCGGAAGTACCGCGAGGGGCTGCGCGAACGTCTGGGCTGGGTTCCGTCGCGTATTTTCGAACGGCAATTGGACGCGTCCGCGGAGACGTCTGTAAGCAAGCCCGTGATCTGGCTGCACGCCGTTTCGGTTGGCGAGGTGCTGGCTGTGACCCGCCTGGTCGCAGAGCTGGACGCGGCGCTGCCGGAGTTTCGGGTGCTGGTTTCGACGACCACAAGGACCGGGCAGGCGCTGGCCAGGGAGCGCTTCGGCGCACAGCGCGTTTTCTATTGCCCGCTGGATCTGCTCTGGGCCGTCCGCGCCTATTGCGAGGCATTGCAGCCGCACATGCTGATGCTGGCGGAGACCGAGTTCTGGCCGAATCTGCTGCATCGCTGCTTCCGGCGCGGGATTCCCGTCGTGGTGGTGAATGCCCGGATTTCGGACCGTTCGTGGCCCCGGTACCGGCGGCTGCGCTCGCTTTGGCGTCCGTTTCTGAGCCGGCTGGCGGTTGTGCTGGCCCAGTCGGAGGCCGATGCGGAGCGGCTTCGGGCGCTGGGGTGTGTTGCCGAGCGGGTGACGGTGAGCGGAAATCTGAAATTTGATGTGCGGGCCGGGGACGAGGCTGCCGCCACGCGGTGGATTCGGGAGTTGGCCGGGGGTGCGCGTCTGTTGGTGGCTGGAAGCACGCTGGAAGGCGAAGAAGCGATGCTGCTGGAAGCGTGGCGAGAGCTACTGAAGGTCGATCCGAACCTGGCGATGGTACTGGCGCCGCGCCATCCGGAGCGTTTCACGGCGGTCGCCGAGTTGCTTGAGCGTTCAAGATTTCCCTGGCGTCGCCGATCTGAGATGGGAACGTCAAGGCTGGAATCCGGAGAGATTGTCTTGCTGGATTCGATTGGGGAGCTGGCTTCGGTGTATTCGCTGGCTACGGTGGCGTTTGTGGGCGGAAGCCTGGTTCCGGCTGGCGGCCACAATCCGCTGGAGCCGGCGCAGTTTGGAGTGCCGGTGGTGATAGGTGAGCATTACGGAAATTTCCGGGCGATTGTCGGGGCCATGCGAGCGCGAGACGCAATCATGATCGTGAATTCTGGCGGACTGGCGGATGGTGTGGGTTCCGTGCTCCGCGACACCGAGGTTGCGCGTTCGATGGGGGATCGTGGGCGAAGGGTCTTCGAGGAGCAGGCTGGTGCTACACAGCGCTCCGTCGCGGCCATCAAAGCACTGCTGAGCGCGGAGAGCGTGAAATGAAGCGACCTTGGCTTCTGCCTCTGATGCCGCTCTACGCGGCGGGGCTGGCGATGCGCGCGACGGGCTTCCGGCTGGGCCTGCTTTCTGTGCGGCGGTTGCGCTGGCCGGTGATCAGCGTCGGCAATCTCTCCGTCGGCGGGACCGGCAAGACGCCGTTTACGATTGCGCTGGCCAAATTGTTGCAGCGGGAGGGAATACATGTCGATGTTCTGTCGCGTGGATACGGACGCAGCAGCACTGAGGTGGAGCGGGTTAACGCGGACGGCTCCGCTGAGCAGTTTGGCGACGAGCCGCTTCTGATCGCCAGGGAAGCCCCGGTTCCGGTGTATGTAGGGGCAAAGAGATGGCTGGCTGGCAGGCTGGCGGAGAAGGAAGCTGTCTCTGAGGCTGGCGTGCATCTGCTCGACGACGGTTTTCAGCACCGGCAACTGGCGCGGCTTGCGGATATTGTGCTGGTCAATTCCGAGGATCTGGGAGATTTTCTGCTTCCTGCAGGGAATCTGCGCGAGGGTTTTGGATCGCTCCGGCGGGCGCAGGTGCTGGCGGTTCCCGTGGAGGACGATGCGGCTGTCGATCGTTTGCGAGAGCTGGGACTGGGGCCTTCGATTGGGCAGCAGGTCTGGCGATTTCGCAGGGAGATGGTTGTACCGGAGATTCCGGAGACGCTGGCCGCGCAGCCATTTGTAGCATTCTGCGGAATCGCGCGGCCTGAGCAGTTTTTTGCCGGTCTGGCGCAGAAGGGGTTCCAGGTTGCCGGGCGGCGCAGCTTTCCCGATCACCACCCCTACACCCGAGGCGAGGTGGAGATGCTTTACCGGTTGGCACGTTCCACCGGCTCCGGAGCGCTGGTCACGACGGCCAAGGATCTCTTTCGCCTCGGAAGCCTCGCGACGGCAATAGACGAGGCATTGCCGATATTTGCCGTGGATCTGCGGGTGGTTTTGGACGACGAGCCTGCGGCGGCAGCCTGGCTCAGGCGCACCCTTGGACTCATCGTAAATTGATTCCTCCGAATTCCGGCTGTGAGAAAATTGGGGTTTGCGGAGTCACTTTCAGTTTCGGTTGCTGGTGGTTCGGCTGGGGGCGATGGGTGACATTCTCCACGCTTTGCCGGCGGTCACGGCGCTGCGCAAGGCGCATCCGGGATGGAAGATTGACTGGGCCGTTGAGCCGCGCTGGCGGCCGTTACTGACGGCTGAACCGGAAAATGCGGAACTCGACGCGCCGCGAAACGTAGCCCGGCCGATAGTGGACCAGATTCACCTGGTTCCAACCAAAGCCTGGGGACGGAGACCGCTCCAACGCCAGACCCTGGCGGAGATTCGCGCCCTGCGTTCGCAGATGCGGGCTGCCGAGTACGAAGCTGTGCTGGATCTTCAGGGGTCCATCCGGTCGGCGGTCGTTGCGCGGCTTTCGGGATGCGCCCGGATCGTCGGCGAGGCCAAACCCAGGGAAACTCCGGCGAAGTGGCTCTTCACCGAGCGGATCGGGACAGTCGGCGCGCATGTGATTGAGCAGGATGTCGAGCTTGCCAGCGCCGTGGCAGGGGATTTGTTGGAGCCTGCCGTGCCTGCGTTGCCGGTCGACCCGCAGGCTGAGGATTGGTGCGACGAGCTTGATGATCTGATGGATGCTACCTGGAGGGGAAGACCGGTGCTGCTGATTCATCCCGGTGCGGGCTGGGGTGCGAAACGATGGCCTCCGGAGAGGTATGGCGTAGTCGCCGCCGAGTTTGCCATGCGTGGCGGGTTGGTACTCGTGAATTCGGCCCCGGGCGAGGAACTATTGGCCGCGGCGGTTGTTGGCGCGGCGGGAGCGGCGGAAAGAGTGTCGGCGGTGGCGTGCACATTGGAGCAACTGATTGCGTTGACGCGGCGGGTTTCGCTCGTGATCGGCGGCGATACAGGGCCGGTGCATCTGGCCTGCGCGCTGGGCAAGCCAGTCGTGGGGATCTACGGGCCGACGGATCCAGAGCGGAATGGTCCCTTTGGAAACCGGTTCCGTGTACTGCGCAATCCGGAGAGCCGGCAGGACCACACCCGGCGGGAGCAGCCCGAGGCCGGACTTCTCACCATCCTCCCGGACGCGGTGATGGCGGCGGCGGTCGATTTGATGCTCGAGGAACGAAGGGCGGTGCAGAGCGCGCAAGAGAACTTGGGGTCCGGCTCGGGCGTTGATTCGGGGAACGATACTGGCAACGATGAGGCGTCGGAGGCGCTCAGTTCATGACGGAAGCCGCTCAGAACTCCTTTATGGCCGCGTGGCAGAAAGTCGCCCGGCGCATTCGTGTGCCCCTTGGTTTTGTTGCGGCGATCCTTTATCTGTGGCAACTGGCGGTACACAAGCCGCAGCCGGTTTTCATTCTCTGGAGCTTGCCGTTGGTTATGGCTGGGCTGTGGCTGCGTGGGTACGCCGCCGGGTACGTGAAGAAAAATCGGGAGTTAACGATGACCGGACCGTACGCGCATGTCCGGAACCCGCTGTACCTCGGTTCGATTCTGATTGCCGCCGGTTTTGCGGTGGCGCTGATGAGCGCGGCCTTTGCGGCCGCCCTTGTGGCGTTCTTTGTACTGATTTATGTGCCGGTAATTGCCTCGGAGGAGGCATTTCTCCGCGACACATTTCTTGAATTTGAGTGGTATTGCGCCCGGGTTCCGCGTCTCATTCCAAGGATCACCCCAGCCCGGACGCCGGATGGCCCGCGCGACCAGAGCGGGAGCTTTTCTTTCGCGCTCTACCGCAAACATCGCGAGTACAATTCAGCCATAGGGGCCGCACTACTGTATTTGAGCCTGTTGCTGGGGATTCTGCTGCGCTCGGTGTATGGGAAGTAAAACCTTGACCGCATCGCAGTCGGGCATTTCCACTGGGGTCTCTCTTTGGGACTGGACTCGTCTAAATACGGGACCGTCAGTTTTGGCCTGCTCTTCTCAGCAGGTGGGAACTGGAAGTCCGGAAAGCAGATCGGCACGGAGCCGACTCGGAAGTGCCAGTTTTTGGATCATTTGAATCAATATCGGGGTCGACATTTTGACCCTGGGGAGCGGACCCTCACGTTGAATCACAATTCTTTTTTCTCTTTTTGGGGTGTAAAGGCACTGGCCGCGTTCTTTTTCGCGACGGGGATTTGCAATTCAGTTTGGGGCCAGCAAAGTTCTGCGCAGCAGATTCTGTCTTTGCCGGCGCCTCGGGCTGGCTACACATTTCCCGTCAAGCAGACTTTCACCTACGCCGTCGACTGGCGTGTCTTTCCGGCTGCAACCGCAGTGCTGCATCTGGAGTCGGACGGCTCCGTCGAGCACCTGACGGCAAATGCCGATACCATCGGGGCGATCAATCTGTTGTTTCATGTCAGCGATAAGTTTCAATCCACCTTTGACCGCGAAAAGGGATGCTCGACCGAGTTGGACAAGCAGACCATCGAAGGCCGGCGACAGATCACCTCGACCCTCAAGATGGACTACACCGCGGGCAAGTCGATTCTGGATGAGAAAAACCTGACTACAGGGCAGACGAAGCGGCTCGAGTCGGGCATCCCGCCCTGCGTGACGGACCTGCTGACCGGCGTCTTTTACGCCTCGTCGCAGACCATGACGGTGGGTAAGAACTTCGATATGCCAGTGTCTGATCCGCTGAAGACGGTGGTGGTTACGATGAAGGTCGAGGGCCGCGAAGAGCTCAAGTTGCCCACAGGGACGTTCAAGACGGTCCGCGTTGAGCCGACGGCCGACGCCGGGGTGGTCAAGAATCGCGGGCAAATCTGGATCTGGTACACGGACGATGACAGGCATTTGCCGGTCCAAATGCGGGCGCGGTCGTTTTGGGGAACGATCACCTTCCGGCTGGCGTCCCTGGAAGCTAAGTAAGGCCTTCCAATCGAAGGGGATTGCCCCACTCGTAATCAGGGCTTACTGCATCCGGTAGCGCTCGCGCATCAGCCTTTGCAGGCGCGGCCAGAAGATCAGGTCGAAGGCAAGGGCTTTGTCCGGAAACATGGCCAGCGCAGCGCGGCGGGCATCGGCGACCATCTCCGAGGCCTGCTCGACGGCCAGTGAGCGATCCTGCTGGATCACCTGCATCACCATGTTCATCATCAGTTGAAGGCGACGAATGCGTCGGGATTCCTCGGCTTTTTCTTCGGGGGTCTGGAGTTGGTGGTCGCTGGTTCCCCGCATCTCAGGATTCTGGATTTTGGAACTGGCGATCAGGGCATTCTGCGGGTGGGATTCGGGCTGAAAGGCGGACTGGCTCATGCGCGATGGGGCCTCCGGGTGGCACGAACGAAAGCCGGGAAAATGCGTCCCTGCTGGCTGCATGGTACACCGCTTCGCTTGTGGAAACTACTCCTCAGCGAGCAGGGCGAATCAAGAGATTCATCAGCGTTCGCCGCACAGGGGCTCTGTCCGTACCGTCTTTCCGTCGAGATCGAAACAAGTCGCGCCGTCCAAGTCCGTGCGAAACGTGCGGGTGTGCGAAGACTGGAGTTCGGCCAGGATTTCCGCTCGGGGATGGCCGAAACGGTTATGCCGGCCGCAGGAGATGACCGCCCAGGCCGGATCGATTGCGGCGAGAAACGGCGGGCGAGTCGAGGTCAGGCTGCCGTGATGGCCGACCTTGAGGACAGTGCTTTGCAGGCCGGGCTCGGCAGAACCTGATTCCTTGAGCATCGTTTGCTCCTCCGGGGCTTCAGCGTCGCCCGCGAGGAGGATCGACATGCCCTGATACCGGGCCTGGAGAACGAGCGAGTCGTTGTTCGCCGGCTGAGGGCCGGGGTGGTAGCTTGCCTGAGGAGCGAGAACGCGCAAGCTGGCCTGTCCGAATGGAAAGGCGTCTCCGGCATGGAAAGTTCGGACTTGCACGCCAAGCGATGCTGCTTCTTCCAGCAGAGCTTTGTAGGCCGGAACGGGAGGGTTGTTGCCGACCCACAACTCTTTGGGGCGGAAGTTGCGCAGGATGGCCGGCAGACCGCCCATATGGTCGTGGTGGGCATGAGTCAAAGCGACTGCGTCCAGGCGCCGAATTCCTCGGGACCAGAGCACCGGGGAAACGACCTCTTCCCCTACATCGAATTCGGAACTGCCGCCTTGCGCCGTGGGCGCGATGAGGCCCAGACCGCCGCCGTCTACCAACAGAGTTTTGCCATCGGGCGTGATCAGCAGCAGCGAGTCGCCCTGGCCTACGTCAATTGCTTCAAAGAGCATCGCATTGGCAGGATGGTTCACCGCGCGCGGCCAGAGCGCGGCTGCCGCGACAAGCAGCGTCGCTACAAAGGCGAACCGGCGCTGTACGGCGCTTCCGCGTGCGAGTTGCAGGGCTAAAACGAAACTGAGAATCGCCAGTCCGATCTGGATCGACGCCGGGTCGGGAACGCGCAGATCGCCGAGCGAGAGCGTTCCGAGTTTGCGGACGATGAAGACGCTGAAGTGAAGCACGCCGAGACATACCGAGGCCGGAAGAATGGCGGCAGCAGGCCACAGAGTGAGCACAAGCAGAAGGAGCATTGCCGACGGGACAAGGATCGCGAGCAGCGGCAGGATGCAGAGATTGACCGGCAATGCGTAGATAGTGATGCGGTGAAAGTAGATGGCCATCGGCAGAGCGAGAACCAGTTCGACGACCAGCGTTACAAAGAGAATTTCTCCAAGCCGGAGAATCGACCGGACAGCCAGGGGAAAGACCTTCCGGGCGATCGTGGAGTTGGTCGCGGCTTCCAGATGGCTCGCGATCAGGCGCAGTGTTACGCGGAACTGGGTGATCCGGGGCGGCAGTTTCGGATCAATGGAGATCAGGCCGAGGTCCTGTGTCGCCTTGACGCGGGCGTGTACGGTTTTTTCGAGCAGCGGAAGGGCGATGCCGGCGATGGCCGCGACCGAGAGTACGGTCATCTGGAGGCTCGCGTCGAAGACGCTGCGCGGACTGGCGGCGGCCAGGCACAAAGTCGTAAATCCGATCACATTCATTGGGCTGCGGTCTCGGTAGAACAGGCGGCCAATGAGGTAGAGCATAATCATCCAGAAGGAGCGCTGGGCGGGTACGGCAAAGCCGGTGAAGAGCGCGTATGCCAGGGAAATTCCGATAGTGAGAGCTGTTGCCGGCAGTCGCGGCAAGCGCAGACGGCGGGCGATGGCAAAGACAAGGCCGGCGAGAATCGCAAGATGGAGTCCCGAGACGACGATCAGATGGAAGGAACCGGTGCGCTCGAAACCGGCGCGGAGGCTGCGGGTCAGGTACGTGCGGTCCCCGGTGAGCAGCGCCGTGAGCATGGCTGCGTCTTCCGAGGTCGCGCGCAAGGGCCTTGGCAATCTGCGAGTCAGCCTTGGCAGGCTCTGCAAACGGCTGCTTGCCGAGTTGCGCGCCTCATCGAGCAGACATGCAATGGAGAAGTTCGCCCGAGAGCTGACGATCGTCAGGCGCGGCTCGCCACGGTCCCGCTTGGTGACCAGTAGCGATGCCGAGGCGCTGATTTCCTGCGTTTCAAGGTACGTGGCACGGCTCCAGACGCCGGGGTCGTGAAAGGTGTCGGGCGGCAGAATACGAATGACGGCGCGAAGGCGCTGTCCGCACTGAATGGGCTGTCCGGAACCGTCAGGCCAGAGGACGGATATGCGAAGTTTTGCGTTTTCAGCTTTGGTGATCGGACGCATTTCGTCGGAGGCGTCAGTTACGACTTCGGCGGATTCAACTTGCAGATCGACTCGTTGCAGCCGCTCTCCAGTAGCTTCGGGAAGGGTTTCGAATTCCTGATCCTGCGGAGCCTCCTGAGCGGCGTCCTGGTTGCGCATTGGGCCGGCGTCCGTGACGGTTCCTTCCACGGTGCGAAGCAGGCCGTCCGAGAGTTGCGCGACGGCTGGATTGGGAGCGGGACTGGGTTCGGTTTCGGCAGACCAGATGCCGAGGACCAGCCAGATTGCGGCGATCGGCAGCCAGCGCAGGCGAGGCGTTTTCCAGATTGCGATTGCGGCGATGGTCGCGAGAGGAAACAACCCGGCGAGAAGCCAACTGGGGCGCATGTATTGGAAGTGAGCC
>Ga0302326_10030661_pt1 | contig 10758 bp, 8 predicted proteins | sample Palsa_T0_3_FD_202264 | JGI IMG/M metagenome (GOLD analysis project Ga0302326, IMG submission 202264) | Peat permafrost microbial communities from Stordalen Mire near Abisko, Sweden - Palsa_T0_3 | ecosystem: Environmental > Terrestrial > Soil > Palsa > Peat permafrost | place: Sweden: Abisko...
ATCCGTGGTGACGCCGGCCACCGCACGCCGCCGGGCCGCCTCGACCGAGGTGGCGATCGAGCGCACCTGTTCCTTGACCGAAGCCAGTCCGATCATCGCGTCGAGCTCGGCCATGGCGTCATCGACCGAAATCTGCGGCCGGGGCTTCGGCAGGCCAGGACCGCTGCCCTGGTAGTCACGCGCGGCGTGATCGACGTAAGGCAGCGCGGCGGCCTGGGCCCGGGCGCCGTATCCGGGAGCACCGGAGTGGGCACCGGGCCGCCCGCCCGGCTGCGCCTGGTTCGCGGCGGATCCGCCGGCCGGGCTCCCGTTTCCTGACTGATCCGCGGACCCGGCGGGTCCGTTTCCGTATATGCGGGCAGCAGTGATGGTCTTGGCCACCCGCCAGCCGAGTACGGCCGCGGCGAGCAGCCACGCGACGATGACGGCGATGAACGGCGGGCCCTTGGCCAGCTTCAGAATAATGGCGACGGCTGGCACTGAGCACAGCAGGACCCACGCGACCGTGCGGCACGGCACGAACCAGCGGGCCAGCGGCCTGGCGTGGGCGGCCAGTGCAGCGACGACGGGCAGCAGCATGAGGGCGTAACTCCAGCTCGTCAGGCTGCTGCCGGTCAGGGCCAGGAAAACCGCCGCGCCCCACGCCGCGACGAGTATCGAGGCAACGACGGTGCGCCGCCCCTGGATCACCGCGAGGATCGCGTAGACCAGCGTGGCGACGACAATAAAGCTTCCGGTGGCCGGCCAGAAGATGACGGCCGCGGCGACCATCGAGACCTTGAGCCAGGTCGGGGCCTGCCGGTAGTAGCGCAAGATGCGGGCACCCCAACTCGGCTTCTCGCGCGCGGCGGGCTGAGCCCTATCCTTTGGCTGCATCTCGCTTCCTCGCCCCCACTCCCTGCCTCGCAGCCCCTCCGCGAACCGGGCCGTGAGGTCGCCTGGCCCACGGCCCCCGCACCTGGTTGCCGGACAGTCGTATGTCCCTGTATAGCGCATCACCAATGATCGCAACAGCACACACGTCGATACTGTCGGTGAAAAAATGCGCCGTGTCGAGAAGAACCGAGAGCCTCCTAGTGGACGTGGCCGGTATATCCATCATGGACCGGCTACTCATCGGCACGTCAAGATGAACACCATTACAAACACGACATCCCCGGCGTCCAATCCTCGCAAAAATCCCAAAAACCTAAAGACTACTCAAACAGTCAGACAAGGAGCCAACATGCAAAGGATCGAGGCTGAGCTGCTGCTTCCCGGGCGCGGCGATCCCATCCGGGGCGGGGTCGTTCTCCTTGACGGGCCGGTGATCAGCTACGCGGGCCCGGCCGCGGGGGCCCCGGAACCCGAGAGCCCCGGGACGCCCGTGACCCGCGTCGCGACCGTCATGCCCGGGATGTGGGAATGCCACGGGCATCTCATCGGCACCAGGTCCTTTGACCTCGGACGTCTTCCGCTGGAGCCCGAGGCGCTGCGCGCGGCCCGCTGCACGCGGGACCTGCGGGCCGCACTTGACGCGGGCATCACCTCGGTGCGCGACGTCGGCGGCCTTGGCGTCTACCTGGCCCGGGCCGTCGCCGAAGGCACCGTGGACGGCCCGGCGATCTACGGCGCGGGGTCGATCCTGAGTACCACCGGCGGGCACGGCGACCTGCACGCCTTCCCGCTGGACTGGATCGAGGACTTCGCCAGGCACGCGAGCATGCTGCGGCTGGCCGACGGCCCCGATGAGTGCGCCAAGGCGGTCCGCGAGCAGCTCAGGCGTAACGCGAAACTGATCAAGGTGTGCGCGTCCGGCGGCGTGCTCTCCGAGGTGGATGACCCCATCCACCAGCAGTTCACGATGACGGAGCTACGGGCCATCGTCGAGGTCGCGGGGCTCGCCGACCGGGTCGTCGCGGCGCACTGCCACGGCAAGCCCGGCATCATGGCGGCGCTGCGGGCCGGGGTGCGGACCATCGAGCACGGCACCTACCTCGACGACGAGTGCTGTGACGCGATGCGCGAGACCGACGCGATCCTGGTCCCGACCTGTACGATCATCGAGGACATGCTGGCCAACAAGGCCGCCGTGCCGCCCTACGCGATGGCCAAGCTCGAGGCCATCGCCGACCTGCACGCCGAGGCGGTGGCCCGGGCGTATGAGCACGGCGTCACCATCGCCATGGGCACCGACATCGCCCTGACCGGCAGCGACCTGCCGAACTCCTGGGGCCAGAACGGGTCGGAACCCGGGTACCTGGTCAAGCTGGGCCTGTCGCCGCTCGAGGCGATCGAGGCGGCCACCGCCACCGGGCCGCTCACCCTGGGGCCGCAGGCGCCGCGCAGCGGCCGGCTGGCCGAGGGATACGACGCCGACGTGATCACCCTGGACGCCGATCCGCTGGCCGACATCGGCGTCCTGGCCGATCCCGGTCACGTCACCGCGGTCTGGACCGGAGGCCGTCAGGTTAAGGGGGCGGCACCCGCAGCGTGAGGTCGATCTCGTCGTGCAGCGGGATGCCGTAGTCCCCGAACCTCGGGATCTGGGGCTTCTCCTGCCGGGACCGGTCCACCGCGCCCGGGCGCAGTTCGGCCAGCCGGAACCCGCGGCGCTGGTAGAAGCGCAGCGCGTCGACGTTGTCGTTGGTGGTCGTGAGGCGGATTTCGCGGCAGCGGTAATGACGCGCGGTCTTGACGGTCGCCTCGATGAGCAGCGTCCCGATCCCGGCCCGGCGGTCGATGGCGTTGAGCGTCACGATCTCCAGCGTGTCCCCGACCAGCTGGTAGGTCAGCAGGCCCGCCACGCGCCGGGCCCGTTCGGCGATAAAACCGGGGAGTTCGCCCGGCCGCAGGAGGTTGCCGTGCACGGCCACGACCTCGGAGCCCCAGAGCTCGGCGACGAGCCAGGCGAGCAAGGGCCGATCGCCCTCGTTGACCGGTCTGATCACGGTCTCCGGCTCGTTCACCCCGCCATTATGCAGGCCACTCCTGGCCGGGACGTTACAACGGCGGCTCGATGGGCAGGTGGCAGTCATGCCTGTACTGAGAGCCTTCGCGCGTCCCATGGTGGCGTCCATCTTCATTCTCCAGGGTTATGACACCCTGCGCCGGCCCGAGCGGGTCGCGCCGGCGGCCGAGCCGGTGGTCCGGGCGCTGGCCGAACGGGTCCCCGCCGTACCCGCCGAGACCGAGCAGGCGGTACGCCTCAACGGCGCCGTGCAGCTGGTGGCCGGCTCGCTGCTGGCCCTGGGCCGGTTCCCGCGGCTTTCCGCGCTGGCGCTCGCCGCGACCCTGGTCCCCACCACCCTGGCCGGCCACCGGTTCTGGGAGGACGAGGAAAAGGATCAAGCGCAGCAACGTGTCCACTTCCTCAAGAACCTCTCGATGTTCGGCGGGCTGCTGATCGCCGCCGCGGACACCGGGGGGAGCCCCTCGATCGCCTGGCGCACCCGGCACGCGGCGAAGACGGCGCGCCGGGAGGCGTCGCTGGTCGCCAAGACGGCCAAGGTGTCGGGCCAGGCGGGCAACAAGGTCGGGCGGACGTCGGGTAAGGCGGCCGCCAAGGCCCGGGCGAAGGCGGCCACGGTCAGCAACCTGGTCGCCGGGTAATCAGCCGGCGGTTCGGGCCGGATCGGAGGATCCGGCGTTCGCGCGGAGCGCGGCGATCAGCCAATCAAAATTGGGCACCAGCGATGGCGGCGGGGGCTGGCCGTTGACGATCGCGAGCAGCTGCCAGTACCTCTCCACCTGGGCGTCGGTGAACGTCTCGAGCTGCCGGAGGATCCGGGCCCGGCGCACGGGCGGGGCATCCGGCCCGACCACGCGGTCCAGGATGGCTTGGCCCTGAGGTGAGCCGGGCGCGATGCCCTGCGCCAAGGCCGGTCCGGTATGTTCCATGACCGCCTGGTAATCCGGGGCAGGCTCCGGCTCCCCGGCCGCTGGCCCGGCGAGCGCCATGGACCGGGCCCGCCGCCGGAAATCGGCGTCCGCGACGAGTTCGGCAAGCTCAACCCAGGCATCGACCTGCTCGGGCGCGGGGTCATCGGGCAGGTCGGCGGGTAGCCGCCGCATGTCGCGGGCGATGCCCAGGGCGGGCGCGTCGGCGGCGACTCCCTCGAACAGGCCGTCAACGAACGCGTCGATGATCTGCTGCCGCTCCTGGGCGGACAGCCGGGCCAGCTTGTGCATCAGTAGCGTCTCCTCGATCGTGCGGTCTCCCCGGGCGATCGTGCTGAGAACCGCCCGGCGTAGCCGCAGGGTACGGATCTGCGCGTCCAGCACGGTGACGTGCGCCGCGGCGACTTCGGCCACGGTGGCGGCCCGGGACAGGACGGCCCGCACCACGTCCAGGCCGAAGCCGAGCTCACGCAGCGTCCGGACCAGGTCGAGCCGGGCGGCGGCCTGCCCGTCGTAGAGCCGGTAGCCGCGGGCGGACCGGGCCGCAGGCGGAACCAGCCCCGCATCGGACCAGAACCTGATGGTCCGGGCCGGTACCCCGGTACGGCGGGCCAGCTGTCCGATGGTGAAGAGCTCGACGGTGCTCATAGACACGACTGTGCACCTTCCAGCTGCTGGAAGCTCAAGGGGATATCCTCGGATTTCGCGGCGCAGCAGCCGGGTGAGGTGGGGGCACGCGGCCGTGCCGTTCAGAAAAAAAGATCTTTTATGATGCCGAACGGGCCGGGTGTCAGCGCTCGTCCAGCCTCAGCGGAGGGTATTCGAGCTGGTCGAGGCGCCGTCGTTACAAATTCGTTATAATATGCAGGGTATTTTCTCCGGGCCGCGCCCCTCTAAGCGATTAGGGCGGCCGTCCCGGTAGCTGCTGGGGGCTTGCCGCCGTTCGCGGACACAGGATGGGGTTGGTCACATGCCGGAGCCGAGTACCAGCTGGTTCTTCCAGCCTCGTCGGCACCGTAACGGAGCACGACCCGACGACAGCGACTCCGCGCCCGGCCTGATCGGCCTGCCGCCGGCGCTGCTGCAGCGGCACGGCGCCAAGCTGCTCGACCCGGAAAGAGCCGTCGCGGTCCACGGCTACCCGCCGCCCAGGCCGACGGTCTACCGGGCCAGGACGCTGCTGGTCCCCGGCGACTTGCAGCAGCCGGCGCCGGTCCGGGCCATCAACGCGATCCTCGCCCGCGTCGGGATCACCCTGATCCCGACCGCGCCGAGCCGGGACACGGACCGCGAGCAGAGCGATATCGACGAGATCCTGGCCCGGCTGCCCCGCCCGGCGGCGCTGGTCCCGGCGAAAGACGTCGCCGTTCCCGCGGTCGTGGACGCGTGGGTGGCGCTGCAGACGCTGCGGGCGGCGGCGGCCGCTCCGGTGGATAAGGCACTGGCCGAGGCGGAACTGGACGAGGTTGACGTCAAGCGGATTGGCCTTGAGCATCTGCTGGTCGGTTCGGCGATCGACGGCAGCCCGGCCGGCCATTCCGGCGGCGGGCTCGTCGCGAACCCGAACGACAGCAGCGGCGTCACCGGACCGAGCAGCACCGACTCCTACGTGTTCAGCGGCGGTGACACCCGGACCCCGGTCGCGCTCCTCCTCGACCCGCCGAGGCGCGGGTCGGCCGCCGACGCCACGCGGGACTACGGACGGCGTCCGGTGATCGCCGTCCTGGACACGGGCGTGCGGGCCCATCCGTGGCTCGAGGTGAAGGCGAAGCCGGGCGGCGGCTACAACCTCGACCCGAACGGTCTGGGCGACGGCTTCATGACCGTCGACCATGACATCCAGAAGGCCATCGCGGCCGAGGATACGTACCTGGCCAGCAAGGGCGACAAGCCGCGTCAGGTGATCAGGAACCCGTGGGACACTCCGATCACGGCGGACCCACTCGTCGGTGAGCTTGACACCGACACCGGTCACTGCACCTTCATCTCGGGCATCGTGCGTCAGGTCGCGCCCGAAGCCCGGGTGCTGGCCGTGCGGATCATGCACAGCGACGGCGCCGTGTACGAAGGCGATCTCATCTGCGCTCTGCGTCACCTGGCCAAGCGGATCGCGCGGGCCGAGGCGGAAGACCCGGACCAGATGGTCGACGTGGTCTCGCTCTCGCTTGGTTACTTCGACGAGAGCGAACACGACGTGACCTTCAGCAGCGGGCTGTGGAAGGTGATCAAGGTGCTGCTCGACCTCGGTGTCGTCGTCGCCGCCGCGGCCGGGAACTACTCGACCAGCCGTAAGTTCTACCCCGCGGCGTTCGCGGCGGAGACGCCGGCCGATCAGGTGCCGCTGATCAGCGTGGGCGCGCTCAATCCGAACGGCTCCAAGGCGGTGTTCAGCGACGGCGGCCACTGGATCACGGCCTGGGCCTCGGGCGCCGTCGTGGTCAGCACCTACCCGGTCGACATCAACGCGAGCCGCACTCCCGACCTGCGGATGCGCGCCCATCCCGCCAACCCGGTGCCGCGAGGCGTCGCGGCGCGGAGCGAACGCGAGTCACTCGATCCCGACGACTACTCAGGCGGCTTTGCCGTCTGGAGCGGTACCTCGTTCTCGGCTCCCCTGCTGGCCGCGCGCTTCATCCGGGCCCTGCTCGAGGGCGCGGCCGGGTCCGGGCTGAAGCTGACGCCGTGCAGCCAGCTGGCCACGGCTAACCGAGCGCAGGCCGCCCTGAAGGCCATGGACTGGCCGGGCTGATGGCCGTCGATGACCGCGGGCCCGGCACGGTCCGGACGGGTTTTCCGGATCGCGGTGAGCGCATCGCCGGCCTGGTTCGCGAGGCCAGGCAGGGCAGCGAAGAGGCGCTCGGCCAGATCGTGACGGAACTCACCCCGATGCTGTGGCAGGTCGCGCGGGCGGCCGGGCTAAGTGCCGGTGACGCCGAGGACGTGGTGCAGACGGTGTGGATGCGCCTGATCGCGCACCTGGACGACATCCATACCTCGGCGGCGCTCACCGGCTGGCTGGTGATCACCGCGAGGAGGGAAGCGTGGCGGGTACGCGCCGCCGGGCGCAAGCATTTTCCCGCGGAATCCGAATCATTCGACGCGCTGCCGGCCCGGGAGCCTGGATCTGAGGAGCAGGTCATCATCGACGATCAGCGTCGCACGCTGTGGGGTGCGATCAGCCAGCTCTCCGGGCGATGCCAGGAACTGCTGCGCATCATCGCCTTCGTGCCACGCCCGGACTACGCGGCGGTGGCCGCGGAGCTCGGCATGCCGATCGGGAGCATCGGTCCCACCCGCGGCCGGTGCCTGGCCAAGCTCCGCGTCCTGCTCGCTTGCACGCTGGAGGGCGATGATGTCCTCGGCTGAAGAGGCGCTGTCGGCGGACGAACCGCTGGATGACACCGATCTGTCGCTGCTCGACGGTATCCGCGGGATGTTTCAGGTGGCCGATCCCATGCCGGCCGACCTGCCGGAGCGGATCCGCTTCCGCCTCGCGCTCCGCGACCTGGAGGTCGAGGTGGCCCGGCTCACCGAGGAGCAGGAGCTAGCCGGCATCCGCGGAGCGGAGCTGAGCCGCACGATCACCTTTGACAGCGACAGCCTGACGATCATGATCCGGATCGACGCGAACCGCGATGGAACGGTCCGGATCGACGGGTGGCTGGCACCGGCGCAGCTTCGCGAGCTGGAGCTGAAGACGGCGCCGGAATCGCTCCGCGTGAGCAGCGATGACCAGGGCCGTTTCGCCTTCGCCCGGGTGCCGCGCGGAACGGCTCAGCTCATGGTTCGCCCCGCCGAGCCGGGGCCGGACGAGGCGGGGCCGGACGGGGCGGGGCGGTCGGTGGTAACTCCAGCGCTCATCCTGTGACCGAGGGCTCGCTGGCCCGGGCGGAAAACCGGGCCCGGCAGGCGCGTGAACGCGGCCTGCAGGAAGGGAACGCGGGCCGCCCCGCGGTCGGGGCGCGTTACATCCGCGCGGGGCTGCGGCAGCTCGGCTGGGCCGAGCGCGGGCAGCAACCGGACGCGGGACAGATCCACACCTCGCATCACGCCCTGGCCGCCCGGCTGCTGATGATCCTGGCGGTATGGGAATCCGAACGTGGCCGTACAGACTACGGGCTGCTGCTTCTTGACCAGGCCGAACAGCTGACCGCGGCCGAGGACCGAGGCGTCCTGCTGGTCCAGCGCGGCTATCTGTTCATGCGGGCCTGGCGAATAGGCGACGCGGTCAAAACGCTCGACGAAGCGATAACCCTGCTGGAACCAAACGCGGCGGAGACCTCAAACCTCGCGGCCGCGCTGATCAACCGCGGCTTCGCCCACCTCAACGCCGCCCACATCCGGCGGGCTCGCGCCGATTTCCTTTGGTGCCGCCGCGTCGCGGCGGACGAAGGCTACGACATGATCGCGGCTAAGGCGCTGCACAACCTGGGCTACTGCGATCTTCTGGCCGGCGACATTCCGGCCGCGCTTCAGCTCTTCAACGCGGCCGCCGGCGCGTACCGGCTGACCGCGCCGGGGTTCTTGCCCGTGCTGGCCACGGACAAGGCCAGGGCCCTGCTGGCGGTCGGCCTGGCCGGTGACGCGGCCAGCGAACTGGACGGCGCGATGGCCGCGTTCCGGCGGCAGCGGCTTGACTATGACCTCGCCGAAGCGGAGCTGGCCCGGTCCGAGGCGGCGCTGGCCGCCGGTGAGCTGGCGGGAGCGCGCCGCTGGGCGGCCGCCGCCGAGCGGCACTTCCGGCGCCGGGGCAACGACGCCCGGGCCGACCTGGCCGCGCTCACCCGGCTTCGCGCCCTGCCTGTCTCACCGAGCCGCCGGCCGCGCGCGGCCGGCGAGGCGCGGCTGCTCGCCGAGGCGCGGCAGCTCGCCGGGCGGCTGCGCGGCTGCGGGCTGGCCAGCGACGCGGACATGGCCGAGCTTCTCTCGGCCCGGGTGCTGCTCGCGTCCGGTCGTCCGGATGAGGCGAGGCGGCGGATCGCGGGCGTGCGCCGTCGCGGTGCGGCCGCGCCGCTGGACGTCAGCCTGCTGCGCCGGCTGGCCCGGGCCGAGCTGGCGGAGCGAGAAGGCCGGGCCGGGACGGCGCTGACCGAACTACGGGCCGGTCTGGCGATGGTGCAGGCCCGCCGCGGCCGGCTCGGCAGCGTTGACCTGCAGACGGGGGCCGGCGCGCTCGGCTCGGAGCTGGCCGCCGCAGGCCTGCGGCTGGCCCTGGTCCGCAGGTCCGCGTCGCTCGTGTTCGCCTGGCTGGAGCGCTCGCGGGCCCAGGCGTTCCGGGTCAGGCCGGTGCGTCCGCCCGCCGACCCGCAGGCCGCGGCCGCGCTGGCCGAGCTGCGCCAGCTCAGCCACCTGATCCGTGAGGCCGAACTGAACGGCAGCCGCGACCCGGCGGCGATCAGCCGGCACGCCGAGCTGCAGCGGGAGATCAGGGAGCACGTGTGGCAGGTCGGCGGCCTAGGCGAGGCCACCGCGCAGGCCAGCCTCGGCGAGGTGGCCGCGGCCTTGGCGGAGAGCGGGCAGGCTCTGGTGGGCATCTTGGCCCGGCACGGCCAGATGCTCGCGGTCGTGGTGCGGCACGGATCGGCGCGGCTCGTCGAGCTCGGCGACTTCGGCGCGGCCGCCGAGGCGGCCAGGCGGCTGAACGCCGACCTCGACACCCTGGCCGGACGACGGCTGCCCGCCCGGCTCGAGACCGTGATCAGGGCGTCGATCCGGCACCAGACGCAGACGCTGACGGCCGAGATCCTCGACCCGCTGCGATCCTCAGTCGGTGACGGTGGCATCGTTATCGTTCCGGCGGGCCCGCTGGCGAGCGTGCCGTGGAGCGTGCTGCCCGACCTGCGCGGCCGGCCGGTCACCGTGTGCCCGTCGGCGTTCTCCTGGCTGACCGCCTGGCGGCGGCGGGTGGCCGCTGCGAGCTGCCTTTCGCCCGCGGCGCCCGCGGCGCCCGGGTCGCCCGCGGCACCCGGGTCGCCCGGGTCGCCTGGGTCGCCGTTGCTGGTCGCGGGGCCGGATCTGGAGCATGCGGCCCGGGAAGTCACCGAGATAGCGAAGTCCTATCCGGGCTGCCGTCCGCTGGTCGCGGGAGCGGCCACCGTCAGCGCCGCGTTGCACGCGCTCGACGGCGCGCCGCTGGCCCACCTGGCCGCGCACGGCCATCATGACCAGGAGAACTTCCTGTTTTCCCGGCTCGACCTGGCCGACGGCCCGCTGATGGCCTACGACATCCAGCAGCTGGTGACCGCGCCCCGGCAGGTGGTCCTGTCCTCCTGCGACGTCGGGCGGACGGTGGTGCGCCCGGGCGAGGAAATCCTCGGCTTCACCGCGGCCCTGCTCTACGTCGGGACGGCGACCGTGATTTCCAGCGTCACCCGGGTGGCGGACGACGCCGCCGTCGGCATGATGACCGCCTACCACCGGCTGCTCGCGGCGGGAGCGCGGCCCGCGCAGGCGCTGGCCGAAGCCGCTCTCACCGAGGAGTTCAGCCCGTTCGTGTGCTTCGGCGGCGGCTAGCGCTGGCCACCCACAGCAGGAAGGCCACGAACACGATCGAGGCCCCGAAGAGCGTGGCGCCGGTCCACCCGTAAGCGCCTAGCAGCGCACCCGCGATCGCCGAGCCTGCCGCGCCGCCGAGGAACGCGCTGCCCATGTAGACGGTGTTCAGGCGGCCCGGGCGTCGGGGCGGAGCCGGTAGATCTGCCGCTGGCTGAGGATCTGGTTGCTCGTCATGCCGACATCCAGCAGCACGGCGGCGAGCCCGAGCAGCACCACGCTGCCCGCCCCGACATCGGCGATCACGAGGGCGACCGCTGCGAGCAGCAGCGCGGTGCTGGTCGCGTACCGGTCGGTGCCGCGGTCGACGAGCCGCCCGGCGACGGG
>Ga0302326_10030662_pt1 | contig 10758 bp, 6 predicted proteins | sample Palsa_T0_3_FD_202264 | JGI IMG/M metagenome (GOLD analysis project Ga0302326, IMG submission 202264) | Peat permafrost microbial communities from Stordalen Mire near Abisko, Sweden - Palsa_T0_3 | ecosystem: Environmental > Terrestrial > Soil > Palsa > Peat permafrost | place: Sweden: Abisko...
CCCAGGCGCCGGGTTTCGAGGGTGAGATTCTGACAGCTCAGCAGGTGAAGCGGTTACGCGCGGTGCTGCGCGGACTGCCGCCGAAGTGTCACGCAGCGGTCGTGCTGCAGTACGTGCACGGCCAGAGCCACCAGCAGATCGCCCAGCAACTGCACGTATCGCCACGCATGGTCAAGCAATACGTCGGACAGGCGCTGGCCCACTGTCGGCGCCGAATGGCACGCTGGGGATGAAACGATGACCGTACGTGACGAAGAAGTTCGCACACTCATCGCCCGCCAGGCGGCCGACTGGTTCGTGGCGCATCGAGACGGAAGCGTCGGTGCTAGTGAGCGGCAAGCCTTTGACGAGTGGCTGCTGGCCTCCCCAGTGCACGTCGAGGAATATCTCGGGGTGGCGCTGATCGCGCAGGCGCTGCCGACAGCGGCCGACGATCCGGAGAATCCGCTCGAGGCGATCCTCGAGCGCGCCGGGACCGTCGATGAGGCCGATGTGCGGCTGCTTGGCGCACACATCTCGGCGCCGCATGCGATCCCTGAGCGCCGGCCCGTTTGGGATCGCTGGCAGTTCACAGTCGCCGCCGTGCTCGCCGTCGTGATCGGTGGATTTCTCTGGTGGAATGCCGATTATACCGCCCCGCAGCGCTACGCCACAGACCACGGTGAACAGAAGACTTGGCGTCTGGCCGACAACTCGGTGCTCCGCCTGAACACCGACACGGCCGTCATTGTTCGCTATCGTCCCGCGGAGCGGCTCATCGAGATCGACCGCGGGCAAGCATTCTTTGAAGTGGCACACGAGCCGACTCGACGCTTTCGCGTCGTCGCAGGGGTCACGAATATCGTGGCCGTTGGAACGCAATTCGATGTCTATCGCGACCGCGTCTCGACGGTCGTTACGGTCGTCGAGGGTCAGGTGACCGTTGCATCCGACAGCACACCACGTCGGGAGCTCCACGTAAACGCCGGCGGGCAGGTCCGCGTCATAGCCGGGACGCTGCCCGATCACGCCACGCCGGTCGACGCTCAGCTCAGCACCGCATGGCTGCGCCGGCAGATTGCGTTCGACCAGGAACCGCTCGCTGCAGTCGCCGCCGAGTTCAACCGGTACGGCGCAGTGCCGATCGAAATTGAGACTCCCTCCCTCAACACGCTGGTGATCAGCGGCGTGTTCGCAGCAGATGATACAGAGACATTCCTCGCGTTTCTGCGGACCTTGGACGATGTCACGGTCGAGAGCACATCGACTCGGATTCGTGTATTCAGGCATTCGATGGTGCCGGGCGAGCGGGTAGAAACGCGCTGACGGCGCGACAGGTCACCGGGCGGGTGTAAGCTTTGGTTTCTGAGCACGAACGCGGCGTCCCAACCAACAAAAGCTACCGAGGGATTTCGAACCGTGGGGAGTACGGCGTTTCGACAACGGCGATGGGGGCCGGTTGTGAGCAGCGTCCTCTGCTCATGGGCGCTCGTGGCACTACTCGGCGCGGTCGTCAGTCGCGCACAGTCGCCGGTCAGACTCGCAGCGGACATTCCGCCGCAGCCGCTCGCCGAGGCGCTCGCCGCGTACGCGCGGCAGACCGGCCTGCAACTGGTCTTTGTGTCGGAGATCGCGCGCGGAAAAACCTCGAAGGGCGCGCCGGCCGGCCTCACGCAAGAGGCCGCGCTCACCCGACTGCTTGACGGGACTGAACTTCGGTTCGAGTTTCTGAACGAGCGCAGCGTGCGTATTCTCGTCGCGAAGCCCGACTCACCGGCGCCTCCGCCTGAACCTGCCCCGCCACACGAAGAGCATCGGGGCGGCGAGTCGCTTACGACCATCCAGGAGATTATCGTAACGGCCGCACAACGCGACGAACTGCAGAACCGCGTTCCGATCAGCATGGGCGTCTGGACGCCACAGGCGATCGAGGCGTCTGGAGCAAAGGATTTCGCCACCCTCGCCGATCTTACGCCCGGCGTCGAATTCGACGCCTACCCCGACTACAGCGCTGGAATCGAGACCAATGTCGCGATCCGAGGCGTGAACTCCAAAGATGGCTCGACGACGGCAATTTACATCGACGATACACCGATTCCCACGGACCCTGGCAGCAGCTTCGGTCGGGAGTATCCGATGCTGTTCGATCTCGAGCGGGTCGAGGTGCTGCGGGGACCTCAGGGTGTGTTGTTCGGCGAAGGCGCCGAAGGCGGAGCCGTTCGATTCATCACCGTGCAACCGAGCCTGACGAACTACGGCGGCTTCGCAAATAGCAAGTTCTCAGAAACAGCTCGCGGGGCGCCGAGCTACGAAGTCGGAGCAGCTGTGGGCGGGCCGCTGACTCCGGATGTTTTGGGATTTCGCCTGGGCGCCTCATTGCAGCGCGACGGCGGCTTCGTCGATCGCGTGGACCCATACATCGACACGATCGTCGATAAGAACTCCAACTGGGTGCGCAGTGAAGCCGGCAGCGCCGCGGTCACTATTGCACCAAGTGAGTCGCTCCAGATCACGCCGTCGTTCCGATATCAGAGCACGGACGTGCACGATACCTCGGCATTCTTTTTAAGCCTCTCAGACCCGGCCCGCGGCGTCCTATGGAACGGTTCCGGCTTAACCCAGTACTACTACGATCGATTCACGCTGGTATCACTCAAGACTGCAGCAGTCCTCGGACCCGCGGACTTGGGCAGCGTGACCGCGTATATTCAACGCCACGCAAACGCCTTGGAGGACAACGCGACCCTCGATGGATTGAATCAGACCGGGTACGCGAACGCGAAAGCAGATCCGGTGTGGTTAGATCAAACTGTCCTTTCGCAGGAGCTCCGGCTCGCGAGTTCGGATCGGACGGCGCGCCTCAGCTGGATCGTCGGCGCCAGCTACGTTCACGCCCACTACGAGGAAAGTCAGGACATTGCCACCTCCGCGCTTGCCGACGGTGGGGCATTGAACGGCAAGCAGCTGGTTGACCGCGTTAGGTCGCAGGTCGGCGCATATGTGGAGGTCGACCTGCGATTGCGGCAGCGCTTGACGGCCAGTGTCGGCGCGCGCGTCGAGCGGGACTCGTACGATTCGTTTCAACAGGTAGAACCTATTTCGTCGCTTGTGGGCGAGCAAAACTTCTCCATCAGTGGCGCAGCCACTCCTGTGACGCCTCGCTTCAATCTCGCGTATCAGGCGGACGCTAACAGCTTGTATTACGCGACGGTGGCGAAAGGTTATCGGATGGGCGGCCCGAACGACACCGTGGGAGTGGCCTGCCCGGTGAGCACTCCGCTCACGTACCGGCCGGACTTGGTGTGGAGCTACGAGATTGGGGCGAAGAATAGCCTGTTCGACGGGCACCTGCAGGTGGATAGCAGTGTGTTCTACATCACCTGGCAGGACATGCAGTTGCCGATCCCGTTAACCAATTGCGGGCTCGGCTTCACGGTCAATGCTGGCACGGCAACCAGCGATGGTTTCGATCTCGGCTTGCAGGTAGCGCTCTCTGGACACCTCAAAGTCGCTCTCACCGCGGCCTATACCGATGCGCACTACGATGAGACCGTCACGTTGAACAATCTAGTCGTGGTTGCCCGGGGTGATGCAATAGGCGCGCTACCCCTTGTCACCCCACCTTGGAGCGTAACCACCTCGGCCGCATACGAGATGGCGATTGCGGGTGCCCGCGTGACACTCTCTGCGCAGGATGCGTTTCACAGCCGCAATCCTGGACCTTTCGCGTCCGATAATCCGATGGCCGTCACCTACGCGCCAACCCGTCGGGCGAATCCATCTACCAACTTACTCAATCTCAGGACGACGGCAGTTTGGTCGGACTTCGAGCTTTCGCTCTTCGTCAACAACGCGCTTGATTCGCAGCCGACACTTCAGGTCCGGAACCACGTTTCCACGGACAGCTTGCTCTACGCGACGACTTTCAGGCCCCGCACCATTGGCGTGGCCGGCAGGTGGCGATTCTAATCGTCCTACTTGATTATTCATACTGTGGTCCGAGTCTTGTCGGAAAAGGTGAGAGGTGATCCCGCATTGCTTGGGCGGCGTTCCTCGCGACAGGGACTTCGCCCGGCCCTCCCAGACGATGGCCGGACTCAGCGCACCGCGCGGCGCGGCCGAGCGACCGCTAAGTAGAGAAGTGGGCGCAGCGGACGAAAGTCGGGTTCTGGGGCCGTCACCTGTCGGACGATCATGCGAAACATCGGCGTTAAGGCTTGCCTTGCGTCGGTGCGCGCCTACCGGGCTACAAACGTGTTGAATACCGCTTGCCGCGATCTAGGTGGATCAGGGGCTTACATGTAAGCACCCGGCGATAATATTCAACAATGCGCCCACTGATTTTAGCTGTAATTTCGGGGCTTTGCGCGCAACCGACACTCTGGCTACGAACCAGGAGGTCGGGAGTTCGAATCTCTCCGGGCGCGCCACCCCCAAAAAGTCGTCTCGGAAATAAATTTCCCGCCTCGACGCCCCTCACCTACCTTCTTGTAGTAGATGCCACGGGCGAGGTGGGCTACGTAGGACTTCGGGAATTTGGCTGTCCATGCGTCATAATCGACCCGTAAAGCGGGGTCAGTGTCGTAAAAGACCCGAAACGCATCGCGGAGTTGCTCGTCCGAAATGACGCTGTGTTTCGATAGGCGGTCTGGACGGCAGAGAATTGCGTATTGAGCTCCGCAAACCTACCGGCATTCAATAGCACAAGCGTTTATGACTGCGATGGAGGAGGGCTTGGAAGTCGCCCCAAGGAGATCGTCTGATGTTGCGAATCCCTCGTTGCGGGCGCGCAACCTTGGAGTATTACTAACGCCAGCGACGCGCACCAAAGCGATACATCCTTTCTCATGGCAGGTAGCCTTTCACCGTATGAGCGCTATCCAGAGCTATCTGAGCAATATACGATTGAGCGTGATCGGTTACCTACGATGCAGCGCACGCTTTCCGCGGCGCAATCGCCACCTCGCATCGCCAGTGCCCAGATTCATCACCTATGGCGCGCCACCCCAAAAGTCTATTCCGGACATTCGCCACACAAGCTATGGACCGCAAGCCACCCGTAAATCATGGCGTTCGCGAGAAATTGAGCGCTCACCGAGCGCTAGCGCTGGTCTGAGACTGCCAAAGTTGGCGCCGCGACCAATAGCGTTTCTCGATGAACGCGGCGCACAGCTTCCGCTTTCTACAAACGACGGTGTGCATCCTCGCTTGCGGATCGTTATCGGCCGCGAACTCAGCTAGGTAGCCCGTCACTTACTGTCGGACGGTAATTTGCTAGGCATCTTCGCGCTAAGTCATTGAAAAGAGCAATCCTTCGTGCTTCTCTTGGCACCCAAAGACTGTCCGTGCAAACCATCAGGTCGGGAGTTGGCGCATCGCATGTTTAAGTTTTTTAAGTCAGGTACGTCGCAAAAACCGGCATCGCAGGAAGTGCTCACGAAATTCGCACAGGCGCGAGCGCTCATTCAACAAGGTCAGTTATCCGAGGCGGAGTCGGTTTGTAGCGCGATTCTTGCAGTGCAGGCAGATCACATTGATTCGCTGATGCTGTGCGCGGAGATCGCGGCACGGCAAGGAGAGCGGGAACGCGCGACAAAACTTTATTCAAATATTACGCGGCTGCACCCCAAATATTCTATGGCCCACTACAAGCTTGGAAACCTGCTCAAGGACTGCGGTCAATTGCAGCCGGCCCTCGCGAGCTACGATCGGGTCGTTGCGCTCGATCCAAGTCATTCAAATGCCTTCTGTAATCGTGGCGCGGTCCTCGAGCGTTTGAACCGTTTGGACGATGCGTTGGCGAGCTACAACCGAGCAGTGATGCTCAGTCCGGGCGACGCACTGGCTTGTTATAACCGCGGGACCTTGCTGGGCCGTCTCGGGCGGCGAGAAGAAGCGATGGCGAGCTTTGATCAAGCGATTGCCGCGAATACTGGCTATGCTGAAGCTCATTTTAACCGGGGAACTTTGCTCCAAGAGCTGCAGCGATTGGATGAAGCGCTGGCGAGTTACGACAAAGCTATCGCGACGGCTCCAGGCTTCCTCCTCGCACATCTGCGTCGGGGCACGCTGCTCCGTGAATTGAAGCAGTACGACGCGGCGATGGCCAGTTACGCGAGGGCGATTGAGCTCGATCCCCGCTCTGCAGAAGCGTATAGCTACCGCGGTGCCGTGCTTCAAGAAAGAATGCAACTGGACGCGGCGCTCGCCGATTATGACAAGGCCATCGAAGTCAATCCCCACTTTGCCGAGGCTTACTACAACCGCGGTGTATTACGCCAGCAAGCGAACCAAGCGGACGCGGCGATGGCTGATTATGACAAGGCCATCGAGATAGTTCCGCACTTCGCCGAAGCCTATGCGAACCGCGGGGCGTTGCTTCACAAGAAAGAGCAATTCGACGCGGCGCTGGTCAGTTATAACAAAGCCATCGACCTCGATCCTCATTTTGTCGACGCCCTCTTGAACCGCGGGGGCGTGCTCATGACCTTGGATCGCTGGAACGAGGCTCTTGCCAACCTCGATCGGGCGATCGCTTTGGCCCCCGACTCGGTCGATGGCCATTTCAAGCGTGGAGAGGTGCTCTATCAGTTGATGGAGCCCCTCGATGCCATCGCGAGCTTCGATCGCGCGCTCGCTCTCAAGCCGAATTCGATCTTGATACTGCGCAGGCGTACCGAGGTCAGGATGAGTGTGTGCGATTGGCGCGATCTGCAATCCGACGTCGAGCGAATCAAGGGCGCAATCAACAGCGATCTGCCGTTGCCGGCGGCGCCGTTGCCGATCTCTGCGCTCATTGATGATCCCCCCCTCCAACATCGGGCCGCTCGCATCTGGGTGCGCGAGGAATGTCCGCCGGACAATACGCTCGGCGCTATTGCACAGCGGCCGCGGGGCGACCGGATCCGGATAGGCTATTACTCGCCCGACTTTCGTTCCCACCCGGTCGCGGGGCTGACGGCTGACTTGTTCGAGCTCCACGATCGATCGAGGTTCGAGATCACGGCTTTCGCTTTCGGTCCTCACGCGGCCGATCCGATGCGCAAGCGCTTGGAGCAGTCCTTCGATAGCTTCCTCGACGTCCGCGACCGTTCCGACTTACAAGTAGCGACGCTTTCCCGAGAGCTCGGCATCGACATTGCCGTCGATCTCGCCGGCTTCACCGCACACGGGCGCACGAAAATCTTCGCCCTGCGTGCCGCCCCGATACAACTCAGCTACATTGGTTTTCTTGGAACAATGGGCGCCTCCTACATGGATTACTTGATCGCGGATGCCATGATCATTCCGCCTGCCAGTCAGGGGAACTACTCGGAGAAGATAATTTACCTGCCGTCCTACCAAGTAAATTCGAAACGAGAGATCAGCGAACGGCAATTCACTCGAGAGGAGCTCGGTCTGCCGCCGCAAGGCTTCGTATTCTGCTGTTTCAACACGCTGTACAAACTACAGCCCGCCACCTTCGAAACCTGGATGCGAATCTTGCACCGCGTGCCAGACAGCACGCTTTTCATCTGCACGGAGAATGCAGACCATGAACGAACTTTGCTGAGCGCTGCAGGGCGCAGCGGAGTGTTCTCGAACCGTGTAGTGTTCGGCCAACGCGTCAAGCGAGAAGAGTATCTGGCTCGATTTCGCACCATGGATCTTTTCCTGGATACCTGGCCCTACACTGCGGGTACGACCGCGAGCGATGCCTTGTGGGTCGGTCTGCCAGTGCTGACTTGCGCGGGGCGATCATTCGCGAGCCGCTGTGCCAGTAGCGTGCTGCAAGCCATCGGCGTCCCGCAGCTGATCACGACGAATCCACGACAATACGAAGATTCGGCCGTCGAACTCGCCACGGATTCAGAGCGACTGGCGGCAATTCGGCGAAAGCTGGTCGACCAACGGCACACGACGCTCCTGTTCGACACACGTTCATTCACCAATCACTTGGAGTCTGCCTACGTAAAAATTTGGCAGCGATATCAGTCGCGTCTGCCTCCGGAGCACATCCACATCGAAGCGAAACCACGGGAACGCTGACCCCAAAACGGCCATGAGCCAGACGTCGTAGCGGATCGATTTTCAGGGACGAGCACGCTGACTTGGCTCCACGGGACCTCGCTGTAGGCGTGACTCGCCGATCTCTTCAAGTGTAGTCCACGCAGCCAAGCGCGCGACCGTGACGAGTCGGTGGATCCCAGCTGCGTCGGCCCCGGCTAAACGCCAGAGCCTTGGGTCATTGCCGAGAAAACCGTGTATCCGGCGTCAAGCAGTGTCGGATTTTGGCGAGTAGATTGCTCCACCAGGCCCCATACCGGAGCGGCAAGCGCTCAGTTCGGCTCAATGTAGGCGAGAAGCCGCAAGTTGGAGGGATCGAACACGACGAGCAGTGGACGCTTGCGTCCCGTCAGGGCAATGGCGTCCGCTCGATCGGGTGCAAGCCCGATCGCGGTCATGCGCGCTTTGAGGAGCTTCTTTTCCTTGAGCGAGAAAAACTTGATGTCGTCCACGCGTTTCAGTTGACCACGCAACTCCCCGGCCCCGCTCGCCCATGGCTTGAAGTAAGTGGGCCGAGCGGTGACGTCGTAGCCTCCTTGGAGGGCTGATTGGACGATATTGGCGGCTTCCGCGGAATCATTTGGCAGCGGCGCCCAGATCCACCGCGGCAGGCTGTACCAATGGGGCGCCAGTGCCGCATTCCGTGCCTGCGCCGTCGTCCCGCGCTCCAGATCCTGGGCTTGAACGACCGACAGGCAGTTCACCGAGAAGGCATAATAAAGCGGGCGGGCGTTCCAGAGGGTAATGGTGCCATAGGTGAATGCCACCAACTGCACGAGCAGGATGCATCCGAGGTCCCGAACCAGCACGCGGCGCGCCTTCGCGGGGTCCGCGATGATGAAGGTCAAGAGGGGCCCCAAGACGACGTCGATGCCAACCATGATCGCCAGCACGGTCGGCATGTCCGCCAGATACCATCCCGGCCAGTGATACCACCCGAGATACATGAGGCCGAGCGTCACACTCAATCCGCCGGCACTGCCAAACAGGTGCCAGGCGAACGCCTTCAATCTGAATCTCATACGTCCCGAACTCCTGGATCAACCAGGCCGTATTTTTCACAAGATCGCGCGGGACAAAAGGGCTCGAGGCGCAGTATCAGGAAAAAATGCCGCTGCCGTCACACTTTGGGCTGGCGCCCAGGGGCCGCACCGCGCCCGAGGCCGCCCCGGGGGCAGCGCGGAGGACCTCGAGTTTGTTCTAGAATGAGCGGCCGTAAATCGGGCGCGAAGTTCTCAAAAAATGAACCAGGGAGGTATCCATGTCTCACCGTATTCTCGCGATTCTCTGCACGACTCTGTTGCTCGCCGCCGGTGCGACCGCAGCAGCCAAGCTGCTCGACAACATCCCGCTCGTGTGGAAGCCGACCGACAGTTTGGGGACCCTGGGCCCGCTCAATCTAGGTGGGCCGGTGATATCGACCGCTTTGCACGTCGACCTGCTGGTCGATGCGCGCAACAATCCATCGTTGATCGGGGAGAACCACGAGAATGCCGACCGGGTGCTTCCCGTCACCACCTCGGGCGACGTCGCCGCGTTCGTCACGGATCATGTCAAGGAGACGCTGCACCTCGGGGGGCTCAACGTCGTTGACGGACCCGGCGGCATGACTCTGAGCGGGGAGATTCGTCAGTACTTCGTGACCGAGACGAGCACGTACCATTCAGAGCTCTCTCTGGTTCTTCATCTCAAGGATGCGCAGGGCAAGGAAGTCTGGTCCGGGGCAGTGGCGGGCGGTGCCGAACGCTTCGGTCGTTCGTACAAAGCCGAGAACTACTACGAGACCTTGTCGGACTCCGTGATCAGGGCGACGTATAATCTGCTTTCAAATCCAGGCTTTACCGACGCGTTCCAGCGCCGTTGACACACGGTTCGCGACGACGCATCGTTTTAGATTGACGCCGGGTTGAGTGGAGCTCGTATGTCCACATTCAAAGCGCTGCGCGTACATCGAGTCGAGGGCGGTACGCAAGCCCGCTTCGATATGGTGTCGCTCGACGATCTCACCGCCGGCGAGGTGGTGATCCGTGTCGCCTACTCGTGCCTCAACTACAAGGACGCGCTCGCGGTGAGCGGCAAGGCGCCGATAACGCGCGGCGCGGTACGCGTCGCCGGCATCGATCTATCGGGTGTGGTCGAGAGCAGTACCGACGGCAGTTTCGCGCCGGGCGATCAGGTACTCGTCACCGGCAGCAACGTCGGCGAATCGCTGGACGGCGGTTTTGCGCAGTTTGCCCGCGTTCCGGCACAGGCGGTCGTGCCCCTGCCCGAGGAGCTCGGCTTGTTTGAAGCGATGGTGCTGGGTACCGCGGGATTTACCGCCGCCATGGCGGTGTGGCGGATGCAGCAGAACCATCAGGTCGCCGATCACGGGCCGATCGCCGTGACCGGCCCGACGGGAGGAGTGGGCAGCATCGCGCTCGCCATCCTGAAGCGCGCCGGTTTCGCGACCGCCGCCATCAGCGGGAAGGCGAGTGCGGCGGCTGAGTTCTTGAGGCACATGGGCGCCGACGAGATCGTGGATCGCACGACGCTCAACTTCGGCGCCAAGCCGCTGGAGAAGGCGATCTGGGGCGGTGCTGTCGACAACTTGGGCGGACGGACCCTCGCCTATCTCATGCGTACCGTGCGGCCGTGGGGGAATATCGCCTGTATTGGACTCGCCGAATCGGCCGAGCTCAATGCCACCGTGATGCCCCTCATCCTGCGCGGCGTGAGCCTGCTCGGCATTCA
>Ga0302326_10030664_pt1 | contig 10758 bp, 6 predicted proteins | sample Palsa_T0_3_FD_202264 | JGI IMG/M metagenome (GOLD analysis project Ga0302326, IMG submission 202264) | Peat permafrost microbial communities from Stordalen Mire near Abisko, Sweden - Palsa_T0_3 | ecosystem: Environmental > Terrestrial > Soil > Palsa > Peat permafrost | place: Sweden: Abisko...
CGGCAGTTATCGCTGGCACCGCCATCGGATGCTGCCGATACGCGATACACGCGGTGAGGTAACCGCTTGGTTCGCGACGTCAAGCGATATCGAAGAGCAGAAACATGAAGTCGCAACACTTCGAGCCGCGTATGACGCGGAGAAGCGTATCGCCGACACACTGCAAGAAGCGCTATTGCAGCAGGCCTTGCCGACGGTCGCCGGCCTCTGGTTTTCGGCTACCTATGTGCCGGCATCGGACGAAGCGAAAGTTGGCGGCGATTGGTATGATGCACTCAAATTGCCCGACGGCCGCATCTTCTTTTCGATGGGCGATGTCGCGGGACACGGGCTTGAAGCAGCGATCGTCATGAGCCGCGCGCGCCAGGCCATTATCTCTGCGGCCTTGCACGAGGTCGATCCCGCAATCGTTCTGACGCGCGCAAATGCGACACTGCTCGTTCAAAATACACGAATGGTGACCGCCGTCTGCGGCTACATCGATCCGGCGACCTTTGGCCTCGCATACGCGAGCGCGGGCCATCCGCCGCCGATTTTGATTGAGCCCGGCCGTGCTCCACAACTGCTGCAAACCGGCGGCTTGCCGCTCGCCGTCATGCAGTCCGTAACCTATCGCAGCCAGCGGGTCAACGTTGCACCCGGTTCGATGCTCGTCTTGTATACGGACGGTGCGGTGGAACATTCGCGCGATGCGTTGGAAGGGGAAAGCATTCTGCTCGCTGCCGCCTCGCAGGCAATGGATGCCGCTGCCGGCGTTCGGGCCGAAGCGATTCACGAGACAATTTTCGCAACGCGAACGGTGAGCGACGACGTCGCGATCATGACCGTCGCATTCGGTACCGAAATGGTATTGCCCGAAGCAATCGCGCAAGATCTCGTCTCGCTCGGTTCGCGATCGCGACCGGCGCGCCGCGTCATCAGCAGCCCGCCACCGGAGCTTGCGCGGGTGGCCTGGGGATGAACGACAAGAACGCCGTCGATGTTATTTCGCTCGCCGGGGAACTCGACATCGGCCGTAAACAAGAGGTTCGCGATGCCTTGGAAGTGCGCGGGCCCGGGTCGCCGTTGCTGGTCGACTTTTCTGATGTCACCTACGCTGATTCAACGGTGATCGCGGAGTTATTGCGCTTTCGCAACGAAGCAGACCACGTGGACCGGCGCGTTGCGGTGGTCATCACCAGCCCGCAATTCGATCGCTTGATCACCTACGCTGGATTACGCGCAGCGTTTGACATCTTCGATGACGACCGTGACGCCCGCGCGTTTCTGCTGGAGTCCGATTCATGAGCGTACCGGCACGCATCACGTTGCGCGAACGCGCGGTACCGAGTGCAGCGACCGCGCTGCGGACCGGGTTACGCGCCTTCTTAACGCGCCTCGCGCCGGATCCGCGCTGGCAGGATGACGTGCTGACGGCCGTCGGCGAAGCCGTCGCGAATGCCGTCGAGCATGCCTACGATCCGCACAATCCGGGCGAAGTCTCGGTCAGTGTGCGCGCGGAGCGCGACGCGCTGGTGGTCGAAGTGCGCGATAACGGTCGCTTCCAGACGCGCGAGCAAACCCCGGGCCGTGGTCACGGACTCAACATCATGCACGCCATCGCCGATTCGGTCTCGATCGACAAAGCCGGCGGAACGCGCATTCGGCTCACGTTCCGCCGGACGTAGCCCTATTCGAAGCGCAACGCTTCGATCGGATCGAGACGGGCAGCTTTTGCGGCCGGATACCAGCCGAAGAAGATGCCGACGAGCGCCGAGAATCCGACGGACATCACGACGGCTTCCGGCGGCACCGTCGCAGGCCAGCCGCCGATTTGCGACACGGCGAACGACCCGGCGATGCCGATGAGCGCGCCGATCGCGCCGCCCGCCGTCGCCAAGACAACGGCTTCGATCAGGAACTGCCAGAGGATCGCGTTGCGCCGAGCGCCGACGGATTTGCGCAAACCGATTTCACGCGTCCGCTCGGTCACGGACACGAGCATGATGTTCATGATGCCGATACCGCCGACAACCAGCGATACCGCGGCGACGCCGGCGAGCAACGCTTGCATCGTGGCAGCCGTTGCCGACGCCGCGCTTGCGATATCGGCAAGGTTACGGATCGTGAAGTCATCCGGCATCCCGGGCGCGATACGATGCCGCGCTTCCAAGAGCGTTGTGGCTGCACTTTGCACGCTTGCGATATCGTCCGGATCGGTTGCCGAGATTTGCAGCGTGCCGATAAACGTTTGACCCGTGAGCCGCTCGAGCGCCGAGGTGTACGGCATCAGGATCGTGTCGTCCTGATCCTGGCCGACACCGCTTTGGCCTTTTGCCGTGAGCACGCCGCTCACGACAAACGGCACGCCTTTGATCAGGATTGTTTGCCCAACGGGATTTGCGCCGTTCGGAAACAGATTTGTGACGACGGTTTGACCGAGCACGGCGACCTTCGCAGCCGACGCGACGTCGGATTGCGAAAAGAACGTGCCGGCTGCCATCGGCCAACTGCGAATGTACGTGTAGCTGGGTGAAACACCCGTTGCGGTGGTTTGCCAATTGTTACCGCCGGCGACGACTTGCGTACGGATCGTGACGACCGGCGAAACCGCCGCGACGCCCGGCAATTTGGCCAGCGCCAAGCCGTCGTTTGCGGTCAATGTCGATGCGCCGCCGCTGCCCGTCCGCGCACCGGCCGTCGAAACACTGCCGGGGAGGACGACGAGCAGATTGCTCCCCAAGCTATTGATTTGATTGCTGACCGACGTGCGTGCGCCCGCGCCGATGGCGACGGTGACGATCACCGCGGCGACGCCGATAATGACGCCGAGCATCGTCAAGAGCGAGCGCGAACGATTGCGCAGGAGCGCATCGGTTGCAATGCGGAGAATCGCGCGAATGTTCATACCGCAGCCGCAGTGCGCGCCGGGACCGGCGCGTCCGAGATGATGTGTCCGTCGCGAAACGTCACCATCCGTTTGGCGTGCGCACCGACATCGGGCTCGTGCGTTACGATCAAGATCGTCATACCGCGCTCCCGGTTGAGACGTTCGAACAGCGCCATCACGTCATCAGACGCGCGGGTATCGAGCGCGCCGGTCGGTTCGTCGGCCAAGATCAGACTGGGATTGTTGACGAGTGAGCGGGCGATTGCGACGCGCTGTTGTTGTCCGCCGGAAAGCTGATTGGGTTGATGATGCATGTATTTCTCAAGGCCGACCTCGGCAAGCGCCTCGGTTGCCGCAAGGCGCCGCGCCGCTTCGGGAACGCCCGCGTAGAGCATCGGCAACTCAACGTTATCGATGGCACTCGTGCGCGGCAGCAGATTGTAGGCCTGAAAAACGAAACCCAACCGCCGGCTGCGAATGTCGGCGAGATCGTCTTCACTGAACTCGGTGACGTCGTGGCCCTCGAAGAGATACGTACCCGACGTGGGCCGATCGAGAAAGCCGACGATGTGCATGAAGGTCGACTTTCCTGAACCGGACGGTCCCATCACCGCCACGAACTCGCCGGAGGCGATCGTGAGATCGACGCCGGCCAGCGCGACGACGTCTTCGCCCGCCAGCGGATAGACGCGGCGCAGGTTGCGCACATCGACGACGTTTGCCATTAGCGGAGCCCGCGCGTCGACGGTGCGGCTCCCGCCAGCGGATCGCGATTTGCCGCTGCCGCAGCCGGCGCGCGCGCCGCCTTACTGGAGTCGCCGGTGACGACCATGTCGCTCGTGGTGAGCGTACCGCTCGTCGGTTCGACGGCCGCTGTGCTCGCGTTGACGAGATCGATCTTCACCGGCACCCGCACGAGCGCCCCGTTCCGCTGCACGAACACGCGTCCGGTCGATCCGGCCGCCAGCGTCGAACTCGCGCCGCCGGTCGTGGCGCCCCACGGCGAGGCGTTGCCCGCCGCGCGCGTGCCGGTGCCGCCGGCAGCCGCTGTCCCCGTACGACGTGCGCCGGTACGCGGTCCCGAACCGGCGGTCCCCGCCGGGGGAGTGTAGCTGAGTGCCGCCAGCGGAACGATGAGCGCGTTTGCCGACTCGGCGATGTGAATGGATGCGTTGGCCGTCATGCCGGGCAGCAACTGGCCGTCGGTATTCGTGACGAGCACGACCGTCGTGTACGTCACGACATTATTCGTCGTCGTCGGATTGATGCGAACTTGCGACACCTTGCCGTGGAACATACGGTTCGGGTACGCCAAGACCGTGAAGTCGACCGCGTCGCCGGCACGCATGTTGCCGATGTCGGGCTCGCCGACGGACAAGTCAACTTCCATCTTGTTGAGATCCTGCGCGATCGAGAACAAGGTCGGCGTTTGCAAGCTTGCGGCAACGGTTTCGCCGACGGAAATATTGCGCGCGATGACCGTGCCCGTGACGGGTGACGTAATAACCGTGTGCTGCAAGTTCAACTGGGCTTGTTGGACCTGGGCTGCTTGAATACCGATTGCAGCACTACTGGCGGCCGCCGTGGCCGTTTGTCCGACCGCCTGCGAGCCGGCCGTTCTTGTTTGCGCGACGAGCGATGCGCTTTGAGCCGAGCTTGCCGCCGCGGCGCTTACGCTCGCGTCAGCTTCGAGCCGGGCTTGTTGGGCCGCCGACTGCGCGCTTGAGACGCCGCTCTGCGCACCGATGAGCGCGGACTGATCGGTATCAGATTGACTTTGGGCGATATACCCTTGGGCGAGCAGCGTCTTATCGCGCGTCATTGTTTGTTGCGCGAGCGTCAGCGCGCTCTGCGCTTTGACGACGTTGGCATTGGCCGTGGCGATCGCCGCCTGATTCATGCGCGCCGTTTCGGCGGCGTCTTGTGCGCTGGCTTGCGCGGCGCGCGCGGTGTCGTCTGCAACGCTGACACTGCTTTGTGCGCCCTGCGCGTTCGCGGTCGCCGCTTGCGCATCGGCCTGCGATTGCGCTAGGGATGCCTGCGATTGGGCAAGCGCGGCTGCAAACGTGGTGGGGTCGATCTTCGCGAGGACCTCACCTTGCGTCACGCGCGAATTGTAGTCGACGTTGATCTGGGAAATCGTTCCCGAGACCTGCGTGCCGACGGCAATCGTATTTTGCGGATTCACCGTGCCCGTTGCGGTCACGGTCTGCACGACATCGCCGCGCACCACCGGCGTGGTGAGATAGGAGACATTTGCGGCGACGCGATTGCGCACCAGAACGACCGTCGTAACGATGAGCGCCAAGGCGACCACGATCGCGGCGAGCACGCGCCACCGCTGTTTGGCAGGCTTGCGGCCTCCGAAAACGGGGTTGGTGCCGGCGGCGTGACCGTTTGTGGACGGCCGTTCGAGAATGTTCATGGCTGTAGTATCCCAACGTGGGCAGCCAAGCAATCATGCTAAAGATCAAATAATAAGACGTTCGTAGGAAGCTGGCAACAGCGTAGCGAGGAAGCGCTCACCGCAGGCAGCGCCCGAGGCGCTAACTTACCTCGCCAGCGACGGATCGAGCCGCGGTTCACCACCGGGCGCACGCGACGGGCCGTCGGTGCTGAGCGGCTCTCGCACCGACATTGCTACATAGACGACCGGTACGAGCAACAGGGTCAGCAACAGCGAACTCGCCAGACCGCCGATGACGACGGTGCCGAGCGACCGCGCCGCCTGCGCACCGGGATCGAGCACGAGTGCCAGCGGCGTCATGCCGGCGATCATTGCGATCGTCGTCATCATGATGGGGCGGAACCGTTCGCGAGCTGCTTCGCGTATCGCCCCGATGCGGCCCAGACCCTCACGCCGGCGCATGTTCGCAAAGTCGACGAGCAGGATACCGTTCTTCGTAACCAAGCCGATCAGCAAGACCGAACCGATCAACGAGAAGAGGTTCAGCGTCTGATGGGTGAGCGCCAGCGAGCCGAGCGCACCGACGACGGCGACCGGCACGGCGAACATAATGATGAACGGCGTGCGATAACTGTTGTAGAGCGCGACCATGAGCAGATACACCAGGATGACCGACAGCATGAGCGCGATCGTCATGCCTTGGACCGTCGAGCTGACCTGCTGTTCGTTGCCGCCGGCCGACGCTCCGACGGTTACCGTCGACGGCAAATTCAAGTCGGCCAGGCGTTTACTGAAGGCACGCTGCACGTTGGAAAGGGTTGCGCCCGGCGCCAGGTTGGCGCCGATGTAAACGACGCTTTGCCGGTTGATGCGCATGATCATCGGCGGCGCGGGCGCCTGCACGAGCTGTGCGATGTCGCCGACATGGATCATCGAGCCGTTGCTGGCGCGAATGGGAATCGCGGCAATGGCGCTTAGCGAGTTCTGCGCGGCAAGCGGATAGGTAACGAGCACATCCTTGAGGCCGTCGGGGCCGGTGAACTGCGTCGCGAGATCGCCGCCGAACGTGGCGCGAATGGCCGTCGACGCGGTGCCGACCGGTGCGTCAAGTGCGCGCGCACGATCGCGGTCGAAGATGACTTCAACTTGCGGCGCGTTGGCGCTGGCCGACGTTGTGACATCGATCGCTCCGGGGGTGGCTTTGAGCGCCGTAACGACTTGTGCAGCGTATTTCTCCGGCTGCCCGTCAACGCTGGAAACGACTTCGTCGATCGGTTGCGCGTTGCCGCCGGAAATGTCGGTCGCCGGGACCGCGACGGTATTCGCGAGCGGAACGAGCTTTTGTGCCTCGCTTTGGAATTGCGCTGCCCAATAAGCGGTTGAATGCCCACGCCTGTCGTTGAGATAAACGTCGATCTGCGCGATCGCCGCATTGTCGATGTAGCCGGTGAGTTGGCCCAGATACGCGCCGGCTGTCGATGATTCGGTACGCACGTCGGGGCTTTGATTGACGACGCGTTCAACGGCGAGCAAGCCCTCGCGCGTCGTTTCAAGCGGCGTGCCGCTCTGGAATGTCATCGTCACGTAGATCTCGCCCCGGTCGACGGGCGGAATGTACTCGAAGCCAACCAGACCCAGCGGGATCAGGAGTAGTGCAAGAACGAGCGAAATAGCCGACACGGCAACGACCGTACGCCCGTGTGCGAGCCCCCATGTCAGAAAGCGGTCGACGTACGCGCTGCGCGCCCGTTCAAAGCGCACCGTGAACCACTCGATGGCGCCCCACGGCTTCCAGTGCGAAAGCAGCGCCCAGCGGCCGGCGAGCGACGGGGTGACGGTAAAGGAAACGAACAGTGAGGTCAAAGTCGCGACGGTTACGACGAGGCCGAACTCGCGCAAGAACAAACCGACGGAACCCGGCAAGAACGAGATCGGCAAGAACACCACGACGTCGACGAGCGTGATCACGATTGCGGCGACACCGATCTCGTTACGGCCGGTGACCGCCGCTTCTTTCGGCGGCTCGCCGCGCGAGAAGTGGCGTTCGACGTTTTCAAGCACGACGATCGAGTCGTCGACGAGGATGCCGATGATGAGCGTCATCGCCAAGAGCGAAACGGTGTCGAGCGTAAAGTGCGCCAGTTTCATGGCGCCCAGCGTTACGAGCAGCGACGACGGGATCGCGATCATGACGACGATCGCGTTGCGCCACGAGCGCAAGAAGAAGAGCATGACGATACCGGTCAGCACGATCGCCCATACCAGCGTCCAGCCGACATCGGTGAGCTGCTGCTCGGTATAGGTGGACTGAACGTTGAGCACGTCGAGCTGAACGTCGGGATAGGTGCGCCGCAACGTCGGCAAAGCGGCCAAGACGGCACGCGACGTCTCGACTTCGCTCGTGCCGGCCGACTTTTGAATGTTGAGAACGACGCACGGCTCGCCCTTCGTATAGGCGAAAACGCGCTGCGTTTCGTAGGTGTCCTTGACGCTGGCAACATCGGCGATGCGCATCAGGCGCGGCTCGGCACTAAACCCGTTGGTACCCGCCGTCGTCGAGGAACCGTTCCCCAGCAAGAGGTTTGCGACGGTCGGAACATTTTGAATGTCGCCGCGCACGTCGAGGTTGGTTTCGCGATTGGGCGAGTAGACGATGCCGCCCGGTGCGCGCACGTTGTTGCTGTTGATCGTGGTGATGATGTCGGTGATCGTAAAGCCCGAGCCCACCAGCAGCTGGGGATTGACGTCCACCGTGATCGCCGGCGTAACGGTACCATTCGATTGGACGAATGAAACGCCCGGAATCTGCTCGAGCGACGGTACGATCTTGTTGATCGCAAGCGACGAAAGATCGCCGGGCGCAAGCGACCGCGAGTGCATGACGAGCGAAACGACGACCGCTTCGCTGGGATTATAGAGCGCGATCTGCGGCGCCGTGATGTCGTTCGGCAATTGTCGCGTCGCATTCTGGACGCGGCCTTGCACTTGAACGAGATCGTTGTTCTGATCGGACGTCAGCTGAAAAACGGCGACGACGGAGGCCGCGCCGGGTTGGATCGACGTTTCGAGATGGTCGAGGTTCGGCGATCCGGCAAGCTGATCTTCAAGCGGCCGCACGATCGCGTCACGCATTTCCGTCGTGGACGCGCCCGGATAGCTCAACAGCACTTGAATCGAGGGAACGTCGGTGCTCGGAAACTGTTGCTGAACGAGGGACCTACCGGCGATCAGTCCGCCCAGCGTCACGAGCGCAAGAAAAACGGTAACCAGCGTCGGTCGCTGGACGAAAACGCGTGTCAGCGACATCCTAGTTTGACTCCACGGGTGTGAGGTTCGGCCGCACGTCGGGGCGCCCGCGGCCGGGGACGGGTTCTGCCGGAGGGCCGGGCGCCATCCACATATAGACGACCGGTATCAAGACCAGCGTGAGAATGAGCGAACTCGTGAGTCCGCCGATGACGACCGTGCCGAGCGAACGCTTCGATACCGAACTTGCATCAAGCGCGAGCGCGAGCGGCATCATGCCCGCGATCATCGATACCGTCGTCATGACGATCGGCCGGAATCGTTCGCGTGCGGCTTGACGGATCGCCGTGAGTTTGTCCATTCCGGCCAGGACCTTATGATGTGCGAAATCGACGAGCAAGATCCCGTTCTTACTAACGAGGCCGACGAGCATCACGACGCCGATCAACGAGAACAGATTGAGACTTTGGTGCGTAAGCGCGAGTGCGCCGAACGCGCCGATCGAGGCGACCGGTACGGAGAACATGATGACCAGCGGTGCGCGATACGCGTCGTACAGCCCGATCATGAGCAAGTACACGAGCGAAAACGACAGGACCAGCGAAACGCCCAGGCCGTTGACCGTCTGAATGAGGTTCTGCTGATTGCCGCCGGGGGCTGCGCTGATGACGACCGTATTGGGAAAATTGAGCGCTTTGATGCGGTTGAGGAAGTCGGCTTCAACCGTTGACAGCGGCGTGCCCGGGGTTACGTTGGCGCTGATGTGAATGACGGTCTGCCGGTTGACGCGCGTGATCAGCGCCTGCGACGGATTGTTTACCAACACCGCGACGTCGCCGAGATGGACGATTTGCCCGCTGCGCGTGCGCAGCGTGATTGCGCTCAGTTGCGCGAGGCTCGTCTGATCGGCGATTGGATACAGGACCTGAACGTATTTGGTTCCGTTGGTCGTATCGAATTGGGTGGCGAGTGTCCCTCCAAAGGCCGAACGTACCGCGGTCGACGCCGAACCGATATCAAGATCGAGCGCACGGGCCCGATCGCGATCGAACTGAATGTCGATCTGCGGCGAAAGACGCAACGCCGAACTGTTGACGTTGGCAGTCCCCGGTGTGTCCTCAAGCACTTGCAGCACTTGCGCAGCATAGGCGTCGGGTTCGCCGCGCGTCGAGGTAACCGTGACGTCAATCGGCTGCGCATTGCCGCCGCGCGTGCCGGTCGCCTGAATCGCGGTGACGCGCGCATCGGGTACGAGCTTGTGGCCCATGACGTTGAGCATCTGCGCGACTTTATCGGTTGCCATCTTGTGATCGGGATTGAGCAAAACGCGCAGTTGACCGGTCGAACCCAGCGCAATGCCGCCGCCGAAACCGGCCTGCGCCGTTCCGGTCGTCGACGTGATGCGCTGCACGTCGGGGACGGCCTCCAAGTACGCGGCGGTCAGCTTCTTGATCGCGATGTCGGTCGTTGTCAGCGGCGTCCCGGTTGGAAACTGCACGGACACGAACACCTGGCCCGCATCAACGGCCGGAATGAACTCGAAGCCGATGATCCCCAGCGGCTGGACGAGCGCGACCGCTCCCACCGTTAAGACAAAGCTGACGGCTGCGACGAGCCAGCCGTGTTTGAGTGCGCCCATGAGGACACGTTCGCTGTAAAACGTCCGCAAACGGTCGAAGCCGGCGGTAAACGCGCGGATAAATCGCGGCGCTCGCCACTGCGAGCGTAACGACCAATTTCCCGCCAGCGCGGGTGTAATCGTAAAGGAGACAATGAGTGAAGTGAGCGTCGCGATCGTGACCACGATGCCGAACTCGCCGAGAAAGCGGCCCGTTTGCCCCGGCAGAAAGGCGATCGGTAAAAACACGACGACATCGACAAGCGTGATGACCACGGCCGCCGGCCCGATTTCGGCTCGGCCCAGGATCGCCGCCGTGCGCGGTCCTTCGCCGGCTTCGTAGTGGCGCTCGATATTTTCGAGCACGACGATCGAGTCGTCGACCAAGATGCCGATGATCAGCGTCATCGCCAAGAGCGAGACCGTGTCGATCGTGAAGCCGAAGACCTTCATAAAGAAAAGCGTTACGAAGAGCGACGTCGGAATCGCGAACATCACAACGAGCGCGTTGCGCCACGAGCGCAGAAAGAACACCATCGCAATGCCGGTAAAGAGAATGCCTTCGAGCAGCGTCTGCACGACGCCCCAAAGCTGCGCCTCGGTTTGATCGGCTTGAAC
>Ga0302326_10030666_pt1 | contig 10757 bp, 8 predicted proteins | sample Palsa_T0_3_FD_202264 | JGI IMG/M metagenome (GOLD analysis project Ga0302326, IMG submission 202264) | Peat permafrost microbial communities from Stordalen Mire near Abisko, Sweden - Palsa_T0_3 | ecosystem: Environmental > Terrestrial > Soil > Palsa > Peat permafrost | place: Sweden: Abisko...
CTACCGGAACCCGGCTCCCCGGACACCGCATTCATGATCGTGGAGTGTTTGTTGCGGATCGCCGCAATGAACACTCCACGATCATGAAGCCGACCCCGGCGCGCGGTAGGGGGCGGCACGGCTGACCGGGCGGAATCGGACGGGTGGGATGAAATCGGGCGGTGTCGAGCCGAGGGGCGGGGCCATGGGCCGGGGTCGAGCCGGGGGGGTCGAGCCGAGGGCCGGTGTCGAGCTGATGGGAGGGTCGGGCGGGCGGGCCGGATCGAGCGGGCGGGGCCGGGGGCCGGGGGCCGGGGGCGTCAGCTAGCTGGTGCTGGCTGGTGGCTCCCAGTCAGGGCGCAGCGGCAGGCCGGCCTCCCCGTGCTCGCCGAGCCTGACGCACAGGACCTGATGCAGCTGGATCTGATTGCGGTCGAAACCGAGCCGCGATCCGGCCATGTAAAGCCGCCAGACCCGGGCCGTGCCCTCGCCGACCTCGGCGACGGCCTCGTCCCAGTGCGCGTCCAGGTTCGCGCACCAGCTGGCCAGCGTCATGGCGTAGTGCTCGCGCAGGTTCTCGGAGTGCCGCACCTCGAAGCCCGCGTCATGCATCAGCGAGATGAGGTAGCCAGGCCCCTCCAGTTCCCCGTCAGGGAACACATACCGGTAGATGAACCCGTCGGTCACCCGCGCCGGGCCGCGGTTATCCGGGCGGGTGATGCAGTGGTTCAGCAGGCGGCCCTGCGGCCTGAGCTTGCCGTACAGGAAGCTGAAATAGCCGGGCAGCTGCGCCTTCCCGATGTGCTCGGTCAGGCCGATCGAGCTGATCGCGTCGAAACCGGTCTCGGTCACCTCGCGGTAGTCCAGGTGCCGGACCTCGGCCAGGTCCGACAGCCCTGCCTCCTTGATCGCCTGCTGCGCCCACGCCGCCTGCTCCTGCGACAGCGTCACCCCTAGCGCGCTCACGCCGAACTCGCGGGCGGCGTGCATGACCATGCCGCCCCAGCCGCAGCCGACATCCAGCAGCCGCATCCCGGGACGGAGCGCCAGCTTGCGCGCGACGAGGTCGAACTTGTTCGCCTGCGCCTCCTCCAGGGTGGCGTCCGCGCGGGGATAGCAGGCGCAGGTGTAGGCCATGGACGGGCCCAGCACCCACTCGTAGAAGGTGTTGGAGACGTCGTAGTGGTGCGAGATGGCGCTGGCGTCGCGGGCCTTGGAATGCCTGCGGCCCGACAGCCACCGGCGGTTGACCCGCACCTCCTGGGGCGGCGGCGGCACCCGCGGCAGCAGCACTCTCGGCCCGCCGAGCTGGCGGACCAGCCGCAGCCGCTCGGCGAAGTCCAGCTCGATCCGTTGCGCTGAGGCCATCCGGGCCAGCGCCGCGTACATATCGCCCTCGACATCGATGTGACCCGAGACGTAGGCACGAGCCAGCCCGAGCGCGCCCGGCGCCTGGGCCAGGTAGGACACGGCCGTCTTGTCCCGGACGGTGATCTTTACCGGCGAGCTGGCCGTGCCGGCCGAGCTGCCGTCGAAGGCATGGAATTCGACCGGGGCATCCGGCCCAGCGACTCGCTCGAATACTTGCGCCAGTGCCATATCCGCATTCCCTTCGTCACTGTCCGCGAACGCACTTGTCGTACAGACCGGCCAGACGGCTATCAGCGTCATAATCATGCTTCAGCACCGCATATTCCGACCCGTTATAGCGTTCCCAGAATTCCTCGCGGGAATAGAACGACGTCGAGTACAGGCCCTTGTGCCCGCCGAGCTGGCCGACCATGTCCTCGACCTGCCGGTTATAGTGCCCGTCACTGGCGCCCGGCGGCAGCGGCACAGTGCCCCAGAACCCGAAGTTCACGTAGACCTGGCCGGCCTTCATCGGGTACAGCGGCCAGGTTCGCGCTCCTCTCAGCTGCACCGGGCACAGCCATACCGGGCTCATCCCGACCTCGGCCGAGAAGAACCGCAGAAACTCCGCGCAGCGCTCGATCGGGATTTCCACGTCCTGGATCACCGCCTCGTTGGCTGGAGCGCCGCGACGGGCATTCATCACGTCCGTCAGGCCGTGCCGGCGATCGAAAGCGACGAGCCTGCGGTACACATCCGACCGCCGGTACCGGCGCGGCCAGGCCCGCCGGATCAGCGGCCGCTGCACCCCGAACGGGCGCGAGCACCAGAACCAGTCGGTGTCCCATCGCCACAGGTAGTCGCGGGTGGTGAGGAAGTCCTCCCGCGGGCCGCGGACCGACTGGTAATAGATCCGCTCGCGGGTGTAGTCGCTGAGCCAGGGCGCGACCTGGCTGAAGGCGCCGACCGTCAGGTACATCTCGTTCAGGCTGAAACAGATGCCGTCCACGAAGTCGGCCCGATGCCCGTCATAGCTACCGTCCCTGGCTATCTGCGCGACTGCCGCGAAGCACGCCTCCGGGTCGGCGAACCGGAAATGCCGCAGGTGGACATAGGGGGCGACCGGCTCCAGCTCGATTGTCAGCGAGAGCGCATAGCCCAGCGTGCCGTAGGAATTGGGGAAGCCACGAAACAGGGCGCCGTCCTGATTCTCGTCGGCCGCGAGCACCACTCGCCCGTCACCGGTGAGGATCTCCATATCGATGACCGATTCATGTGGCATCCCGTTGCGCAGCGAGGTTGATTCGATGCCGAGGCCGCTCACGGCGCCACCCAGCGTGATCGTCTTCAGCTGCGGCACGACCAGGGGCATCAGGCCGTGCTGCAAAGTGGCGTCCACGAGATCCTCGTAGGTGGTCATCCCGCCGACCACGGCGGTACGGCTCGCGGGATCGACCCGAAGGACCCGGCCGAAGGCCGAGACGTCCAGCGTGGCGCCCGCTGCGGCGCCCCGGAACCGGAAGAGGTTCGACGTGCGCTTAGCCAGCCGGACCGGCCGGTCGGCTGGGATCGCCGCATAGGCGCGCTGCAGCTGCGCGACGGCCGCCTCGTGCGCAGGCAGGACGGGCCGTCGGGCCGGCACGACCTGGCCGGGATTAGTGACTTCGGTCACACGTTCCTCCTTGCTGGCCAAGGATCGGCTTCCCGGAGCATGCCAACAGCAGGGCATCGTCGGCAAGCCCGGCCCGGAACCGGACGAAGTAACCAGGAGTTTACCTCCAGCCAGCTAGGCATTCTGCGCAGCTGTCGGCCCTGTTGTCCCGGTCAGACGGCGGGCAGCCTGCTGCTGGCCGCCGTCCCGGGTGCCCGCCGCCCAGGCCGGCGACGCCGTCCAGGTGGCGCAGTCCGGGACAGCGACCTCTTACAGTTGGCACCATGCGAATCGCGCTGATCAACTCCGGGATCGGGCTCCTGGCAGCCGCCGCGGAACTGCACCGCCGCCGGCCAGACGCCGATCTGGTCCTGGCGATGGACCCGGACGGGATGCCATGGGGCCCCCGGAACCCTGCGGACATCGCGCAGCGGTCGCTTGCCTTCGCCCGCGCCGCGGCCGAATACGGGCCCGATGTCATGGTCATGGCCTGCAACACCGGCTCCGTGCACGCTATCGAGGCGCTGCGCGCCGAGTTCGAGCCCGCCATCCCGATCGTCGGCACCGTCCCCGCTATCAAGCCAGCGGCCGCCGTCGCCGAGTCGGTAGCCATCTGGGCGACGGTCGCCACGACAGCCAGTGCCTATCAGCGCCAGCTCATTGCCGACTTTGCCGGCGGAGCGCGAGTAACCGCCATTGCCTGCCCCGGCCTGGCGGACGCGGTCGATGCCGGGGACGAGGAAGGGACCAGGGCTGCGGTCGCCGACGGCGCGTCCCGCACCCCGGCGGACTGCGGTGCCGTCGTGCTGGGCTGCACGGAATACGAGCTGGCCGCTGACCTGATCGCGGCGGCGGTGCCCGGCGCCGCGATGTTCGGATCGGCTGCCGCGGTGGCCGCCCAGGCGCTGCGCCGCGCTGGCGCGGCCGATCATGGTGGCCCAGCGGCGGGCGAGCCTGCCAGCGGCACGGTCCGGGTCCTGCTCAGCGGCCGCCCGGCCGCTCTGCCGCCCGCAGCGCTGCGCTACCCCGCAGGCCGCCTGCTGGCCCGCCTCGAGCCAGGCCGCCGCGGCGCGCCGCTGCCGCGCCGGACAGCAGCGGCCGCCGCGCGCTCGGTATCCGCGTAGCTCGCCGCGACCTCCTCGGGCGTCATCGGGAGCCGCGCGGCCGACGGCGGCAGCCCGGCCTGGACTGCCTCGGCGAGCAGCAGCGCCATCGAGTAACCTGGGTCGGCGCCAAGCGCCCGCTCCGTCGCTGCGTTGGCCAGAGCGCCCTGGCCGGACTGCCAGGCAGTGAACGCCAGCAGGCAGGCAGGCGCCGGCACGTAATCGGGCTGCGCATGCCGGACCAGATCCGTCCACAGGCGCTGGTGATCACGATGGAATTCGGGGTCCATCCGGGCCCACGCATCATCACGCACCCGCAGGTCTGCCAGTACGACAGTGAGCCAGGCGAGCTGGTCATGGTCGGTGATCTCGCCGCCGCTGCGGTAGCTGTCGATCGCATCCTTGACAGCGCTCCGCCCGGCGTCGACCAGCAGCCGCGCAATGCTTCCGCCCCGGGGGCCCGCCGCGATCAGCAGTTCCTCCGCTCGCCGCACCGCGCGATCTGTCGCCCTGCGCATCGGCTCGGCGACGCCGGGCAGTGCAGCCAGGGTCCCGGCCAGCGCCGCCCGGTCGGGATAGGCAGCCAGCCCGGCCTGGGTCAGCGTCCGGGCAGCCGGATGCGCCACGGCGTCAAAGGGCACGCCCTCGGCCGGGCAGCAGGCCGGATCCTGGCACAGGTACGACCAGTACCTGCCGGACTCGACCCGCAGTAGCTCCCGGATCGAGATGCCGGATCCGGGCAGCATCAGGCGGAGCAGATCGGCCAGCGGCGTGACCAGCGATCCCGGACCATAGCCAACGATGATCGCGGTGACGATGTGCTGGCGGGTGAGGACATCGGTGGCGTGCCCGGCTATCTCGGCGGCCAGCGACGGGTCGGGCGGATCCGGCAGGTCGTAGCGGAATGCGAGCCGGATGCGCGACCGTCGGCCGCTGATGCCGAGTACGACGAGGCTGCTGGCCGGGTGAAATCCCAGCAGGTGCGGCACGACGGCCAGCACCCCATCGGGCGAGCCGACCCGGACCAGGCTGGGCGGCGTGCCAAGGCTGGGCGGCGTGCCGAGGCTGGGCGGCGTGCCGAGGCTGGGCGGCGTGCCGAGGCTGGGCGGCGTGGCCCGGCTGGGCGGCGTGGCCCGGCTGGGTGCGTGATCACCGGAGGAACGTGCGTGATCACGGGCAGGGTGACTGCGTGGCTGCGGGGTCGGGTCACCCGCGCGCTGGTTATCTGTCATGACGCCAGGCTCGGCGGACGAGCACGGGCGCGGCGACTCAGTAATTTGGGGGCTGTGGATAGCCTGGCCGGTCCGGCACAGCCGGCGGAAATCGGGTTGACAGCCCAGAGCCCTTGCTGCTGCCATGGGCGCAAACCACCGAGAACCTCTGTTGCCGCCGAGAACCCCTGCGCCCGCGTAGTCCGCGGTTACAACGCGATGCCGAGCAGCGCATCCACTGTGTCGCGGACGAGCCTAACCGACGCTGCGCGGCTCGCTGGCGCTGCGCGGCTAGCCGACACTGCGCGGCTCGCTGGCGCTGCGCCGCCGGCCGCGCCGGGGCTAATGCCCACACCGCCCACACCGCCCACACCGGTGCTCGCCGCGGCCTTGGTGACAGCGGCGGCCCAGCGGTCCACGGCCGCAAGAGCACCAGGGGCGTCGAGATCCTCGGCGAGCCTCGCCCGCACGGCCGCGAGCAGCGCCTCGCCGGGCAGGGCGCCGCCGGACCGCTCAGCCCCGGACAGCTCAGCCCCCTCGGCGAGCGCTATCGCGGTGCGCCAGCGGGATAGCCGCTCGGCGGCCGCGGCGAGCCCGTCGCCGGTCCAGTCCCAGTCCTCGCGGTAGTGGTGCGCCAGGATCGCGAGCCGGATCGCCATCGGATCGGCGCCCGCGGCCCGCAGCCGGGAGACGAAGACCAGGTTGCCCAGCGACTTGGACATCTTCGTACCATCGAGCCGCACCATCCCGGCGTGCGCGTACCGGCGGGCGAACACCTCACCGCCCCCGGCTGTGCTCAGCGCCACCCGCGCGTGCGAGGCACTCATCTCATGGTGCGGGAAAATCAGGTCGCTGCCGCCGGCCTGCACGTCGAAGGTGCTGCCCAGGTACCGGGTGGCAATAGCCGCGCACTCAACATGCCAGCCGGGCCGGCCAGCACCGAACTCCGACTCCCACGCGGGCTCACCCGGCCGGGCCGCCAGCCAGACGATCGGGTCCAGCGGGTCTTTCTTCCCCGGCCGGTCCGGATCGCCGCCCCGCTCGGCGGCCAGTTCCACCATCGTCGCCGGGTCAAGACCCGACACCGAGCCGAACTGCGGATCGGCCGACCGCGTGAAGTACACATCGCCGTCCAGGTCGTACAGCGCGCCGCGATCGGCCAGCACCCGGTTGAACTGCTCGATCACGTCAAGCGCCTCGACCGCGCCCACGTAGTGCGCGGGCGGCAGCACCCGCAGCGCCGTCATGTCCGACCGGAACAGCGCGATCTGGCTGGCGGCCAGCTCCCGCCAGTCCTCCCCGTCCCTGGCCGCGCGCTCGAGCAGGGGATCGTCGACATCGGTGACGTTCTGCACGTACCTGACTGAGTGGCCGGCATCCCGCCAGGCCCGCACCAGCAGGTCCCAGGCGACGTAGGTGGCCGCATGACCGATATGGGTCGCATCGTAGGGCGTGATCCCGCAGGCGTACAGGGTGGCCGTCTGCCCGCTGGCGGCCGCGGCGAGCCTGCCGCCCGCGGTGTCCCAGATCATCGTGTCGGGGCCGCGTCCTGGCAGCTCGGGAACGGCAGTGTCGGGCCAGGATTCCATGGGCGCCAGGCTATCGCCGGCCGGCCCCTGCTCCCCTGCCGCGGGCTACGCCGCCTGCTCGAAGGCATGCGCGAGCGCGATGAGGGCCGGCTCGCTCCAGGGCGGCCCTATGAAGGTCAGTCCCACCGGAAGACCGCTAACAAGACCAGCCATAACGGAAATTGCCGGGTAACCGGATACGGCAGCCGGAGTCGACGTCCCGAAGACATGATGATCGCCCAGCACGTGATCGGTCAGCCAGGCCGGGCTGGCGGTGAGCGCGACGATCGCGTCCAGGCGGTGCTGTGCGAGCGCGCCGTCGATAGCGTCGCAGGCCAGCCGGTTGGCGGCGCTCCGGGCGGCCTGGTAATCCGGATCAGCGAGGTCGCCGCTGGTCGCAGCCGCCTGCTCGAACAGCTCCTGGCCGAAATGGACGAGCACCCGGCGCCCGTTTCGAATATTGTAGCTAATCAGCTCCGACAGGCTGGCTGGCTGGCCGCCGCCCAGCGCGCCCAGGTAGGCATCCAGATCGTGCTTGAACTCGGCTAGCAAGGCGGCGTACTCAGGCTCGCTGATCTTGTCGGCGTCGGCGAGCTGCACCGGGTCGGTGACCTGCGCCCCGCTGGCGCGCAGCCGGGCGATGGCCGCTTCCAGGACCGCGACCGTCGCGGGCCCGGCAAGCCGGGATCCGTCGCGCCAGACGCCCAGGCGGGCACCGGCCAGCGCGCCGGGATCGAGGAAGCCGGTGTAGTGGCTCGGCCGGCCCGACACCTGCGTGGTGAGCGGATCGTCGGGATCGGGACCGGCCAGGACGCCGAGCAGGGCGGCAGCATCGGCCACGGTGCGGGCCATCGGCCCGGCCGTGTCCTGCGCGGCCGAGATCGGCACGATGCCCGCCCGGCTGATCAGGCCGAGGGTCGGCTTGATGCCCACGACACCGCACGCGGCGGCCGGCGAGACGATCGACCCGTCGGTCTCGGTGCCCACCGCCAGCGGGGCGAGGGCGGCGGCCAGCGCCACCGCCGAGCCCGAGCTTGACCCCGACGGGTTGCGGCCTGCCCCGTGCGGGTTGACGGCCTGGCCGCCGAGGGTGCTCCAGCCGCTGCTGGAGTGGGCGGAGCGGAAGTTCGCCCACTCCGACAGGTTGGCCTTGCCGAGCACCACCGCGCCGGCCATGCGGAGCCTGCTGACCAGGAAGGCGTCGGCTGACGCCGCCGCGAGCAGCGCGGGAGAGCCGGCGGTGGCAGGCATTCCCTGGGCCGCGATGTTGTCCTTGACCAGCACCGGGATGCCCTCCAGCGGTCCTGGTGGGGTGCCAGTGGCGCGGGTGGCGTCGCTGTCCTCCGCATCGGCGCCTGCTTGCGGGTTGACGGTGATGACCGCGTGCAGTTCCGGGTTGAGCCGCTCGATCCGCTCGGCGTAAAACGCAGTGAGACCGGCCGCGGTCAGCGACCCGGAGGACAGGGCCTGCTGCAGCCCGGCGATCGTGGCGCTGCCCGCGTCGATGCCCGAGCCGCCAATCTGCTCCGCCAGCTGCTCCGCCAGCGATTCGGATCCCGACATGAGCGAAGAATAGGGCCGCATTCCTTGATCGCGGAGGATCTAGCGGGTGCGGGGCCGCCGGATCCTCCGCGATCACGAAGCGGAGCGGCGCGGGGCGGCGCGGGGCGGCGCGGGGCGGCGCGGAGCGGAGCGGCGCGGGGCGGCGCGGAGCGGCGCGGGGCGGGGCGGCGCGGAGCGGCGCGGGGCGGGGCGGCCGCTGGCGCGCGGGACGGGGGCTGGTTTCGTAGACTGCCGCGGGTGACGATGCACATCGGCAGTCTTGCGGCCGCGCCTGCGCTGGACCGGCCCGACCTGCTGGCCCCGCGGGTGGCCGCCGCGCTTGCCGAGCTCGGCGACAAGCTCCCGGCCGACGCCGTCGGCGTCGCCGAGATCGACCCCGGGCTGGCCGACACCGCGGCGTTCTGCGAGCGCTACGGCGTCAGCCTGAGCGAGTCGGCCAACTGCGTCGTCGTCACCGGCCGGCGAGACGGCGAGTCTCGGTATGCGGCGTGCGTGGTGCTGGCGACCACCCGGGCCGACGTCAACGGCGTGGCGCGGCGCCAGCTCGACGTGCGCAAGGCGTCCTTCGCGGCGATGCAGGACGCAGTCGCGCAGACGGCGATGGAGTACGGCGGCATCACCCCGATCGGGCTGCCGTTTGGCTGGCAGGTCTTCGTCGACGGGGCGGCAGCGGCCGCGGACCGGGTAGTGGTGGGCAGCGGCATCCGGCGATCCAAGCTGACGCTGCCGGGACCGGCTCTGGCCAACCTGCCCGGCGCAGTGATAATCGACGGCCTCGGCCGGTAACGACGTGGTCGGTGATGACGGGGCGCCGGTGCTCCGGGGCGGCGGAGCGGCCGGGCGGCCGGGGCGCGGGTGGCCGGGCCGCGGGCGGCCGGGTGGCCGGGCCACGGGCGGGTGGGCGGCGTGAGTGCGGGCGGATGGCACGTTTTGTGCCCTATGTACTGTCCTCCCAGGAGGCGTCGGCTACTTGTACCGGATTTGTTGGCCACAAAACGGACAGGAGGGTAACTATTCTGGTCAGAATCCGGTACAAGCGAGTTCAGGGCAGCCAGGACACCCTGCCGTGCAGGGCGGCATAGCCGATGAACGCGACAGCGTCGATGAGCGTGTGCGCGATGATCAGCGGCGTGACCCTCCCCCAGCGCCGGTACAGGATGCCGAAGATCACGCCCATCGCCGCGTTCCCGATGAACGCGCCGAACCCCTGGTAGAGATGATAGGAACCGCGCAGCACTGCGCTGCAGGCGATCGCTTTCCACGGTGTCCAGCCGAGCTGGTCCAGCCTGCGCAGCAGGTAGCCGACAACTAGGATCTCCTCGAGTATCCCGTCGTGCGCCGCGCTCAGGATCAGCACCGGGATGCGCCACCAGATCGCGGGCAGGCTCTCGGGGACGACAGTCAGGCTGATCCCCAGGTGGAACGCCGTCAGGTAGAGAGCCAGCCCGGCACCGCCGATCAGCGCGGCGAGCAGGGCGCCGAGCAGGGCGTCGCTGGCTGGCTGGCTGGCATCCAGGCCCATGACGGACGGCGGCTCGCCAGACCTGGCCATCAGGTAGAGCACCAGGACCACAGGCGAGAGCGCCTCGGCGATGCTGGCGAGCTGCAGGGCGAGATCAAGCCAGTGATTGACCGCCAGCGATCCGACCAGCAGGGCCTGCTGGCTGCCGAGGGACTGCCGCGCCAGCAGCGACCCGATGAGGTCGAGCAGCGCGTTCAGGCCGCTGGCGCCGAGCGATACAGCAAAAACAGCGAAAATTTCCCAGCGGATCAGCTGCGCTGGCGGCAGGCGTAGGCTGGTGTCTTCCCCGAGTGCCACCTGAGGGACTCTAGCTGGTGCTGACGGCCGAATTAGACCGCCGGATGCTGCATAATTGGCTGCCCGCGTCGCGGTCTGCCGGCTAGTGGGCGCGTCACGCGGCGCTGCTCGCGACAAGCTTGCCGCAGAGCCGTCCCGTCCGCGGATTGGCTGCGTCACACGGGGTAGGGCACTGTCCGCGTGGATTTGGGACGATCCGCGGCGGCGCGCCTGTATGCCGGCGGTTGCGGGGCGTACGGACGCTGGCGTTTAGGTGGCAGGCGGGAGCTCGCTGGAGCAGCGGGGCACTCGACAAGGGAGCCGATGAACCGAGAAGGCCGTAGCCGAACCGGCCAGCCGACTTCGGTGGCTGCCGAGACGCTGGAACCGGGCGCTGCCGGTCCGGGCGCTGCCGGTCCGGGCGCTGCCGACAATGGAGCTGCCGACGGCGGAGCTGCCGACGGCCGCCCTGCCGACGGCGGCGCTGCGGGCAGCGAACCGGGCCGGCGCACGCGCATTGCGACCGTGGTGCGG
>Ga0302326_10030667_pt1 | contig 10757 bp, 10 predicted proteins | sample Palsa_T0_3_FD_202264 | JGI IMG/M metagenome (GOLD analysis project Ga0302326, IMG submission 202264) | Peat permafrost microbial communities from Stordalen Mire near Abisko, Sweden - Palsa_T0_3 | ecosystem: Environmental > Terrestrial > Soil > Palsa > Peat permafrost | place: Sweden: Abisko...
GGCGGCGAGGATCGGCCGTCCGAGGTCGCCAGGGAGCGGCGGCCCAAGGTTAGGAATGTCGCCGCCTGGCTTGGACGCCAGGCTGGCATAGTCCGCCGGCAGCGACGCCATCGCCTCCGGCGGGCGCTGGCCTTCGGTCTGGTAGAGTTCGCTCCCACCCTTCTCTGCTGGCTTCTGCGCCAGCGCGAAGGCCACCGCGCCAGCCACGGCGGCGCTTGCGATGACGCCGAGGGTGATCAGCGCCTTGCGCGAGAGACGTACGACCGGCGTCGCCGGCGCATGCAGGCGAAGCTCGCGGGCGATGTCGGCTTCGGAAGCCGGCTGGGCGTCTGCGCTCATCTCAGTGGGCCTTCTCGATGCGCACGCGCTGAGCGGTCTGCTTGTCACCGAGGCGCAGCTCGGCGGTCTGGAAGAGGCGATCGACCACCATGTGCTGGCCCTCGACACGGTAGTTGACGAGCTCGGCCGACGTGCCGTCGGCGCCGATGACGAACAGCGGGGGCAGGTCGCCCTGGGCGACGTTGGCCGGGAATTCGATGAAGGTCTGGCGCCCGTCATCGAACGCCTGCAGCGGCCGCCAGCTCGGGTGCGGCCCCTTGATCCGGTAACGGAAATCCAGGTGATCGAGATCGATGCCGGTCAAGCCGCGATCCGACGCCCGCCTGTCGGCCGCGGCCGCGTCAGCGGCGGACCTGCGAACGGCGATCAGCGAGTCCTGTGGGTAGCGCCAGGACACCGAGGCCATGTAGGCCTGCGGGGTCGCCCGCAGCTCCAGGTGATAGGTGCGCCGGTCGGTGTTGATGACGAGGTTGGTGCGCAGATCCGGCCGGGTCGGCTTGACGAGGATGTGCACGCACCTTGCCTCGCCCGAACCGCTTTCGGTGTCGCCGATCACCCAGCGCACGGTGTCGCCGGAGGCGACCGGGCCGGTTCCGGACAACGCCTCGCCGGCCTCAAGCACGATGTCGGTCACCTCGCCGGGCGCGGCGTAGACCTGGTAGAGCGCGCCGTCGGTCCACGGGTAGACCTGCACGGCGTTGACATAGCCGGCAGCCGCCGGCTGCACCCGGGCCGCGGCATTGGCCTCGGTGACCCGATCGAGCGCGGTCGTATGGGTGCGGGGCGACGCCAGCGCCGGGAGGGCGGTCGAGACGAGCAGCATGGAGATGAGGCAGCGGCGCATCAGCCGAGCTCCTTTGACCAGTTGATGGCGTGAACGAAGACGCCCAGCGGGTTCTTCGTGAGGGCGTCGGCGCTGGTTGGGGTCTGCAGCACGACGGTGAGGATGGCGGTCCAGCGTTCTGTGGCGGAGAGCTGTCCGTCGACGTAGCGGCGCTCGATCCAGGCGACGCGGAAGCTCGAGGGGGAGTCGCGGATCACGCTGGAAACGTCGACCGCCACCTGCATCTTCCCGACCTTCGCGAACGGGTCGTCGGCGCGCGCGTATCCGCCCAGCGCCTGGGCGCCCTGAGAGGTGACGTAGTCATAGGCTTCCAGCCAGTTCTTGCGGACGACGACCGGATCGGCGGAAACCGACCGGACGTCCTCGATGAAGCGGGCGAGGTGCCAGGCGATCTGCGGGTCGGTCGGCTGGTAGCCAGCGGTCGCAGCTCCGACCGCCTGGGCCTGGCCGAGGCGATCCACCTGCACGATCCAGGGTGTGACCGTCCCGCGCGCGTTCTGCCAGACCACCGCCGCGGCGAGCCCCGACGCGAGCGCGAGGCTGCCGAACGCCATCAGCCGCCAGTTCCGCGCCTGCACCCGGGCCGAGCCGATACGCTCGTCCCACGCCTGGCCGGCCCTCTGGTACGGGGTCTCAGGAACGGGCGTGCGGCCATAGCGGACGTCGGATCGCTTGAACGGGTTCATCAGGGCTCCTCGGTGACCGACACTTGCGCACCGCCACCGCCGCTGTGTGTGGGGACCGCATGCGCGGCGGTCTGCAGCGCATGGCCGGCGGTGCGAAGATGTCGGGCCCAAGCGGGTTCGGACGCGGCTGTTGCGTCTGGCGAGGGTTGTGCAGCGCCTCCGGCGGCAGGCGATCCGCCTCCCCCGCCACCAGGCGGCGAGGGAGGCGGCGCGGCGGCGCCCTGGGGAGCGGGGCCGCCGCTTCCGCCGCTGGGGGACGACGGCGGACGGTTGTTGGGATCACCCGAGCCGGTGGGGCGCGGACGGGACGTCATCGCGGCTGCAGCGCCGCCGCGGCCGGCGAGCGCGCCGATGCCGCCGATCGCCGCGCGCGCTCCCATGGCGCCAGCGACGCCGACGCCGCCGACTGCCAGCGCCGTGCCGACCGCCGCGCCTGCGCCGAGTTGAGGGGCGCCAGAGACGAGACCGGTGGCGATGCCGGGACCGAAGATCCCGAGGCCAAGCAGCGTCAGCGCGGCCAGCGCCAGCGTCAGCACCTGTTCAAGATCCGGGCTCGAGCCGGCGCCGGCGGCGCCCGTGGTGAACTGGCCGAAGAGGGTGGAGCCGATGCCGATAATGATCGCCAGCACCAGCACCTTCACGCCGGAGGCAATCACATTGCCGAGCACCTTCTCGGCCAGGAAGGCGGTCTTGCCGAAGAGGCCGAACGGCACGAGCACGAAGCCGGCCAGCGTCGTCAGCTTGAACTCGATCAGCGTGATGAAGAGTTGAACCGCGAGGATAAAGAAGGCGATCAGCACGATCAGCCACGCCAGCAGCATCACCACGATCTGCACGATGTTCTCGAACACGCCGGGGAAGCCGGCCATCTGGCCCAGGGCAGTCAGGATCGGTTTGCCAGCGTCGATGCCGGTCTGGGCGATCTTGCCCGGATGCAGGAAGTCGCTTGCGGACATGGCCGAGCCGGACGCCTTCAGCCCCAGGCCCGAGAAGCTCTCGAACACGATCTTGGCGAGGTTGTTGAAGTTGCCGATCAGGAACGCGAAGAAGCCGACGTAAAGCGTCTTCTTGATCAGCCGGGCGAGGATGTCCTCGCCCGGCGCCCAGGCCCAAAACAGCGCCGCCAGAGTGACGTCGATCACCACCAGGGTGGCGGACAGGAAGTGCACCTCCCCACCCAGCAGCCCGAAGCCGCTGTCGATGTAGGTCGTGAAGGTGTTGAGGAAGGTGTCGACGACGCCGGTGTCGTTCATGGCCGGGCCACTGATGACAGGCCGAGGGACCGGGCGCGCGATTGCCGCCACGTCTCGCGGCAGGCGGGGTCGTTTTCGGCGGCGTCTCCCTGGTGGCTGCAGCGGGCGATATCGTTGGCGACCGTGGTTTCGGCGAAGCTGGCGGGCCGCACGCCGGGCCTTTGCGACAGCGTCGCCGCCGTGGCGACGACGACCGCGAGGAACACCAGGATCGCGCCCAACGTCCCCCAGCCCCGAACGGTGAGCGTGCGCATCAGTGGTACATGCTGACGGTAGGCGGGGTGTAGGTCCCGCCGGCCATGAACTGGCTGAATCGCACCTGGGCGTCGGCGGGCGCGGTCGCCTTGTCGGCCGCCGAGAGGGCGTCTGCGCGGCTCTGTGCGGTTACGACGGCCGTCAGGTCAGCGATCTCCTTGGCAATCAGCGCGAGCAGCTGGTTGCCTGACTGGCTCGCCTGAAGCGCGCCCGTCGATCCCTGGCTGGCCGTCACCAGCGTCGACATCTGGGTGCGGGCGTTGGCCAGGTTGGAGACCACGCCGGCCTGGACGTTCAGGGCGTCCTGGAACGCGCCGAGCGAGGTCTGCCAGCGCTGCTGGGCGCGGGCCACAAGCTGGACCTGCGGCATGGTCAGGCTCGCCTGGCCATACTGGGTGGCGAAGGCCTGATTGATCTGCCCGGAGTTGTAGGTGATGTGCTGCGCTTCGCTCAGCAGCTGCTGCGTGCGCGTCAGGTCCGACTGCAGCATCCCAAGCGCCGAGCTCGGCAGGCTCGCGAGGTTGCGGGCCTGGTTGATCAGGCTCTGGGCCTGGTTCTGCAGCGAGACGATCTGATTGTTGATCTGCTGCAGCTCGCGCGCGGCGCTGAGCACGCTCTGCACGTAGCTCTTGGGATCGAAGACGACGACCTGAGCCTCGCCAGCCTGTGCGGCGGCGATGACGAGGACGCTCGCGGCGACCGCAAGCCAGTGGCGATGGGGTTTCATTCGGCAGCCTCCAGGTGAACCGGCGGGGAAACGGATGGCGGCGGCTTGGCCGCCACGAGGTCCGCGGCCCAGGGCAGCGACCGGTGACGCAGCCACGCGGCCGCAAAGCCGTCAGCGCCGCTCGAGGCGAGGATGGCGGCGATCTGCGCCTGGTCGGTCCTCGACGAGGCGGCGGCAAGGGCCAGGGCGACCGGCCCGAGGCCGAGTTCGAAAAGCCGGTTGCCGCGCCGCGACTGGCAATAGTAGTCGCGCTTCGGGGTGGCCTGACTGAGGATCTCGATCTGCCGGTCGTTGAGCCCGAACTTGCGATAGGTCGCGGTGATCTGCGGCTCGATTGCGCGCTCGTTCGGCAGGAATATCCGGGTCGGGCAGCTTTCGATGATCGCTGGCGCGATGGCGCTGGTCTCGATGTCGGCGAGCGACTGGGTGGCGAAGATCACCGCCGCGTTCTTCTTGCGCAGGGTCTTCAGCCATTCGCGCAGCTGCGCGCCGAAGGTGGCGTCGTCGAGCGCCAGCCAGCCCTCGTCGACGATGACCAGGCTCGGACGTCCGGTCAGCCGGCCCTCGATGCGGTGAAAGAGGTAACTCAGCACGGCGGGCGCCGCGGCCGAGCCTATCAGGCCCTCGGTCTCGAACGCCTGGACGTCCGCCGTCCCGAGCCGTTCGCCCTCGGCGTCCAGCAGCCGGCCCCAGGGCCCGGCCACCGTGTAGGGCATGAGCGCCCGCTTCAGCGCCTGCGACTGCAGCAGCACCGAAAAACCGGTGAGCGTCCGCTCCGCCGCCGGCGCGGACGCCAGGCTGCCGAGCGCGGTCCAGAGGTGCTCCTTGACCTCTGGGGTGACCGCCACGCGCTCGCGCCCGAGCACCGCCGCCAGCCACTCGGCCGCCCAGGCGCGGTCGGCCGGCTCGTCGATCCGCGACAACGGCTGCAACGAGACCGCGGCTTCGAGGGCGTCTGAGAGCGCCCCGCCGAGATCATGGAAGTCACCGCTCATCGCGAGCGCCGCCGCGCGGATCGAGCCGCCGAAGTCGAACGCGAACACCTGGGCGTCCGGATAACGCCGAAACTGCAGCGCCATCAGCGCCAGCAGCACGCTTTTGCCGGCGCCGGTGGGGCCCACCACCAGGGTGTGGCCGACATCGCCGACGTGCGGGGAAAACCGGAACGGCGTGGAGCCCTCGGTCTTTGCAAAGAAGAGCGGCGGACCGGCCAGGTGCTCGTTGCGCTCGGGCCCTGCCCAGATGGCCGAGAGCGGGATCATGTGCGCGAGGTTAAGGGTCGAGATCGGCGGGGCGCGGACGTTGGCGTAGGCGTGGCCCGGCAGCGAGCCCAGCCAGGCTTCGACCGCATTGGCCCGCTCGACCATGCAGGTGAAGTCGCGGCCCTGGATGGTCTTCTCGACCAGCCGCAGTTTGGCGTCGGCCTGGGCCGGGTTCTCGTCCCAGACCGTGACCGTAGCGGTGACATAGGCCTGGCCGACCTGGTCGGCGCCGAGATCCTGCAGCGCGGCGTCGGCGTCGAGCGCCTTGTTCTCCGCATCGGTGTCCATCAAGGCCGAGGCCTCGTTGGTCATGACCTCCTTCAGGATCGCCGCGATCGACTTGCGCTTGGCGAACCACTGGCGACGGACCTTCGCCACGAGCTTCACCGCGTCGGTCTTGTCGAGGCAGACGGCCCGGGTGGACCAGCGGTAGCGGAACGCCAGTCGGTTGAGCTCGTCGAGCAGCCCCGGCCAGGTGGCTGTCGGAAAGCCGCAGATGGTGAGGATACGAAGGTGGGCCGTCCCCAGCCGGGGCTCGAGCCCGCCGGCGAGCGGCTGGTCGGCCAGCAGCACGTCGAGGCCCACCGGCGTCTCGGGGACGCGCACGGCGTGGCGCGCCGTCGAAACCGTCGAATGCAGATAGGTCAGCGTCTCGGCGTCCGACAGCCAGGCCGCCTCGGGAACGAAACCCTCAAGCAGGGCGAACAGCCGGTTGGTACGGTCGACAAAGCCGGCCAACACCTCGCGCCAGTCGACATGGCGGTCGCTGCGGCCCTCGTAGAGCCAGCTCTCTGCCGCGCCGGTCGCCTCGGCCGGCGGCAGCCAGAGGAAAGTCAGGAAGTAGGCGCTCTCGAAGTGCGCGCCGGCCTCGAGGAAGTCCGCGCGGCGCTCGGCCTCGACCAGCGCCGAAACAGGATCGGGAAACTCGCTGTGCGGATAGGCTTCAGCTGCGTTGCGCTGCGCCTCGACGAACACCGCCCAGCCGGAGCCGAGCCGGCGCAGCGCGTTGTTGAGGCGGCCCGCGGCGGCCACCAGCTCCGCCGCTGTCGCGGAGTCGAGATCGGGGCCGCGGAAGCGCGCCGTGCGCTGGAACGAGCCGTCCTTGTTCAGCACCACGCCAGCGGCGACCAGCGCCGCCCACGGCAGGAAGTCCGCAAGCTTCGCGGCCTTTTGATTGTATTCTGAGAGGGAGAACATCCGGGGTCAGACCATGAGGTGGCTGGGGTAGCGGACGTGGCGGCGGACCACGTCGACGAAGTGCGGATCCTGGCGCGCGGCCCAGACTGCGGCGAGATGGGCGATGAGCCAGAAGGCGAGCCCGGCGACCCACAAGCGCAGACCCAGCCCGACCGCGGCGGCCAGCGTGCCGTTGAGGATGGCGACCGAACGCGGCGCGCCCGCGAGCAGGATCGGTTCAGTCAAAGACCGATGCACCGGCGCCTCGAACCCGGGAAGGGGCGCCTCCATCAGACCAGCGCCCCGCCGCCGAAGGAGAAGAAGGTGAGGAAGAACGAGCTGGCGGCGAAGGCGATCGACAGACCAAAGACGATCTGGATCAGCCGACGGAAGCCGCCGGAGGTATCGCCGAACGCCAGCGTCAGCCCGGTGACGACGATGATGATCACCGAGACCACCTTGGCCACCGGTCCCTGCACCGACTGCAAGATCTGGTTGAGCGGTGTCTCCCAGGGCATCGACGAACCGGCCGCCCAGGCCGGCGCACTGACGGCGGTCAAGGCGAACCCTGTGGCGGCGGCGAGCGAACGAGCGAGACGGCGGCGGATCATGCAAGGTCTCCGGAAAGGCTGGACGATGAAGACGGGACGGCTTCCGGCGAGCCCCCTTGCCCGCTCGTGGCGGGTCGGCGCAGGCGCGCCGGCGCAAGGCAGTAGTCACCGGTTGGGGTCAGGCCCTGGACCTCGGCGAGTTCGGCGAGTCGCCTTTCGGCCCCGCGTCCGGACAGCACCGCGATGATGTCGATGGTCTCGGCGATCAGCGCGCGGGGAACGGTGACCACCGCCTCCTGGATCAGCTGCTCGAGCCGGCGCAGCGCCCCCAGCGCCGAGCCGGCGTGCAGCGTGCCGATGCCGCCCGGATGGCCGGTGCCCCAGGCCTTCAATAGCTCCAGCGCCTCGGCGCCGCGCACCTCGCCGATCGGAATGCGGTCGGGGCGCAGCCGCAGCGACGAGCGCACCAGGTCCGAGAGCGTCGCGACCCCGTCCTTGGTGCGCAGCGCCACCAGGTTCGGCGCGGCGCATTGCAGCTCGCGGGTGTCCTCGATCAGCACCACGCGGTCGTCGGTCTTGGCGACTTCGGCGAGGAGCGCGTTGACCAGGGTGGTCTTGCCGGTGGACGTGCCGCCGGCGACCAGAATGTTCTGGCGCGCGGCAACGGCCCCCGCCAGCCGGCCCGCCGCAGCTGCATCCATGATCCCAGCGGCGACGTAGTCGGCCAAGGTGAAGACGGCGACGGCTGGCTTGCGGATGGCGAAGGTCGGCGCGGCGGCCACCGGCGGCAGCAGGCCCTCGAACCGCTCACCGCCTTCGGGCAGCTCGGCCGAGAGCCGCGGGCGCTCGGCGTGAACCTCGGCGCCGACGTGGTGCGCCACCAGGCGGATGATCCGCTCGCCGTCCTCTGGCCCGAGGCGCTGGCCGGTATCCTCCAGCCCGCCGGCCAGGCGGTCGATCCAGAGCCGCCCGTCGGGGTTCAGCATCACTTCGACGACGCCGGGGTCTTCCAGCCAGCTGGCGATCGCTGGCCCAAGGGCGGTCCGCAGCATCCGGGCGCCGCGCGACCTGGCTTCAGAGTTGATGGCTGTGACGCCCACCGGTGCCCCCCACAGACTTGGCCGCGCGATCGCTGACCAGAGACGGGGCGACTAATGAGGGAGGGAACTGCTGCGGATCAACAAGGCATCAGGCGTAGTAGCGCGCTGGCGCGCAAGGACAGGCGAAAGGCGGAGCCGCAACCACGCGCATCTCTCCTGTTCGCCGCTCCGACTCCGGGCTCGCCCGGAATGTACCCGACGTCGCCGTTCGGAACAAAACGTGAATTGTCAGTGGACTTGCGGAAGCGCGCTCCCCATGGCCTGCTTTCGGGCCGGAAGGAAAGTTCTGCTGATGGCGCCTAGGCGCCTACCTAGTTCGAGGCGGTTCGGGGAGGAGCAGCGCCCCCTGGGCAAGGTCAGCCTTTGGCCCCGCGAAATTCGACAGCGTCACGCCGACGAGGCGAATGCCCTTTGGCGGTGGAAACACTGATCGGATCAAGCCGAGGCTGGCCTCATGCAGCGCAGACCTGCTGCCGAGGGGGCTCGCCAATGAATGACTCCGCGTCGACTGTTGGAAATCGGCCCACTTGATCTTCACGGTGACGGTGCGGGCGCGCGCTCCAGTCTTCTCGCACCAGGCCCAGACATCATCGGCCATGGCGAGCACGCCTTCTTCAATGCGAGCCGGATCGACCAGATCTTCCCCGAACGTGGTCTCCGAGCCCGATGACTTCCGCTCCCGGTTGGGATCCACCGCCCGATGATCTTCGCCGCGGGCGATAGCGTGGTACCAGCCGCCGGCCTTGCCGAAGCGCTGCTGCAGGTCCTGCAGCGACCACGCCCTTAGGTCGGCGCCGGTTTGAATCCCAGCGGTATGCATTCGCGCAGCCGTCGCCGGGCCGACGCCGTGAAACTTGGTGATCGGCAAGGTTTCGATGAACGCCGCGCCTTCCTCCGGCATGATCGCGAATTGACCGTTCGGCTTGCGCTGGCTGGAGGCGAGTTTGGCCAGGAACTTGTTGTAGGAGACGCCAGCCGAAGCGGTCAGGCCGGTCTCCTCCAGTATCCGGGCGCGGATCGCCTTGGCGGTCAGCCAGGCCGTCGGAAGAGCCGCCTTGTTGGCGGTGACGTCGAGATAGGCCTCATCCAGCGACAGCGGCTCGATCAGGTCAGTGAACTCGGCGAAGACCGCCTGAACCTGACCGGAGATCGCCCGATAAACCTCGAAGCGTGGCGGCACGAAAATTAGCTCCGGGCATTTACGCAACGCCGTCACGGACGGCAGCGCCGAGTGGACCCCGAACTGCCGTGCCTCGTAACTTGCCGCCGCGACCACGCCTCTGCGGGCGCCGTGGCCCACCGCGACCGGCTTGCCCCGAAGGTCGGGATTGTCCCGCTGTTCGACGGACGCGTAAAAGGCGTCCATGTCGACGTGAATGATTTTGCGGAGCGCTTCGCCCACCGGCGTCAGCGCCACATCCCGCGCAGCCGCTCAGCGACATCGACGCGTGGCGGCTGAGCTGGGCCGACCGCCGCCGTCGCCGGCTCCGCGAGCGGCCAAGATGTCTTCTCGAAGAGATCGAGCAGCCCTTTCGGGATGAACCGGGTCCGCGAAGCGTAGACGTGGCGGTCGCCCATCGCCTGCTGGCCGTGCACGAAGAAGCGCTGAGGCAGCATGATGTGCAGATCGTCCTTGGCCCGAGTCATCGCCACATAGAGTAACCGGCGCTCCTCCTCGATCTCGGCAGTGGCGCCGGTGCCGAGGTCAGACGGCAGGCAACCGTCGACTGCGTTCAACACGAAAACAGAGGTCCATTCCTGCCCCTTGGCCGAATGGATGGTCGAAAGGATCAGATAGTCCTCGTCCAGCAACGGCACGCCGGACTGGTCGGAGGTGGCGTCGGGCGGGTCCAGCGTCAGCTCGGTCAGGAACCGCTCGCGCGAAGGATAGCCGGCTGCGATCTGCTCCAATTGCAGCAAGTCACCGAGGCGTATCTCGCCATCCTCATGGATGCGATCCAGGTGCGGCTCGTACCACTGTCGAGCCCGCTCCAGTTCGGCTGGCCAGCTTAGATCGCCCCTAGCGAGGTCGGCGACAAGGTCGACGAAGCCTTTCCAATCGGCGCCGACCCGCGCCGGCGCCGGCGCAGACGGTAGGGCGACGATCGGAGATGCGCTGGACGCGATGTGATCCAGGACCCGCTGCGCCGAAACCGGCCCGACGCCGGGGAGCAGCTGCATTACCCGGAATCCGACCACGCGATCACGCGGGTTCTCGACGAAGCGGAGCAGCGCCATGACGTCCTTGACGTGGGCGGCGTCGAGGAACTTCAGGCCGCCGAACTTCACATAGGGAATGTTGCAGCGGGTCAGCTCCACCTCGAGCGCGCTGCTGTGGTGTGAGGCGCGGAACAGCACGGCCTGCTGCTTCAGGGCCGTGCCGGCTTCGCGGCGCTCCAGCACCTGCTCGATCACATAGCGCGCCTGGTCGGTCTCGCTGCGCACAGTCACCAGCCGCGGCGGGCCATCGGACTGCCGCTCGGTCCAGAGGTTTTTGGTGAAGCGCTCGGCCGCCAGGTCGATCACCGCGTTGGCGGCCGTCAGGATCGGCTGGGTGGACCGAT
>Ga0302326_10030668_pt1 | contig 10757 bp, 22 predicted proteins | sample Palsa_T0_3_FD_202264 | JGI IMG/M metagenome (GOLD analysis project Ga0302326, IMG submission 202264) | Peat permafrost microbial communities from Stordalen Mire near Abisko, Sweden - Palsa_T0_3 | ecosystem: Environmental > Terrestrial > Soil > Palsa > Peat permafrost | place: Sweden: Abisko...
TCCGGTCACTGCGATGTCGGTCATGGCTGGACGATACCTCCGGCACCTTGCAGGACCAGGCTGATGTTGGAGAAGGTCAGCCACGGGGTCTCGGGCTCGGAGAACGTGAACGTGTTGACCCCGGCTTCCACCTGGGCGAAGGGCACGGGCAGGGCCAGGCAGGTGGCCGCGGTGTCGGGGCCCTCGGCCGTGGGCTGCTCGGTCAGGGCCGTATTGAAGGTGTTGAGGTGGCCGTTGACCGAGAAGTCGACGGTGGCCGTGTCCTCGGCCTCGGTGCAGAACGTCAGGAGGGCGCCGAGGGCGGCGGTCAGGTCGGCCGCGGTGGGGCTGTTGTCGGCGTTGGTGGATACCGTGACCGGGTCGGCCGCGTAGCCCAGGTTGGTGGAGGGTAGGCCTGAGGGGGCGTCGCCCATGGTGGAAGCCGGCCCCGCCGCGGTGTTGTCGTTGACGTCGAAGCCCAGGTCTCGGGGCTCGAGCGGTCCCGAGAAGGCCAGGTCGCTCCAGGCGTAGGTGTTCTGCTGCTGGGCCGCGGGCGGGAACTTGCTGCCGTTGTAGTGCTGGTCCTCCAGCCAGACCACGCCCTCGGTCAAAGGCAGGGTGAAGGTGGCCGAGTCGATGAGGTGCATGGTGGTGGTTCCGGCGTCTGACATATAGACCTTCATCGAGCCCGCCGACACCAGTATCTCGACGTGGTTGAGGTTGGTGACGCCCGACATGGCGTGATAGAGCGGAGCCGACGAGCTGGCCTCGATGGCGCAGCCCGGGTTGGACTGGGCAGGCACGCTCCTGGCGTAGTCGGTGGTCTCCCATATCTGGGCCTGCACGCAGCCCGGGGTGGGTGAGCCGGTCAGGTCCACACCCACACTGAAGGGGGCGTCGAGGTTGCCATCGGAGATGTTGGAGCCGTCCGGGTTGGGCACGGGCACGTTGGAGATGGCGAAGTCGGGCCAAGAGGAGTGGGAGCCGCCGGTGTTGTCGCTCACGTTGAACTCGACGTCCTGGGTGCCGGTGGCGAAGTTGAAGGGCTGGCGGGGGTACATGGACAGGATGGACTGGCCACCGCCGTCGTCTGAGGCCTCCACCGTGGTGCCGCCGCAGGTCACAATGTCGTTGAGGTTGGACACAACCTTGTTGGTGGCGCACTGGTCCTCGCTGACCTCGGGCCACTGGTCGATCAGATTCTGTGAGGGGTTGTCGTCACCACCGAGGCGGTCCACGCCCCACAGCACGCCGTTGAGGTCGCCGGAGCGCGTACCAGCTGTCGGGTCGGGCGTGCCGAGCGTGTCGCAGAAGGCCTGGCCCTCTGAGGGCTCCTCGAGGAACTGGGGGCAGGCCGTGTTGACCGGGATGGTGGTGGTGGTGGTCGTCGGCATGGTGGTGCTGGTGGTCGACGTTGTGGATGAAGTTGTGGAAGTTGTGGACGACGAGGAGGTGGTGGTGGTGCCGCCTCCGGCTGGGCCGCAGGTGACGGTGCCGGTGCTGGCCCCGGTCTGGGCGTAGCTGAGCGGCGCTTGCTGGCTGCACTGCACCGTCTTGGTGTGGCCCGGGCCGATGGTGATGAGCCCGTCCGCTTCGGCCGCGAAGGCCCCGGTGGAAATCATGGCTACGGCAGCGGCGATGGCTCCCGCTACTACCAGGGCAGCCGGGCCTTCGCCTCTGTGGGTTCGCATGGGCCCCAACGGTACGACCGTCGGGGGGCTCAGCCGGGGATGGGCGGTTGGGCTTCTCGTTCGGTGCGTTGCCGCCACATCTCGGCCGCGGTCTCGGCCGGGTTGTCGCCGTTGTGGGCGGCCCAGACCCCGTCGGCTATCCCCAACACCAGGTTGCGGGCGGTGGCGTCGTCGGGGCTGTCGCCGCTTATCACCACCCAGGGGGCGCAGCCCGGTGTCGACACCACCACAGCGCAGGTGCTGGCGGCGGTGATGTAGGGGGCGCCGCCGTAGATGGTGGCCGTGCCCAGGCGCATGGCGGTGTCGTTCAAGAAGTTGACGGTCGCCAGCAGGTCGGTCGGGGGCGGCTCCGGGTCCGCGCCCCGGCGGATGGGGATGATCGGCGCTCTGCTGTGCACGGCTTCCACTCGGTGTCGGTTTGGTTGCTCCGGCCGGGGTCTGGGCCGCGGTTCCTAGTATGCACACCGTCGGGCGGCTACTGCCAGGCAACTCGCCGTTTAAGTTCTGGTCACTTCGGGCCGCCCCGGTACGGGGCTGTGATTATCTCGGCGGTCAGGTAGAGGGCCTGGGTGGGCGTGAACCCTGCGCCCACGTAGGCCAGGAACAGTTCGTGGGTGGTGGCGGCGCCCTCGGCTAGCGCCGTCATAGGCTCGGCGGGCGGTGGCTTGTCGCCGTCGTTGGCCGGGTCAGGCACGGTCGACCCGCTTGGCTCCGCAGAACGGGCAGAACGATATGGCCATGGTCAGCGTGAACTCGCTCGGGTCGTAGGTCTCCCCGGTCTCCACGTTCCCGGCCGTGGCGTCCGGGTTCACGTCGGTCAGGTTGCGGGGCTCCAGCAGGAACTCGCCGCCTGTCCGCTGTATCAGGCCGAACTGGCGGGCGTCGGCGAACGTGTCGCAGCACTCGGCGGGCTCGGTCTCGGTCTCGGGTGCGGCTGGTTGCATGAGGGTCCCTCCTCGGTCTAGCCCCCGGTTTACCTTAGCCCGCCTGGCGTAGCTCCCGGTCGCCGTCGGCCGTCACCATCACCCACCGTTCTGCGGTCAGCAACCGGGCTATCGAGTCCGGGCTGCCGAGCGGGCCTTCCGGTGGGTTGCGGCCTCGGCTGTCGGTCAGCCGCCAGCGCCACCCGTCCCGGGGTCCCTGTATGCGGGCCCCGTCCGGTATGGCGATGCCACCGAAGGCGGCCAGGCGGCGCAGTAGCTCGGCTTTCTCCGGGGCCTGGTACCCGTTGGGCAGGCAGCAGCGCCTCATGCGATCCGGGGTGGGCGCTGCTCGGGGCGTACCTCGTCGACGGCCCGCTGGTGGGCGTAACGGCAGTCCCGGTTGGCGCAGATGCTCCAGGTGGTGCGGCGGGTGGCGCCGTAGCCGCCGTGGACCAGGAGGGCGGGCTGGTCGACGGTGTGCTCTGCGAGGCTGTGCCCGCACTCGGGGCAGCCCGGGTCTCTTAGTGCCAGGACCCGGCTCCGGCGGCGCCTGCGGGCCTCTGGGGCCGTCTGGAACAAGGCTGCCGGGTTCACGGCGTCAGCCTACGGTGCGGCCGGGTCGAACGGGGGTGGCCCTGGCGGTGGCGGCTCGAAGCGGGGCATCACGGCCATGTTCGGGTTCCAGCCGGGCGGTTTCGGGTACGGGCAGAGTGGGCCTAGTCGGCCGTGGAAATGGTGCCACGCCATCCACTGCAGGGCGTCGGCCGCTCCGGGTGGCAGCCCGATATCCCATGGTGGCGGAGGCGGTTGCAGGACGACCCGGCCGTTCACCGGGTTCACTCGCCCCGGGCCTGTCTGCGGGCTTTGGTGGCGGCCTTGCGGGCCTGGTCGAGGGCGTGGGCGTCCCGGCGCACCACCAGCAGGTCCCGCTTTCCGCGCGGACCTTTGCCTCGCTTGAGTTTCCCGACAGGTATCTCGGCCAGGCTCATGGGTCCAGTCGCCATTCCCGCTGCCACCACCTAAGCGGGCGCACCGTGCTCCTCGGTCACCGGCCTCTCCGGTGCGGTCGGTGGTCCATTGCCGCCCGCAGGTGGCGTATCTCGCCTTCCAGTTCGCTGATGCGGTGGGCCCGGTCGTTGGCCAGGGTGCGCAGCTGGCGGTTCTCCGCTTTCAGGCTGTCGAGGGTTTCGTCCGGGTCGTCCTCGAACGGATGGTTGTGGCGCACGGCCCCGAAGGTACGCCCCGCCTCGGGCTGGGCTGTGGATGCCGTCACCGCAGCGTGAGCCCGGTCTGGAATGCCAACTCGTCGACGTCGACGCCTTGCGGGACGGTGATTATCCCGGTCGGCCCGGTCGGCCCGGGGGTTCCAGGTTTTGCTGGCACCAGGCGCCGGGTTCGCTGAGGATGGTCCGGGCCCCCAGGAAGGCGTCTATGAGGTAGCCCCGGTCGGTGTCGGTGTCGATGGTGGTCATGGTCACTCCCAGTCGTTGTTGGTGAAGGTTACGCCGGTGCAGCCGCTGGCGGTCAGTTGCCTGGTCAGGCCCTTGTCGGTCTGTGGTACCCGGTAGTTGGGCGGTCCGATGTAGGTGGGCTCGGACCAGCCCGACACGGTGAAGCCGTCCACGTCGGTCACGTCGAAGAGGTCGATCGGGCTGCCGTAGCCGTAGGGACTGACGCAGTTGGTCAGGCTCCAACCGGCGCCGCGCACTCCCGCCACCGGTCGGTGGTAGACGAACAAGGCGCAGTTGGTTCGCGATCCTGTCTCGACCACGGTCACCTTGCCGCCGCAGTTGCCGGCCGATATGAACGACAGGTGGTAGTTGTAGGCGGTCACGTTGGCGAGGCTGACGTCGGCGAAGCCGGGCGCTTCGAGCACTTCGCAGTCGAGGCGCGAGCGGGCGCCGTTGATCATGGTGCCGCCGTTGACGGTGAGGTAGCCGAAGCAGCACGACAGCATTTGCCGACCCGCCCCGTTGCAGGCCACCTGGTCGATAGTGAGGGTGGCCGGTTCGTTCCAGGCCATGGTGTCGTTGACCGAGCCCACGTAGGCGAAGTCCCCGGCCACGCCCCGCACCTGGAGTTTGTCGACCTGGGCGGTCACCCCGCAGCACACGTCCAGGCCGTGCTGGACCTCCTTGCTGGCCACGTAGACCGGCGGGTTCGGCCATTCGCTGCCGACCACGAACACGGTGCCCAGCTTGTAGCCGGTCCCGCCGCACAGCCGCAGGTACGCCTCCTCGCGTACCGTCGAAGCCTTCGGGCGGATGATCTTCGGCTGTTTGGTGTAGGTGCTGTTGGTGAACGTGTCGCTCAGGTCGACGGCCTCGTGCAGTTCGGCGGTCACGTCGAAAAGTAGCTGGGCGCCGTCCGGCAGCCCGAGCCGGTAGCCGCCTGAGATGGGGTGGTGGTCGCACCATTCGGCGAAGCGTTGGGCCGCCGGGGTGGCCCCGGTCAGGTCGACCTTGGCCGGGTCCGGGTAGGTTACTCCGGGGGTCGGGGTAAAGGTCATGCGGGCTCCTCCTCGGTCACGTCAGTTTGGGCAGCCACTCGCACATGGCGACCAGCATGACACCTAGCTCGGCCGCCAGCAGGAGGGCGCCCAGCGCCCAGATGCCCTTCACTTGGCGCCTCCTTTGAACATGGGTGTGACGGTAGCCCGCTGGAGCGGCTGGTAGCCGTGGGTCGCCCTGGACCAGTCTTGCTCGAAGGCGTGCAGGCGCTTCTCGATAGCCAGGGCCTCGGTCCGGCCCGCTACCTCGACCAGCCGGGCCGGGTCCATGGCTATCACCTTCTTGAGGGCGTCTATGGCGCTGGTCTCCCGGGGTGTCGGTGAGGGTGCTGGGCGACTGGCCGCCTCGATGACCTGGCGGGCCGACGTGGCTCGCTCCGGGGCTGGTTTGCCCTTGGTCGCCTCCCGTACCGCCTCGGCCACCTCGGGCAGTTTGGGCTTCAATATGGCCGCTTGTCGACTGCTGATCGGCGGCTCCGTTTGTCTCTCGCGTGTGCGCTTTTGGAGGTCGCTGGGGTTGAGGTCGGCGGCGACGGCTAGCTCCCCGATGACGGCGGCCTGGGCGAGCAGGCGATAGGACTGTTGGTGGCTCATATCGAACTCGGCACGCACATACTCGTCCCAGGTGGCGTAACCGAGGGCCCGGTGGGCGTGGCCCTGGTGGGCCTCCTCTAGCATCTGCCAAATACCCTCGGCCGCTTGGCGAATCTTTTCGGTCAGGCGGGTGGCTCGGGCCCTGCTCAGTTCGGGTAGTTTCTCTGGCATCGGCACCTCCTCTGAAGGTTGTCGGTCAGCCCCCCGGCCGTGGTTGCGGTGCGGGGGGCATTTCGTGTCCCGAAGCCTAGGCCGTCGGTGCGGTCGGGGTCGGTGGCCGCTCCAGCCGGTCCAGGCGGCGTTCCATGGCGTACAGGCGCCCGCCGGCCGTGGCTGTCGTGACCGTGACCGGCACCCCGACTGCGAAGCCGATGAGCGCACCCAGGATGCCGACGCCGGTGTTCTGGTCTATGTGTCCGGTTATCAGCAGGGCCGTGACCGCCGCTATCCCGGCTAGGTGGAGGGCGGCGGCGTAGAGGAGGGCGGCCAGTTGGGCCGGGGTCACCGCTGGTCGCCTTCGCCGAAGTGGTGGATGAGGGCGGCGAAGGCGGTGCGGATGGTTTGGGCCAGGTTGATGAGGGCGGCGTCGATGTCGTCCAGGGCTTCCTGTATCACGTTGGGGTCCGGGGGCGTCGGGGCGGGGGTGGGCGCTGGTGTCGGGCTCGGGGGATTGGGTGTCGGTGCTGGCGGTATTACGACCGGCGGTGAGGGCGGGCCTGGCGGGGTGCCGGTCGCTCCGGGTAGGGCGGCCAGGTCGGCGGCTAGGGCGGCGTAGGCTTCGGCTCCGATGGCCGCCTCGTCGTCGGGCGTGAGGATCATCCACCACTCCTCCGGGCAGGCTGCTGCCCATCCCGGGGTGGCGGCCTGGTCGGCGCCCCACGTGGCGTACACGACGGTGCCGTCTCCCAACATTTTGATGCGGTAGACGACGTGGCCTTCGCTCGGGTCGGGGGTCTCGCCGTTGGCGGTCGTCCACGGCTGGCCGCTCTCGAACAGCTGGTCGGCGTCGTCGGTGAGGTTTACTCCCTCAAGGATGCCCCGCTTGAACGTGGTCATCACCTGGGGGACGGTCTGCGGGTGCACGGGTGCGAACAGTCCTATCTCACCCCGGTGGTACTGCCATAGGAGGGCGTCGGCGATGATGACGCCGTTGTCCTGGCCGTTGTCGTAGGTCAGGTATTCGCCGACCACGGCGTCGGCGGTGGGTCGGGCCCCGGCCAGCATGGTGTCGTGGGCTTCGGCTGCGAAGTAGCAGTCGCCCACCGGCTGGCCGAGGCCGTTCGGGGTGTTGATGGTTAGGGTCGGGTCGGGCCCGTTGCCGAGCATCAGCCAGTCGGTGGTGCCCTGGCTCACGTCGATAGGGAAGGTGACTGGTGTGGCCGCCAGCCCCGGTGCGTACTCGTGGAGCCACCGTATTGGGAGTCGGTTGCCCGGCTCCCGCTGCGGCAGTCTCCCTCTGAGCCCGGCCTGCCTGGCCACGGCCCTAGCCCGTTACGGACAGTTGGGCTCCGACCGCGGCGCCCGGGTCCACGGTGACCTGCACCGGGTCGATGGTCGGCCACGGGGTCACGCCGTCGGCCTCCAGCGGGGGGCTGTTCCCGTTGGCGTCGGTCAGGGCCACGCTGATGTTGGCGACGCCTTCCCCGACGACGGTGATGTCGCCCTGCAGCGGGTTGGTGGTGTCGTTGGTGACGGTGGCGGCGGCCGGGTTGTCGCTGCTGTAGGCGGCGGTCAGGCCGTCAGGGGCGGTGGCGTCGGTGTCGCCCTTGTCGTCCACGAACTGCAAGGTGGCGGTGCCGTCGGTGGTGTCTACGGTGAAGGTTACGTCCATGGCTGATGGGTCTCCTTTGACGAACATGGATGCGGCTACGGCTCGCCCCGGCAGGCCGAATATCCTGCGGAGCAGTTTGTCGAGCTCGGGCGTGAGCCCGACGGTGACGGTCAGGTTGATCTGCTCCGGCTGGTGCTGGCCCGGTTCCGTGGCTGTCACGGCCGAGACTCTACACCCCGGTAGCGACGGTTGTGCACTCTTGGTTTGCTGTTCACCCGGGGGTCGGTTTCGGGTTGCTTGAGCCCGGCCGGGGAGGGTAGGTTAACGGGCATGCAGCATAACCGTGCAACCGTTCGGATCGTCCTGGTGGTGGTGGCCGTGCTGGCCCTGGTGGCGGTCGGGCTGTACATGCTCGGCACTACCCCGTTCGGCGCTCACAACACCCGGGACTGGGTCGGGGCCGGGTTCCTGGCCGCCGCTCTCGGGTTGGCCGCCGGGCTGCTCTAACGGCGCAGGCCCTGGGGGCCGGTTTTCTTGGCTGCCGCCTTCACCGCCTTCACCGCCTTCACCGGGGCTGCTGGGGGGGCGGCGGCGGCCAGGTTGGCCGCGTGCAGCCCGGCGAAACTGAACCGGTAGCCGGGCCCCATGTGCGGATGGTGCCTCCTGCAGGCCGGGTGAGGCTGGCCGTGCTCGTCGTTGTAGGTGTGCAGCCCCAGCCGCCAGCAGCCCTGCTCCCGGCAGTTGCGGTGCCGGTACAGCTGGACTACTCCCCCCAGTATGGCCACCTCGCCGATGTCGCTGCCGATGCCGGAGAAGAACCCGTAGCCGGGCCCGGACTCGTTACTGACCCCGGTGAAATGCCCGAGCCAGGTCCAGAAGTCGAAGGCGTGCTGCGCCGCTATCACCGGGCGCAGGCTAGGTCCCGGGCTGGTCTAGGGCGTGGACCCGTTGCTGGCCGGGGGTAGCTCCACCGGCCGCAGCACCTGCAGTTTGGCCACGTCGTGGGCCCGTTCTATCAGCACGCCCAGGTCCACCTGAATGGGGGCGCCCTCCGGGCCGGTGTGCTCGTACCTCGTGGCCGAGTCGTAGCCGATTATGGCGGCGTCCCGCCGGTTGATCAGGTCTATGGTCCTGATGGTCTCCAGTTTGACCCGGGGGTCCTCAAGCTCGACCATCCGCTTCTCGCCGGTAGCCCGGTCGGTGCGCTCGACCATGATCACCTTGCCCGTCTGCAAACTGACCACCGGGTGCGGTCTGGCTAGCAGCCGGTTCAACTCCACCCGGATTTCCTCGTTGCGGGCCAGCGCCCTCGTCCGGTACTGCTCCAGCGTCAAAACGTCCATGTGATGCCGGGCCCGGCCCCGTTGCAGGGCCTTATAGGCCCCGGCGTAGGTGTCGTAGCCGACCATGGAATAGCTGGTCGTCAGCGGCACTCCCTGCAGGTCGAAGGCGTATAGCTGGTCCTCCCGTTCCCGGGCCAGTTTCATCCTCGGGTGGTCGGGGCTGTTGGCCGGGATGCGTTGTCGTTTGCGGTTGGTGGCGGCCATGTTTCCTTCTCGGTGGGCGTTCCGGCCTAGGGGGTGGTTTAGTCGGCTATGGGGGTTCGGTGGTCGATGGTGGGCGGGTAGTGGGGGCAGGTGAGTAGGCAGAGGCCGCCGTTGTTGAGTACGTGTGCGGCCCAGGCCCATCCGCTGGGTCGGGTGGTGGTGAGGGCGTGTAGTTCGAGGAGGGTGTCGGTGACTCGGCGGCGTTCGTCGTCCACGGCGATGCACATGGCGTTAGCGAACCACGTCAGCATTACGGCTTCGGTGTCGTCGTCGCTCAGGTGCGGCATCCCTTTCTCGGCCAGGCTCCACTTCTTCGTGAACTCCTCGGCCCACGCTTTGGCGTCTGGTGCGGCTCTCAGTCTGGCCTCGTCGACGGTCACGGGTCGAGTGTACGCCCGGGGTTTGTGGCCCGCACCTGTCGTGCCTCCGAGTGGCCCGGCGCTGGGGTGGCCGCCCGTTTTGCGTTTAGGGAACGCAGGGGCCCCTGGAGGGGGGAGGGCGGCTTGTCGGGGTTTCGGTTCGGTCGTTTCAGGTGCGGGTCACGGTGGCGGCCCTCCGGAGAAGGGACCTCGTCGGGGTCGCCGGGGTTGCCGGGTGAAGTCTAGGGGGTGTTTCGGCGGCGGGTGGTGCGGGCGCTGGCCAGGGCGATGGCCACGCTGCCGATGCTGCCGATGGCGGCTATGGCTCCGGCGGCGGCGTTGATGACGGCCAGGGTGCTTTGCGGGTCGCTGGGGGCGGCGCTCAACTGGACGGTGGTGGTGGGTTGGGCCGGGATGATGGTGGTGGCGGTGGTGCTGGCCCCGGTGACCGTGTGGTGCTTGAGGCTGCTGAGGCTGAGGGTGAGGAGGACGGCGGCGGTGGCGGCCAGGATGGCGGCGCCGAGGGCGGCGGTGCGGGGGCGGTAGTGCTCGGCCCTCTCTCCCAGTGTCGGCATCGTGGGGGGGTCCTCTCTCCCGGTTGGGGTGTGACTCTACACCGGGTCATAGACCTGGGGCGGGACTGGGGGTACACTGGGATGCATGGCGCTCACGACGTGGACTCCTGTTGCTGACCGGGCCGGGTTCCTGACCTCGGCTCAGTTGTGCCGTCTGGTCGGCATGTCGTATCGGCAGTTGGATCACTGGACCCGGCTGAAAGTGTTGCGCCCATCGCGGGCCGCTCGGGGTCAGGGGACGGCTCGGGGGTGGGCCTGCCAGGATGCCCTGCTGGCCCAGGTGGTGGCCGTGCTGGCCGATCTGGGCTGCCCGTTGGGGCGGGTGGCCGGGCCGGTCGTCACCGCCCTGTCGGTCCACCCGGAGTGGTGGGGGGCCGGGGTGATGGTGGTCGGCCCGGACGGTGCAGTCACGGCGGGCGCCGTGCTCGAGGGCGAGTCGCATGGGTGGCTGGTCGACCTTCGTGCCTGCTGGGATCGGGTCATGGTGGCCTACCCGGCGCCCCGGGAGGCGGCACTGGCTGTCTAGGGTTCGACGGCGATCCAATGGTTCTGGCTGAGCCTGGAATAGTCGGGCTCGTCACAGTCCACCAGGCCCTTGCGGTGCAACGCCATGACGGTGCGCTGGTATCGGCCGTGGGCGTGTATGTACAGCCCGGTGTCGGCTATCTCGGCCAACAAGGCGGCCTGCGGTGGGGTGAGCCGCACCGTTCTAGCTTTCTCCCAGAACGCCTCGCTAGCCATTAGCCCTCCATGGCTTGGAGGGGTTCAAGTGCCCGGCCAGGGCTACTAATCGGTCAGCCAGCCAGACT
>Ga0302326_10030669_pt1 | contig 10756 bp, 10 predicted proteins | sample Palsa_T0_3_FD_202264 | JGI IMG/M metagenome (GOLD analysis project Ga0302326, IMG submission 202264) | Peat permafrost microbial communities from Stordalen Mire near Abisko, Sweden - Palsa_T0_3 | ecosystem: Environmental > Terrestrial > Soil > Palsa > Peat permafrost | place: Sweden: Abisko...
TGAACAGCACCTCGATCAGGGCAAGCGTGCGCACGCTTGCGGCGGTGGCGAGCGCAAAGGCAAGAAACCAAAACTGCGAGGCGAGCGCGCCGGCAAATCCGGCGGAGAGTGAGGGCTTCCACGCGCGCATGATGGCGACCAGCACCGAAGGTTGGCGCAGCCCGAGATAGAGTGACAGCAGCACCGCCTGCATGGCAATGCCGACCGCGAGCGTGAACGTCGCGGCGATCGGGTAATTCGGCAAATCGAGATTGAGGATGGCGCCGCGGAAGCCGATCGCCGAGAGCGCGAACATGCCGCCGGAAGCCAATCCCGTGAGCGTCGGCCGCATCCCGCCCACCATGCCACCCGGCTTGGTCGACATGATAACTACGCCAGCGGTAGCGACAATGATGGCCGTCATCATCGGCCAGGTCACGATATCGCCGAGAAAGATGAGGCCGAACAGCGCCACCTGAATCGGCTCGGTCTTGATGTAGGCGATGGTGACGACGAAGGAGCGCTCGCCCATGGCGGCGAGCATCAGCGCCGTGGCGGCGACCTGCGCGACGGCGCCGTCGATGACCCACGGCCAGAAGCTCAACCCCGGCCGCGGCAGCGGCATTCCGGTGGCCATGAGCACGCCGGCGAGGAACAGAAGCACAAAGGGAAAGCCGAACAGAAAACGGACATGGGTGGCGCCGACGGTGCCGAGGCTAGCGGTCAGCTCGCGCTGCATCGCATTGCGCACGGTCTGGGCGAACGCGGCGATGACGGTGAAAACGACCCAAAGCCAAGGAGAAATAATCACGTGACCATCACGCCGACTTCTCCGCGACCACCATGTAGTTCACGTCCATGTCGGCGCCAAGCTGCCAGCGGTCGGCGAACACATTATAGATTACGCCGGTTGCGCCGCTGACGTGCAATCCGCTCTGCTCGATCGCAATTTCGAGTTCGTTGGGCGTCACGAACTTGTCCCATTGATGGGTGCCGCGCGGCAGCCAGCGCAAGATGTATTCGGCGCCGACGATCGCCAAAGCGAAGCTCTTTGCCGTGCGGTTGAGCGTGGCGACGAACAGAAGCCCGCCGGGCTTCACCGTTGCCGCCGCAAGCTCGACGAATAGTCCCACGTCGGTAACGTGCTCGACCACTTCCATGGCGAGAACCATGTCGAACATTTCGCCCGCTTGCGCCAGCGCCTCGGCGCTGGTGCCGCGGTAGTCGATGGCGAGACCCGATTGCGCCGCGTGCTGCCGCGCGACCGCGATGTTTTGCTCGGACGGATCGGCGCCGACGACCGCTGCGCCGAGCCGCGCCAGCGGCTCGCAGAGGATGCCGGCGCCGCAGCCGATATCGAGAATGCGCAAGCCGGCTAAGCTGTCGAGCCGCGCCGGATCGCGCTTGAAATGCGCGGCAGCGCGGTCGCGGATGTAGGTGAGGCGCACCGGATTGAACTTGTGCAGCGCCGCCATCGGCCCCCTCGGGTCCCACCATTGCCCGGCGAGGCGCGAGAAGCGCGCGATCTCGTCCTGGTCGATGGTGCCAGCTTCGGTCGGCTGTCGGTCCATGGGGTTGCCTTATCTGTTTCTCCTCCCCTTGTGGAAGAATTTCGGCGCGCCGAAAAGGGCCACGGCCCATCCGGAGTGTCGGCGACGTATTGGCGCGTTGCGCCCGTGACCGATCTGAAGGAAGATACGGCGAGGGACGAAACAAGAACCGAGAGGGAGCAATGCAAAAGATTTTATACGGGCTCGCCGGATTGGCGTTGGCGCTCTCCGGAGCGAGCACCGCCGATGCCCAGGACACAGTGAAGATCGGCATTATCAATCCGTATTCCGGCCAGTTCGCCGACACCGCCATACAAATGGACAACGCCATCAAGCTCTACGTGAAGCAGCATGGCGATATGGTCGCCGGCAAGAAGCTCGAGTTCATCCGCAAGGACGTCGGCGGCGTTGCGCCCGACCTCGCCAAGCGGCTGGCGCAGGAACTTGTCGTGCGCGACCACGCCGACATCCTCGCCGGTTTCGCGCTCACGCCCAACGCGCTCGCCGCCGCCGACGTGTCCGCGGAAGCCAAAACGTTTATGGTGGTCATGAACGCGGCCACTTCGATTATCACCGTCAAATCTCCGTACATCGCCCGCACCTCCACAACTACGCCTCAGCTCAATCAGACGTTCGGCACCTGGGCGGCAAAGCACGGGGTCAAGACCGCCTACACGATGGTGTCCGATTACGGCCCCGGCATCGACGCCGAGTCCGCCTTCCATCTCGGCTTCAAGGAAGCGGGCGGCGAGATCGTCGGCTCGGTCCGTTTCCCGGTCGCCAACCCGGATTTCTCCGCCTTCGTGCAGCGCGCCAAGGATTCGAACCCGGACGCGATCTACATCTGGATCCCCGGCGGGGCGCAGCCGGCCGCGGTCGGCAAGGCCCTAGCGGAGCGCGGCGTCGATCCGTCCAAGGTCAAGGTGATGGGCCAGGATTCGCTCACCTTCGAGAGCGCCATCAAAAGCATGGGGGACGTGGCGCTCGGCATCCTCACGGTGTCGGACTACGACTTCAATCACAATTCGCCGCTCAATCATGAATTCGTGAAGGCCTATAACGAGGAGTTCCACCGCAACCCCGACATCTATTCGATCGGTGGCTATGACGGCATGCACTTGATCTATGAGACGCTGAAGAAGACCGGCGGCAAGACTGACGGCGATTCGTTGATCGCCGCCGCCAAGGGCATGGCCTGGGAAAGCCCGCGCGGCCCGATCTCGATCGATCCGGAAACGCGCGACATCATCCAGACGGTCTACATCCGCCGGGTCGAGAACGTCGGCGGCGAGTTGCGCAACGTCGAGTTCGACAAGGTCGAGAACGTCAAGGACCCGGTCAAGGAGCGCATGAAGAAATAACCTGACGCTTCTGAAAACCCGTTAACGCAACGACAAAACGCCGCGGACAACGATGTTCGCGGCGCTTTTCTTTGCCGACCGGCTAAGGCATTCTCAGCGTCAACAAATAAACCGGGAGGATACGATGACGCGCTATTTGCTCGCCGGCATCGCCGCGCTCGCTTCGGCCCTGATCGGGTGTGGCGCTCACGCCGAGGACACGGTCAAGATCGGCCTGATCCTGCCGTATTCGGGGCAGTTCGCCGACACGGCGACGCAGATGGATGACGGCTTCAAGCTCTATCTCAAGCAGCACGGCGACAAGCTCGGCGGCAAGAATGTCGAGATCGTGCGTAAGGATGTCGGCGGCATCAACCCGCCGGTGGCCAAGCGGCTGGCGCAGGAACTGGTGACGCGTGACAATGTCGATATCCTTGCCGGCTTCGCGCTGACGCCGAACGCGCTCGCCGCCGCCGACGTTTCCGCCGAAGCCAGGAAATTCATGGTGGTGCTGAACGCGGCCACCGCCATCGTCACCACCAAGTCGCCCTATATGGCGCGCGTCTCGTTCACCGCGCCGCAGCTCAACCAGACGCTCGGCACCTGGGCGGAGCAGAACGGGCTGAAGAAAGCCTATACGATGGTCACCGACTACGGTCCTGGCATCGATGCGGAAGCCGCGTTCCAGAAAGGCTTCAAGGAAGCCGGCGGCGACATCGTCGGCTCGGTGCGCATGGCGGTGCAGAACCCGGACTTCACCGCTTACGTGCAGCGCGCCAAGGATCTCGATCCGCCGGGCATCTTCATCATGATCCCCGGCGGCGCGCAGCCCGGCGCCTTCGGCAAGGCGCTGGCCGAGCGCGGCATCGACCCGCAGAAGACCGAGATCATGGGGCAATTGGAGCTCACCGATGAGCATGCGCTGGCCAGCATCGGCGACCTCGCGATCGGCATGATCACCGCCGGGCATTACGACTACAATCACCACTCGAAATTGAACGAAGAGTTCGTGAAGGCCTATAAGGCCGACTTCGAGCGCAACCCCGACTTCTTCTCGGTCGACGGCTATGACGGCGCGCACCTGATCGATCTGGCGCTGCAAAAGTCCGGCGGCAAGACCGACGGCGAATCGCTGATCAATGGCGCCAAGGGCGCGAGCTGGGAAAGCCCGCGCGGCCCGATCTCGATCGACCCGGAGACGCGCGACATCATCCAGACCGTTTACATCCGTAAGGTCGAAAAGCGCGACGGTCACCTCGTCAACGTGGAAATCGCCGCCATCCCCAACGTCAAGGACCCGTACAAGGCGGCAATGACGAAGTAAGCGCCGGCCGGCCCGATTGGGCCAGCGCGCGGTGGGCCGGAAATAGCTTGGCCGGCCGCAGCGTGGTCCGCTACGGTATTTGCGTCGGTTCATCGGGGCCCTCCGGCCATGCTCCCTCCCATCGTCGGCGTCCTGTTCGACGGGCTCGCTTACGGCATGCTGCTGTTCCTGCTGTCGGTCGGACAGTCGGTGACGCTCGGCATGATGAATTTCATCAACCTGGCGCATTGCAGCTTCGCCATGCTCGGCGGCTACATCACCGTGGCGCTGATGAGCCGCTACGGCTGGCCGTTTTTCGCCACGCTGCCGTGCGCGTTCATCGTCGCTGCATTGGTCAGCGTCGCCTTCGAGCGCACGTTATTTCGCCGCCTCTATCGCGCGGGCGAGCTCGACCAGGTGCTCCTGACCATCGGCCTTGTGTTCATGTCCGTGGCGGTCGCCGCCTATGTCTTCGGTACCGACCAGCAACCGTTGCAGCTTCCCGGCTATTTGCGCAGCTCAATCACCTTCATGGGCATTCGGTTCGCGGTGTACCGGCTCATTCTGCTAGGCCTGGCGCTGCTCATCACCTTGGCGCTGGTGCTCGGCATCGAATACACCCGCTTCGGCGCCCGCGTGCGCGCCGCCGTCGATAACGAGCGCATGGCGCGCGGTCTCGGCATCAACGTCGATCGCACGTTCGCGATCACTTTCGCGCTCGGCAGCGGGCTCGCCGGTCTCGGCGGCGCGCTGGCGATCGAGATCGTCGGCCTCGATCCCTCTTTCGCTTTCACTTACCTGGTTTACGTGCTGATCGTCGTATCGGTCGGCGGGCTGGGCTCGATCTCGGGCTCCTTTCTCGCCGCCATCGTGCTCGGCATCAGCGACGTCGCCGGCAAATATTACATTCCCCAGCTCGGCGCGTTTCTCATCTACCTGGTCATGATCAGCCTGTTGATGTGGCGTCCGCTCGGCCTCCTTGGGAGACGCTGAACGATGGCGCTGAGCGAAAAGGCGACGAGTCCGCGGCTTTATTTGCAGGCGCAGACGCGGTGGCGGCCCGCCGAGATCGTGTTCTGGCTGGCGACTTTGCTGCCCTACGTGCTGTTTCCGAACTATCTGTCGCTCGCCAGCCAGATCGCCATCGCCGGGCTGTTTGCGCTGTCGCTCGATCTGATCCTCGGTTACGCCGGCATCGTCTCGCTCGGCCACGCCGCGTTCTTCGGCGTCGGCGCCTACACCGCGGGGCTCCTTTCGAAATACGACTGGGGCGAGCCATTGACCGGCTTGGTCGCCGCCGCGTTCGCGGCCGGCATCGTCGGCTATGCCACGAGTTTCGTTATCTGCCGGTTCCGGCATCTCGCTTTGATCATGCTCACGCTCGGCTTCGGGCTGTTGCTGGCGGAGCTCGCCAATACGTTAGGCTGGCTGACCGGCGGCATGGACGGCCTGCAAGGCATCCATACCTGGAAGCTACTCGGTTACTTTCGCTTCGATCTCTACGGCAGGGCCGCCTATTCCTACGCGCTCGCCGTGCTGTTTGTGCTGTTCCTGTTCGCGCGACGGCTCATCCATTCGCCGTTCGGCCTGTCGCTGCGCGGCATCCGCGAAAACTTCGTGCGCATGCCGGCCATCGGCGCGCCAAGCCGCGCGCATATCCGTACCATCTACACCATCGCCGCGGCGCTGGCCGGAATCGCCGGCGCGCTGCTGGCCCAGACCACGGAAACCGTCTCGCTCGATTCGCTCGGCTTCGAGCGCTCCGCCGAGGTAGTGGTCATGCTGGTGCTCGGCGGCACCGGGCGGCTCTATGGCGGACTGGTCGGCGCGGCCATCTATATGATCGCGCGCGATCAGTTTTCCGGGATCGTGCCGCAATACTGGTATTTCTGGATCGGCATTTTGCTGGTGGGCGTGGTCATGTTCCTCCCCAACGGCATCCTCGGCGGCCTGGCCAAGCTCTCGCGCTGGAGCCGGTCGTGAGCGGACCCGCTCTCGCGACGCGCGGCCTGGCCAAGAGTTTCGGCTCGCTGGTCGTTGCCCGCGATATCGAGATCGAATTGCCGAAGGGTGTGCGCTACGCGTTGATCGGCCCCAACGGCGCCGGCAAGACGACGTTGATCAATCTCATCACCGGAATGTTGCAACCGGGCGCCGGCCGCATCTTCCTCGACGACAGCGACATCACTGCGCTGCCGCCGGAGCAGCGCGTGCGGCGCGGCCTCGTGCGCACCTACCAGATCAACTCGCTTTTTCCGCATCTAACCGCGCTCGAATCGGTCACGCTCGCGGTGTGCGAACGCAGCCGCGCAGCGCGCACCTGGTGGCGGCCGCTTAACGCCTACCCGCACGAGATCGACGAGGCCTACGATATTCTCGCCGCGCTCAAGCTCGGGCCGGTCTGCCACCGGCTGACGCGCGAACTAGCCTACGGCCAACAGCGCTTGCTCGAAATCGCGCTCGCTTTGGCGACCCGGCCGAAGGTGCTGTTGCTCGACGAGCCGGCGGCCGGCGTGCCGCGCGAGGAGAGCAATGAATTATTCGCGGCCATTGCCGGCCTTTCCAGCGATATCACGGTGCTGTTCATCGAGCACGACATGGAGCTGGTCTTTCGTTTCGCCACGCAGGTGATCGTGATGGTCGGCGGCCGCGTTTTGTTACAAGGCCCGCCGCACGAGATCGCCGCCGATCCGCAAGTGCGCGCGGTCTATCTCGGCAACGCGCCGGCCAAAGGCCTGCAAGACAAGCGTCAAGAGCCGCATCGCGAGTCGCGTCATGACTGAACCGCTGTTCGCGCTCGACGACGTGCGCGCCGGCTACGGCTCCGCCATCGTGCTCGACGGTGTGTCTTTGACGCTGCCGGAGCGCGGCGGGCTCGCCGTGCTCGGGAGGAACGGGGTCGGCAAATCGACGCTCCTCCTCACCATCATGGGCTACACGCAAGTCGGCCGCGGCCGCATCCTCTGGCGCGGCGAGGACATCACGCGGCGCGCGCCGCATCGCCGCGCCCTCGCCGGCATCGGCTGGGTGGCGCAGGAACGCGAGATTTTTGCCTCGCTCAGCGTCGAGGAGAATCTGACCGTCGCCGCTCGCGAGGGGCGATGGAATCTCGAGGCGGTGTACGATCTCTTCCCCCGACTCGCCGAGCGGCGGCGCAATCTCGGCAATCAGCTTTCCGGCGGCGAGCAGCAGATGCTGGCGATCGCCCGCGCGCTCATGACCAATCCCGCGCTGCTTCTGCTCGACGAGCCGCTCGAGGGTTTGGCGCCGATCGTCGTCGAGGAACTCGCCGCCGCGATCCGGCGCATGACCAAAGAAGGCTCCAACGCCTTCATCCTGGTCGAGCAGCACGCCGAGATCGCGCTGTCGCTGACGCAAGATGCGCTCGTTCTCGAACGCGGCCGCGTCGTCCATAGCGGCGCCTCGGCTTCTTTGCTCGCCGATCACGCCGCGCTCGACCGCCTCGTGGGGTTGCGACTGGCGGAGGTGTGAAGCGGCCGCGAGGATCAAGCAAGCGTCGATAAGCCCCGCCGCTCCCCTGGCGCGATGAGTTAGTGCCGCGCGCCGGATCCGGGTGTCCCCATCGCGTCCTGCTCGCGAAACTCCGCGTCGTAAGTCGTGATTTCACGCATCAGCTTTTCAATCATCGTTTGGCGGACCGCAGCATCGCGGCTGCAAGTCAGTTCCGCCACGGTCTTAGCCACAGCGGAGATGACCTCGTCGGTGTCGAGCGTAGCTCCCTCATCCGGTGCAGCGGAGTACTCGGCAAAAAAGTCATCGATGAGATCGACAATCAGGCAATGCAGGCATGGTCGTTCTTGGGATTGATCCTGGTCATCTGGCATGGCTGCTCATTATGCTTGTGATGGACATGCTTGTGATCAACGGCAACTGCTTTTCCATTCGGTCTGTCCAGCCAGAGTAGCCTGGATTGAGCGTTGCGAAATCCAGGATCGGTGATCGAGCCGGCCGGTCGTTCCCGGGTTTCGCGGCGCTCAACCCAGGCTACAGAACTGCGGGCGGCTTGATGGCGTTCGCCATGGCGACCGCCGCCAGTTCCTCCCACAACTTGCCTGGAATCGGGATGCCGGATTGGCGGCGTGCGGTTTCGGTGCGGCTGGCGCGCTCCCCGGGCAGCAAAATCTCGTCGAAGCCTTTTTGCCGCGGCAGCGCCCTGAGCAAAGCCGCGAGCGTATCGGCATCGCGGCAAAAGTCCGCAAGTGGCCGGAAGCTTGCAACATCGACGGCAAGGATGGCGCTGTTCTGCGTGAGCCGGCGGCGCTTCTCCGGGCCGAGCGCGCGCGCCTGAATCGGCGCCGCGGCAAGCACGCTCGCCAGCATTTCGAACATCAAGGCGAGCCCCGATCCTTTCGGGCCGCCGAGCGGCAGCAAAATCTCGGCGCGAGCGGGATCGGTGGTCGGCTCGCCGTCTTTCGTCAGCACCGTACCGGGCGGCAATTGCGCGCCGGTCGCCAGCGCCTGCAGGATCTTGCCGTTGGAGATGGTGCTGGTCGCCATGTCGAGCACGATCGCGCCGCCGCCGCTCGGCACCGCGATCGCGATCGGGCTCGTGCCTAAGCTTGCGACGCGCGCGCCGTGATAGGCCACGAAGGCCGGCCCGGCGCCCATGATGAGTCCGGCACAGCCGCGCTCGGCCATCCATTGCGCATAGCGGCCGATGGCGCCGGTATGCGCGGTCTCACGCACCAGGCCGAAGCAGACGCCCGCCGTCCGCGCCCGCTCGGTGGCGATGGCGACGGCCTGCATCATCGCCACCGGCCCGAAGCCGTGGCCGCCATCGAGCACGAAGGTCGCGGCGCGATCCTGCGTCAGATGCGGCCGGACTTTGGGATCGATCTCGCCGCGCTCGATCATCTTGAGATAGAACGGCAGGCGCGAGACGCCGTGGCCGTCAACGCCGCGCAAATTCGCCCAAACGAGTCCCTCGGCGACGATCGCCGCGTCCGCCGCGCTCGCGCCCTTTGCCGTGAGCGCATCGCGGATGAAGCGGCCGAGCTCTTCGTGACCGACGACGATGGGACTCTTGTTCATGCGCGCGCCGAAAAATAAGCGTCGAGCCAGTTGCGCAGCGCGTTCCAGACCCGCGTGGAATTCTCGTTGAATAGGAAATGGTCGAGGCCGCTGAACAAATGCAGCTCCGCCGGTTGGCCCGCGCGCTTGAACATCTCGATCGACTGCTCGGTCGGCGTCACCGAATCGTTGGCGGCATGGATGAGGAGGAGCGGCCGCGGCGCGATCTTTCCCACCACCTCTTCGGCGCGGAAATCGAACATGCTCTGCGCGGTCTCGGCCGGGAACATTTCGACCGAGTTGGGCGCCAGCATGGTCACGTTCTGCTTCTCCAGTTTTTGCCGCACGCGATCCGGAATCGGCACGATGTCGTCGCGCGGCACCATCAGCGATTTGCCGGTGCGGGCGCGATAAGTGCGGCCTTCCTCCAGCATAGCGGTGAATTTCGCCCAGGCTTCGGGGGTGGGATGCTGGCCGCGGAATTTGCGCTCGCCATGGCCCCAGCCGCCGTTGGAAATCACCGCCGCGATACGCGGATCGGTGCCGCCGGAATAGACCGCGACCGCGCCGCCGAAGCTCGAGCCGATGACGCCAATCCGATCGGGATCGACGGTAGGATGGCGGGCGAGAAACGTCAGCGCATTGCCGAGATCCTCGACTTGCTCGAGACAGATGACGCGGCCGAATTCGCCTTCGCTCTTGCCGCAGCCGCGCATGTCGAAGCGCAAAGTCACGTAGCCGAATTCGCTCAAGACCCGCGTCGGGTGGATGACGCCCACGGAATCGCAATTGCCGCCGAAGCCGTGCAGCACCAGGAAGGCCGCGCGCCGCTCGCCCGTCCGCAAGCCTGCCGGCACGCCGAGCGCGCCATGCAGCCTCAAGCCCGCAGACGGAATGCGCACGACCTCTTCGTTCATGGCGGGGAACGTAGCCCGGATTGAGCGTGAGCGAAATCCGGGGCCGGCTCGCTGGCAATGACGATGGGGCTCAACTCGCCACGAACAGGATCGCGGTATCGCAGCGCTCGAGCAATGCGGCGGCCATGTTGCCGAAGAACAAGGTCTCGCCGGGGCGGCGGGTGACGCCGAGCACGATCAGATCGTAGCCGCCGCGCTTGGCTTCCTTGAGGATCGCGTCCTCGGCGACGACGTCGACGCGCAGCGCGGTGCGCACGCGGGCGTCGTAACGGTCGGCGAGTTCGGCGATGTCCTTGAGCACCGCCTCCTCGTTGCGCCGCGTCGCGCCGCCGCGGCGGACGCGGCCGCGCCCGGCGGCGTCGGATCGGCCGCTCGCAACGTAAAGCGCGCTGACCCGCGAGCCGCTCGACCGGGCGAGCGTAAGGCCGGTCTCCGCGGCGCGGCGCGACACGTCCGTGCCATTGACCGGGATGAGAATTCTGCCGATCGGCTCGCTGCCGCTCGCCAGCCGGCCACCGGCGATGGCGACGGCGAGCGGCCCCTCGAAGCCTTCGGCGATGCGTGTGATTTCCGGCCCGAAGCCGCCGCGCGGCCCGCGCGTCTTGTCGATGCCGACGATCAAGAGATCGTAACCCT
>Ga0302326_10030670_pt1 | contig 10756 bp, 7 predicted proteins | sample Palsa_T0_3_FD_202264 | JGI IMG/M metagenome (GOLD analysis project Ga0302326, IMG submission 202264) | Peat permafrost microbial communities from Stordalen Mire near Abisko, Sweden - Palsa_T0_3 | ecosystem: Environmental > Terrestrial > Soil > Palsa > Peat permafrost | place: Sweden: Abisko...
CACCCTTCGATTTTTTCCGACGCACCCGGGATTAGGGGAGGGATAGGGTTTTCAGCAGCCGCCGGCGATGGAGGGGATGACCAGGACTTCGTCGCCGTCTTTGAATGCGTATTCGTCGTTGCCGAGAAAGCGGATGTCTTCTTCGTTGACGTAGAAGTTGATGAAGCGCCGGACCTTGCCGTCGTTGTCGCGGAGATGGGGCTTGAGGGCGGGAAAGCTGGTCTCGATTTCGGTGATCAGCTGGGGCAAATTCTGGGCCGCGGAGTGAATCTCCCGGGTACCGTTGGTGTGCTTCTGAAAGGCATTGGGCAAGACCACTTTAACGGACATACGCTTCCTCTCTATCGTGCTCAGCATCCTTCTCAACCATGGCTTCAAAATCAGCCAGACGCGGGCGAATCGCCTGCTGCGGTTCGTAACAGCCCTGGAGTACATCCAGGGTCTTCAATCCATTGCCGGTGATGGCCATGACCGTAAGATCGCCAGGAGCGATGCGGCCATGGGCATAAAGGCGGGCGGTGACCGCGGTGGTGACGCCCCCGGCGGTTTCAGTGAAGACACCTTCGGTTTCTGCTAGTTCCTGGATCGCGGAAACAATCTCTACGTCGGAAACATCTTCTGCCCAGCCGCCGCTCTCGTTGATGGCCCGGATGGCGTAGGGTCCGTCGGCGGGATTGCCGATCGCTAGCGAGCGGGCGATGGTGTTCGGCCGCTGCGGCTCGTGGTGCGAGAGACCATTCTTGACCGCATGGGCGATGGGCGAGCATCCTGTGGCCTGGGCTCCGAAAAAGCGGACGGGTTTGTTTTCGACCAGGCCGAGCTCGATCAGCTCGCCGAATGCTTTGCGGATCTTGGAAATCAGGGCGCCTCCGGCCATGGGCACCACCACGTTGTCGGGCAGGCGCCAGCCGAGCTGCTCGGCGATCTCGTAGCCTACCGTCTTCGAACCCTCGGCGTAGTAGGGGCGAAGGTTGACGTTCACAAATCCCCATTCGTAGCGCTCTGCGATCTGCGAGCACAGCCGGTTCACCTGGTCGTAGTTGCCTTCGATCCGAACGAGGTTCGCGCCGTAGACGCGGGTGTTTAGAATCTTGGCCGGCTCGAGGTCCGTCGGCACCAGGATGTAGGTCTTCAACCCGAGACGGGCGGCGTGCGCGGCCACAGCGTTGGCCAGGTTGCCGGTGGAGGAGCAACCCACGGTATCGAAGCCGAAGTTCTTGGCTGCGGCCAGGGCCACGGAGACCACGCGATCCTTGAAGCTCAGCGTAGGTAGGCAAACGGCGTCGTTCTTGAGGTAGAGATTGGTGGCGCCGATGCGCTTAGCCAGGCGCGGAGCCGCCATCAGGGGAGTCATTCCCGAAGGGGTGGTGGGCACGTAATCGTCCGGCACTGGGAGGAGCGCCTGGTAGCGCCACATGCTTTGGGGTCCCCGGGCAATGGCCTCGCGGGTGAAGGTCTGTTTGGCCGCGGCCAGGTCGTAGGCTACTTCTAGCGAGGAAAAACACTCATCGCAGGCGGAAAGCGGCTGATTCGGGAAACGCTTGCCACATTCCCTACAACACAATTCGTAAAAAGACGCCATCATGCCCTCTAATCGAGAGCGACGGATGCACGGGCACTACGTGACGAACTCTAAAACTGCGGTACTGCATGGAATTAGCGAGATGCGCTTACAGCTGCACCCCGAATCTCATGTTCCCCGTTTCTTTTCAGAACGCAGGAGAGAGTTGACACCATACTCCCGGATTGCCCAGGCAGGTTGTCGTGGCGTCACAGGGCCCGTCCCTCAGCCACTCTTCATGAAATTCAGGCTCGCTCACAAGGAGCAAACTTGAATATTCGAGTTTTAGCACAGTCCCCTACGGACCGCAAGTAGCGTCTTCAGCCAACAAGTCAACCCGGAAGTGCATCTGATTGGTAACATTAGTTAGGAATCCAATTACCGAGCCCGCGGAGGGGTCTGGTCCGCCCAAAGAATCGGAACTTCATGACGGAAACCAGTCCACAGTCCTCTCGTAGCGCCTGGCGCGAGCGAATCGAAGCGCTCAAGAATGTGCCGCCGGTGCTCGGCATTTTATGGCAATCCGGCCCGGCCGTGGTTACCTGGGGCATCATCCTGCGGATTTTCGTGGCCTCGCTGCCCGCGGCGATTGCCTACATCGCGTCAAAGATCATCAACGGTGTGCAGCACGTTTTCAGCCACCAAGGCCTGCTTCCCTACTTTTGGTGGCTGGTGGCGCTGGAAGCCGTGCTTAATGTGCTCTCCGGGCTGCTAACGCGGGGTGTCGATTACAGCGACAGTCTGCTGGCTGACCGTTATACCCACTTCGTCAGTATCCGGGTGATGCGCCAGGCGGCGGCGCTGGACCTGACCACGTATGAAGACCCCGTCTTCTACGACCGCCTGGAACGGGCCCGGGTGCAGGCTACCGACCGCCTGGCAATGATCCAACAGATGGGCCGGCTGTTCCAGCAGAGCCTGACCACGCTGATCTGGACCTCGATCCTGCTGTGGTACTCCCCTTGGCTGGTGCTTCTGCTCGCCCTCGGTGTGCTACCTACGTTCCTGGGTGAAACCCACTTCGCCTTCCTGGGATATGCGAAGAACTTCCGTCAGACTCCGGCTAAACGACAGATGGATTACCTGCGCCAGGTAGCCGGCAGCCGGGAAGGCGCCAAAGAACTCAAGCTCTTCAATTTGAGCGAGTACCTTACCAACCGCTTCACGCAACTCTCCCAGGGTATCTACGAGGAGAATGTTGCCCTCTCACGCAGGAAGCTGGTGGCCGGTGGGCTGCTCGGCGTTATCGCTACCCTCGGGTATTACGGCGCTTATGCCTTCGTGATCTGGCGTGCGGTTACGGGCAGCTATGACAACATCGGCGAGTTCTACTATCTGACCAATGCCATCATTCAAGCTTCCAGCAATTTGCAGCAGGTATTTTCTACCGCGTCGGGGATAGCGGACCAGGCTCTCTTCCTCACCGATCTGCTGGCCTTCTTCGAGATGAAACCCACGGTGGTTTCGAACCCGAATGGGCCGTTGATACCGCGCCCGATCCGGCGTGGCTTTGAATTTCGCAACGTCAGTTTTGCTTATCCCGGAACCACGCGGCGGGTGCTGAGCGACTTCAACTTCACCCTGGGCGTGGGCGAACGGATCGCCTTGATCGGAGAAAACGGTCAGGGCAAGACCACCGTGGTCAAGCTGATTACGCGACTGTACGACCCGACCGAAGGCCAGATATTGCTCGATGGCATTGACCTTCGTGACTACAAGTTGGAAGATCTACACCACGAAATTGGAGTCATCTTTCAGGACTTTATGCGCTATGAGATGACGGCCCGAGAAAACATTAGCGTGGGGCGGGTGGAAAGCGAACACTCGCAGGCAGAGATTGAATCGGCTGCGCATAAGAGCCTGGCGGAAAGCGTGATTGCCAAACTGCCGGGCGGGTACGACCAGATGCTGGGGCGCCGCTTCGAGAGCGGGGTTGAGCTTTCGGGCGGGGAATGGCAGCGGGTCGCGTTGGCGCGGGCTTACTTGCGCGATGCGCAGCTGCTGGTGCTGGATGAACCTACGGCCGCGCTGGACGCGCGCAGTGAGCTGGAAGTTTTCGAGCGCTTTGCCGAGTTGACTACGGGGAAGATGGCGCTGCTGATCTCGCACCGTTTTTCGACCGTGCGGATGGCGGATCGCATCGTTGTGCTTGAGGGTGGAAGACTGGTGGAAGAAGGAACTCATCCGCAGCTGATGGCGCTGGGCGGGCGCTACGCAAGTATGTTTGAAATGCAGGCGGCAAGCTACCGCTGATCCGTCTCAAAGTACGAAGAGAGAGACTCTATGACCGACACTGTCACCGGCCAGGCCGCTTCTACGGGGCCTTCTACGGATCCGTGGTTCCAGCGCTCTTACACCCCTGAAACTGTGCGGAGTTACGCCGATCGGGTTGCCCCGGGCTGGCACGTTGCGCACAAGCCGGAAGGCAAGGGCAGTTTTGGACGCCGCATTGACGCCACCGCTCAATCACTCGACCAGCTTTTTGTGATTCTCGACGCCAGGCCGGTGCCCACTTACCTGCCAGGGGAGCCGCTGGACCCGTTACTCGAGTTGCGGCAAAACCCGCGGCTGCTGCGCTCCGTGGTCACCGAGGTCTCGACGGTACGCAAGAAGTTGGGCCGCTTACCGAGGGTGATCCGTGACCACGAGAATGACGAGCCACGCATCGTGACGGTGGCAGACGCCTACTTGCAAGCTACCGGCTCGGAATATAACGCCGACGCCATCCAGACGTTCATCACCCGGGTGCAGGAATACGATGCACTGGAACTGCAAGAGCTGTGGGCTCTGGCTCCGGTGATGAAATTCCTGTTGCTGGAAGAGGTCATCGTGCAGGCGAACGGGGTCATTGCGGATGAGAGTTCGCACACCGAGGCGGGCGCCGATCTGCTGAAAACACGCATGAGGAGCCTGCGGGACATTGGGTACGCGGATTGGTTCACGATGATCGAGCCGCTGGTGGTGTATGACCCTGTGCTGCAGCAGGATCCCGTCAACGCTTATCGATTTATGGACTTCGATAGCCGCGAGGCCTACCGCAAGCGGGTGGCGGAGATTGCGCGCTACTCCGATTGCTCGGAGTTGGAGGTGGCGCAGGCGGCGCTTGCCCTGGCAATGGAATCGAAGGAAAAACAGCGGGTGGAGGATCCCCGGCTTCGCGCGCGGCGTGCACATGTGGGCTACTACATCATTGACCGGGGCTTTCCCATGCTGGCCTCGCGGGTCGGTTATCGCCCTCGCTTTATCGACCGCCTGCGGCTGACGATCTGGAACAACGCGGATGACTTTTATATCGGCGGCATTCAGATCATCACGGTGATGCTCATCGGCCTGATTCTGGCGCCCCTGGTGCCTACTTATCCAATCTTCGGCGGCCTTACGCTGGCTTTCCTGCTGCTGTTACTCCCGGTCACACAGGGTGCGGTCGACCTGGTCAACAACACGGTCACCGCGATTTTCAAAGCCTATGCGTTGCCCAAGCTAGACTTCTCCAAAGGCGTTCCCCAGGCGTTCACTACGTTAGTAGTCGTGCCTACGCTGTTAATGAAGGAGAAGCAGGTACGGGAACTCTTCGATGACCTCGAGGTCCGCTACCTGGCGAACCAGGATCCCCACATCCACTTTGGCTTGCTGACTGATTTGCCTGACTCGGTCACGCGGCCGCGGCAAAACGACACCGATCCCCTGGTCGAACTGGCTATTCAGCTAACCGACGAATTGAATGATCGCTACGCCAAGGCGGGAGCGGGATCGTTCTTCCTGCTGCACCGGCACCGCATTTTCAATGCCCGCCAGGGGGTGTGGATGGGCTGGGAACGGAAACGGGGCAAGCTGCTGGATTTGAATAAGCTGCTCAAAGGGCAGTTCGATCCCTTTCCGGTGAAAGCCGGCGATCTGAGCGCGCTCACACACGCGCAATACGTCATCACGCTGGATTCTGATACACAACTGCCGCGGGGCACGGCCCACACCATGATCGGCGCCATGGCGCATCCGCTCAATCGGGCCGTCATCGACCCTGAGTTGCGGATTGTCACCGAGGGTTACGGCATCCTTCAGCCGCGGGTTGGGGTCAGTGTGCAATCGGCGTCGCGGTCGCGATTGGCGTCCATCTACTCCGGGCAGACGGGCTTTGACATATATACGCGAGCGATCTCAGATGCCTATCAGGACTTGTATGGAGAGGGCATTTTCACCGGCAAGGGCATTTACGAGATCAATGCCCTGCACGCGGTTCTGGATCGCCGTTTTCCGCGCAATTCCCTGCTTAGCCACGACTTGATCGAGGGCTCGTATGCCCGGGTTGGGTTGACCACGGACGTTGAGGTCATCGACGATTACCCTTCGCACTACAGTGCGTATACGCGGCGCAAGCACCGCTGGCTGCGGGGTGACTGGCAGATTGCACAGTGGCTCTTTTCGAAGGTTCCGGATGAATCGGGACGGTATGTGCGCAACCCCATCGCCACGATTTCGCGGTGGAAGATCTTCGACAATCTGCGCCGGTCACTGGTGGAAGTGTTTACCTTTGCCCTGCTGTTGGCGGGATGGCTGGGATTGCCTGGCGGCGCGCTTTATTGGACCGCGGTCACGCTGTTCCTGATGTTCGTGCCCACCATGGTCCAGCTCGTCTTCGGTGTGGGGCGAGCGTACGTCACCAAATTGCCGGGCGCCATGCGTGATGCTTTCAGCGGCTTTGGGCAGGGCACGTTTATCGCGCTGCTCAACCTGGTTTACCTGCCTCACCAAACGCTGCTGGCACTCGACGCCATTATTCGTTCGCTGGTGCGGAGCTTTATTACCGGACAGCGATTGCTGGAATGGGAAACTGCGGCGGAGGCCGAAGCGACTGCACAGCCGCGCACACCGGTTGACCGCTACCTGGCCCTGAGTCCCCTGGTCGCACTGATCGTGGGCGTGGTGGTGTTTCTGTACCATCCGCAGTCGGTTCTGGTAGCGCTGCCGATTCTTATCCTTTGGGCTTTCGCCAGTGGTATCACGGCGTGGCTCAACAATCCGCCGCAGCAAACCCGGCCGAAGCTCACCCAGGAAGAAGACACTTTCCTACGCCAATTGGCGCTGAAGACCTGGCGGTACTTCAACCAGTTCGGCGGTGAGAGCCACAACTACATGATCCCGGACAATGTCGAGGAAGAGGGTCTGTTTGAAGCGGCTCGCGTTTCGCCTACGAACTACGGACTGCTGCTCAATGCGCGGCAGGCAGCGGTTACGTTCGGTTATTTGAGCATTCCTGAGTTTGTCGAACTGAGCGAGCTCAGCTTGCAGACTTACGACAAGCTGGAAAAGTTTCGGGGACACATCTACAACTGGTATGACACTCGCACGCTCGCGCCTATCCGGCCTATTACCATTTCTTCGGTAGATAGCGGTAACCTGGCGGCGTCGTTCTATACCTTGCGCACGGGTAGCCGGTTATTGCTGCGCGAGCCGCTACTTAACCGAAGCCTCTTTGGCGGCATCCACGATCATTGGAAACTGCTGACGAGCTTACCGGATGCACCGGCGGGGCTTAAGGCGCTGACGCCGCCGGCGGCGGACGCTAACGTGAATGTGTGGATCGCATGGGCCCTGGATATGGTCGACTCGCCAGAGTTTTCAGCGCAGGCGGAAGGCGAAGCATCCTGGTGGCTGGCAGAAACCCAGCGCCGCGTTCGTGCACTGACCGGGTTGGCCAGCGATTACATGCCGTGGGTCTTGCCCAGGTTTGCGCCGCTGCTCGAGTTGCCTCAGCTGCACGGGGTTGCCGAGGCGGCGGCCGGGGTGCAGACAGGAGCCGCCATCGCACTGGCTGCCGATCTCGACGCTCGCATCGCGCGGGCCTCCGCCACGCTACCGTCCGACTCACCCCTGGTGTTGCTGGCTGAAGAGCTGCGTGCTGCCTTGGCGCCTGCGCGAGAAAACCTGAAAGCGCTCGCCGCTGGACTCAAAGACCTCTCCGCTGAGGCCATGCGCTTTGCTACGGAAATGGATTTCGGTTTCCTTATGGATAAGTCGCGCCTACTGCTCTCGATTGGTTATGAGATCGAGCGCCAGCATCTGCACCAGGCTTGCTATGACCTGTTATGCAGCGAAGCACGTATCGCCGCGTTCATTACGGTGGCCAAGGGAGAGGCTCCGCAGCAAAGCTGGTTCAAATTGGGACGCATCCACACCATGGCTTATGGGCAACCGGTGCTCATCTCCTGGACAGGCACCATGTTCGAATACATGATGCCGAACATCTGGATGCGTAGTTATCCTGACACACTGGTCTCGCGGACGCTCAATGGAGTGGTGGCTATCCAGCGCGCGTTTGGGAAGGAGCATGGCATTCCCTGGGGTATCTCCGAATCGGGCTGGGCGGGTAAAGACGACCACGGACACTATCATTACCAGGCGTTTGGGATTCCGCCCATCGCGTTGAAGTGGGACGCGGTTGCCGGCCCGGTGGTCTCACCCTATTCCACGTGCCTGGCGTTGGGCATCGACCCAGTGGAGGCGCTGAAGAATCTCAAGCGCATGGCTAAGATGAGCTGGATGGGCGCTTACGGTTTCTACGAGGCGGCGGATTATCAGGAGTCCACCAAGACACCGAAGCTGGTTCTGGAGTGGATGGCTCATCACCAGGGTATGTCGCTGCTGGCGATCTTGAATCTGCTCTACGACAATATTGTGCAGGATTGGTTCCATGCCAATGCGCATCTGGAGGCGACGCAGTTGTTGCTGCATGAGAAGCCGATGCATGAGGCAGCGCTGAGAGCGGAGTTCCAGGCGGCGCAGCCTAGGAAGAAGGCCAGTTAGGCACTCGAAAAGGGGCGGGTTTAGGGCTGTGGTATCCCACATCTCGCGAAAAACGAGCGAGATACCCCGAATTTCCTGTACGCAGCCCTAGACAAGACTGCGTATGCGCCTTTCTTTAAGGAAAGGCGCATGAAGTGCGCGGAACCCACTATGCTTCACAGGAAATCGGGGATGTGGGGCACCCGGAGCCAGCGGTTAGGACAGGGTTTTCGACGTCGGGTCTTGGGTTGGGACACAGGGCTTTCGACGTGAATCTTGGGTTGCTCGGAACGATCGGGCTTAGAGGGCTGGATCCTTGTCGTTTTGTTCGTTCTTGCCGAGTGCTTGTTGCACACCGCGGACTAGCGCTTCGGGGTTGAATTCTGCGCGGATAATCTCGTCGGGGCAGTCGCTGTCTATGGCCACGCGATAGTTGCAGACAAAAGCAACATGCTGCAGCGGGTGAACCTTTTTGATCTCGTCGCAAAGTTCCTGGGCGCTTTGTACCCTGACGTCGGCCTCGACATCGATTAACACCAAGTCATAGTCTTTTTCGGCGACTTCGTCGGCTGCCTGGCGTGAAAAGACTGTCGAATCCACGTCGAAACCATGCATGCGCAGTATCTCGTCGCGCAGCCCCATGATGTTCACGCGGCTGCTTACGTGAAAGATGCGCTTCTTTCCATTGCCCTCTGTACCGTTCGCTTGCATCAGCCGATGCTACCAGCCCGACGGCGCATTAGACTACAACCTACTTTGTCTGCGAATGGTGAGCGATTCATCTACTTTACGGCACCCGTTTTAGCATTGGCGCTATTCGGCAGTCCAATGGACGTGACCAGCATGTCTTCCTTGCGATAGATCAGGGTCGTCGCATTCAGCGAGGCAAGCTCGAAGCCGTGTCCGTGGGTGATGGCATCCGTGGGACAGGCTTCTACGCAGTAACCGCAAAAGATGCACCGGTTGTAGTCGATGTTGTAGACCTTGGCATAGCGTTCGGCACTGGAGATTCTTCGCTCTGCCGTGTTTTCGGCTGCCTCAATGTAGATACAGTTGGCCGGGCAGGCTGCCGCACACAGGAAGCAGGCAACACACTTTTCCAGACCATTTTCATCCCGCTGCAGCACATGAGCGCCGCGGAAGCGGTCCTGAAAGTGAGCGCCGCGGTTAGGGCCCGGTCCGTCGGGGTAATTTTCCACCTCGGTTGGGTTCAGCATCTCGCGAAACGTGATGCTCATTCCCTTCGCCACTCCGGCTATGTTTCGCACAATGGACATGAAACAAGTATACGATGGCGGCCCAGTTCGCGATTGTTCGAGCTCTCGGTTCAAGGGCTTGCGTACGGGCTAACCACGCCGCCGCAAATGCCCCAGACCCAGGCGTCGATTGCCAGCAGCAGCCTGTGCAGTGCCGGCGCTTGCCGCTCACCGAGGAAAGTGCGCACATCCTCGGCGAGTGAAGCCATCTCCGCCGGAGCGTGGCGCGTATGGCGGGCGAAGTAAAGATCGCCGCGAGAGGTCAATAACCGGCTCCAATACATCGCGGAAAGGGGGAGAGGAACCCAGCACAAAATGGTCCGCAGTCCGATGGGGGCAGCGACCACCGCCCTGTCGTCCAGCGCCGCCCACCCTTCCCGCACTGCACGGATAAAGCAGTGTACGGTATCGCGATCGCGGGCCAGGCGGCCGGCATCACAGCCGTTCTCATAAAGAGCCCCTGCCATTGCGGTGATGAAGACGGTATGGCGCATGAGCCAGGCGTTCATGTCTGGCACGCGATCCACACGAAAACCGGCTTGCCGAAAACAAGCAATGACGTCTTTTGCGTGGTGCTCAACAGCTGTGTGTTGCTGCGGAATATCGCTGTATCGAATGACGGAGCCGTCACGGTATCCGGCGATCCCAGGAAACGCAAACACAGTCCGCGATCGTCCCAGAGTGGTCAGCAGCTTGCCGGTGACATTGGCGTAGTTTCCCAGGAATACAAACTGCGGAATTGCAGGCGCCTGTACGAGGTCGGCAAGGACACTTTCGATCTGCTCGCGGCGCACGGTTACCAGGCACAGGTCTGTAGCATAATCGGCCGGCAGCCTATCCAGAACAGGGAGCATCCGGGTGCGGATTTCCATGGTCTCTGCATCCTGAATGGTTGCGCCTTGCTGACTAAGCTCTCTCGCCCGATCTGGTCGAGAGACCAGGCTGACCAGATGGCCGGCGTTCGCCAGCCGCACAGCGAAAACCGTGCCTTGCACGCCTGCGCCGATTATGAGGATTTTCACTGTCGACTCTCCGCCTGACCAAAAATGACCCGGTAAGCCGTGGCCGAGTGGTCGCCGACAGGTTAGCGCCGACTTAGTTGATCTGGGGCGTGCCCTTCCAGTCGACGATGTCCTGCAGTTTCCAGGGATAAGCAACC
>Ga0302326_10030671_pt1 | contig 10756 bp, 12 predicted proteins | sample Palsa_T0_3_FD_202264 | JGI IMG/M metagenome (GOLD analysis project Ga0302326, IMG submission 202264) | Peat permafrost microbial communities from Stordalen Mire near Abisko, Sweden - Palsa_T0_3 | ecosystem: Environmental > Terrestrial > Soil > Palsa > Peat permafrost | place: Sweden: Abisko...
ACTTGCGCGGTGAGCGTGACAGCAAGGCCGGCGATGGCGGCGGCGGCTTCCGGCAGGCGCTTGGGGTCGTTCGGATTTGCTTTGCTGAACTGGTGCGTGAGCGCGCGCGAGGCGCTGCGGGCGGCGATATCCGACAACGTGTGCGAGGCGTGCGTGGGATTGAGCAGATAACTCTGCAACATGATGTCCGTGACCGAGCCGGCGAGCGTGATGCCATGTGGCTCGAGTGCGCGAAGCACAGCTTTGAGATCGTGTACGAGCTTGGGGAGGGTTGCGTCTTCAAGCGCGGCACGCAGGCCGGAAGTGTCGAGATCGGCTTCTAACGCGTGCATTGCGGAGGTGGCGAGGCCGAGACGGCAGGCGGGATCTTGAACCGCAGACTCCGTAGAGGAAAGCAGCCCACCCTGCCCGGCGATAAGGCTGCCAGTCGAGGATGGGGCACCCGGATTCTCGACGGAGTCGGTTGGGCCAAACAGAGCCATGTTTTCGGCGGGTGGTGGTTCAGCTTCGTTTTCTGCTTCGGCTTCTGGAGTTTCGACGGGCTCGGCGGCGACCTCTTCAGAGATAGCCTGCGCTGTGGCGGCGAGCGCGATGACGAGGCCGTTAGTTTTTTTTGCTTCGACAAGAAGCTCAGCGACTTCAGCAGCCGTGGCGTTGAGCGTGTAGGTCGCGGCGACGGAAGCAACATCGGGCGCGAGATCTTTGAGCAGCGTAGTGAATTCGAGTTCCGTAAACAACGCGCGGCAGGCTGCTGCATCGACTGGCTGGGTGCGCATGGCATCGAGCGAAAATTCAATCGGCACGGCGGTGTCGATGGTGACGAGTTCCTTCGAAAGCAGGATGTTGTCACGGTTGTTGGCGAGGGATTCGCGATAGGTCTTGCGCTTGATGGCGTCGGGCGTGGCGACGGCTGCATCCATCGCGGCTTCAACGGAGCCGAACTGCTGAATCAATTCAACCGACCCTTTGTCACCGATGCCCGGAGCGCCGGGGATGTTGTCGATCGAATCGCCGCGCAGGGCCATGACGTCGATGACTTTCGCCGGAGGCACGCCGAGAACTTCTTCCACCTTGGCGGAATCGAGGATGAGATTGTCCTTGGCGGGGTTGAGGATGCTGACGTGCTCGGTGACGAGCTGCATCATGTCCTTGTCCGACGAGACGACGAAGACGCGATGGCCGAGCGCGGAGAGCTGGTGCGCGAGTGTGCCGATGACATCATCGGCCTCGAAGCCTTCGTAATAAAGGATGGGGATACGAAAAGCTTCGAGCGCGCGGCGGATGTAAGGCTGCTGCTGGATGAGATCGGGCGGCGTTTCGGCACGGTTGGCCTTGTAGCCGGCATACTCGGTGGCCTCAAACTGCTGGGTCTTAATGTTGAACTTTTTTACGTTCTTGAGTTTGTCTGCAAGTTCGTTGCGATGGACCGGCGCGCCGACGTCATAGACCGCAGCGAGATATTCGGGCGCGAAATCTTTGCGCAGCTTGTTGATCATGTTGACGAAGACATAGGTGGCCGCTGTGGGAATGCCAGTGCGTGTGGTCATGGGGCGCATACGGGCCATGGCGTGATAGGCGCGGAAGATGAAGGCCATGGAGTCGAGCAGATAGATAGGCGGCTTGTCTTGTTTCGTCGGCATGAGGCTGTATGTGAGTTTAGATGCTCAGAGGATGAGCATGCAGTCGCCATAGCTGAAAAAGCAGTAGCGCTCAGCGACGGCGTGGCAGTAGGCGCGGAGCACGGCTTCCCTGCCGGCGAATGCGGATACCAGCATGAGCAGCGTAGAACTGGGCAGGTGGAAGTTGGTGAGGAGACCCTGCACCAGCTTGAAATCAGCATTGAGGCCGGGCGAGAGAAAGAGGCTGGTTGAGCCGGAGTGTGCAGCAATGGGCTGGCCTGTGGACTCACAGCTTCGCGCGATGTGCTCCAGCGTGCGGGTGGTAGTGGTGCCGACGGCGATGATGCGACGGCTTTCTTTTTGCGCGGCGACGATGGCTGCGGCAGTGGCGGCGGGGAGCGTGTAAGGCTCGGCGTGCAGGCGGATGTCTTGAGTGCGCTCAGCGCGGACGGGCTGGAAGGTGCCGAGACCTACGTGCAGCGTGAGGGTCTGGACTTCGACGCCACGCCGCCTGAGTGCAGCGAGGATATCCGGCGTGAAGTGCAGGCCGGCGGTGGGCGCGGCGGCGGAGCCTCGCTCGCGAGAAAAGACTGTCTGGTAACGGTCGCGGTCTTCGGGTGTGTCAGGCTGATTTTTTTCGCGATGGATGTAAGGTGGGAGCGGCATGTGGCCAATTCGGTCGAGAATCTCGTGGAAGTCTTCGACCGGAGAGAAACGAAGAGTGCGCTCGCCGAGTTCTCCGGCGGCCGTTACGGTGGCCGTGAGGAGTGTTGGCTGCTCCACCCATGTCCGAGAATCCGGACATGGGGCACCCGGATTTGTGGCATGGAAGTGCAAGGTTTCGCCGTGCTGAACTTTCTTGGCGGGCTTGACCAGCGCAGACCAGTCATTGTGTTCGCCGGGCAGGCGCTGGGTTAGCAGGACCTCGACCTGGCCGGTGGGCGTGGGCGAATTGTGCTGCGTGCGCAGGCCGGAGCGCGTGGCATACAGACGCGCGGGAAGGACGCGCGAGTCGTTGAGGATGAGGAGATCGCCGGGCTGCAGCAATTGAGGCAGATCAGCGAACTGCCTATCGGCGAAGTCGCCTGTGGTGCGTGAGAGCGCCAACATGCGGCTGGCCCCGCGCACGGCTGGAGGGTGCTGCGCGATGAGTTCTCCAGGGAGATCGTAGTGGAAGTCAGAGACGAGCATCAGGGATTTTGTTGCGACAGGATGACGGCATAGTCGAGAGCTTCCTGCAGCGCGGCAAGATCGTTAGGCACGGTGTGGGCGGGCCACGCGAAGGTGATGGTGGTGAATGGCGCGGGAATCATGAAGCGGTCCCAGGATTTTAGATAGATCGCGCTGCGCGGATGAGCATGATAAGCGCCGAGCCAGGCGGCGCCGGTAAGCTGTGCGACCTGCACGGGACCGGGTTTGGCAACGAGTGCAGGACCTCTGGGGCCGTCGGCGGTGAAGGCGCAGCGATGTCCGACGGTGTAGGCCTCGGCCATGCCGCGCACGGCGGAGAAGGCTCCACGGTTGGAGGAGCCACGGACGGGATAGAAGCCGAGGCGCTCGACGGTGCGCGCGATGAGTTCGCCATCGAAGGAGCGCGAGATGAGAATGGCGATGTCCTTATTGCGGAAGCGGTACGCGCAAGCCAGCATGGTGGAGTGCCAGAAGGCAAAGAGCACTGGGCCGGGGATGGTGATGCCGACCGGCACATCAACGCCGGGTGGGAAGACGTCTCGATATCGCCAGGTGCTGCCGAGCAGACGGATGAGCAGCGCGGCGAGGCGCGGAACGATCGCGAGCAGCAGACGTTGTTTGCGGCTGAAGGTCACCAATTTGAGTGTAGCTGCGTGCTTTCTGAGCGTGACCAGTGGAGAAGAACGCTAGCTGTGCTTCAGCCAGCGAAGTATTTCAGGAATGCTGGGTTTCTTGCCGTACATGAGTATACCCACGCGGTAGATGCGCGAGGAGAACCAAAGTATGGCCGCTATGGTCAGCGACATGAGCACAACCGAAAGCCATATCTCCCAAGGCGCAACCTGGGTGAGCGAGATACGGAAGTTCATCAGCAGTGGGCTACAGAACGGGATGAGAGAGACGACACGTGCCGCGGTGGAGTCTGGTGCGGGGATAACGACCGTGAGCATCGCGAAACAGAAAACCAACGGAATGACAAGGAGCATATTGAGCTGCTGGAGTTCCTGCTCCGAGTTGGTCATGGCGCCTAGGGCAGCGGCCATGGAGGAATAAATAAGGAAGCCGAAGATGAAGTAGAGAACAAAGAAGCCAATCTGCTGAATGCTCACGGGAGCGTGACCTGCACCCCCGAGCATGCTGGAAATGCCGCTGTTGGCAATGATGAAGGTTACAAGCATCCAGACACCAATCTGCGTGAGGCCAACGGCACCGACACCGAGAATCTTGCCGGCCAGCAGTTCCTCCGGCCTTATGGTGGAGAGCAGAACTTCAAAGATGCGGCTGCTTTTTTCTTCGATGATAGAGCGCGCGGTATTCATGCCGTAGAGCATGATAACCATGTACATGAGAAAGAAGAGAAGATACGCGGTGAAAAAAGCGGCCTCCGTATTGCCGCTGGCGCTGGTATCTAGCTTGATGGATGTGGTGAGCGCGTCGATATCAGAATTCGCCAGACCGTGAGCCAGCAGCCGTTCACGTGTTGTGACGGTCTGGATGGCATCCTGCAGTGCACTTTCAGTGGCGATGTCTCCGGCGGAGCGCGCCTTGTAGGCATAGATAGGACGATCGCTGGGATTAGGCGAAGGTATGACCCAGAGATATCCAGCGAGCGTGCCGTCCTTCTGCTTGATCTGGGCATCAAGCGATTGACGCACAGCGTCCGAGGGTGCGAAGACGTCAACCTTCATTTGACTGTTTTTGCTGGACTCGAGGTTGCGCTTGAGATCGGCAGCGAAGGTAGCGTCAGTGGTGACGACAGCGATGTGCGATTCAGACTTGGCGCGTGAAGCCATGTAATGACTGCCAAAAACGAGCGCGGCCATGATCAACGGGATCACAATGGTGCCGATGAGAAAGCCCTTGGTGCGAATGCGCTCGAAATATTCGCGCTTGGCAATCAGCCAGACGTTGTGCACGCTCAAGCCTCCACGGCTTCGGTTTCGCCGAAGCTCCTTTTCACTTCTTCAATGAATATCTCTTCGAGTGAGGGCTCGTGAATCTCGAAGCGGTTGATGACTGTGCCCGCGGCGACGGCAGCGGCAAGCACTTGCTGGGCTTCATCTTCGGTAGTGAGTGTGAGTTCGGAAACACCCGGATGGTTTTTGGCTTCGAGAATCGCGGGATTGCTCAGGAAGGAATCGCTGCCGGTGAAGGCGATCTGCATACGGTTGCGCGGATAGCGCGATTTAATCGCGCGCATGGAGCCGGAGAGAACCAGTCGCCCGCGGGAGATGAGCGCGATGCCATCGCAGAATTTTTCAACCTGGTCCATGCGGTGGGTTGAGAAAAGAATCGTGCGGCCTTCGCTGCGCAGCGTCATGAGCGTGTCCATCAGCAGGGCGGCGTTGACTGGATCGAGGCCGGTGAAGGGCTCGTCCATGATGATGAGTTCAGGCTCATGCAGGAGCGCAGCAATGAACTGGATCTTCTGCTGCATGCCCTTGGAAAGCTCTTCAGTCTTTTTGGGTAGCGCTTCTTTAATCTGCAGGCGCTCGCACCAGGATTTGGCACGCCTGCGGGCAACGTTATCCGCAAGACCGTGCAGGCAACCGAGGAAAACCAACTGGTCGATTACACGCATCTTTTTGTAGAGACCGCGCTCCTCCGGCAGGTAGCCGATGCGTGGAAGCTGGGTGCGGTTGAAAGGTGAGCCAAAGAGGCTGACGTCGCCGGAATCGGGGACTGTCATACCGATCATCATGCGGATGGAGCTGGTCTTGCCCGAGCCGTTGGGACCGAGCAGCCCGAACATGGTGCCGGGTTCGATGGTGAGCGAAAGGCCCTCGACGGCGACTTTGGTATCGAAGACCTTGCGAATGTTGTGGAGTTCAACGATGGGCATGAGACGCCGTTCGGCTTTCACTGTTGCTCTGCGGTGTAGACCAGTCTAACGCACAGAAGAACGCGTCTGGCACAGGAGAATCACAAAGAGGGAACGAAGGTGGTACACGTTGGTGTCGCCCTGCCTGCACCGACGGATGTAGGGTGATACACAGGAGTTTGACCGGAAGTAATGAACCCGATTGATGAGATCGAACGGCTTCGCCGGCAGCTGGACCAGGCACGTAATGACGCCATTAGCCGCGAGTCCGAACTGCAGCGCTACCAGCAGCAGCTGGAAGCCGCCAACATCAAGCTGCAGGAGCTGGCAACGACCGACCCCTTGACCGGCGTGGCCAATCGGCGTGTCTTCGACCAGCGGCTGAATATTGATTTTGCGCACGCACGGAGATACGGACGGGCGATGGCGGTAATGATCCTGGACGTGGACAACTTCAAACAACGCAATGACCGCTTTGGGCACGATGAAGGCGATGCCACGCTGAAGCGGTTTGCCGCACTGCTTGCCAGAAGTGTGCGCGAGGCAGACTTGGTGGTCCGGTACGGCGGCGAGGAGTTCGTGCTGCTGCTTCCGGAGACCAACGAGCAGCAGGCTCTGCTGATGAGCAGCCGCATCATGGCGATGGTGCGCGGGTACGAGTGGGGCCAGGAGCAGGTGACCATTAGCGGCGGGGTTGCCGACCTGCAACCCTCAATCGTGCGGCCGCATGAGCTGGTGACTCGCGCGGACAAGGCGCTGTATGCGGCCAAGCACGCGGGGAAGGACAGAGTCGTGGGATGGACGGGGATTGCGAGTGTGGAGAAATAAGAGTTTCAGGGTTAAAAGCAAAAGGCGCGCCTTGTGGGTGCGCCTTTTGTTTGGGGAGGGGATCTGTTTAGGAGGCTGAGCTGTTGGGGTTGTTGCCTTCGGCAGCTTCAAGCTGCTTCTGCAGCTCTTCGCGCTTCTTGTTGCGCGCTTCTTCGCGCTTGGCTGCCTTCTCGCTGAGCTCCTGCTCGGCGCCAAGCAGCTCAATGACGGCAACTTCGGCGGAGTCCCCCTTGCGCGGGCCCAAGCGGGTGATGCGCGAGTAGCCGCCATTGCGCGTCTCGTAACGAGGAGCAACTGTGGAGAAGAGGCGATCGACCGAAGCGGGTGTGAGCAGATAAGCCAGCGCCTGACGGCGGGCGTGGACGCTGCCGTTCTTGCCAAGGGTGATCATCTTCTCAACCAGCGGACGCGAGGCCTTGGCCTTGGTGAGCGTGGTCTCAATGCGGTCGTTGATGATGATGGAAGTAACGAGGTTGCGCAAAAGAGCGCGGCGATGACTGGTGTTGCGACCAAGTTTATAGCCGCCATTACGATGACGCATTGTGATGTCTCCTTCGGTCCAGCTTGTGCTGTCGACCGGCGTGTTTCAGTTGAAGCATTGTGCGGGTTCCACTCATCGCGCAACGTGCGCGCGATGAGTGGGCACCCGGAGTTAGAAGGTATCCGGTTCGACAGCGAGATCGAGGTCTTCGTCTTCATCCTCTTCTTCGTCGTCGAAGTTGGCATAGCTGGCGGCCAGTGTGGCAGCTGGCAGAACCGAGGTCGGGCCCGGGACCGGGTTACCGCTCTCGTCAATCTTCATGCCGAGAGAGAGGCCCATCTGAGCCAGGATTTCCTTGATCTCATTCAGGCTCTTGCGGCCGAAGTTTTTGGTCTTGAGCATCTCGGCTTCAGTCTTCTGAATGAGTTCGCCGATGGTCGCGATGTTGGCGTTCTTGAGGCAGTTGTAGCTGCGCACCGAAAGCTCCAACTCCTCGACCGAGCGGTTGAGGTTCTCATTGCGAATGGCCGGACCATCACTGAGGCCATCATGACCGGCTTCGATCTCTTCCTCGAAGTTGATGAAGATGGTCATGTGGTCCTTCAGCAATTTCGCCGAAAGGCCGAGCGCGTCCGCCGGGAGAACCGTTCCATTAGTCCAAATCTCGAGCGTGAGCTTGTCGTAGTCCGTAATTTGACCGAGACGCGCTGCCTCAACGAGATAGTTGACCTTGCGCACGGGCGAGTGGACGGAATCAACTGGGATGAAGCCGATGCCGAGATCGCTGTCGAAGTTCTTGTCGGCAGAGACGTAGCCACGGCCGCGCTTGAGGCGCATTTCCATGTCGATGCGCCCACCTTCGCTGATGGTGCAGATGTAGATGTTGGGATCGAGGATCTCGACGTCGCCATCGGCTTCAATGGAGCCGGAGGTGACAACACCGGCGGCATCCGCGTGCAGGTAGAGGGCCTTGGGGCCTTCGCCATTCAGCTTGAAGGGAATCTGCTTGAGGTTGAGGATGATGTCGGTCGCATCCTCGACAACGCCGGTGATGGACTGGAACTCGTGCAGCACGCCTTCAATGCGGACTGCGGTGACGGCAGCGCCCTCAATGGACGAGAGCAGCGTGCGACGCAGAGCATTGCCGATGGTGGTGCCGAAACCGCGCTCAAAGGGCTGCGCGGAAAACTTGCCAAAGGTAGGGGTGAGTGATTCCTGATCGACGGCGAGACGCTTGGGTTTTTGAAAACCTCTCCAAAGCATAGGGTGATCCTTTCTTCGTTGCACCGCGAAGCAATTTGCGGGGCTAACGGTGGTGCGGTTGGTGAAGCGAAAGTCTGTGGCGGACCCATTCATGTGCATACAGCGTGCATGAATGGGGCACCCAGATTTGTGGCTTACTTCGAGTAAAGTTCGACGATCTGCTGCTCGTTGACCGGCAGATGAATGTCTTCACGCTTGGGCAGGGCGATGATTTTGCCGGACAAGTTGTCAGGCTGAGCATCGATCCAGCTCACACGGGTCTGGCCGGAAGCGAAGTCCTTCGCAACTTCCAGCATGACCAGCTTCTTGGAGGCTTCGCGAATCTCAACGACGTCGCCGACCTTCACCTGGAAGCTTGGGATGTTGACCTTGCGGCCGTTCACCTGAACGTGGCCGTGGCGAACAACCTGGCGCGACTGGCGGCGGCTCATCGCAAATCCGAGGCGATAGCAGACGTTGTCCAGGCGCGTCTCGAGTTGCTGGAGCAGCAGTTCGCCGGTGACGCCGGTCTTGTTGGCAGCCTTCTCGTAGTAGGCGCGGAACTGCGTCTCCAGCGTGAAGTAGATGCGCTTGGCCTTCTGCTTTTCACGCAGCTGCAGACCGTAGCCGATCAGCTTCTTGATCTTCTTGGACTGGCCGTGCTGGCCGGGGGGGAAATTGCGCTTGTCGACCGGGCATTTGTCGCCAAAACACTTGGCGCCCTTGAGGAAGAGTTTCTGTCCGTCGCGGCGGCAAAGCCTGCAGACGGGTCCTGTATAACGTGCCATTTACTAGATCTCCTGACTTCGGTTGTCGATCGGTTTACGCGATGGTCTCGCTTCGTCCCGATCCGTTGTTTATTTGCCCGACTTGCGGCGAGGTCGTCTAACGAGTTCACCGCCGCAGTTCGGACAGATTTCTTTCATCGCTTCCGCGCATTGCTCGCAGAAGCTGCATTCAAACGTGCAGATGAAGGCCGTTCCTTGCGGTGTGAGAGGTGCACGGCACTTCTCGCATAAGGCCTTCATGAGAAGCGGCATCGTTATACCCGACGACGCTTAGGCGGACGGCAGCCGTTGTGCGGCATCGGCGTGACGTCACGGATGGAACGAACTTCAATGCCGGCAGCAGCGAGGGCACGAATGGCGCTCTCACGGCCGGAGCCGGGGCCTGAAACACGAACATCGACCGAGCGGACACCATGGTCGCGCGCCGCGTTGGCAGCGTTGACGGCTGCCTGCTGCGCCGCAAAGGGTGTACCTTTGCGCGAGCCGCGGAAGCCCAGCGAGCCGGAACTCTTCCACGAAACCGTGTTGCCCTGCTGGTCAGTGATGGTGACGATGGTGTTGTTGAAGGTGGCCTGGATGAAGACGAGACCGAATGGAACATTCTTGCGCTCGCGCTTCTTGAACTTCTTGTTCTTGCCGACCTTCGGAGCAGTGGCGGTTTTTGCTGCAGCTTTAGTTGCCATGGCTTATTTGGTCACTTTCTTCTTGCCGGCAACGGTGCCCTTGCGCGGGCCTTTGCGGGTGCGAGCGTTAGTGTGAGTGCGCTGGCCGCGGACGGGAAGCGAACGGCGGTGGCGCAGGCCACGGTAGGACTGAATTTCGATCAGGCGCTTGATGTTCAGGCCGATTTCCTTGCGGAGGTCGCCTTCGATCTGGCCTTCCTGCTCGATGACCTGACGGATTTTGTTGAGCTGGTCCTCTTCGAGGGTGCCCATCTTGGCGAACGGGTCAACTCCGGCCTTGTCAAGAATCTTGAGGGCGCGGGGATTGCCGATGCCGTAAATGTGTGTAAGGGCGATGCGAACCTGTTTGTTTCCTGGCAGGTCGACGCCGGCGATACGGGCCATTGGTGTGCCTTTCGGTTGGGGCCTCCAGAATGTTCTGGCTGGCGGGGGTTATTTGTTTCCGGCTGACCCTAGCTATCAGAATCGCTGATGGCTCTTGTCTCTTCCAGGTTCAACGCACGCCTTGACTTCGGCGAACTAGCCCGGAAGGGCCGGTGTTGCTATAGGACAAAGAACAGAAGCAAATACAAAAGACTCTGCTTGTTTTCTTTATCCCTGCCTCTGTTTGTGCTTGGCGTTCTCGCAGATGACGCGAACAACACCGCGGCGATGGATCACCTTGCACTTGTCACAGATCTTCTTTACTGATGCACGAACCTTCATTTGAAACTCCAGATCTTGGTTATTGCTTATTTGTAGCGGTACACAATGCGTCCGCGATTCAGGTCGTAGGGGCTGAGCTCGATAGCGACGCGATCGCCGGGGAGGATGCGGATGAAGTTTTTGCGCATACGGCCTGAAACGTGCGCGAGGACCTGGTGCTTGTTCTCCAACTCAACCTTGAACAGAGCGTTGGGCAGGGTCTCGACAACAGTGGCCATTACCTCAATTGCATCTTCCTTCGACAATAAATCTCCTTCGATGGGCTTTTGAGCCCGATCAACATGGCGCTGGACAAACTGCCTCCAGCGTTTCCTTCTAATACCTGTTTCGTGGGCTTCTTGGAGTCTCGGGCAAAAGTAGACGCACAGAGACGGCGGAAGGGACACGCACCTTGTTCT
>Ga0302326_10030672_pt1 | contig 10756 bp, 17 predicted proteins | sample Palsa_T0_3_FD_202264 | JGI IMG/M metagenome (GOLD analysis project Ga0302326, IMG submission 202264) | Peat permafrost microbial communities from Stordalen Mire near Abisko, Sweden - Palsa_T0_3 | ecosystem: Environmental > Terrestrial > Soil > Palsa > Peat permafrost | place: Sweden: Abisko...
CCATACTTGGATTTATCAAACTGCATACCCTACTGCGTACCCATTCTTTCCATTTATAAGAACCAATATCAACGATACAGGTTGGACTCCGTGGCAAAGCGTTGCGGGTAATCAAAATGGAGCTACCTTTATTTCATCTGCTGTAACCTTAACTTCTTCTTATTTCGGCCAACTTATTGAGGTTACAGGAACAGGCTATACTGTTACAGTACCTTCTCCTTCTGCTAGCCAAGGAATGTCTTTAAAATTTTGGTTCAATACAACTGGAACTATAACGCTATATACGCCTTATGGTAATTTCGATGGACCTAGTGGATCAGGACTGCCTACTTTTACTGTCAGTAGTGGTAATGGTCTCGTTATGACTATAACGTCTGATGGGTACAATTGGTTTATGCCTAATTTTGGCCTAGGTGAGAATAATGCCGAGTACTATGATGTAACGAGTGAAAGGGCTATGGGGACAACCTATACAAACACGTATGGGAAACCTATTTTTGTTACTATACAAGCTCAAGTAGACGTTTCAGATGGTACATTATATTTTTGGGTAAATGGCGCTACCGTGGGGTATTCCATGGGTGCATTTGCTGCGAATGCTTATTTATACATAGTAGGTATTGTACCAGCGGGACTAACCTACGAATTAACTGCTACTCCGGGATATACTTGGACACTAAATAACTGGTACGAACTTCAATAAAGGAAAAGACTTGATGCAAAACTTTCAGAACACAGTAAATCAATCCATTTGGGCTTTCGAGAATGACGTTATCGTTACAGAGATTAGCGGGGTATATTCTTTTGCTACGGCAGCTGGTGTACCTCTTACAACTATACCTACTACTCTAGTACCTTACGATGTCCCTGCTCCGACAGATGCTCAGCTTCTTTCAGCTGCACAAGCGAAACAAACGGCAACTCTTACGCAAGCAGCTGCTTCATCTATGGTGGGTGGCTATACTTCTACTGCTCTTGGTTCTGCCTATACGTATCCCAGCAAGACTACGGATCAGATTAACATGCTTGGATCTGTATCTGCATCTTTGCTACCCGGCCTCGCTAGTACCTGGACAACTCCTTTCTGGTGTGCTCCAGTTGCTACAGGCGTATGGGCATATGCGAGTCATACAGCAGCTCAGATTCAACAGGTAGGTGCAGACGGTAAGGCTTGGATTGTATCCAACCAGACACAGCTTGCTTCACTAAATGCGCAGGTTGCAGCTGCTACAACCGTTGCCGCAGTTCAAGCCATCGTTTGGACGCCTATCACCTAAAGGATTTATAACAATGGCTTTTCTTCCGATTGGAGGTTCTCTACAGGTTCAAAATAACCTGCGTGAAATCTACGTCAATGGTAGTCAATCTACTGCGTTAACTAATCTAGGGGCGGCCGCTGTAAATGGGTCTGACCTACAAGTTTTCAGCGTAGCCACTGCGGCTTCAGGAATGCAAGCCCCACAAGCTTTACAAGTACAAAATAACTCTTTCAATTATAGTACACTAGTAACCTATGCTTCTGGCGCATCAGGAATAATGTATACAGCTGTGTATTCCCCTGCCATCACGGAATATGTGGAAGGAATGATTTTAAGTTTTTATACTCCAATGCCTAATGCTGGGCCCGCTTTACTGAATGCCGGATACGGTTATATACCCATATATGGAAGTATAGGACCCCTCCAAGGAAATGAGATTAGTAATACGCGTAACACTGTAGTACAGTATTCAGCTTATTATAACGCTTGGTTTTTGATAGGCGGAGGTTATTCACTGCAAATTGGAGCTGCTGGGTACGGTTATCAAGCACCACAATGGGGTCAGGTATTAGCTGGCAATAATGCTCAGTGGTATAATATGACTGGCTCTAGAGCTTTAAATACTACCTACACCAATACTACAGGAAAACCCATATCTGTAATGGGGCAACTATACTTAGCGTCGGGAGCCTACAATACCATAGTAGTAGTAAATGGGGTATACGTCTTATATATAAATAATGAAATAAGCGGTAACACGACGTGGCTATATTATCCTAATTATTATTTTACAGTTCCAGAGGGTGCAACATATGAATTGTATGCGCCAACCGGTGTCGCGTTAGACGCATGGCTTGAGCTGTACTAATAATCTAAACTAATCACTAGGTTTGTTCTACATTCAAAGTTTGTAGAAATACATAATTTATTTGTAGAACAACCGGGTGATAAAATAATGGTATCTAAGACTCTTGTGCATCCGTCTGATAAAGACGGATGTGGTTTTTATCGAATTCTTCAGCCTGCAACAGCATTAGCAGAGCTAAGGCCGCTCCACTTCGTTCTCTCATATCGCTACTATATGATCCATGAATTGAAGCATCACAATATTGATAAGGTGGTACTTCAAAGACATACTGATCCTCACATGCTACAGCATATGAAGTTCTATAAAAGTTTGAACCTCAATATTGTCAACGATCAAGACGACCTCTTGTGGCAAGTACCACCTTCTAATCCCTATCATAGATACTTTAAAGGCGTGAACAAAAAGATCCTCCATGAAACTTTAAGCATGGCGGATACCTTGGTCGCGTCAACAGAAGAACTTGCTGAACAAATGTACAAGTTCGTGCGTAAGCGAGCTGTAGTTCTACCCAACATGGTATCTGTAAAGCACTATCAACCTCCTACAGTGCGCACCCACAAAAAGCTAAGAGTTGGCTGGGCAGGTTCTAATACTCACGTTGGAGACCTTCGTCTTATAGCTCCTCTAGTATCTGATACTTTGGACAAATACGATTGGGTATTCATGGGTTACTGTGACCCTGCCTGGAAAGATCGAGTAGAATTTCATGAGTTTGTCGATGTAAACAAGTACATGGATAAAATCAAATCCTTAAACCTAGATGCTGTAGTAATTCCTCTTGAACATAATCTATTCAATGAGTGCAAGAGCCATGTAAAATTATTAGAGTTCGGTGCTATTGGTGTTCCAGCAGTGACAACAGATATTGCACCATACAAGAATAACCCTAATCCTAAGATTAAATCCAACAATAAAGCTTGGAGAAACTTTAGAGGGGTACTAGAATCCTGGGAGGACGAAAGCGTAAGGTACCAAGCTGCTTTGGATGCTTTTACCTGGGCTAAAACAAACTGCTTAGAAACTAATGTTGATAATATTCAGATGGCTTGGAGGCTATAAAAGGAGACTAAACTTGAACTGCAACGACTTTAGTGCAACGCTTACTACCGTTGGAGAAGCTTTAACTATCCCATTCCTGAATAGTCCGGGTTCAATAAAGTTTGTCACTCCTACTTCAGACTTTATTTACCCTTGTACTGTTTGGGTTAATCCTGCAAGCGGTTCTACCGTTTCCGTAACTACAAGTTTCGATCAAGTAGATCAGGTACCTTGGTCTAATGGGACTGTAGCAACAGCAGCTACAGGTGCTCTTCTATCTTGCCCAGGAACAATAACTTTTACCCTTGTAACGGGTACTAGTGCTAAAGTGGGAGTAACATAAGTACATAGGAGTTAAGTCAATGTTTGGTTTTCCCTTCGGCGGCTTCGGTGGGTGTGGCTATGGTTATGCACCTTTCCTTTATTTGGCTTTGCTATCAAGAAACCGATATGACGACTGCGGCGGCTATGGTTACAGAGGGGGTTACGGATACCGAGGCTACAATAGAGGTTATGGTGGCCCTTGTTTAAATAACTACCCGGGTTATGGTTTTAACGCCTTTCCTGCATATTACTAACTCTAATGTACTTGGGTGGGAAAGATACTCACCCAAGTACCTACTACAAGTACTTTCTAGTATCCTAACAGGTTAGACTGTATTTAATATATAAGGATTTAATGAAAGACATGGTACAACTTGACATGGAACAGGTAGCCAGAGAACTTCAGTTGTTGAAAGAGTCGGACCTTCAATTAGAAGGTAGAATTGTTTCAGTTGAAAAAGTCGTGGACAACCTAAAGCATGATATTATGGATATAAAACTTTTGCTTTCTAACGTGGCTACAAAAGATGACATCAATCTAGTTTTGAGAGATGCTCTTAATTCTGTCCCCGGAAAGCAGACACTAGTGTGGACAATAGCTTCTGTCATTATCACTGTTGGGTTGGCTATTATTTGGAAACATTAAAATGAACATAAGGATAGCTAGTCTATATTCCAACTTTAGAACAGGACGTGCCTTTTTCATAGGCCTAACAGCGTTCGTAGGCTTTTGGATTATTTGGAACGAGCTATCCTTTTTGCCGCATTTTGATGGCAACTTTAGTCTTCTAAATCTTATTCTATCCGCTGAGGCTTCTATTGCAACTTCCATGTTACTTATGACTGGAGAATCTCAAGACGCAGTTCAACGTAAACAGTTATTAGTTATGCAGCATCTCCTAGAAGCAGTTAAGGACCATATTGTAAAAGAGCAAGTGCAGATAGATAACATTGAGGACATAGTTGAAAAACTAGAGAAAGAAATTGAATGATAAGAAATAATACGCCTACAATATATACGGCTGCAGCTTCTAGTTCGCTATCTCTAGCAATAGTAGGTATAGCTAGATGGTTTCTAACTTATGTGCATGTTAACCTTCCACCGGATGTAGAAGGTGACTTTATTGTTATAATTACTAGTATTGTGCATTGGTTTCTAACCAAAGAGCCGCACATCAAGACTACACCTATTACAACGCCTATTGCTGTAGAACCAGCCCCTGAAACTCCTACACCTTAAGGCATTTCTTTAATAATAGACCTAGCCTTTTATTAAGGCTAGGTCCTTAACTTTAGATAATAAGGCTTTCAATGGCTATTCTAACAAACGCTAAATTACTTTTATTAATAAAAGATAACGGCTGTAAAGCCGCTGCGGAAATGCTAGGCCTTAGCGAAAGGACTATCAGAAGATACCGTGACAAAATCACGGCAGGTGAAGAACTTAACATTGAAGTCGATGATGACTTTCAAAAGGTTGGAATGCGAGACGGTCTTCCATTATCAGAAGACGAACGAAAATTTCATCCTGAGTGGACAGCTGAAGACTGTATTGCAGAACTACAGCGAATAGCTAAGATAGACAGCACTCAAGTTATCAGTCGAAACTATTTTAGAAATTACTCTGATATTTCAGAGTCTACTTGGAATAGACACTTTGGAACATTTCTAGAGTTCAAACGTCAAGCCAAGATCATTCTATCTAGACATGCTCATAAATTAGAGCGCAGTATTGCAAAGCACGCAAGCGTAGATAAGCTACGTGACCTTAACGTTGAGAAACGCCAATGGGAAGGCAAGTATTTAAGACCTGCAAATGGGCGGTTCCAAACTGTTCTAGTAGGTTCTGACTTCCATGATATTGCCTGCGACCCTTTCTATTTAAGGCTATTTCTGGATACTGCAAAACGCGTACAACCAGAAAAGATTGTACTTAACGGTGACGTATTTGATCTCCCAGAGTTCTCAAAGTATTCGCAAGATCCTAGACAATTCAACGTTATCGAGCGCATCAAATGGGTACACAAGTTTCTAGCCAATCTAAGAAAAGCATGTCCTAATTCTGAGATTACTTTTGTAGAAGGTAATCACGAATATAGACTGCTTCGACATATGGGTGAACAAACACAAGCCCTATTGGTTATCCTAAATGAATTGCATGGACATACAGTCCCATCTCTTCTAGGGCTTACTGAATACGAAGTAAACTATGTCGCTAGAGCTGACATGTCCACTTTCAGTGAGAAGGACATCAAGAAGCAGCTTAGCAAAAACTATACTACCTTGTGGGATAATGCTTTACTCTTTGGGCACTATCCTTTCATGCGTGACATGGGGATTCCTGGAGCTAATGGGCATCACCATCAACATCACGTTACGAATGCTTATTCTCCGGTCTATGGGCCTTGGGAGTGGCATCAAACAGGTTGCGGGCATAAACGAGACGCAAGCTATACAGCAGGTGAGAAATGGGGCAATGGATTCCTTTTAGTCCATTGTGATACTTGGTCGAAAAGAAGCCAATTTGAATACTTTGATACTTCGCATCCTCATTGTTTCATAGGAGGGAAATTATATCAACGATCAGATGAAGAGCATATTTCAGACTTGATTCTACCGGCGTTAACATAGAGGGAAACATGACAGAAGAAGAGTTAGACAAACTGGCTGAATTAATTGCTGATAAAATATCAAAGAAAATGTATCCGCATCTAAATACTACTTTACCTGCATACATACCTGTCCATCAACCTTATTCTCCATATAACCAACCTAATCCTCTGTACCCAAACCCGACAGTTTATCCTCAACCCGCCTGGCCTAATCCTTTTAGCCCTACTACTGTTACTTGTGATACCACAACTAAAAGCTAAAGCTAAACTTTTATAATATACTAAAGGAGATAATAGACTAAATGCGTAAACTATTTTTATGTGCGGCAATTCCTGTATTTCTTCTTGCAGGTTGCGCAAACCTTCCAAAGATTACTTTTCCTACGCTCACGCTACCTACTGTTCAGGCACAGGTTAGTGCAATTGTAGCTGGCATTGACGATGCTGCTACTCTAGCTGAAACAGACGCCGGCCTTTCTTCTACAATAGTTACCGAAATTAAGACGGATATAACTGCTTTCAATACTACAGCTCTATCATTTACAAGTCTTAGTACTCCGACCAATGCTTTTGCAGACGCTGCTGCATTTTCCAAAGCTGCCGAAGGTATTGTTGCAATTCTTCCAATTGACCCTGCTACAAAAGCAGCTATTGAACTTGGTCTAGCTATCGTAAATGCGTTTGCTTCAGGGCAGACAACTTCACCTGTTGCGACAACTACAACTACAACAGCGTCTATAATGGATGGATTAACCTTCAAAGCTATGCCTATCGTTGCAATTCCTGCACCTAAGCTAGTTCCTGCTTCCTAAATACTAAAGGGTAGTAGCAATACTACCCTTCTTTTAGATTGGTAACCTGTATGAATAGATTCCTTGGACGTCTTCCTAAAGTTGAGAACAGTAAAGTTCCTCTTCTTCGCACTATGCTTGCCAAAGCTAACTTACCTGTTCTTTCTACTCCTGCTAGTACGAATTGGAGAGATAAAGTTGCTGCATGGCCTATGCTTGGTAATGATACATGTGGAAACTGTGTAATTGCGGGTTGCTTGCATTATTATCAAGCTATCACTGCTAATGCTAATACAGAAGTAATTCCAGACGTTGGAGATGCTGTTGCAGACTATACTGTAGTAGGTAAAGCTACTCAAGGCGTTGGCTATGATCCTGTTACTCATGCCAACGATAATGGCCTAGTTATCGATTACGCTCTTACATATTGGATGCAGACAGGTCTTGCAATCGCAGCTTCAGGTAGCAATACAGAACTAGCAGGTATGGCTAGAATTGATATCACCGATAGAGAGATGATTGAACACGCTATTTCAGAGTTCTGTGGAATTCTAGTAGGTGTTAATCTTCCTATCGAAGCTCAAGCTGAAGTAAATGCAGATCAGCCTTGGAAAGACCTAACAGGTACTCCAGGAACTTGGGGTGGTCATTGTATCTATATTGTAGACTACGATGAAGATTGGCTATATGCTGTTACTTGGGGTAAGATTCAGCTTATCTCTCGGGCTTGGTTTGAGAAATATGCAGAGGAAGCCGTGGCACTTCTGAGTGCAGACTGGATCGATAGCCACACTGGGCTTTCACCATCACACATGACTCTAGCAGCTCTAGACGAGCAGATTATAGAGATGCGCGGAGTTCTAGGAGTAACATCCAATGAGCACGGCCAAAGTAATTAACTTTGAAGAATTCAAAAGGACTCATCACATTGCTAGTAAAGAAACACTACTAGAATATAGTAGGGTAAATATGTCCTTTCCGTTCTTCATACCTTTCGTAGGATGGACATTACTGTCCTACGAGTGGAAATTACTTTAAAATTTTAAATATCTGAACGTTAAAAAAGGCCAAGTGATTAATTTCACTTGGCCTTTTTCTTTGGCTAAACTTTTACTTTTAAGTGTACGTCTTCGTCTCTAAGAGAGAAGTACTCTTCAATCTCTTTTTCCATCTTAGGCTTGTTACCTGCATACTCTAGAACGCCATCAGCATTCTTTACTAGGTCCGTAGCAGGGTTGTAGTCATGAGTAATAAGAATTTGCTTTCTGCTTACATAGTTTCTTTTGTTTTTATATCCATGAAAGCCATGCTTTATAGCAACGTCTAGAAAGCCTATGTTGCCTTTAATAACCTTTTGAGCATTTTCTGTCCAGGTTTTAGCGTACTCAATAAAGTCCGCTGAAGTCTCCGTGAGATTAAAAGAGTAACTACTCTTATTAATCCAAGCTGTAGCCATATACCTATCAGCTCCTCCCAAGATTCCGTATTCGAATAGACCACCTTGTTGCTTTAAGGCTTCAGACGTGAAGCCCCAAGCATAACCCGGGTGTGCATACCTTTGCATTTCGTTGGTAACAGTTCCAAACTTTGCGTAGTAATAACCAAAAGATTCGTGAACCTTCTCACCCATAGCATTAACAACCATAGGCTTACCATTTGGGCCTAGATCATAGCACTTGGACCAAGCCTGAATTATAGGTTTCTTATCTAGCGCAGCCTTTAATTTGGCAGGCCAATCCATATCAAGATATTCGATATCAGCATCAGCAACGAGGACGTACTTTGCAGTAGGTGGAAGTCTAGCAAGAATAATGTTTAACAAGTTCTCTTTGGACCACAAAATAGACTGAGACCGAACATACATTTGATTAATGCTAGGGTCTTTTTTAGTGGTATACTTTGAGTCTCTGGTGGCGCACTCTATAACATGAATTGAAACACCTGATTCTTTCATGTGCTTTATAAACTTGTTATACTCTCTAGTTCTCGACTTGTATCCAAGAGGATTAAAGATGCAAGTTACTACGTGTACGTCCTCGTGTTTCATGTGTATTTATACCCGGTTTATTGTTAAACAATTTTAGTCCGGGAGAGTACTACTCGTCCCTTAGTAACTCCTCAATGTACTGGCTGCTTACATCTTCATCGGCCAAGTCTTCCTCTTCGTCTTCATCCTCATCTTCGTCTTCATCATCGGTCTCATCTTCGAGCTGAATGATTTCCAATTCCAATACAGGTTGTACGCCGTTCAATGTAAAGCAACGTTCAATGTTATCATAGTCAGGAGTAACATCTTTCAAAATAGTAAAACTACCTGCGGACGAGTAGTACGTAGTTCCACCGTCTAGATCCTTAAAGACATAATAGGCTTTTGTAGAATCATAAGCATAGCCGATAAGACGTTCCACTGATAAGCCACTAGTGATACAAATCTCGTTTAGGTGAAGTCGGACTTCATCAATTACGTTGTTATCGTCAAAGTTAATCATTATAATCTCCATTAGTCAAAGGATTTAAAGAACTGGTATAGTTCTTCTGCTTCTCTATCTGCGTAGTCTATCCACTCTTGTGTCCAAATGCCTTTTTGGTCAGCTTTATAAGCTTTCCTTTTCAGCTCTTCTAGACTTTGTTTAGCAATTAGTCTCTTGTGTAGTTCTGGATTAAGAGACACGCTTTCTCCTTACGCTGCATTCAAAGTAGCCAAACGCGAAGGTAGTTTAACAAGAATATCATTCTTATCTTCATCCGTTGCGTTTGACCACTGTTGAATCTCTTCTATTGTACGCCCACACCCTTTGCACCATTTTAGTTCAGGATGAAGTATACAAAACTTTATGCACGGCGAACCCACCATTCAACGAAATCCCTCAGGCTGGCGTGATAAGAATTCACGTTATTAAGATTCCCATTTGGAGAATCATATTGATTTCTATCAATCAATGCGCAGTGAATATCAGTCTTATCTAGACCTCTAAAATTCTCGTCTTTATCGTCAACGAGAGCCTCTGGATTAAGCTTCAAGAGTGTTTCTAGTTTATCGTCTTCACAATAGGTTTCACTGATAGGCAAACCATAAGCTGCAAAGTTTTGTACTCGTGCATCTTTGAATTTGTTATCCATCTTGGTAACGCAAACTAATTTATAGCCTTCATTTACCAAGATATGACACGCAGTATAAACGCCAGGTAAAAGACCGATATCAGACCAGAATTCGTCCGTATCTTTGAAGATATCGAACTGAGCCTTTTGCTCATCGCTAGTAAACTTGCAATCATACTGATTGTAAGCGTAATAAGCGTCCCGGTTCTTGATAGTTAGCTTTTCACCAAAGGCTCTCTTCCAACAACGAGCATAAGCCTCATTGTAATCTAAAAGTACACCGTCACAATCCAAAGCGATAATCTTGTTCATGTCATCCTGCGTTTGTGTTTGGTGAACCTGTATCGATAGTAGCACCACAATAAGTAGTGCTACCTACAACAGCTACAGCTTCTGAATCTCCTACATTAGATACAGGGCTATAGTTAATATAGTTGTTTCCATGTTCAGGGCAATAGTATGTAGACCCAACGAAAGCGGTTTCAATGCCATTAGTTAGAACTGTAGGATTACCCGAAGTAATTGTTCCGATATAGGCTCCACCATGTGAACCTGTGTCACCCACCCTACTGACTGCGGGCATATTAGCAGCTCTTATACTTTGGGTCTTTAGCCAAAAGATAATCGTGCAAGTCTACTGACTCTTTGCTACGAAGCTCTGTAGTAGTATGAACAGTTGCATATGCTGCGCCATGCTTAATCAGAGTAGCATGAATCTGTTCATATACTTTATCAGATGTAGCTACATCAATATCTTCAGGCAGG
>Ga0302326_10030673_pt1 | contig 10756 bp, 3 predicted proteins | sample Palsa_T0_3_FD_202264 | JGI IMG/M metagenome (GOLD analysis project Ga0302326, IMG submission 202264) | Peat permafrost microbial communities from Stordalen Mire near Abisko, Sweden - Palsa_T0_3 | ecosystem: Environmental > Terrestrial > Soil > Palsa > Peat permafrost | place: Sweden: Abisko...
GTTCAGGGCCATGCTATTATATACCATCACGATCCGAATCGAACCAGGAGCTTCCTTCGGAAGATTGCCTGCCGAAATATTGATAATGCTATCGGCTTTCTCACCGGAGTAATCCGTCCATGCAAGCACTTTATCGGCCCAGGTTGAACCCGGTTTACCATTATAGGGAACTATCCAGCAATCATGGTGCTCCGATAATAACAGCGGGCGCCAGGCCGAATCCAAAGCAAGGCCCGGATAGCTTTGTCCCCCATATATTTTAGCCAGCGAAGCCAACTTCTCGGCTATGATCATTTTATTTTCTGCCAATCTTACTTCCTGCGCTATTTTTTGCGTCACCTGCGATCCCCAAACCAGGTTTACCAGCATGTCTTCCTGGGTGGGTGTCCATGCGGGCTTACTATCGGCGTCCGCTACATTTTCAAAATAATTCCGCCAGGTAGTGTACGTGGTTTTTATACCATGCCGCAAGCCGGTCCCCATAAAAGGGCCGCCCTTCCACCCTGCATCCTGTATCGTCATCCCCACCGGGTGTGTAATTCCGGCAGCATAGGCAGCATTGACAAATGCCGGTGAGTTTTCCCAGCCGATCGTTTGCCAGGTAGATTTATCCGACAGTTTTTCAATCGCGTACCGGGGTGCTGTGGTAATTCCCGTTCCATCGGGTCCAATCCAGGTCACTAATTCGCCTCCATGAGCAGCGGAATAGCCACCAAAACAGGTGTTGGGGTTTTTCAGCGACGCGTATTTAAATCCGAACGATGTTAGAATTTCGGGCAACGCGCTCGTAAATAAAGGTTCCTCCGACGAATAGCTTGAAAATACAGCGTTGGGAAAATGCGATCTAATCTTTTTCATCCCGTAACTGAACTGCCGGATAATACTTTCGCCGCTGATATTGTATAAATAGCTTTGGGCGTAGTCCGGGTTTATAAATTCTATCCTGCCCGACGCGCTTTGATCAGCAGCAAGCGCTTTAAATTGCGCAAAGGCAGCCGAGTCGGTCTTTTCCACTTTGTCCCAGGTTTCGGGTTCTATCTCCAGGTTAATTTTCCAATCGGGATTTTTATTTAGCATATCCACCAAAAAGCGGGTATAAAATTCAGGGTAACCACCGTACATGCCGCCATGGTAACCGTCAATAAACCAGGCCGATTGCGCATTCACCTTGCCGAAACAGCCCAAAGACATCGCCAGCGCGAAAAAGCAAACAGAACGGAGTTTATTGATCCGGAAGCGTAACATATTCAGTTGACTAATGTAATTTCGAAATGATGCAAGGTTGGCTGGTTAACTTTGTATATCTCATCGGTAAGCAGGTCCATTTCCTTTTTCCAGGCATCACGAACAATTTTAAACCTTGCTTTCTGGTAAGTGGGGATGGTGATCGCGACGAAGAAATCCTTTTTTGCGTATTTCTGCAGTGAGTCCATCGTGGATTCGGTATCATTAAACAGCAGTCCTTTGGGTTTTAGGATGGAATACTGCAGCCAGTAGTATTCGCGCAACCTTCGTTCGATGGCCCATCGTTCTTCATTCAGCTGCATAACGGCCAGTGCCTGTTGGTACTGTGGCGTGGAAGTGATCAAAGCCAGGTTAATCCCTTTGCCGAGGTCAGCGCCGCTCCATTGGCCGATAGCCTTTTTGTCTATGCTAACCCGGTAGCCCGATGTGTCCTTAAGGCCCTTTACGGAAATGACCTCCTGGTTATAGTCGTCGGTAAACGAAATCAATTTTAAGACGTCCGCCTGCGATCTCGCAGGTCTGCCGAAACCACCCGGAATGGTATCCAGGGGGTAGGGCAATGAGCGCGCCAGGTAATCAAATGACACCTGGTTGCTGCCTGTAACTAAGTTCGCTAAGCTGCAATTATCGCACTTTTCAATCTTTTTGACTTTACTGTTAATGACGGCGTCCGCTACTTTTTGGCCGGCCAGGCCCTGTGCTTTTAAAAAGGTATAAGCCATCACCATTTGCCCGTCGTTACTTGGGTGGATTCGGTCGGGCGATTCCATAGTAAATGTACTGTCGGTTTGCTGCCCGCGCTGATTGATGAGCAGCATAGGCGAGTTAAAGTCGATAAAGCCCCAGCCGTTGCGCTTTGCCGCGTTCCGTTGTTCGGCCACCAGGGTTAAAATCGCCGCATTCTTTTTTAATAACGGCGCGGATTTAATTTTTGATGTTTCATCATAAGGCGGCGACGCCAGCATGATCTTTTTAACCCCAGGGTGCTTGTTCAACTCGGCCTCTATTAACTTAAAGTATTTCAAGGACTCCCCTACCTTTGCCGCATATACCGAATCCGCCTTTGCCGGCGGATAGTTTTGGTAACCGGTGTCATTCATCCCAAATGTAAACGTCATGATGGAAGGATTTTTTGAAAACACCTCATCGTCAAGGCGCTCCAGCATTTGCCGGCAAACGTCTCCGCCTATGCCGGCATTTACAATTTCGATCCGCGAAGCGGGGAAATGCGTCATGTAATAGAGCCAAATATAGGAATGGTAGTGACCGCCGTCGGTTATGCTGTTCCCCATAAACACGACCTTATCACCGTTCTTAAACGGCAATACCTGCTGGGCTGCAACCGGAGGCGGTGTAAAAAAAAGCGACAACAAAAAGCAGCAAGCGAAAAATCGGAAAAAGTAAAAGTGGTTCATGCTAAATTGATTTAGCAAATAAAAAACAAATAAATCGATTTAGCAATTGTTATAGTGGTTTTTTGCGCATTTTTTTTAACACCCTGTTTTAGCTCACCGAAAGGAAACCATAACAGAAAGCATTAAATCAATAAAAAAATCCCTGCAGAACAAATAATCTAAATGCCGTAAGACATTTAAATTGTGTTTTTCAGGAAGATTTAACACTATTTGCTGCCGCCCTTTGCCCCTATTTCGAGCGGTTAGGGAATTACCTGATTAACGCGACAAAACCGGATAATGGAGGGGTGCCATCATTAAGGTTTATAATGTAATAGTAGGTGCCCGTAGGCAACCGCCTACCCTTTAGGGTTCCGTCCCAGGCGGTATAATATCCTTTGGAGCTGTACACTTCACCCCCATAACGATCGAATATAAGTACCACACAATTTTGGTAATCCTTTAAATTTTTAAGGTCCCAGGTGTCATTTATACCATCGCCGTTGGGCGTAAAGGTATTCGGGATAATTATCCCATCAAGCACGGTTACTGTTACTGAATCGGCGGCCGTACAACCCGCTGCTGTTTGTACGGTTATGGTGTATAATGTGGTGGAGGTGGGGCTAGCCTGAGGAGTTAAAATCTTATTATTATCTAAACCTGTTGCCGGACTCCATGTTATATCGGATACATTTCCGGAAGCTGTGGCAGTTAACGCGACGCTGCTGCCTTTTTCAATAGTTTTATTTCCTCCTCCATTAACAACCGGCAGTGGGAAAATATTCATCAAAATACTGTTGCTTGTTATGTCCGAGGGTGTCGTGCAAGACAAACTGCTCGTCATCACACAGCTCACCGCATCGCCATTTGCAAGGGTACTAATACTGAATGTTGTGCCGTTTGTTCCGGCATTGTTGCCATTCAGCAGCCATTGGTATACAGGCGAACTGCCGCCATTGGTGGGTGTTGCTGTGAAAGTTACCTGCGTGCCGGCGCAAATGTTGTTTGCCGATATATTTATGCTTAATGTTGGTGCTACGGCGGGATTTACGATCACGGTAATATTATTACTCGTCGCATCGGATGTTATTAAACAAGCAGCGTTGCTGCTAATCCGACAACTGATTATGTCGCCGTTTGCAAGCGTACTGCTGGAGAAAGTCGGGCTGTTACTCCCGGTATTATTGCCATTAAGCACCCATTGATAAACCGGCGAGCTGCCGCCATTACCTGGTGTTGCCGCGAACGTAACATTGGTTCCCAGGCAAATATTATTTGCTGAAGCCGCGATACTGATTGCCGGGCTTACAAGCGGACTAACGCTCATATTTATGCTATTGCTTGTTACGCTCGCCGGAGCAGCACAAGCGGCATTGGCCGTCATTACGCAGCTCACTATATCGCCGTCGGCAAAGTTGCTGCCGCTGAACATGGCGCTGTTCGTTCCCGCGTTGTTGCCATTTACAAGCCACTGGTAAACCGGCGTAGGACCGCCATTAATTGGCATGGCTGTAAATGTTATTAAAGTGCCGGCGCAAATGGTATTTTGTGATGCCACGATAGTAATTGAGGGGATCACATCAGGAGTAACATTCATGGTCACACTGTTGCTGGTTATATTCGCCGGCATAACGCAAGCAGCACTGCTGGTCATCATACAACTCACCACATCGCCATTGGCAAACGTGCTGCTGCTGAATGTTGAGCTGTTTGTACCTGCATTGCTGCCATTCACCAGCCATTGGTAAACAGGCGAGCTGCCGCCATTAGTTGGCGTTGCCGTGAAAGTTACAGTTGTACCGGCGCAGACGTTATTTTCTGAAGCTGATATCACTAATGAAGCGGTTACGTTCGGGTTAACTAATCCGGTTACCGATACTGTTTGGCTGGGAGCGCCAGGTGATGACAGTATTACATTGGCCGTTGTCGAACCATTCGGCAATGAAGCCGCCGACCGCACATAAACAATAGTATTACTTACGCTACCGCTTGCCTGGGCAAGCACAACGTTGCTGCCGTAACCGCTGCCCACCGCAAGCGACACCTCAAAACCTAACGGGGCTGTTGCTGTAATATTACCCGTTAATCCACTGCCCAAAACCGTAAACTGCTGGATATAGGGGCTCACTGATGCTGATCCAGCGCAGGAGGAAATAGTGCCCGTTGCTGTGCCTGCTGTTATGGTTGGCGGACCCGGGTTTACGGTGATGGTAAATGTAATTGGAGCACCGTCGCAGCCTGTACCGCTGGTAATAAAATTACCAAACGAAATAGGCAATGGCCCCACTGAAATTTTAGAAGTTGTTGAGCCAGACGTGCTGCTAATTACCGAAACAGTGCTTTCGGCCTGATTGGTAACATAGAGCAATTTAGCATCGGAGGTCACCGATATGCCTGTCGGAGATAGACCTGTTGTAATAGTTAGTATAACTTGATTAGTTGATGTATTAATAACTGAGACAGTATTGTCAGCTTGATTCGCAGTATATACCCGGCTACCGTCAGGACTTATTGATATGCTAATACATTCCGAACCTATATTTACAGTAGATATAATCATATAAGTAGTTGCATCGATGACATAAACAGCGTTATTAATACTGTTTGCTACATATATTCTGCTGCCATCCGGGCTTACGACTATACCCGTAATATTCGAACTTACCGGAATAGTTGACACCACTGTATTGGTTATTGTACTTATTACCGAAATTGTTCCCTGGGAACTACAGGCAACAAATATTAGAGTTCCATCAGGGCTCGGCGCAACACCAATGGGATAACTATCAACATTTATTGTCTTTATCACGGTATTTGTGGTATTGTCAATTACCGACACTGTATTATCCTTGCTATTCGTTACGTAAACATATTTATCATTTAGTCCAACCGATACTCCCCATGGAAATGACCCTACTGGTATAGTAGCTATTACTGTATTGGTTGAAGTATTAATAACAGAAATAGTATTGTCAATTCGATTTGTTACGTAAACCCTGCTTCCATCAAGGCTTACTGCTATGCCAAAGGGTCCACTCCCGACAGGAATTGTAGCCACCAGTGCATGATTTGTCGTGTTAATAACTGAGACTGTGCTATTGCCATAATTTGTCACATATGCAAACGCATCACCTGCGTTAGATGTAACCGTAACGGTGGCTTTAATTGGCATACTTCCATTATTTACAGCGGAAAACGATGTAATATTCCCGCTACCGCTTGCGGCCAAACCTATCCCCGGTGTGTTATTAACCCAGTTAAAAGTATTACCAGTACCCGTAAAATTAACGGCTGTTGTGGCTTCGCCGTTATTAACAATTTGATTAGCGATAGCATTCACAGTTGGCAGCGCATTTACCGTGCCAGTGACGGCTACGGTTTGACTGGTTGTCCCAGCCGATGTAAGTGCTACATTTCCGGATATACTGCCGGTTGGCGCAGTTGCCGCCGACCGCACATAAACGACCGTAGCGCTCACGGTTCCACCTGCCTGGGGGATAATTACTCTATTGCTATATCCGCTACCCGCTGTAAGTGAAACTTCAAACCCTGCCGGGGCCGCTGCTGAAATACTACTTGTTAAGCTACTGCCCGAAACCGTAAACTGCTGAATTTGCGGGCTTACTGATGCTGTACCTGCGCAAGCGGAAATAGTACCGGTTGCTGTGGTGGCACTGATGGTCGGCAGGGTTACACTGGCAGGGTTAACCGTGATAGTATATTTAACCAGTTCAGTGCAATTCATACCGCCTGTAAAAAAGCTGCCAAATGAATACGGAGTGGAACCGACTGCGATGGTGGCTACGATAGCGTTTGTTGATGCATCCACGACTGATACCGAGTTGGACCCACTATTTGAAACATATATTTGGGTGCCATCGGGCCGTACTGATACTCCCCAGGGACCTGAACCAACGGGAATGGTTTTTGTCACTGTGTTAGTTGCCGTACTAATAACCGAAACACTATTTGAGCCCAGGTTTGCTATATACACGACACTGCCATCAGGGCTCATAGAGCCGCCGCCCGGGTTTACGCCTACGGGAATAATACCTGCCACCGTATTCGTCGCGGTATTGATCACATAAACATTGTTTGAACCAAAATCCGCCGAATACACTTTACTTCCATCAGGGGTAATTAAAATGGCCTGGGGGGCCGAACCTACGGGAATAGTAGCGACAATAGCCTGGGTTGTAGTATTGATGACCAATACGCTGTTTGCGCTGTTAACATACAGAAGGCCTCCATTGGGGCTAAGTACCGAGGCATTAGGATTTGTACCAGCGGGGATGTTAGCCACTATGGTATTTGTCGTGGTATTGATTACCTCCACATTATTGTCGCCGCCATCGGAAACGAACGCCTGGCTGCCATCCGGGCTCACAGATACCGACCATGGACTTGGGCCCACCGGAATTGTGGCCGTTACGGTGTTGGTTAATGTATTAATTACTGAGACCGTATTCGACGAGTTGTTAACTACGTAAACTTCGTTGTAATTAGGGTCGACGCAAATGCCATTGGGGTTTGAGCCGACGGCTACGGTAGCTACCACAGCGTTGGTTGCGGTGTTGATTACAGAAACGTTATTTGAACCAGAGTTTACGATATAAGCAAAGCCTCCTGTTCCTACCGGCGTACCAACAATGGTAGCGGTAACCGGGCTGCTCCCCGTATTTACGGCTTTAAATGAAGGAATATTGCCCGTTCCGCTGGCGGGTAAGCCGATGCTGGTATTATTATTTGCCCAGGTATAGACGCACGAACCGGCCGGAAAGGTTATCGGTGTTGTACTTGCGCCGTTGGAGACAATATCCTGGGCGTATGTTTTCTTGAATGGAATGAAAAAGAACAGTGATAAAATGAGTAAATACTTTTTCATGTGACAGGGGCAACGAACGGCTATCAGTTAGTAAAGTAAGCATTTAATAATTAAAAAAGTAAAATAAATATGAAAACGTCCGCCAAGGGGCCAACAATTGCGCGCGGGACAGTAAGCGTCTGCTTCTCCTAACACGCGCTACTTTGTTCTATATAAAAATTGAGATTGTCCGTTCTTGAAAAGAACCGACTGGCATTCGGATGCTACCCGAATAAACGAGGAGCATTTTTAAAACTTCTATAGGGTTGAGGCTATCCAACGCACACGTTGTGGCACAAAAACCGGCCGGTAAAACCGCCTAAAAATATTTGTCTTTTGTAAGGATAACGCCCCTGTTTTCCCATTATTGCGCGAAAAAAAATATAGTTGAAAATGTGCGATTCGATAAATCATACAATATATTTTTGGGCGGAAACATCGGCAAAAAAAGGTGAAAATGATAAAAAAGAAGGGAAATATTGACATGTATATCATTGATTTTCTGAATATTGACAAATCAAAGCTAACGCTCACAGGCGGCAAGGGCGCCAACCTGGGCGAGCTGTCCGGGATCGACGGCATAAGGGTACCGAAGGGTTTTTGCGTCACTACAGAGGCGTACAAAGAAATAATGGAAAATAACCCTGAACTCGACACATTGCTGGATGGGCTAAGTCGCCTTACGGTCGAAAATCGGGAAAACATCAGCAAGGTGAGCGCGACGATCAGAAGGGCAATCGAAGAAACACCCATCCCCCGGCAAATAACGGAAGATATAGCGGGCTGCCTTTTCACGTATGGCGAAAACGATGCCTTTGCAGTCCGGTCAAGTGCTACTGCTGAAGATCTCCCGACCGCATCTTTTGCAGGACAGCAGGATACGTATTTGAACATTATCGGAAAGGAGGCGATCCTAAAGCATATCAGCAAGTGCTGGGCATCACTTTATACCGACAGGGCGGTAATTTACCGTCTTCAAAACGGATTCGATCACCGTAATGTTGAGCTGGCGGTAGTTGTTCAAAAGATGGTTTTCCCAAAGGCATCAGGAATTTTGTTTACCGCCGATCCTATTACTGGCAACAGGAAAGTATTATCGATTGATGCAAGCTTTGGGCTTGGTGAGGCCATGGTCTCCGGCCTGGTGAATGCCGATAATTACAAGGTGAGTAATGGAACGATCACCGATAAAAAGGTATCTGCCAAAAAAATGGCTATTTATGCCCTTACGGCCGGCGGTACGGAAGAACAGGAGATAGCTCCCGGCCAGCAAACCATCCAAACCCTTTCCGATGAACAGATACTTCAGCTTGAGCGCATCGGCAGAAAGATCGATGAACATTTTGGCTGTCCGCAGGATATTGAATGGTGTTTGGCTGATGAGGTATTTTACATCGTGCAAAGCCGGCCGATAACTACCTTATATCCTGTTCCGGAAGCTAATGATAACGAAAATCATGTATATATTTCAGTTGGCCACCAGCAGATGATGACCGATGCCATGAAGCCCCTGGGCTTGTCGCTATGGCAGCTTACAGCCGGCCGGCCGATGTTTAAAGCCGGCGGGAGATTATTTGTTGATGTGGCGCCTCAACTTGCTACCGCTGCCGGCAGAAAGATGATAATAGCCATAATGGGAGAGCATGATCCGCTGATAAAAAACGCCCTCGAGGCTATCACCGAACGTGGTGATTTTATAAAATTATTGTCAAACGATCAGGATGATTTGGGGCGCCTTAAAAGCAGTACAGGCAAATCATCTGCGGATATCCTTGCATCCATCAAAAACGATCCGGCAATTGTTACTGGTTTGATTGAGCGCAGTGAAACATCGATAGCGGGGTTCAAACAAGCTATCCAAACTAAATCAGGAGCGGAACTGTTTGATTTCATCCTTGAAGATGGCCAGCAATTAAGAAAGACCTTAACCGACCCGCAAACGTTCGCGGCAATAGTAGCGGCTGTGGATGCGCCGACCTGGCTTAATAACAACCTGAAAGAGTGGTTAGGTGAGAAAAACCCGGCAGATACACTTTCACAATCGGCGCCCAACAACATCACCTCTGAAATGGGTCTGGCGCTGTTGGATGTGGCAGATGTTATCCGTCCTTATTCCGAGGTAATCGCGTATTTACAAACGACAAAAGACGATAACTTTTTGGATGAGCTGGTTAAGTTTAATGGTGGACGCGAAGCACGCGAGGCTATTAATGCCTATCTCGACAAATACGGCATGCGCTGCGCGGGCGAAATAGATATTACTAAAACCCGTTGGAGCGAAAAACCATTAATTCTGGTTCCTATGATCCTTAGCAATATCAAAAACCTTGACCCGGGCGCAGGCAAACGGAAATTTGAGCAAGGCCGGCAGGAAGCTTTGAAAAAAGAGCAGGAGATATTGGAACGATTACGCCAGTTACCGGATGGCGAACAAAAAGCCGCGGAAACAAAAGAAATGATCAGCCTGCTGCGGAATTTCGCCGGTTACCGCGAGTATCCGAAATATGGTATCGTTAGTCTTCACTTTGTTTACAAGCAGGCTTTACTAAAGGAAGCAGAAGAACTGGTGCGAGCCAATGTTATTGGCGCAAAAGAAGATATATTTTATCTCACTTTTGAAGAACTCCGCGAAGTTGCACGCACTCATCAACTGGACTATCAACTCATCAGCAAACGAAAAGACGAGCACAAATTATTTGAAAAATTAACGCCGCCACGCGTGATTACGTCGGACGGTGAGATCGTTACCGGCAAATACAAACATGAGCATCTCCCGGCCGGAGCTATCGCTGGCCTGCCTGTTTCTTCCGGGGTTGCAGAGGGGCGGGCACGTGTCATTTTGAACATGGATGATGCCGACCTGGAGCATGGAGATATATTGGTCACTACGTTTACCGACCCGAGTTGGACACCCTTATTTGGCTCCATAAAAGGCCTTGTCACCGAAGTTGGCGGACTGATGACCCATGGGGCAGTCATCGCACGTGAATATGGCTTACCCGCGGTTGTCGGAGTGGAGAATGCTATGGCATTAATTAAAGATGGCCAGCGGATCAGGGTGAATGGAGCAGATGGATATGTGGAAATATTAACGGATGACGGCAGCGAACGGCAATAAATCCATCTCAGGCTCCAACTGCTCAGCCTTTGTTTATCGCTTCTGAGCTTATAAACTATCTAATATCGTCCCAATCATCCGTACGGAATGGTGAGGCCGGCAAGTTAGCCCCGTTATATAAGTTGCAAACAGGGT
>Ga0302326_10030674_pt1 | contig 10756 bp, 9 predicted proteins | sample Palsa_T0_3_FD_202264 | JGI IMG/M metagenome (GOLD analysis project Ga0302326, IMG submission 202264) | Peat permafrost microbial communities from Stordalen Mire near Abisko, Sweden - Palsa_T0_3 | ecosystem: Environmental > Terrestrial > Soil > Palsa > Peat permafrost | place: Sweden: Abisko...
CTGTCGGGGGGTGAGCTGCAGCGGCTGGCGGTCGCCGCGGCGCTGGCACGCGAGCCCGCCCTGCTCATCGCCGACGAGGTCACCAGCATGGTCGACCAGCAAGGGCGGGAGGCGCTGCTCGGCGTGTTGTCCGGTTTGAAGAATCGCCACCGGACGTCACTCATCCACATCACGCACTTCAACAACGAAGCCGAATCCGCCGATCAGACAATCAATCTCAGCGAGTCCGGGGACAACACCGGCATGGCCGAGGCATTGGCTGTCGCGGCCGCGACTCCGGTGATGGGCCACGAGTCGGGCCCGTCGGTCCTCGAAGTCGCCGGTGTCGGGCACGAATACGACAGCGGCACACCATGGGCCAAGACCGCGCTGCGCGAGGTCAGCTTCACGGTGCAGCAAGGAGACGGCTTGTTGATCCACGGCGGCAACGGCTCCGGGAAGTCGACGCTGGCGTGGATCTTGGCCGGGTTGACGGTGCCGACGACCGGCACCTGCCTGCTTGACGGCCGCCCGACGCACGAGCAGGTCGGCGCGGTCGCGTTGTCGTTCCAGGCGGCGCGACTGCAGCTGATGCGCAGCCGGGTCGACGTGGAAATAGCCTCGGCAGCGGGCTTTTCGCCCAAAGACCACGACCGCGTCGCCACCGCGCTGGCCGTGGTCGGCCTCGACAGCGGGTTGACCAAACGGCGCATCGATCAGCTCAGCGGCGGTCAGATGCGCCGGGTCGTGCTGGCCGGCCTATTGGCCCGCTCACCGCGGGCATTGATTCTCGACGAGCCCCTGGCGGGTCTGGACGCCGTCACGCAAAGCGGCTTGCTGCGACTGCTCGAGGATCTCCGACGCGAACAAGGTCTGACCGTCGTGGTGATGTCCCATGACGACACCGGCATGCACGAACTGTGTCCGAACATCGTGGACCTCAGCGACGGAATCCTCCACACGGCCGCGACGACGGCCGGCGGACTTTCATGACCGCCGCGCCACCAGAAGAGCACTCCACACCCAAGCCGACCCGGTCGGTCGTGCTGCTGCGCCCGGTGCCGGGCAACTCGGCGATCCATGAACTGTGGGCTGGCACCAAACTGCTTGCAGTCGGTGCCATCTCGATACTGCTGACATTCAGCCCGGGCTGGATCACCATCGGACTGGTGGCCGCGCTGGTGCTGACGGCGGCCCGCATCGCGCGCATCCCGCGCGGAGTGCTTCCCGACATACCGCATTGGTTTTGGATGCTGTTGGCTCTCGGCGGCATCTCTGCGGCCTTTGCGGGTGGCCACCCGGTGATCGATGTGGCGGGAACGTCGGTCGGACTCGGCGGGTTGTTGAACTTCCTGCGGATCACGGCGTTGTCGATCGTCTTGCTGGGTCTGGGGGCGATGGTGTCGTGGACCACCAACGTCGCCGAAATAGCGCCTGCGGTGGCCGCTTTGGGCCGCCCGTTGCGGCTGTTGCGGATTCCGGTCGACGAGTGGGCCGCCACACTGGCTCTTGCGCTGCGCGCCTTCCCGATGCTGATCGAGGAGTTCCGCGTGCTGTATGCCGCGCGCCGGTTACGGCCGAAACGGGTAGCGGACACCCGCAGGGCACGGCGGCGGCGTTGGGCGATGGAACTGCTCGATCTGCTGACCGCGGCTCTGACGGTGACATTGCGGCGCGCTGACGAGATGGGCGACGCCATCACGGCTCGTGGCGGCATCGGCCAGATCTCGGCCATACCGTCGCGGCCGAAACGGGCAGACTGGCTGGCGATTTCGATCACTGTCGCGCTCTGTGTGATCGCGGCTATGCTCGACGTCCCACCAGTGCCGCCTTAGCCGCCTAACGGCCCGCCGCGGCGTTGGCGGCGGCCTGAGCGTCTCGGAGCGTCGTCGCGATATCGCCCCGGCCAAGAAACATTTCATCGAAGTACGGCTTGATGACTTGATTCCCGGCGGCGTATCCGGCACCGCCGGGCGCGGAGATCCGCGGACCGTCGAGGACCGCGAAGAACGGCGTGACGTCGACGCTCTTGCTCTTCCAGTAGTCGAAGTAGACCTGCTGCGCCGATTTGACCGCAGGGATGGCGCTGCCGTGCCGGCCCACATACTGGTTGCCCTCGGTGCTGCCCATCCAGGCCAGCACCTGGCGCACCGCGTCAGGATGTGCGGACGCCGCATTGCCCGCCGCAGAAATACCGTTGGTGACACTGACCCGACCCTTCGGCCCCGCGGGCAACAAGGCCACACCCCACCGGAAATTGGCCTGTGCGGCAATCGATGCCAGGCTGTAAGTGCCGGACTGAAAGAGTGCCATTCTGCCGGCCAAGAATTTGTTGCGGGAGAAATCGCCGTTCTCGTTGGTATCTGAGGCAGGCGGGGCGAAGTGGTCGTTGTTGATCAGCTTGGCCAGATAGGTGAACGCCTCGATCGCCCCGGGGTTGTCGAACGCGAACTTGTCACCGTTCTGGAACACCCCGCCTGCCGACCCGATGTAGTTGAGGTAGATGCCCTGCGGGTCGTTTGCCGCGTTGTAGGCGTACTGCCGGATGCGTTCGTGGTCGAAACCTGGTGTGGCCGCCGTCCGTCCGGCGCCATCGATTGTGAGCCGGGCCAGCATCGGCCGCAACGTGTCGTCGGCGTCCGGAGACCAGCGCAGATCCGCCAACGCGCCGGCGTCGACACCCGCAGTGTCGAGCAGATCCGCGTTGTAGTAGACCGCGACACCGGCATCGGTGAGTTGTGGGACGGCCCACAGCGTGTGGTTACGGGTGAACTGCTCGACCACCGACGATTCCCACGCTGAGCTGGCTTGTGGTCCAAGGGTTTTCCCGATGTCCATCAGCCGGCCGCTGTCGGCGTATCCGGCGAGGTAGGCATTGGATATCCAGAAGATGTCGTCGGCGCTACCGCCTGCGACATCGGTGCGCAGCGTGTTGAAGTAGGTCGAGTACGAGACCACATCGGTCTGCACCTCGATGTCAGGGTGCGTCCGGGTGAACGCGGCAAACGACTGCCGATACGCCTTGGCGACCTGCTGGTCCCACAGTCGGACCGTCACCACGGTCTTTCCGCTGGGCGGGCGCGCCGTGACGTCCAGCAGCACCGCAGCGGCGGCCAGCAACGCGGCCAACAACACCCAGCCCACGCCGACCAGTGTGGAGAATCGGGGCCGGTTCACTTGAGCCCTGTGACGACGATCGAGCGCACGATGTGCCGCTGGAAGACCAAGAACAACGCGAGCAGTGGCACCACGGCCACGCCGACAGCGGCCATCACCAGCGTCCACTGCGCGTTGTACCGCGATTGCAGCGCGGCTGTCGCCACCGTCAGCACCTGCCATTTGGTGCCGCTGGTGATGATCAGTGGCCACAGGAAGTGGTGCCACTCCGAGACGACGGTGATCAGCATCAGCGTGACGATCACGGCCCGACTCGACGGCACCACCACGTGCACGATCACGTCCAGCGTGTTGGCGCCGTCCAGGTAGGCGGCGTTGATCAGATCGTCTGGGATGGCGCGGAAATGCTGGCGCAGCAGGAAGATTGCATATGGAGAACCGAAGACGAACGGCAAAACCAACGCCCAGAACGTGTTACGCAGCCCGAGTTGCGCCATCATCAAATACAGCGGCACGACCGTCACACTGCCCGGCACCATCAACGTCGCGAGATACACCCAGAACACTTTGTCCCGGCCCGGGAAACGCAGACGCGCAAACGCATATGCGGCAAGGATCGACGAGCTCAGTTGCCCCAGCAGGCTCACCGCCGTCATCAATGCCGTCACCGCCAGTGCGCGACTGAACCCCGCGCCGGCCAACCCGGTGTAGTTGGACAGCGTCGGCGGCCGCGGCCAGGTCAACGGTGCGCCCGTGGCGAACTGGTGCGCAGTGGTGAATGAGGTCAGCAGACCAAACGCGAACGGCGCGAGCGTGATCACCGCGCCCAGCGCCAGGCCGAGGTAGACCAGTGCTGCCGGCGGCGTTCTACGTGAGGTCATAGCTGACCCGCCGTCGGAAGTAGAGGTGTTGAACGAGGGTGATGCCGACCAGGATGACGAACAGCACCACCGCCATCACCGAGGCGCGGCCGATCGCCGCGGCTCCGAAGGCCTCGGCGTAGATGCGGTGCGCCACCAAATCGGTGCGGTCCTGGGGGCCGCCGCCGGTCAACGCATAGACGGTGTCGAAAACCTGTGCGGCACTGATCACTCCGGTAACCAGAACGAAGAACATGGTCGGCCGCAACATCGGCAGCGTGATCCGCCGAAACCGCTGCCAGGATGTCGCGCCGTCGGTGCGTGCCGCGGAGTGAATCTCTTCGGGGATGGCCAGGATGCCGGCCAGGAAAAACAGCGCGACGTAGCCGACGTTGCTCCAGATGACCACAGCCGACACCACCGGCAGCGCCATCCCGGGATTGGTGAGCCATTCGATGCGATGTCCCAGCACGGTGCTGACCGCGCCGTCGGTAGGTGCCAGAATCCATCGCCACAGCACTGCGATCGCCAGCGGGACAGAGATCCACGGCAGCACGTAAATTGTGCGGAACAGTCCGCTGCCGGGCAGATTGCGCGCCAGCAGCGACGCAACCGCCAGCCCGAGCACGGTCTGGACCGGGACCACGATCGCGACGAACGTCAGCGTCACCAGGAGCGAGTTGCCGAAACTTGAATCGGTGAGCACCGACCGCCAATTTGCGCCGCCGACATACTCGATCGGCCCCAACAGGTTCCACCTGTGCAAGCTCAGCCACACCACCACCAGGATCGGTAGCAGCAGAAACGTGACCACGCCGAACAGGCTGGGTGCGAGCAGCGCATACCCCAGCGCGGTGGATCGACGGGGCGCAGCCAGACCGGTGGTCATGAAGGTATTAAAGCCAATCATTACGGTGGACGACGTGACACCGAACCGGGGGATCGATGCCGACTTTCTCAGTGTGCCGCGCCACGAATTGGCCGACGCAGCTCTATCCGCGGCCGTCGCTGCCGGAGCCACCCACGCCGACCTGCGCATACACCGACTCGTCACCGAGATCATCCAGCTGCGCGACGGCGAACTCGAGACCGCGGTAGTCACTCGCGATATCGGCCTGGCGGTGCGGGTGGTCGTCGACGGCACGTGGGGATTCGCGTCACACGCCGAACTCTCGCCGGACGTCGCAGCGCAGACGGCGCGCCGCGCGGTGTCGGTGGCCACCACTTTGGCCGCGCTGAACACCGACCCCGTCGAGTTGGCAGCCGAGCCGGTGTACACCGACGCCACCTGGGTCTCGCGCTACGAGATCGACCCGTTCACGGTGTCCACCGCCGACAAAATCGCCGTGCTCGACGAATACTCCGGCAGGCTGCTGGCTGCCGACGGTGTCAATCACGTGTCGGCCGGGCTGAACATCGTCAAAGAGCAGACGTTCTACGCCGATACCTTCGGCTCGTCGATCACCCAGCAGCGGGTGCGGTTGATGCCGGTGCTGGAGGCGATCACCGTGGACGCTGGTTGTGGATTCGAGTCGATGCGCACGCTGGCCCCGCCGATGGGCCGTGGTTGGGAGGTGGTCGCCGGCGACGACGTCTGGAACTGGACCGACGAGCTCGCGCAGCTGCCGTCGCAACTGGCTGAGAAAGTCAAGGCGCCCAGCGTGACACCGGGCCCGACCGACCTGGTAATCGACCCGACCAATCTGTGGCTGACGATCCACGAATCCATCGGTCACGCAACCGAATACGACCGGGCCATCGGCTACGAGTCGGCGTATGCGGGCACCTCGTTCGCCACCCCCGACAAGCTCGGCACGCTGCACTACGGATCACCGGTGATGAACGTGACCGCCGACCGCACAGTCGACTTCGGTTTGGCCAGCATCGGTTATGACGACGAGGGGGTGGCCGCGCAGAGCTGGGACTTGGTGCGCGACGGCATCTTCGTCGGCTATCAACTGGACCGGGTGTTCGCTCCGCGACTGGGCTATGCGCGGTCCAACGGCTGCTCGTATGCCGATTCGCCGCACCACGTGCCGATCCAGCGGATGCCCAACGTGTCGTTGCAGCCCAGCCCCGAGGACCTCAGCACCGACGACTTGATCGCCCGGGTGGACAACGGCATCTACATCGTCGGCGACCGGTCGTGGTCAATCGATATGCAGCGCTACAACTTCCAGTTCACCGGTCAGCGGTTCTACCGCATCCGCGACGGTCGGCTGGACGGTCAACTGCGCGACATCGCATATCAGGCCACCACCACCGACTTCTGGAACTCGATGGAAGCCGTCGGTGGCCCGTCCACCTGGCGCCTCGGCGGGGCCTACAACTGCGGCAAGGCCCAGCCCGGCCAAGTGGCCGCCGTCAGCCACGGTTGCCCGTCGGCGCTGTTCCGCGGGGTCAACGTGCTCAACACCCGGATCGAGGCGGGCCTGTGATCGGCGCGCAGCAGGTGATCGACATCGTTCTGGACACCGCGGCACGGCTTGGCGGTGCCGAGGAAACGATCGTGTTGGTCAGCGACCGCATCGCCACGTCGCTGCGGTGGGCGAACAATTCGATGACCACCAACGGCGTATCGACCGCGCGACAAGTCACCGTCATTTCGATTGTCCGACAAGGCAACACCGCACGCGTCGGTTCGCTGACCTCGGCTGAGGTTGACCCGTCGGTGCTCGATGGCCTGGTCGCGGCGTCGCAGGCGGCTGCGGCGTCGGCGCCCGAGGCTCGCGACGCCGCACCACTGCTGAACGGCAACACCGTGCCCGCGGACTGGGATGCACCGATTCCCGCGACAGGGCCCGAGGTGTTCTCGAACATCGCCGGCCCGCTGGCGCGCGGATTCCGTAGCGCCGACCAGTTGTTCGGCTTCGCCAGGCACGCTCTGGAGACGGTGTTCCTGGCAACCTCGAGCGGGTTGCGCCGTCGCTACACCCAGCCGACCGGGTCGGTGGAGATCAACGGCAAACGCCACGGCGCCAGTGCCTGGGTAGCCGTCGGCGCACCCGACTTCGCCCATGTGGCAACGGATTCGCTACTCGAGGGGCTGTCGCTACGGCTGGGTTGGGCGCAGCGCATCGTCGAGATGCCCGCGGGCCGCTACGAAACGATCCTGCCGCCGTCGGCGGTGGCCGACATGATGGTCTACCTCGGCTGGTCGATGACCGGCCGCGGCGCGCAAGAGGGCCGTACCGCGTTGTCGACGCTCGACGGCGGAACCCGGGTGGGGGAGAAGCTGACCGACCTGCCGCTGACGCTGTACTCCGATCCGTCCGCGGCGGGGCTGGGATGCACGCCGTTCGTCGCTGCGGCCAGTTCGTCGGAGACGTTGTCGGTCTTCGACAACGGGATGGACATCGGCCGGGTGGACTGGATTCGCGACGGCACGATCAACGCACTGGCCTACCCGCGTGCTGCGGCGGCCGAATTCGGCGCGCCCGTCGCCGTGGCCGCCGACAACGTGCTGATGACCGGCGGTGACACCGAACTGGCCGACATGATCGCCGAGACCGAGCGCGGGTTGCTGCTGACCACGCTGTGGTACATCCGCGAGGTCGACCCGACGACGCTGCTGCTCACCGGGTTGACGCGCGACGGTGTCTACCTGGTCGAAGACGGCGAAGTGGCGGCGGCGGTCAACAACTTCCGGTTCAACGAGAGCCCGCTGGATCTGCTGCGACGGGCCAGCCAGGCCGGTGTCAGCGAGCCGACCCTGCCGCGGGAGTGGGGCGACTGGGTGACCCGCACGGCGATGCCGTCGCTGCGGATTCCCGACTTTCACATGTCGTCGGTCAGTCAGGCGACATAATTCCAGTGTGGTGTTACACGACGATTTGACGCGTTTGGTCGCGTTGTCGCCCGGCGACGGCCAGACAACCGCGCTAGTCCGGCGGATCTGCGCGCGGACGCTCGGGTTGCCCGCGCTGCCCGCCGAGGGCGCGGGGCGAGATGGCTATGCTGTCGTCGCGGAGTTCGCCGAACAATTCAGCACCGACGTCACCGATATCAGCGTCGAGCAGCGCTCCAGGTTGTGGAAGGTTTTGGGGGACAGTACCTTTGGTGTCGTCACGCAGATGTACATCGCCGACTTCGTTCCCCGGGTGCGCGCCGGGTTGGAGGCGCTCGGCGTCGGCGCCGACTACCTGCGCTGGGTCGCCGGACCGGTGTCGTGGGATCACACCACCGACCCGTCGGACATCGTGTTCAACGACTTCCTGCCGACGGTGGCCCGGCTGCGCGAACTCGATGCGCTGACGGCGGAGGTGGTCCGGCTGCGCGGCGCTGCCCAACACAACTGCCGGCTGTGTAAATCGCTGCGCGAGACGACGGCGCTGGACGCCGGCGGATCGGAGACGATCTACGGCGACATCGAGCGGTTTGAGGCGTCGGCGCAACTGACCGATGGCCAGAAGGCGGCCTTGCGCTACGTCGACGCGCTGATCTGGTCGCCCGCGCACATCGACGCCGGCATCGTTGCCGGGGTACGTGCGCACTTCTCCGACGCCCAGGCGGTCGAGTTGACCTTCGACGTCATGCGCAACGCCAGCAACAAGATCGCGGTGGCGTTGGGCGGCGATGCGGCGCGCGTCGAGAACGGCACTGAGCAGTACTTACTCGACGTTGACGGTCAAACTGTTTTCAGCTGACGACAAGCGGGTCGGGCCGCACCGGCGCCCTGCGCGACGCTAACCTCGACGTCGTGCAGGGGCTTCGGGGACCGGCCGCTACCGTGTATCCCTCTGCAGTTGGTTGATCCAGGGGCGGTAGCTCAGTTGGTTAGAGCCGCGGACTCATAATCGGTGTACTTGGGCGTTTGCTACGTCGGCTGGCGTTGGCGCTTTCGGGGTGTACCCATTTTAGCTGCGTCGACAGGGCCTGTTGCGTTGGCCGGAGCTGGACGGGCCTAGAAGTGCTGCGGTATCAACTGCGGTATTGGCTGGTCCGCGGCCTCGATACGCAGCCCCGGCACCAAACTTCTTCTTCACGCCGCCGAAGTGTGGCTACCGGCGCAGATACGCTGCGCGCATAGTGTCCCCGCCGCAATGGCCTGCGAGATCAACTGAATCTAGAACCAAACAACCCGACTTCTAATCCGGGCGGCCTCCATCGGGGACGCCACTGGGTGCGCCGATTTAGGATTTTGCGCGGGCGGCTGTTAAGGAGCTTCTCGGCGCGGGCCAGATCGTCGGGCGGGTAGATCGATAGTTCTCTAGCCTCGAGGTTGCCTAAACTCCCCGGTTGCGTGAAGTATGCCAATAGTCAAGTAACAGGCAGGAGTGCCGTGTATTGGGCGGACGAGGTTGACGAGGTCTTTCGTGGCGACCTAGTGGTCGCGGCGGCATATGGGACGCCCGCCGGTGGCGCAGTCGCGGTGGGGGTATCACCCTGTGGCCTGGCGGACCGTGAGCGGGGTATCATAAGTTTTACGACATCGCTGGGATTTGGCAAGAAGTTGGATCATATAGTCCGAGATCCCCGTGTTGCACTTGCCTACCACACGCGTGAGCACGGCTTCTCTTCCAGCCCTCGTTTTGTATTAGCGCAGGGCATCGCCTCAGTTGATTTGGAGCCGTCGACAACCAGGCTCTCGGAGGTTGCCCCTCAAGCCGCTGACTATGTTGGTGAGTTCAAGGAAGGGCCTGGATGGGACTGGCTCCTGCGGGAGTACTACACCGAGCGGGTATTCGTCGATGTCGACGTGGCGCGAGTTGTTACCTGGCCAGATTTGGGAGCAACGGGTGAGCCCTTGGTGACTGGGGCGCCGTGGTTACCGGCGGCACGTCCTCAGCAACCACCCAAGGGCGGTACTACGCCGCGCGTCGATGTGGGGAAGGTAGCTCAAAAGCTCTCCTCGTTACCTCATCGCCTACTCGTCTGGCGCGGCGCGGACGGTCATCCCATAGTGACACCGGTGGCGCTGGGGGGCCATGAATCAGCGGGCTTGAGAATCATCGCGCCACGGGGATTGCTGCCCGCAGGCGGTCGACGGGCAGGACTATTGGCACATTCCTACCGACCACAACTCATCGGACTGTCGACTCAGATTCTTACCGGCTGGCTCCGTTCTGCAGACGACGGGACCGCTGTCTATGCCCCCCATACCTCAAAGGGATACACAGCTCCACCCCATAAGGATCTGTTGTTGGTCGGCAATGGACTAATTGCCAAAGTTGGGAACTGGAAGGCAAACCGGATGGGATTCGCCGAACGGATCAAGATGTTGGCAGCGCAGAGACAGGAGTGATGCGATGGCGTTGAGTGCCGATAGGGTGCTAGGCCGGATTGTGGCCACGTTCCTTGAAGAAATGGTGGGATATGCCCCGACCGAAGAGCTGTGCCGCAAATTCGGCAATGAGGTCCTGGCCGAGGCGATTGCCCGAAAACAGACTGTCGATCTGCAGGTGCCGGGATGATCCAGCCGATGGCGTTCTACTGCTGCGGCGCCCGAGCTGAAGATGCCCAAAGTCGGCGGTCAATTTGCGGAGACATTTACGCCAGCGAGTTTATGACGGCGGACGGATGGCGCATCTGCTCCCAATTCAACGGTCGCGGCGACAAGGCGACTAAAATAGCCAACCTGGTAAGGGCAACAATCTTTCAGGAGCAGATCGCGCGATTACTGAAACTCGACCAGGATCTGCAGGTCGTCAACATTGGAGCGGGCTTCGACACCCGCGCTTATCGAATGGCCGGCGGCGAATGGGTGGAGCTTGATGACCCCGACCTTATTGAGCACAAGAACGTGACCTTGCCGGTCGAGAAGTGCCCCAACTCGCTGCGCCGGTTTGGGGTTGATTACG
>Ga0302326_10030677_pt1 | contig 10755 bp, 9 predicted proteins | sample Palsa_T0_3_FD_202264 | JGI IMG/M metagenome (GOLD analysis project Ga0302326, IMG submission 202264) | Peat permafrost microbial communities from Stordalen Mire near Abisko, Sweden - Palsa_T0_3 | ecosystem: Environmental > Terrestrial > Soil > Palsa > Peat permafrost | place: Sweden: Abisko...
ATGAGCATTGCCATGCCCGTCACTTTCGCGATCAGCCACTTGCGGCGAGCAAGCTGCGTAAGAACCTCAATCAGGGTGACTTCATAGCCTAAATTCCGGTCTTCTGAGGTTCTCACCTGGTCCCTTTTAGCCTCGCTTCTGTGATGTGAGACTCTTGCTCGATCATCGGCAGTTTTTCACTTAATCACGCTGAGCGCGGCAGCGGTCAGCGCCGTCTGCGACATAAACTGGGTTACCTGCAGAAAGTCATTCATCTTGGACGTGACCTTGAGCTTCTCCGGCACCACGATGGCGTCTCCGGGCAGCAGCCGCAGCTTGTCAAAGCTACCGTGGCTGTTGCGAGCCTGGCGGCTGACCACGGTGCCATCGGCATGGATGACAAAGATGCGCTTGGGATCGGCCTCCCGGGTGGCGCCGCCGGCATCATTCAGATAAGCGACCAGGCGCTTATCCGGTTGATGGCGGAAAGCGTTCGCATTGTAGACCGATCCTTCAACCTGCACGGTGCTGAGCCGGGGCGGAATATAAAAAGTGTCTCCATCTTCGAGTGAGAAGTCCGGAATGTCCCCAACGGCGGCGGCATCCGGCTGCATGGCCAGAACCACCCGGCCCGTCGGCTTAATCGTTGACAGCCTCGCCAGAGCGGCCTGCTGCAAACTAAGCTGTATCTGTTGGTCAGACGCACTCTGGCCGCTGGTGGGAGCGGCATTGGCATAGCGGGCGACGAGTTCTCGTTGCATCTGCTCGGTGGCTTGCTGAAGCTCTTGCTCCTGCGCATGGCGGGTGGAAACCCGGGTAAGCATGGAGGCATAGAGGTAGGAGTGCGGAGTGAGCCCCCCAGCCTCCTCTACCACCTCTCTCAGCGTCTCACCGGGATTCACCCGGTACACCCCCGGCGCGTTGACTTCTCCTCCGACGCGGACGAACGAGGCGTGCTTTTCGATAGGCAAATTAAGATCTGCCCGGGAGAAAATGGTAACCACGTCGCCGGCGCGCAGCAGCTGATTATCCGGCGAGGCCCGGTTGTCGATGGCATTCACCAGGCGAAACGGAATCAGGCGGGTACTCAGATCGTGTTCATCAAGCCGCTCAATGACCGCGTATTCCCAATTGATCTCCGCATTGTTTCGGCCCACCGTGGCAATCATCGTGGAACCCGAGCTTGCAAGCCGGTCGCCGGACCCGGCCACGTCGTTATTCTGGTTCCCGGCTTGATCGAGGGACCCGGGCACCTCGGTGCCTAGATCGCCGGATTGGTCGTCGAGCTGGTCGTCGGACTCGTCATCCAGCCGGCCAGCGCGGGGGGCGCCGAACTGTTCCGCAGGTTGGCTGCCGGGCTGGTTGATGGATTGATTCCCTGACTGGTCAGCGCGCGGGTTGCCGAACTGGTCGGTGCGCCGCTCGCGGGACTGGTCGATCCGCGGGAATGCGAAAGGGTTGGCCCGCTGGGTGCCAAAAGGATGATTCGCATTGCCTGGGCCTGGTTTATTTTGTCGATTCCAGAAATCGCGAGTGACCAGAAAATCACGCGATGGAATCAGGTCCGAAACCCGCATTCCTTCTTTCCACACATAGCGGCCGGGCTGGGCAACGTTCCCCCGCAGCGTCACGGCGTTTTCAAACTTGGGTGAGAGAGGAAAGATGTGCAGCAGGTCCCCATCCTGGAGCAGCTTGGCCAAACCCGTTGCGTCCAATGGGAATTCCTCTACCCGGCGAGTGCTGTGGTTCTCAATCCGTTCCAGCAAGACTCGCTCCGCGCCGGCCAGGCTGGTCAGGCCGCCTGCGCCCTCGAGCGCAGCCGCCACCGTCGTCTCCCCTTTCAGTTCATAGATCCCCGATTGATTGACACTGCCGCTGATAGCGACTTGCGCGCCGATGGGAGGAATGTAGATAACATCCCCGGGCAGCAAGGGAACATCGTGCGACTTATCGCCCTTTTGCACCAGGTCGTACACATCGAACTCGGCCATCACCTGGTTCCCGCGGCGCAGCTGAATATGCCGCATGGAGCCGGTAGCCGAGGGCCCGCCGGAGGCGAACAGCGCGTTGACCAGGGTGCTCAGGGAACCGACGGTGTAGGCGCCGGGCTGGCGGGCGTTGCCCAGCACAAAAATCTGGATCGAGCGCAGCTGGCCGAGCGCGACATTCAGTTCGAAGTCTTTGAACAGGGCGCTGATGGCGGCGTGCAAATATCCCTCCAGCTGGTCATAGCGCAAACCGGCGACATTCAACGTTCCTATCCGGGGTAGATACACCTGCCCGTTTCTGTCGACCGTCACCCGGGAATCAAGGTCGATCTTTCCCCAGGCCCGTATCAGCAGCTCATCCCCCGGCCCGAGTGCGTAATCGGCCGGCACCGGAACCCGTTCCACCGGGGCGAAGGTGGTGGGAACCTCGTCGAATAACCGCCTCCCGTATACCGCAAGCCGATGCCCGGTGCCGTCCTCGGCGAATCGCTCAAAATCGGATTTCGTGGTCAACGGTCCGGCAATCCGGGACTGCGGCGGCATCGGCGCCTGTACCGGGGACTGGACCTGGGACGAGGATGTGCCGCCGCTGTCCGTCCTCTCCCCCATCTGCGGAGGCGCCCGCATGGGAATCGATTCGCCGCCGCTGCCAGGCGCCGCTGCGGAACCCGGCGCCGACCGGGTCGATTCCGTCGGCGTGGTAAGCACGGATTGGCCCGCGCAGAGAGTGCCCGACAGCAGCACCGCAAGCAACAGCTTTTGTGTCATAACCAGCAACCGTGCCGCTCAGATGCCACCAGGTTCACTTGCTCGGGACCATCTCGGCGGCAGCCGCGGCCGCCACCTCCGTACCCGGCAGCAGACCATTGAGCCAGAGTACGGCGTAGGCAGAGAGCGCCTGCTGGTCGTCCGTATACGGCGCTTCCCTCCCGGTAAACAATTTGGACCAGCCCTGATGGGCGGTGATCGCTCCCATCAGGCCCAGCGTAGCCAGCGACGGCTCGACGTTGCGCATGGTCCCCTTCTCCGCGCAACGCTTGAAGTAGGCACACACCATATCGAAGATGGGCCCCAGATGTTCACGAATCATCTTGTCCGATTCAGGCAGCTCAAACGCCGCCACGTGCAACAACCTCCGCAACTGCGGCTGATGGTTCAGGTTGTCCAGAAGAAAGCCCACCAAAAGCGGCACCACGATCGCGGGCGCATCATCGGATGCCAGGCTGGTCTGCGTGTCTCTGGCCAGCTTCACCCGGGCCACGTGCGATTCCACCGCCGCCCAAAACAGTTCCGGCTTGCGCGGGAAATAGCGGAACAAGGTCGCCTCATTCAGGCTGGCCAGCTGTGCGATCTCCCGCGTGGTTGTCCCCTTGAAACCGTTGTTCGCGAAGAGTTGCGCGGCCGCCTCCACAATGCGCACTGCGGTGACACTGCTCCCGGCAGATTTGTGTCCTGTCCTCGATTCGTCTCGTTGGTCATTCATGGCTGCGCGGCTGGAAGATGCTCGTCTCGCAATTTCAAGCGATGAAGTCAAGATCGGCAGCGTCCACTTCCACCGCGAAGCTTCTCATGATGAGAGCAAACGTAAGCACCACCCGGGTCCCGTTCCCATGGCGCAGGACTATGCCCACCTTGCCGGCAAGAGGCCCTTTGTTAATGCGCACCTTGGCTCCGGCAACCAGGTAAGGATGAGGTGCGAAATTCTGCACCTTCAGGCTTTCGCGCAACAACTCAATTTCGCCGTCCGGCAAAGCAGCAGGAGCACTGTTCTGGCTTACTAAAGACAACGCGCCGGGAACTTCTATGGCGCGCACCCGCTCCCGGTGACAGATGTGCACGAAAATATAGTTGGGAAACAATGGCATCTCCAGCGTCACTCTTCGATAGTGGCTCCATTGACGCATGACCCGAGCAATGGGAAGAAGGTGCTCGATGCTTCTCTCCAGATAATATTGAGCCACGCGCTTTTCGTGATGCGAACGGGTGAAGACCGCGAACCACCGGCGCTGCTCGTCCTTGCTGCCATTGAATGCATCCGGAACCCGGGCCGCAACATGATCGACTAACTGCGTGCCCATGCACACTCCGGATGGCTCGGTTCGCTCTAGGGCAGAGCTTCGCCAATGCCACTGTAACTTATGGATTAAATCGGATCACTTAGTAACTCTAACGGCGAAGCACACTCAAGCAAGTATGTCCTTGCGATCTAACCTCTCAACCCTATGATCTGTTGCCTTTCGAGTCAAGATATTATGCGGGAATTCCCCTGCTCTGTCTCCCAAAACGGGATGCGCGCCGGCTCAAAGCAAGGACACACTTGTATAGACGCGCGCGACTTCGTTCGAAATCAATTCCAGCTCGTCACCCACCTCGATCGAGCACTTGCTGATCTCCCCACCCGCCAGTTCCAGCACGCTGTGTACCCTCCAACTGATGCTGGTCATCCTGAATGGCGGCAATCGCTGCCATAGCTTGACCACCCGCAGACTTCTGCTCAACGCGATCACGTCGATAGCAAACAACATCCCAAACGTATGAATGCCGGACGAGGGCCTGATAAGAAGCCCGCATCCGGCATCGAGCCGTCTTCTCCCCGCCAAACCCACCAGACGGGTCAGAGATGTTTCGGCCACTGCTATCTGCGTACCAATGGTATTTGCCTTTGTTCTATTCCTGAACGTCATTGCCTTTTATCGTCACATCCTTTCGCTGTTCTAACACTAACTAGGCGGACTTAGCGCTGCGCCTGCGATAGATCACAACTCCCAGTACAATGACTGCCAACATACCTGCGATGAGTCGAATGATTGTTGTCGCATCCATTTGTTCTTTCCTCCTTTCTCTTAATCTCCTGTATCTTGTAGCTTCCCGCTACTTGAATGCCTGCATACTCTTGCCGATGTTCAAAATCGCAGGCGCCAGCAAAACGATGAAAATGCATGGGAAGATAAACAGTACCAGGGGGAAGAGTATTTTTATTTTCGTTTTCGCCGCCATCTCTTCGGCGCGCTGCCGTCTTTTCAGACGAATCTCGTCGGCAAACCTGCTCAATGCCCGGATGATCGGCGTGCCGAAGCGGTCGGCTTGTGTCAGCATGGTGACAAATAGAGAGAACTCCGCAATTTGCGTCCGCTCCGCCGCGCTCTTCCATGCTTCGAGCCTCGGCTTGCCCGCCATTTGCTCCAGGTTCACCTGGGTGAACTCCTGGTGGAGATCCGGGTGGCTGATGATCATCTCCTTGCCAACTCGCAACATTGCCTGATCGAGGCCAAGGCCTGCCTCCACACAAATAACCAACAGGTCCAACGCATCCGGCAGGCTTTTTCTGATTCTTTCTCGCCGCTTCTTGATCTTCAGCCGCAGCCAGGTGTCCGGGGCAAGATAGAGGAGGGCGCCCAGGGTGAGAGCCCAGAAGACCGTGTTACTGGGCATGAGGGTTCCCAGCCCGACGCCGATGAGCGGACCGACGAACCGGCTGACCGAGTACGCGTTCATGCTTTGCTGGCTCTTGATCCCCGCACTCAATAGCCGCTGCTTGACCGTCTCGTCCGCTGTCAGCCCAAACCGGGCATGCAGCTTGTTCCCGATAGATAGGATCATCTCCACCGTTCGCTCTCTGCTTCCCACCTTCCTTCTGTCGGCACGAGTACTCTGCACCATCTCCATGATTCGTTTGGCGGCAGGCGAGGGCTGCAGCAGGGCCGGCGCCAGCAGCAGCGCGAGCAGCAGAAAGACGGTGAGCATGAGGGCGATATAAAAAGTCATTTCCGCTATACCTCGATCCCGTTCACAATTTGACGTATGATCATCGTGCCAACAGCCAGCATCCCCAGGCTCACGTAGATAAGCTTGCGGCCCGTGGGGTCGTGGAGAAGAATGTCGGAGTAGCCCGGATTCACCAGGTTGATGAGCACCAGCATGACCACCGGGAGCGCGCTGAGAATCCATCCGGTGAGCCTCCCCTGCGCGGTCTGGACGCGGATCTCACCCTGGATGCGCAGCCGGTCGCGAATGACCGCAACGGTGCGATCCAAAATCTCGGCCAGGTTGCCGCCGGTGTCTTTTTGCACCAGGATTGCCGTGACCAGAACCCGCAGGTCGGCAGAAGGCACGCGGTCCAGAAGCTGCATCAGCGCGTCCCGCAGGGGCAGGCCCATGTTCTGCTGTTTAAAGACCTCGGCAAATTCGTAGGCCGCAGGTTCCTGAACATTCTGCGAGAGAGTTTCGAGCGCACCAACCACGGAATGGCCGGCACGAAGAGCACGCGCCAGCATGTCAATCGCTTCCGCGAGAACGGCATTGAAGGCGTTAATTCTTTTCGATCGCTTAAAGGAAAGAAGGCCGAAGGGCAGCATGGCCAGCCCTGCCGCCGCCGCTCCATCGATCAGCGCTACGGGCACGAATAACCAAACCAAGGCATACCCGAAAAAAGCCAGGCCGAGGCTGCTCAGGATTAAGGAACCCACGGTCGTCGAACTGTGCGCCTGCATAATACGCATCCGCAGCTGCCGCGAGAATGCAAAGCGCTCCAGAATTTTTTCCAGCCATGCAACTCTGCTGGTTCTTGTTGCCTTGAACAACTGAGCCGCCAGCGGCGTCATGTCGCTCATGGCCCTGGCTGGGTTTTGGATCGCAGCCATGCGCAGCCCTATGGTTTTATTCTCCGGGGAGCCGCTTGTGAGCACCACGACCAGCCCAAAGCTGGCCCCCAGAATCGCGAGAAATCCTATCACCAGAAGAGGCATCTTGATCGCTCCTACACTTCCACCGCGTAATCGAGCAGGCCGGTTGGCATAGGGATGCCTGCTTCCTTTAACTTGTCGCCGAATTTAGGCACGATGCCGGTCGAGACGAACCGGCCTTTCACCTTCCCTTTGGGTCCCAGACCTTCCTTTTCAAACAAGAAAATGTCCTGCATGCTGATCACATCGCTGTATGTGCCGGTGAGCTCGGTAATGTGGGTGACGCGGCGCGACCCGTCACTCATGCGGGCTATCTGCACGATCAGATGGACGGCGGAGGCGATCTGCGCGCGAATGGCTCTCTCCGGCAGGCCCACAGCGCCCATCAGCGCCATCGTTTCCATGCGCGCGATGGCGTCGCGCGGGGTGTTGGCGTGGACGGTCGTGAGCGAACCGTCGTGGCCTGTGTTCATGGCCTGTAACATATCCAGGCACTCCTCGCCGCGAACCTCGCCCAGCACAATCCGGTCAGGACGCATACGAAGCGCATTGATGACCAGTTCTCTCTGCTTGACGGCGCCTTTCCCCTCCACATTCGGGGGACGGCACTCCAACCGCACCACGTGCTCCTGCTTTACTTGCATCTCGGCCGAATCTTCAATGGTGATGATGCGCTCCTTGCCGGAGATAAAGCCGGAGAGCACGTTCAGCAACGTAGTCTTGCCCGCGCCGGTGCCACCCGAGACCACAATATTGAGCCGCGCCTGCACCGCGCCCTTGAGAATTTCCAGCATCGGCTCGGTGAGCGCTTTGTTGCGCAACAGGTCTTCCGCGGTCAACGGCGTTGCTCCAAACTTGCGGATCGACAAGATCGGACCGTCGACCGCCAGAGGTGGGATGATCGCGTTCACGCGCGACCCATCTTTCAGCCGCGCGTCGACCATCGGCGAGGACTCATCCACCCGCCTGCCCACCGCCGAAACAATCTTGTCGATCGTCTGCAGCAGATGGCGGTCATCCTGAAAGGTGACGGTGGTCTTCTCCAACACCCCGCGCCGCTCCACATAGACCGATGTGTAGGTGTTCACCAATATGTCGTTGACCGTTGGATCTTGCAGCAGCGGTTCCAGCGGACCCAGGCCAAATACTTCATCCAGCACTTCCTGCGCCAACCGCTCTCTTTCGGTTAAAGAGAGTGGAATGCTCTGCTCGTCGATAAGCTGATGAATCACCTCCAGCAGCTGTTTTTGCGAGGCGCGGTTCTCGTGCATCAGGGCGACCTTGTCCAGGTCCAATCGCTTGATCAGACCCTGGTGTACCGCAGCCTTGATCTCCTGCTGTACCTTTTGCGCGACCGGTCTCGCCACCCGCACAATGGGAGGTACGATCCGGCTGCCCGAGGTCAAACTAAAGTCGGCCATGCAACAATCCTCGAATCTTCAACAGCGCACGTGACGTTTATTTCCACAAAGCGAACCGCTTTTTTGCCGGCTCCTGAGGCGCTGCGGCGGAAACACCCGCCAGGGCAGCAGCCCACTTGGTCATCTGCGAAGAAAACTCCGACTTGCGGTCTGACGCCACCGGTTTGCCGATATTGATGGACTGGACCAGCTCGCTGTAGTTATTGCTGATTTTGAATGCGATGGGCAGGCGGACTGCCTTCTCGATCTGCTCAATGGTGACTGCATCGCGCGAGGAGTAGCGGTTGATGACCACCTGCAGTTTTTCCGTCGCTTGTTCATTCTGAATCAGGCCATCCACATAACGGGACAGATCGCGGATGGCTCCAATCTCCGGAGTCGCCACCAGGTATACCCAGGTCGAAAGATGAATGACGGCAAGGTTCAAGTCTTCGAACGACGCCTCGCAATCCAGCACCACAAAGTCGTATTCGGTGCTCAGGAACTCCAGCGTGCGCTCCACAGACTCGGCGTCGGCTTTCCATACGCCACCGTAGATGTCGGGAGAAGAGAGAACATCCGGGCCGTTGGGGTGGGCCGCGATGAATCCACGCAGCAGCTCCTGATCGAGCCGGCTGACATTCTGCACCAGATCATAGAAGTGATGCTGGCTTCCATCGATGCCGAGGTACAGCGCCACATGGCCTAACTGCGCGTGATTGTCGATGAGCAGTACTTTCTTTTTGAAGTCGCGGACCAGGAACATGGCCAGATGGACAGCAAGCGTGGTCGTGCCGACGCCGCCTTTTGCGCCAAAGAATGAGATTATCTTTCCCGAATTCCGCGGCAGGGGTACATGGGTAGCCCAACGATGGTCCACCCGGATAAGCGTGTCGGTAAATACGTCGGGGTCGAAGGGTTTGCCGAGAAATTCGCTGCAACCCGCCCGCATGGCCCGCAACAGCAGATCGGGATCGGTCGCGGACGAGTAAGCCATAATCGCAATCTTGTTGTAGAAGCTCTGGCGCAGGAACTCTGCCGTCGCGAGCGCGAGCTCGGCGTCCTGGTCAAAGTCAATGATCGCGATGCAGGCGTCGGCATCGATCGCCCGCTGGGTAAGGGGCGGACGATTGCCGATGGAGAAATAGTTCTCGAAATCCACCGGCACCAGTGCCCAGGGCAACTCGGCCGCACAGTTGCGGATCTGCCCCACGATCCCCGTCTCCAGCTTTACCGTGAGCACAGCTACCTGGGTTGTTTCCGATCTCGCTTGCGCTGTCACTGGCTGCCGCCTGTTCCTGGTTGTGGTGTGGTGCCTGGTTTCTGCTTGCTGGTGCTCTGGTCGAACTTCTTGGGGTCGAGCAGCGGCACCGGCATTTTCGGCTCCCACGGCACGGCGGTATCGGTCAGCGGATCTACTATTGTAGGGGTCACGATTACTACCAGCTCCACGGTCGAGTGAGAGATGTTCTTGGATCGGAAGAGCTGGCCCAGGATCGGCACGTCGCCAATTCCCGGCATTTTGCTCAGGATGTCGGTAGTGCGATGATCGAGCAACCCGGAGATGGCAAAGCTCTGTCCATCGCGTAGTTCTACTTGGGTGTCCGCGCGGCGCGTCGCGATCGCGGGAATGGTGTACCCGGAGATGGTGACAGCATTGGTGAAGTCCAGGGCGCTCACTTCGGGCATCACCTTTAATTGAATGGTTCCATCGTCATTCACGATGGGAATAAATTCCAGCTTGACGCCATAAGATCGGAACTGGATGGTGATCGAGGTAGTCCCGCCCGAGGAACCCTGAACCACCGGAAAGGGAAACTCGCCGCCGGAGAGAAACGACGCCTTCTGCCCACTGAGCGTTGTAATCGTGGGTTCGGCGAGGATCTGCAGCACCTGTTTGTTCTGCAGATCCTGGATTGTCACCCCGAGATTCAGGCCGGAGTTAAAGAACAGCAGGTTGAGTGGGTTGCTGACGCTCAGGGTTGGAGCTCCGGTTCCGCCGGTGCTCGTTGCCGTGCCGACCGAGGGAAACTGTCCGGTTTGCACAACGCTGGTGTTCTTGCCCTGGCTGAAGATGTTGAGCCCAAGCTCGTCTATCTTGGAACGGTCCACCTCGATGATCTGCACCTTCAGCTTCACCTGGCGGATGTGAGGCTGTCTTACTACCACCGAGTTAACCACGGTTTTTGTATAAAGACTGGCGAGCTTAAAGGCCGCCTCTGAAGATGCATCGTTCAATGCTGTGCCGGAGAGAGAGATGCGGTCCTGCTGTGACTCCACCCTGATGTCGTCATTCGGCATTGCCTCGTGGATCTCTTGTTGCAGATTGGCGACATCCGTATCCGACGAAACCAGATACGTCTGCGATTCACCCGCTTCATCCCACAGGATAAGGCTGCTGACACCGGGTGCTTTGGCGGTAACCACGATCTGCGTGGGGCTGGCGGTGAAGGAATCGATAACCAGTGGATTGCTCACATACACTCGCTTGAGGCGGCGCGGCGTCTCAAACATAATTGACCGCCCCAGCAGGATGCGTACCGGCTTGACTGCATGTTCTAACCGGTTGCTGGGCAGGGCGCTTGCTTGCGAGAGCCTGGCTAGATTGATCGAGTCTGCGGATGCAGCAGTGGATGGGCCTGCAGGCAGAGGCGCCATCTGTGCCTGGAGGATGCCTCCCAACACAGCGGCAACCAGAGCGCCACA
>Ga0302326_10030678_pt1 | contig 10755 bp, 11 predicted proteins | sample Palsa_T0_3_FD_202264 | JGI IMG/M metagenome (GOLD analysis project Ga0302326, IMG submission 202264) | Peat permafrost microbial communities from Stordalen Mire near Abisko, Sweden - Palsa_T0_3 | ecosystem: Environmental > Terrestrial > Soil > Palsa > Peat permafrost | place: Sweden: Abisko...
CAAATAATACAACTACCCAGCAAAACCTGAAATCCGAACTCGAATCAGTCCGCCACGAATTCCAAGAATTCATCTCCAAACATAAAGTCCCTGACCCTAATACTCTAAACTAACAAGTAGAAAGACTTGGACCGTCAAACGACATACGATTTAATCAACTCTCACGGCAGAGAATCCGAACTCCTCTTCTTTGCATCCAATATAAACGACCACAAATACGTCCTGAATTACTGGATTAACCGCGAGAATTGGGCCCAGGCCGTTATCGGACTGAAAGACCAGACGTCGCCCGAAGTCTTTTATAAAACGGCCTCCGTGTTATTGACTCATGCTCCTCGCGAGACGGTCAATGTATGGGTCCAACAACGGGATCTGGATCTTACTAAACTTACTCCGGCGTTGTTGCAGTATAATGAAACTGTTGATGTCCCGTTGGCGCAGAATCAAGCTGTGAGGTACTTGTTGTTTGCGATTGATCAACTTGGCTCGACGGATCCTGCGGTGCATAATGCGTTGATCAGTATATACGCTTCTGCGAAGGGCGAGGGCGAGGATATGTTGCTCAAGTATTTGAGATCACAACCTAATCCACCCTATTACGATATCAACTTTGCGCTGAGACTGTGTCTGCAATTCAAGAGAGTCAAAAGCGGGATTCACATTTATTCGAGTATGGAGTCATTTGAGCAAGCTGTATCGTTGGCATTGGATAATGGAGAGACGGACTTGGCTATGCAGATCGCGGATACGCCAGAAGAAGATCCTCTTCGACGGAAGAAATTATGGCTCACGATTGCGGAGAAAATAATCTCTCAACCAGACGGAATGAAAAAGTATACAACCGCCTGGATGCGATTAACATGTAGAGCACTCGATTTACTACAACGATGCGACCTATTGAAGATCGAGGATTTAGTACCCCTCTTCCCAGACTTCACCGCCATCGACGACTTCAAAGACGAGATTTGCGCCGCACTAGAAGACTACAGCACCCAAATCGACCGTCTCAAGCAACAAATGGACGAATCCTCCCGCTCAAGCCACTCCATCCAAACCAGCATCTCAGACCTAAAATACCGCTACGCAGTCATCCAAGCGGGCGAAAGTTGCGGAATCTGTGGATACCCATTGCTTACACGACAGTTCTATGTGTTTCCCTGTCGACATGCGTTTCACGCGGATTGTCTGGTCGCGAAACTCAAGGAGCAGGCGAGTGCGACGCTCAAGAGACGGATCAAGGAAGTGCAGGGGGAGTTGGGACGGGTGGCGAGCGGAGAGGACAGGCGGAAGGTCATGGAGGAGTTTGATTCGGTTGTTGCGGGGGAGTGTATATTATGTGGTGACTTGATGGTGAGGAGTATTGATGTTGGATTTATTGGGGATAAGAATGAGGTTGATGGGTGGAAGATTTAATATATCGCCTGTGGTGCTGGTATAGGATATTGCAATATGGTTCTGGATATTGTGGTGATGATCCTGTTTTAGTACATGGCCTTCACATTCGGTCGGATTTTGAGAGCAAGTCGCAAGGAACTTTGATCAGATCTGATCACCCAAATCCTAAAGCAGTCTGGACTTCTCCCTCCGTCGATCCAACCACCAACCACTCATTTTATAGTATATAAAGTTAGTGTCGCAGGGAAGTGACCTATCTACTCTGAGGATGACACAATATCAAGATATCCCAGACACCACGCGATGGTTCTTCCTTTATCTCGTAGGACATGGGGTGTGTGACCATCTTTTTACGATGGAGTACCGTTTTCCAAAACCACTTGTCTACTTGAGTAAAACCCCGTGAGAATGTTGCAGCTGAGAGTATTAGCGCTCCAGGAAATGCAGAATCCAAAGTATGATCCGGAACGGAAAATCCTCAGCAGTTTATACATCGCCCCCGTGGCAAGGGGTGGTCGCGATCCGGATCCGAATCTAAATTACCTCCTTATGAGACATCCTTCGACCTAGCAATTTGAAGAAAATGCATTGAGAGGAGATTGTACTGTTCATCGACATCCGTTGTTCATTGAGTACATTGAAGCACTGAGTGTCATCCTTGAAAAGGCATACGGAAAAATGATAAGTGGCATTGATTTGAATGCAGTCAATGAGATCAAAGTCGAAGCAATCCAGCAACATCTTTCCAAATGCAAGAGCAGATATGTTCGGCAGAATATGCATCTGCTGGAGTACACATTTTTAAGTGTCAGCTTTTATACCCAGCTGAGCTGGTTTTGACAGGATGGGAGAATAGTATCCAGATGGACTATAGAGATGGAAGGCAAGAACTTGAACGGAATTACCGATTTTGCAAAGGTTGGCCATCCCTCAGTTACAGTCTCTGAATTAATGTTTAGGATGTCGTCTCAGCCAACTTGACCACGATACTAGTATCTCAGATCTCATACTAGTTTCCCAAAATCCGAGTATGGATGCAGAGGTAGTGGATCTAGATCTTAGCATTTTGACAATATCAGGAAATCCACTTTTTGATTATTTGAAATGCTCATTAGATACTACGAAGCCAAAGAAGCTAGCGATGAATATGAGGATTTGTGTCAAAAGACGAAACAATATCTAAGGAGAGGCGTTTACATAGATGCGCGCGCTCATCTCTTGCAAAGTTATGTTGCGCGCGGGCTTAAAGTTCCAACTCCCGGCTTTCGTAAATCTTGACTTCATGCGCTGAGTTTCGCTGTGGCCTTTGACTGAGACATGCCTCCGAAGACCATGCCGCTGCATGCGCAACCAGCGCCCGTGCAGGACACGCTGGGGATGAACCCTGAATTCATGCTTCCTCATCAAAGGGAGCAATACCGGCGCCACCTGCAGACCATCTCGGATCTGCAGGACCGCAAAGGCGTGGAACCCAACAACCCTCAAATCGACGCCGCCATCGCCGAGGCCCGCACCCAGCTTAGGCAGCTGGCACAGGCAGCCGCGCGTCACGAGCAACAGTATCAGACGCGCGAGGCCTTCCAGGCGTATATCTTGCAGTACAACCAGAGCCTGGCGCAACGGCGGGCAGAGTTGACGAGTGCGCCGCAGCAGTTGCAGGACAAGTTGAGGACCATACAGATCAAGAGTCACCAACTCAACAGCAAGTTGAAGGAGCTGGAGGCGATTTTGACGAGGGCCGAGTCAACGGAGGAGGAAAAGACTAAGGCAAGGAGTGACTACGCGCCCATAACTCAACAACTGGAAGTTCTTAAGACGATGTTTCGCGAAAATCAACCACAACAATGGCAGCAGGCTGCTAACAACAATCAGGACACCAAACAGGCGGTGGCTGCTCAGATATCCACTCCTCCTGTTCCACAAGCGCAACCCGCGACACCGACCGCCCGACCCGCTTCTTCTGCGCCTCAATTAGCTATTCAGCAGCAACCACCGCAACAAAACACCTCGCAACCAATCCTCCCCACTCCTGTTTCCATGGGTCCGATTCCTAGACCAGTCGTCACCAATGTCAATCCTGCACCGCCGCGTCCTACTTTGTCCGGCGGTTACCCTGCGGGAACGCCATTGCTCGGAACAGCTCCGTCCGTCGGTGCCTCTAACTCATTCACCCTCGCAAAAGACGGCGATACACGTCTACTTTCAAAACGCAAACTCCAGGACCTCGTCAAATCTATCGACCCCGACGAACGCCTCGAACCTGATGTCGAAGAGGTATCCTCCCGACTTAACCCAACCCCCCTGTCCGCTATGGAACATACTAATGATAGCTATTGATGGAAGTTGCCGACGAATTCATTGATTCGGTCTTGCAGCAATCATGTAAAATCGCACGACACCGAAAAGGCCAAATGCTGGAAGTCAAAGACGTTCAACTCCACTTGGAACGGAGCTGGAATATCAGGATCCCGGGATTTTCGTCCGAGGAAGTCAGGAACGTCAAGAAGTATAATCCTACTCCCGGGCATTTAGCGAGGGTGGGAGCTGTGAATCAGTCGAAACAGATGACCAAGGATTGAGCGATTGCTGGGCGTTTGGAGTTTGCAAAGGTGTATATAACGCGAAAATAATATAAATTGCTGAGATCTGTGAAAATTGTCAAATGAGTGTGATGATCCGAGCGGGAGGTGAAACAGTGACTTGGTTAGAGTTTACTTATCAGGTTATCCGGTTATGAAGTCGTGATATCACTATTGGGACTCTCGAAACAGGAAGGAAGTAACTGTCAATGTTTGCTATTGATATTGTACAGGCGAGAACATATACTATACATCTATCTCCAAATAAGGATCGGTTTGATGACACTTCCGTCGTGCATCGAATGAACAGCAGTCTCGACCTCCTCAGCCTTGTAGAATTTTGATATCCGATCAACAGGGAACTCTCCATTCCGATAATGATCGATAAGTCTAGGGATATACTACTTGTCAGTGACATGCATACAAGTGAGATTACCGTCGCAGGGATACAAGCTCCCATACAGACACCGAAGATCTGAGTTCCCTTCCTGATGAACTCGCCAACTTCATAATGAAGCGTTGAACCTGGTCCAGCGCCAATGACTGCAACCTTGCCCAATGCACCCACAGCATCGCAACACTGACGGAGGACTTTGTCGTTGCCTGTAGTCTCGAGGGCGTTTTCCACACCATATCCATCCGTAAGATCGAAGATTGCTTTAATCACATCCGGAGTATTCTTCGGATTGATAGTGTGCGTCGCTCCCAACTCTTTCGCCAACTGCAATCTCCCATCTGATAAATCAATTGCAATAATCTTTGACGCCCCAGTAATTTTCGCAGCCCACATAGCCCCAAATCCAACTCCTCCGCAACCAAAAACCGCAACCGTCTCCCCAGCCTTGACTCCCAAAGTATTAAACACTGCTCCCGAGCCCGTTTGTAAACCACACCCAAGGGGCGCAAGTTGTCTCATTTCCTCGTCCGTCAAATCATTCACAACCACACAACTCGCGGAATTAACCAAAGAATCCTTCGCAAAACTACTCTGTCCAAAAAACTGTCCTCCAATCTCCTTGCCATCCTTCCCCTTGAGCGCCAATTCGCCATTCGTGCGTCGGCCACCAAAACAGATCTCATGCGCTTTGACGCAGTAACTTGGTTTCCCAGTCTTACAGGGACGACAGTTCTGGCAGGATGCAAACGACATGAGGACCTTGTCTCCTGGTTTGACGTTCTTGACGGCCGAGCCGACGGACTTGACGATGCCGGAACCTTCGTGGCCGAGGACTATGGGCCAGTAGTTTGCCAGAGCGCCGGCTTGACAGGTTAGATCTGTGTGGCATATCCCGCTTGCGACCATTTCGACGATGCATTCGTGTGGATGGATTGGGGGAAGGATGACCTCCTGCAATTCGAAGGGCGCGTTCACCGCGGGACACACAATCGCCGTCGTAGTGAAGGATTCGGACATCGTGGTCAAGAGAGCGACGAGAGAGGGATGTTTTATGGAGAAATAACACGAATCTGAGGGAAAGAACGAGGCGGGATGGGGATATAAATGTTGATGTGGAGAAGTGGACGGCGCGGAAGATGGGACGGCGCGGAAGATGGGACGGCGCGGGACGGCGGACCGCCGATCTCTGCGGGAAAAGTGCCGAGATTGCATCCGAGATCAATCTGATCACCCCTTCCAGAAACCCCGTCAGAGAGCCAACATAACCACAAGGCCGAGATGAGATAGATCGACTATCCATTTTCAACACCAAAGCATCTCAACATGTTTGATACAGATCGAGGTAACCCCCATGCTAAGAACGCTACAGAAATAATGCGATCGGCGAGTGCCGTTTGTTTCAGGTCCGTGTGCGGTCCTAATCTGTTGATCAAACATGCATGTCTTCAGACATCTGCCCTTCAAGGTCACCAAAAACAACGCATGAAAAGCTTCAACTACAAACCCCTCCAAATGAGTGCAGAAGCAGGTCAAAAAGTTGCAATCCGGGTGAGCAATGCATGTACTCAATTCGCCAACGCCTTCTCCCCCCCGAATTGCGCATGCGACGCTTTCCATCTTTTACGGAGATCAAAGTATGATTTGGAACATCTGCTTAGAACGAGCAAGGAACTGGTTCTAAAAGATCCAAGGATACTGTACGAACTGACAAATTCGATCTCAAGAGTGGTATCGAGTAAAGCTGTTTTGGAGAAGGAGGTAGGGGAGTTGGCTCAGATTTTGGCTTTATCTGTCAAAGCGTTTGAAGCAAGGTTGCTCGACTTTGAACATATTGAAGCAGACTTGGAAACCATAAACGACTACTTCAGTAAGGTGTACTTTGAAGCAAGATATGGGGACTATCTCTTCTCCCCCGTAGCCAATAGACTCGATCTCGAAAGTTTCGGTTTCCGACCGTGCGTGACGAGGGATTTCGAAGATCCCAATGAACTGGTCAACCGGGCCGACTTTGACCAGTTAGCAGGACGTCTAAGCTATGATCTTGGTTCTTTGGAAGACGATTTTAGAAGACTCCCGTGTGAATTACGGGACCATCGAAATGGCTATAACGCCGTGGAGCTTGCTGTCTGCCTGTTCGAGGAACATTATTTAAGTCCTTGCCGGACAGGATAAGGCTTGGATACGTTCTTTCGGGGTTGAGCGAAAGACTGAGGATGGAGAAGGAGCGGATGGAGAAGGAGATGGCGCATGATGCTCTAGAAGACGGAATTGAGATGGAAGCGATTTCACCGACACATTCACAACCACTGGAAGGATATGATGTTCTTGAAGATGAGATTTAGGTATGCGAAAGGACTTCTAGAATAACAAGTGCTGATGAGAATGCCACCGAGACAACTACAACACCATACCCAGCGGAGGACTATCCGTGGGATCTACTCTTTAAATATATCATCAACCTTACCAACCTCTCTGTATACAATTAACGCCATTCCCAAAACCCCGAGGATCTATATATCATCTCCCTCTATAATGCATTCAAGCCTCATGCAACAATAAATAATCCCACATTCCCTTCTCCGTCTCTTCCAAAAACCTGACCTTCACCCGCGGCGCCCCCCTCCGAAACTCAACCCTCTCCTGCGTCCACCGCCAAGGCCTCATCCCCCGTTCCGACCCCTCTCCCTTATCCCTCTCGGCCCATTCCCGCCAATGTTCCGCCAACGCGACGTCCTCTGGAAACTTGAACGAATGGTACTTGCTCCCGTCAAAGTTCATTTCCTGTAACCTTGCGGCTTCATCTTTCCGCATTACTTCGCGGGATGGGAGAGCGAGTCGCTGGGCCCAGATTTTGCACACTACGATGGCCTGGTTTTGGAATGTCGGGAAGGGGATGACTTGTTTTGGCAGGCCGAGGAAGACTAGACTTGGATCCTCGGAGTAGAATGTTTGGTCGTACAGATGGTGCACGTATAACCCGTCGGGGGTAATGAATCCCGTGTCCTTGGGAAACATCGGCAGTGAGTACAAGTATCCCGTGCAAAATATGACTTTGTCGATGTTGGATAAGATTGTTCCGTCGAGGAGTTCGATGCTATCCGGGCGGAAACATTTGATGGGCTGGATGTCCCGGACTTTGGGATTTGTTATGGCCAGGGCGTTGGCTTCGGAGCGCACGGAACGTTGCACGGAGGTTGCATGATGGAGAAGTTGGTTTGCCAAGTCTGCTCCTGAGGGCCCGTTGCCTACTAATAATACATTCTTGTCTTTATATGCGGATGGATGACGGAAGTATTTCGCATGCGATATTTTCGTGGCAGGAAATGTTTCAATCCCTGGAACATCAGGGATCAAAGGAACATCATAATGTCCTGTAATCAGTCTTTTCCCATGAAGATAGATATGTTTACCCGACGCAACAGCCACGGCATCAAATTTCTCAACCCACGACTTCCTTGATGAATCCCTAAGATCTCGCACGCTCAGACACCAGGACTCCCGCTCCTTCTCAACCCTCACAACCTCCACATTAAATCTAACCAAATCCCTGATATCCTCGCCATATTCCTGCAAATACTTCAATATCTGAGTTCTAAACGGAAACGCAGGTGCATCCTGATAAAACGGTTTTTCCGCATAAGTCATGATATCCCGTGGCGTATTGGCAAATAAATTGGTATATATGGGCGAGATAAACGTCGGCGGTGTTCCCGCGATGGGTTCGTCAACGTTGAACGCATCAACACTTGGGATACTGCATGGCGATCCAGTCTCGCGGGTATATAGCCTACAATAAGCACTTTGGGTTTCTTGGGAATTTGGGACCATGCGCCGCCGATATCGGAACGCTGTTCGAAGATGGTTATCGACGTGAAGCCCTGCGCGAGGGCTGCTTTCGCCATCACAATTCCACATGATCCTGAGGTTAGATGATGCGCATGAGAGAGCAGGGTACCTGCCCCGATGATGGCTATTGATTTTATGGGCGATTTGAACTTGTATGGTTCTGCGTCTGCATCGCCGTTTTGCATTGTAGTCTCTGGCTCGGAGGAGCGCGGATCGCCGAGAGATGCAGAAACGATTCTGATCACGACTGAGGGGACCTCAGTTCGCCAGCCAACGGTCCGGCGATTTGTGTCATCGTTTCCTGCCAACGATGTCGACAAAGACCAGTCTTCTCTTGGTCGCTGTTCCGCCCGAAGGCCAAGAGAAGTCGCTTGTGTACCGCGAACTATGTGCCAAAGTCGCCAACAACGGCAGTCCTCTCGGCGAAGTGTCAAACTTGCCAATTCCTCAATTCAAGGTCAGTCAGCGATATGTCAAATACGGATGTTTGATAGTAGATTGGGACACTAGATACACTGGTTGTGTTGAGTGAGGAGCTGAGCAAGTATGATGCGCAGATGGAGAATGCGACGAATAAGATTATCGATGTGCTGCGGAATCTGTACAAGGGCGATGAATCGAGATTGAAGACTGCGTGTCGTATTGCGGATCGTATGACACGTTTCGTTGACGGTCAATTGATGGTAGAATCACCGGAGTCATATGTAATGAACTATCAATGTTGCGCTCCCTATCCTATATTCTGGAGATACTTATTTCAGGGAACTCGATCAAGTACCGCGTCGACAAGCCTATTGCAGAGATCATGGAGATACTAACAAAGGTGACTCCCCTGGAATCGAGTCGAGTTTAACAGTCAGGAAGTCAACACCCTCGATACTGACGTCAGAAACAAACAAACACAATACTCGCAAGCGCAGAATAGTTATCTGACACTTCAAAAGAAACAACTGTATGACACTATTCTTGATAATTCTAAATTGAAGAGGAAATCTCAGTCAAAAATCCCTGTCAGGTGTTGTAAGACGGGAAAACGTTGTCCTTGATTCTGAATATCTTGAAACGATCTTCATCGCAGTACCAAGGTATTTCTCTCATGAATCGAGTATTGATGATAGAAACGAGGAGAAATCATTCAACGCAAGATACGAAACACTGACTCCAAATGTTGTTCCTCGATCTGCACAGAAAATAGCCCAAGACGATGAATTCTCGCTATACGGAGTAACTCTATTCTCTCGCGATGTGGCCGAGTTCAACCATCGTTGCCGGGAACTCAAGTATCACCTCTCTATTTGCTCCGGTTTAACAAAAGATGGATCCCGCGCGACTTCAAGTACACAGATTCTCAGCTCAGTGGCGAAACCCAAGAATTCAATCAAGCCTCCCAAACCGAGGAAACGTTATGGGTATTTCGACTTGAAGAAGCGCGCACTAACATGAGAATGAACTACTACGAATGGCCAAGTCCGCTTTTAGCGACACTTTTCAAGCATGGTTACATCTTAAAGCGCTTAGAATATATGTGGAAAGTGTTCTCCGCTACGGTCTTCCTCCTGAATTCGTCAGTGCTGTCATACAGGTACGTGTTATCTCTCGGGGGCCAAATTACCACACACAATGCTTACGGTAGCCTAATCGGAAATCTGCGAAACAGCTGCGGAAACAGCTGGATAAGGCATATGCTTACTTGGGGGGACACGCGTTCATGGGAAAGGATAAATTGGCGGGGACGGATGAGTTAGCATTACAAACTGCGGGTGCAGGAGATGATTATACGCCATATGTTATATTTGAGATGGCGTGGAATCTGTAATCTGAACTACCGATACGGGTGAGATAGTAGTTGCATGTGGAATCACGATTAAAGATAGGCGTCCCGCGTGGCGGCCAGCCGGTCTCCTAGACCTGTGTCTCCCGGTTCTGACCAAGCTGGGACGAGCCAAGCACGACCAAAGGCTCAAGCTTCGCAGGAGTAGAATGAGTTGGAGGGAGAGCCCCGTTGCCTAGCAATCACCTGAGAAATAATTGGCGACGAGCGGAATGCGTCCATTAGTCAAAGTGAGATCGAGCACTGTTCTTAACTTGCTCTAGGCTTTAATGTTTGAGGCTAGATATTTTTGGTCATGAAGATGTGTGTCAAGTAGAATTTTAACTAGACTATTCCCAACACTGCAAGCAATATCTCACCTCGAACCCGAGGGTTCGATTCCATCTCAAGCTTGAAGACGGAAATATTCGTTACACGCCCTGTTCAACAATGAACATGAATATATTGTATGCGCCGTATAAAATACCCGTAATCTACATAGATACACTCTCTTCTACGCCATTCTTATTCACACTGGTCGATTCGACCATATCAGTCCCCGAAACAACAACCTCTCTATCCCGTAACTTCTTCATCAACGCCATAAACGAACTATTCCGAAACTTATCATCCGTCTCCCTCTCATGCTGTAGCCGTTCAAACAACTCCCCCGCCGTCTGCGCCAACTGATCCGCCTCCTCCTTCTCACTCAACTTCGGCTCTTCTTG
>Ga0302326_10030681_pt1 | contig 10754 bp, 9 predicted proteins | sample Palsa_T0_3_FD_202264 | JGI IMG/M metagenome (GOLD analysis project Ga0302326, IMG submission 202264) | Peat permafrost microbial communities from Stordalen Mire near Abisko, Sweden - Palsa_T0_3 | ecosystem: Environmental > Terrestrial > Soil > Palsa > Peat permafrost | place: Sweden: Abisko...
GAGATCGACGACTATACGGCCTACGTGGCGCGCTACGGCGCGAAGGGGCTGGCCTATGTCAAGGTGAATGAGCGGGCCAAGGGCCGCGACGGATTGCAGTCGCCCATTTTGAAATTCTTGAGCGATGCGGCGGTTGCCGGCATTCTCGAGCGCAGCGCCGCGCAGGATGGCGATCTCATATTCTTCGGCGCCGACTCGGCAAAGATCGTGAGCGATGCATTGGGCGCGCTGCGCCTGAAGGTCGGCCACGACTTGAAACTTGCGCAACCGGGATGGCGTCCCCTGTGGGTGGTGGATTTTCCGATGTTCGAGTGGGACGCGGAGGCGCGGCGCTGGTCCGCCATGCATCATCCGTTCACCAGTCCGGTGAATCCGGACCCGGCGGCGTTGGCCGCCGATCCGGGCAAGGCGATTGCCAAGGCCTACGATATGGTGCTGAACGGCTCCGAGATCGGCGGCGGTTCGGTGCGAATTCACAATCAGGAGATGCAATCGGCGGTGTTCGATCTGCTGGCGATCGCGCCACAGGAGGCGCGCCAGAAGTTCGGCTTCCTGCTCGATGCCCTCAAGTTCGGCGCGCCTCCGCATGGTGGCATCGCCTTTGGTCTCGACCGGCTCGCCATGCTGATGGCAGGCGCCGACAGCATTCGCGATGTGATCGCCTTTCCCAAGACGCAGACGGCCGCGGATCCGCTCATGGACGCGCCGACCGAAGTCAGCGAGGCGCAGCTCAAGGAACTGCACATCCGCATCCGCGTCGCGCCGAAGGTCGAGTAGTTGCAGGAGTTTCGGCGGCCGGAATCGGTATTGATCGTGATTCACACCACGGGCGGCGAGTTTCTGTTGCTGGAGCGGCTAAAACCCCAGGGTTTCTGGCAGTCGGTGACCGGCAGTCTCGAGTGGGGCGAGAGCGCGGATCATGCGGCGCGCCGCGAGCTCGTCGAGGAAACCGGCATCACGCAGGGCTTCTTGCGCAATTTGCACTGGACCCAGGTGTACGAAATTCTGCCGGCGTTCGGCAAGAAATACGCGCCGGGGGTGTGTCGCAATCTCGAGCACGCCTTCGCGTTGAAATTGCCGCAACGAGTGCCAGTGACTTTGAGCGTGACGGAACATCTGCAATTCCGATGGCTGTCGGGCGATGAGGCCATGCACACGGCCTCATCCAGCACCGACCGAACGATCATCCACCAATTGCGCCGCTGATGAGCACGGCCATCGTTTACGTGCATGGACTCTGGCTCAAGGGCCACGAGGCGGCGTGGTTGCGACGCCGCCTGGCGCGCGATCTCGGCGCCGAGACGCATGCATTTTCCTACAGCTCGGTGAGCGCGGGCGCAGCCGCCAACGCGCTCAAATTGGCCGAATTCCTGGCGCAGATACCGGCGGACACGCTGCACCTGGTCGGGCACAGCCTGGGCGGCCTGGTGATCTTGAAGCTGTTCGAGATCGCACCGCCAACGGCGATGGGAAGAATCGTGCTGCTGGGTTCTCCCGTGTGCGGCAGCCGCGTGGCGCAACGGCTGGCCGACTTGCCCTACGGCAGAAAAATTCTCGGCCTGACCGTCGACGATGAGCTGCTGACGCCGCGCCCGCGGCGCTGGCAGGCGGCATGCGATCTGGGCGTCATCGCGGGCGATGTTGGCCTTGGGTTGGGACGCTTGGTCGGACGCTTCGCCGAGCCGAACGACGGCACGGTGGCGGTGTCCGAGACTTACCTTGAGGGGGCGGCGGACCACTGGGTGGGACGGGCCAGCCATAGCGGCATGCTGTTCTCCGCCGCGGTGGCCCGGCAAGCCGCCGCATTTCTGCGCAGCGGCAGATTCGAGCGCTGAACGCTGGCTAGCGCTCGCCCCGGTCGAGCTGCTGCAGGCGAAACAGCAGCTCCAGCGCTTCCCGGGGACTCAAGGAATTCGGATCGATGGCGCGCAGCGCTTCCAGCGCGGCGGGTGGCGCCGGCAGCGCGGCGTTGCTCGAGTCCACGAACAGCGGCAACTCGGTCTGCGGCGATGCTGACTTGCGCAAGGCATCACGCTCGCGCTCCAGCTCGGTCAGGTAGCGGCGCGCTTGCGCGATGACGGATCCGGGGATTCCGGCAAGAGCGGCGACCTGCAGTCCGTAGCTTTGGTTGGCGGGGCCCTCGCGGACGCTGTGCAGGAACACCAGCTTGTCGCCGTGCTCGACCGCTTCGACGTGCACGTTCGCGACGCCAGGCGCTTCGGCCGCGAGACTGGTCAGCTCGAAGTAATGAGTGGCGAACAGGGTGAAGGCACGGATCTTGGCCGCAATGAATGCGGCGCAGGCCCAAGCCAGGGACAGGCCATCGAAGGTGCTGGTGCCGCGGCCCACTTCGTCCATGAGCACCAGGCTCTTGTCGGTTGCATTGTTGAGAATGTTGGCGGTTTCGGTCATCTCCAGCATGAAGGTCGAGCGGCCGCCCGCAAGATCGTCGGAGGCGCCGATGCGGGTAAAGATGCGGTCGAGCGGGCCCAACACCGCGCGTTTTGCCGGCACGAAGCAGCCGACGTGGGCCAGGATGGCGATGAGCGCGGTCTGGCGCATGTAGGTGCTCTTTCCGCCCATGTTCGGGCCGGTGATGATCAGCATGCGGCGCGTTGCGTCGAAGCGCAGATCATTGGGCACGAAGGGTTCGCGCCCCGCGTGCTCGACCACCGGGTGGCGGCCGCCCTCGATGATGAGCATCGGCTCCTGCGCCAACTCAGGGCAAACGCAATCGAGACTGGCGGCGCGCTCCGCGAAACAAGCGAGCACGTCGATTTGCGCGATCGAGCCGCTGGTTTGTTGCAGCGCCGGCAGGCGGCCGATCAAGAAGTCCAGCAAGCCCTCGTAAAGCTCCTTCTCACGCGCGAGGGAGCGATCACGCGCGCCCAAGACCTTGTCCTCGAAGGCCTTCAATTCCGGGGTGATGAAGCGCTCAGCCGATTTCACGGTCTGGCGGCGCAGGTACTCCGCCGGGACCTTGGCGGCTTGGCTGCGGCTCACCTCGATGAAAAAGCCCTGCACCCGATTGAAGCCCAATTTCAAGCTCGATAGGCCGCTGCGCTCGCGCTCGCGCTGTTCGAGGTCCAGCAAAAATTGCTCGGTGTTGCTGCCGAGCAGCCGCAGCTCATCGAGCCCGGCATCGTAGCCGGCGCAAATGACGCCGCCGTCGCGCAGCACATGCGGTGGAGACTCGACCAGGGCGCGTGCCAGCAAGGTGTGTTCATCGGCATGATCAGCCAACTCCCCGGCCAGTTGCGCAAGCAGGGGTGAGCGGGCTTGCGCGTCGGTTACCGCGAGCGCCCGCCGCAGCGCCGGCAGCGCCGCAAGCGCGGCACGCAATTGCGCCAGGTCGCGCGGCCGCGCTGAGCGCAGGGCGATCCTGGCCAAGATCCTCTCCAGGTCGCCGATGCCGCGCAGCGCTTCGGCGAGGGTGGCATGATGCGCATCGTCCAGCAGGCTCGAGACCGCCTGATAGCGCGCCCGCAGGATGCTGCGATCGCGCAGCGGGCGATGCAGCCAGCGGCGCAGAGTTCGCCCCCCCATCGGAGTTGCGGTGCGGTCGAAGATCCCCGCCAGTGTCAGCTCCGGCGCACCGGCGAGGCTCTCGTCCAGTTCCAGATTTCGCCGGGTCGCCGGATCCATGATCAGCGCTTCGTCGCGTTCCTCGGTGCCGATCGAGCGCAGGTGCGGCAGCGCCGATTTTTGGGTCTCGCGCACGTAGGCGAGCAGGCCCCCCGCGGCCATGATCGCGAGCGGCTTGTCGGCGCAGCCGAAGCCGGCCAAATCCCGGACTTGAAACTGCTCGGTGAGCGCCCGCGTCGCGGAATCCAGCTCAAAGTGCCAGGGCGGACGCAAGCGCCACGCTCTGTCCTGCGCAGGCTGCGCGCCGTCGGCGGCCAGCAGCTCCGCGGGCCGCAGCCGCTCGAGTTCGGCATCGAGCGCCGCCAGCCCGGCAACTTCCATGACACTGAATCGGCCGGCCGACAGGTCGAGCCAGGCAAGGCCGAAGCGTCCGTGACTGCCGTAAACGCCGGCCAGCAGGTTATCGCGCCGTTCCTCAAGCAGGGCGGTATCCGTGACGGTGCCCGGCGTGACGATGCGCACGACCTCGCGATCCATGGGGCCCTTGCTCTTGCCCGGATCGCCGCGTTGCTCGCAAATCGCCACCGATTCGCCACGACGCACCAACCGGGCCAGATAGGTATCCAGGCTGGCGACAGGGACTCCCGCCATGGGGATCGGCGCGCCGGCCGAGGCGCCACGCTGGGTCAGCGCAATGTCCAGGATCTGCGCGGCACGGCGGGCGTCGTCGTAGAACATTTCGTAGAAGTCGCCCATGCGATAGAACAGCAGCACATCGGGGTGCTGCGCCTTGATGCGCAGGTACTGCTGCATCATCGGGGTGTGCTCGCTCAGGGTGCCGATGTCGTTCATTGAGGGCGCATTGTAAAGTACCGGCATGCCGCGCCCTGCACCAACGGATGCCGAACTCGAACGCCTGGCCCGCCGCGTGGGTCGGCGCCTGCTCGCCGCCAAACGCTGTGTGGCGACCGCGGAATCGTGCACCGGCGGCTGGATCGCCAAGGCCTTGACGGACATTGCGGGCAGTTCAAGCTGGTTCGCAGAGGGCTTCGTCACCTACAGCAATGAGTCGAAGCGGCGCCGGCTTGGGGTGGCGCGCTCGCTGCTCGAGGCCCACGGCGCCGTCAGCGAGGCGGTGGCGAGAGCCATGGCCATCGGCGCATTGCAACGCACCGGGGCGGCGCTGGCGGTGTCGGTGACCGGCATCGCCGGTCCGGGCGGTGCGGTCCCCGGCAAGCCGGTGGGAACGGTCTGGCTGGGCTGGGCCACGCGTCGCGGACAACGAGTGACGGTCGTCGCGCGGCGCAGGCAATTCGCCGGCGACCGGGAAGCGGTGCGCCGCCAGTCCGTGATGGCGGCGCTGAAGGGACTGCTGGATCGATGAGCCTTGAGGCGGAACCCGGCAGCTTGCGCTGCTTTTTCGCGGTGTGGCCTGACGCCGCAGCGCGCGAGCGCATCGCCGCCGCTGCCGCGGGTGTCGAGGGTGGCGAGGGCGCGCGGCTGGTGCCGGCGGAGAACTATCACCTGACCCTGGCGTTCGTCGGCGAAATTGCCGCGGCTCAGCTTGGCGGTCTGCGGCAGATCGGCCGCGAGCTGCGCGCGCCAGGCTTCACACTGGCATTCGACGCCTACGAGTACTGGCCCAAGCCGGAGGTGGTGGTCGCCGCGGCGCGAGAAATTCCCAGCGCACTGTCAGGCCTATGGCAGCAATTGCACCGCGATCTTAAGGGGGCGGGCCTTGCGCTGGCCCCGAAGCGCCTCAGGCCGCATGTAACTTTGGCGAGAAAGGTCACGCAAGCGCCTGTGTGGCCAGCAATGTCGCTCTTCGAATGGAGCGCACGAGACTTCAGCTTGGTGAGATCGGACTCGGCGGCTGCGGGTTCGGTTTATACAGTAGTCGATACCTGGCCACTACTGGATGAGTGATCCGCAAGACTGAAATTCTCTGCGATTTCTCCGCATTTGAGATGAGCGATCGGTGTTGAGTATGAAATAATAGGGACACACTTTGTAAGGACTCCCTATGGAAGAGAATCGCAAGAAAGCGCTCGCGGCTGCGTTGAGCCAGATCGAGAAACAATTCGGCAAGGGCTCTGTGATGCGCCTCGGCGATGCCGGAGCCACCTATGAGGTGGACACGATACCGACCGGCTCGCTCGGCCTGGATATCGCGCTTGGCGTCGGCGGCATCCCGCGCGGCCGCGTCATCGAAATTTTCGGCCCCGAGTCCTCGGGCAAGACGACGCTCACGCTGGCCATCATCGCCTCGGCGCAGAGCCACGGCGGCACCGCCGCATTCGTGGACGCCGAGCATGCCCTCGACCCTGTGTATGCCGAGAAGCTCGGGGTCAAGGTCAACGACTTGCTGGTGTCGCAACCCGACACGGGCGAGCAGGCATTGGAAATCACCGACATGTTGGTGCGCTCCGGGGCGGTGGATGTCGTGGTGGTCGATTCGGTCGCCGCGCTCACCCCGAAGGCGGAAATCGAGGGCGAGATGGGCGATCAGCACATGGGATTGCAGGCTCGGCTGATGTCGCAGGCGTTGCGCAAGCTCACCGGCAACATCAAGCGCTCCAACACCATCGTGATTTTCATCAATCAAATCCGCATGAAGATCGGCGTCATGTTCGGCAACCCGGAGACCACGACCGGCGGCAATGCGCTGAAGTTTTATTCCTCGGTACGCATGGACATTCGGCGCATCGGCGCGATCAAGAACGGCGAGGAAGTGGTCGGCTCCATGACCCGGGTGAAAGTCGTCAAGAACAAGGTCGCACCGCCATTCCGCGAGACCGAGTTCGAGATCATGTACGGCACGGGCATTTCCAAGGAGGGGGAACTGATCGAACTGGGCGTGGTGCACAACCTGATCGAAAAATCCGGCTCTTGGTACAGCTTCAAGGGGGAGCGAATCGGACAGGGCAAGGACAATGCCCGCACCTTCTTGCAGCAGCACCCGGAAATTGCGAAGGATATCGAGGGGCAGATTCGCACCAAGATGATACCGGAGAAGGCGACAATGAATCGGGGTGTCGACGTCAAAGAGGCGTAGCACCCTGCGGCGCGCGGAAATCGAGCCTCTGGACGCCCGCGCGGCGCGGGTTGCGGCGCTCGATGCCTTGGGAAGGCGCGATTACACTGCCGAGGAATTGCGCCGCAAGCTCCTCGATAAAGGTTACGATTCCATCGTGGTCGGGCCGGTGCTGGATGCGCTGCGCACGGAAAAGCTGCTCGATGACCGCCGGTACGCAGAAAATTTCGTCGCTTATCATGCGGCGCGGGGACAAGGACCCGTGCGTGTTCGCGCGGATTTGCGCAAATCGGGGCTGAGCGAGCCGCTGATCGGGGAGTGCCTCGATGCATATCCCGACTGGCTTGCGCAGCTGCGCAAGGCGCGGCAGAAGAAGTTTGGGGCCGCGCTGCCTGACGATTACGCTGACAAGCAGCGCCAGAGTCGTTTCCTCGCCTACCGGGGATTCACCAATGCGCAGATTCGGACGGCCTTGGGGTTTGACATTGCAATCGATTCGGATGCTGAAGGGATATGAAACGCGACGCTAGATTGAGAAACATGACGAGCTCGGAGGTGCGGGCTAGTTTCTTGGAGTTTTTCCGCAAGAACGGCCATACCGTGGTCCCCTCGAGCTCGTTGATCCCCGGCAATGATCCGACGCTGCTGTTCACCAATGCCGGCATGGTGCAGTTCAAGGATGTTTTTCTCGGCAAGGAAGCGCGCGACTACTCGCGCGCGGCAAGCGCACAGCGCTGCGTGCGCGCCGGCGGCAAGCACAACGATTTGGAAAATGTCGGCTATACGGCGCGGCATCACACGTTTTTCGAGATGCTCGGCAACTTCAGCTTCGGCGACTATTTCAAGCGCGAGGCGATCCACTATGCGTGGAATTTCGTGACCGGGACGCTGGGGATCCCGAAGGACCGGCTCTGGGTCACGGTGTATCGAGAGGACGAGGAAGCCGCAAGAGTCTGGACGCAGGAGATTGGGATCGATCCCACGCGCTGTACCCGGTTGGGCGAAGGCCCGAATTTCTGGGCCATGGGAGACACGGGCCCGTGCGGCCCCTGCAGCGAGATTTTCTACGATCACGGCCCGGAGATTCCCGGAGGGCCGCCGGGATCGCCCAATGAGGACGGCGATCGCTTTGTAGAGATCTGGAATCTGGTGTTCATGCAGTACGACCGCTCGGCCGACGGCGTGCTCACCCCGTTGCCGAAACCCTCGGTGGATACGGGCATGGGCCTGGAACGGGCCGCGGCGGTGATGCAGGGCGTTCACAGCAACTACGACATTGACCTGTTCAAGTCACTGATTCGCGCGGCGGCCGAGGCCACTGCAACACAGGATCTGGAGTCATCGAGCTTGCGGGTCATCGCCGACCATATACGCGCGTGCACCTTCTTGATCATCGATGGGGTGGTGCCGTCGAACGAGGGTCGAGGCTACGTACTGCGGCGCATTATCAGGCGCGCGATTCGCCACGGTTACAAGCTCGGACAGGTGAAGCCCTTTTTTCATCAGCTGGTCCCGGCGCTGGTCGGCGAAATGGGCGCTTATTATCGCGAACTCGTCGCCGGGGCAGCGCGCGCCGCGACGGTTCTTTTGCAGGAAGAAAATCGATTCGCGGAGACGCTGGCGACCGGCATGGCGCTGCTGGATGCGGAAGCGGCCAAATTGAAATCCTCGGTCATTCCCGGAGACACCGTGTTCAGGCTGTATGACACGTACGGGTTCCCGCTCGACCTGACGGCCGATGTGGCGCGCGAACGCGGCTTGACCATCGATCAAGCCGGATTCGACGCCGCGATGGCTGCGCAACGCGGACGCGGCCGTGCCGCCAGCAAGTTCGGCGCGGAGCTGCGCGATGCGGTCAAACTGCCGGGAGACACCGAATTCCTCGGATATGATCGGTTGAGCACTTCGGGCCAGGTTGTGGCTCTGGCATTCGACGGCGCCTTGGTCGAGGTCATGCGTCCTGGCCAAGAGGGGCAGGTGGTTCTCGACCACACGCCGTTCTATGCAGAAAGCGGCGGCCAAATCGGCGACAACGGCCGGCTGGTCAGTGCGAACGCGCGCTTCGCCGTGCGGGATACTCAAAAAGTGGGAGCCGCCTTCGCGCACATCGGCGTGCTGGAGGCCGGCGAGCTGCGTATCGGCGATGTTGTCGAAGCTCAGGTCAACGAAGAGCGCAGAGCTGCCATTGTGCTCAACCACACGGCGACGCATCTTCTGCATGCGGCATTGAGACAGGTGCTCGGCAAGCACGTGCAACAGAAAGGCTCGCTGGTCGCCGCCGAGCGTCTGCGCTTCGACTTCTCGCACACTCAAGGCGTAACGCCTGAGGAATTGCAGCGGATCGAAGATCTCGTGAACCGCGAGATTCGCCGCAATGCGCCCGCCGAAACGCGCGTGATGGCGCTGGACGAGGCCGTGGCCGCGGGCGCGATGTCGCTGTTCGGCGAAAAATACGCGAACGATGTGCGCGTGCTGTCGCTGGGCGATTTTTCAATGGAACTCTGCGGCGGCACCCACGTCAAACGCACCGGCGATATTGGATTGTTCAAAATCATCGGCGAATCCGGCGTCGCCGCGGGCGTGCGGCGCATCGAGGCAGTCACCGGTCAGGCCGCCTATCAGTGGGTGGTGCGGACCGAGCTGGTGCTGCGCGATGTCGCCGGTTTGTTGCGCGGCAGCCGGGAAGATGTGGACGAGAAAGTGCGCGAACTCGTGGAGCGCTCGCGCCGGCTCGAGAAAGAGGTTCAGCAGCTCAAGTCCAAGCTCGCGAGCGGGCAGGGAGGAGATCTCTCCACTCAGGCAAAGGATGTAGGAGGCGTTAAGGTTTTGGCTGCACAGATCGACGGCGCCGATGCCAAATCGCTGCGCGAGGCCGTCGACCGGCTCAAAGCTAAGCTGGGGTCCGCGGTCGTGGTGCTGGCATCCGTGCAGGATGGCAAAGTCACGCTAGTGGCTGGTGTTTCGGCTGATTTAGTGGACCGGGTGAAGGCGGGAGATATCGTCGGTGCGGTAGCCCACGAAGTCGGCGGCCGCGGCGGCGGGCGAGCGGATTTCGCTCAAGCGGGCGGCACGCAGCCGGAGAGACTGGGCACGGCGCTCGCCGGCGTTGAGTCCTTGGTGGTGAAGCGACTTTCTAGTTGAACGGTTTGTTTATTTCTGTGTCAGAAATTGTAATATGGGATTATTCTCACCGTGTTTGGGTTGTAGTATCTTCGCGCTCGATGCGCCCCAGTCGTGGATCCAACGCACGCTGAACGGCAGTGCGGCGGAGAGCCGGTATTTTCCCGCGCAATAACTACCAAGGACGCTAGGAGCTCGGTTATGTTGATTTTGACCAGACGTGTCGGTGAAACATTGATGATCGGTAACGAAGTCACCGTCACTGTTTTAGGTGTGAAGGGCAATCAGGTGCGTATTGGGGTCAACGCACCCAAAGACGTAGCGGTTCATCGCGAAGAGATCTACGAGCGGATTAAACGCGAGGAAGATCAGGATCCGAGATCGGCGCCCATCACCAAGATTGTCGACGACGCTTGAGGCTCAAGCGCCTACTCCCCCTCGGCTTTACCTAGGCTACTCCGGACAGGTATCATCCCGCGCTCCGCGAAGGGGCTTAATTCCCAACTGGAGAGGTGGCCGAGTGGTCGAAGGCGCGCCCCTGCTAAGGGCGTATGGGTCAAAAGCCCATCGAGGGTTCGAATCCCTCCCTCTCCGCCATATTTGACGTCAATTCTGCCCAGCCTGTATCCGTTGCCGGCGACGGCCACCAAGCGGGGATTCGAACCCGAGATATTGACAAAGGGGCCCGCGGGGCGAGGGCCAGGATGGCCCGAGTCTATCCCTCCGTCATTCGCGATGGTGGCCCGGAGGACGAGCCGCAGACACACTTTTGGGTCGAATAGCGGGCTCTTGGCGGTATGGTAATATGCGCGCCCTCAAGGACTTGGGAGTCCGGTGGAAGTCAGACCCCCTGTCGAGATTGAGGAATCCAGTCAATGCGCCCGTAGCTCAGTTGGATAGAGCGCCTGGCTACGAACCAGGAGGTCGGGAGTTCGAATCTCTCCGGGCGCGCATTTTATAAGTGCCCGAGGACCGTCGACCGGTGCATACCATTTGTTGCGTTAAGTCGAACTCC